>Ga0164320_10000372_pt1 | contig 14332 bp, 11 predicted proteins | sample GuaBasSediGuay11_FD_113736 | JGI IMG/M metagenome (GOLD analysis project Ga0164320, IMG submission 113736) | Subseafloor sediment microbial communities from Guaymas Basin, Gulf of California, Mexico - Guay11, Core 4567-28, 0-3 cm | ecosystem: Environmental > Aquatic > Marine > Hydrothermal...
CAGGTACTGGGAGATGCCTGGGCAGAATTGCCAACTGAGATAAGAGAATTGCACTGCGCTGAAAACCACAAATGCTTCAGGGGTCGGGCAAATGTCACCAGGGGTCGCTCGTTACTCGCTGATGTTGTAGCGTGGTTCGTCGGCTTTCCATCCGCAAGTGACAAAGTCCCCGTCAGTGTCGAAATACAACGGACCGGCAAATGCGAGGTGTGGAAGCGCGATTTCGACGGCCACGCGTTTTCAAGTGAAATTACCGTCGGCGAAGGATATTTTTCGCAGCTGATTTGTGAACGGTTCGGGCCGTTCAAATTCGGCATGGGACTGGATCTCGACAACGCAACCCTGCACTACGTGCCGCGGCGATGGACACTGCTCGGTATTCCGATGCCGAGGTTCCTCGCCCCGGCTGGAAAGATGGTCGAAACAGTACTTGACGATAAATTCAACTTCCACGTGGAAGTCGTATTACCAGTTGTCGGCCACATCGTTACCTATCAAGGCTGGCTCAAAGAGCACACTCAGGTGGCGGTCAACTCCTGAACAGCGCGGTAGCCGTGCTTTATGGCGGCGTCGGTGTTAGCGGCGGCACCGGCATCTGAATTCGCTATCGCGATCCTGCCAAATTGTTTGCGGCCTTTGACCCAGGGTTTGTCTTCTTCTGACGCGTAATCGGGCTCCCAAGTCAGGCCCGGGCTATAGGAATAACCGTGTGCCCAGCGATTGACCGTGATGGCCTGGATGTCCTTCCCCGCATCGAATCCCCCACCGGACAACGCCTGGTCGAGCTGATCACGCACGTGCCCTTCAAAATCGCTAAATGATGTTTCCAGCAACTTGCGACGACCGGCACGCCACTGATCGGGGCCCTGGATATCTGCGAAATATGGCACGTAACACATGTGCAGCACCATCGGATCATCCGGTGTATTGCCGAATTTGTAATCACCGATAGATACCGGGTAATCGAGTTCGGCCTGTTTGAAAAAGCCATTGGTGTAGTAAACAAAATCCAGCCCCAACTCTGCGAACGCACGCCAGTTGCGAATCATTACCTTGGTATAAGTCAGGGGAATCTTGACGTTATAGGAAAGTCCTTTCTTTTGCTCCTCTGGCAAGTCGCTACATATATAAGGAATGGCACTGTTGTAGCAGGCGAGGATGCATTTTTTCGCTCGTACTGTGTGCGCATCACCAGTGTGAATGTAAGTAATGTCGACCGCGCTACCGTTCGCTGTGTGACTCGTGTTCACTACAGTGCTATTGAGACGTATCCGGACCGGCGAACCACTTTGATCAAGTTTCGAATAGTCGACCCTGGTTGTCACCACGTCTTCCATTGTAGATCCCGGCACAGCATCCGGAACAAGTTTACGCACCAACAATCGTGCAACTGAGGCATTGCCGTCCGGAAAATGAAATATATAGGGCTCGTCGCCACGATGACCGACTCTTTTCAGCGTGTGATTGAGTCCGGGCATGCCACCATCGTAGCCCTGCACCGCAGAAGCCGGAATTTCATCACTGCCAACACACCAGAAACTCATGCCCCAACGGCGAAAAATTTCCAGTACCTGCTGATCTACTTTTACCAGGTCACGCAGAAACGTGTTGTAGCTCATCTTGCGGAGTTTGCGGACTTTCTCTTCACGAGTCAGACCTGGCAGGTAATCACGCTCATCGGTCCACAACCGTACGAAATCTTTTCGTGCCTGCTCCGACATCGGTGAAAGTGCGGCGAATTCCTCCCAGGGAATCTTGTTGTAGCCGACCACGAGTTTTTGCTCACCGTAGGTTTCCTTGTCAAACACAATACCTTTGCCCAGACCCATCGATGAGTAGAGATCCTGGTCATACGCTTTGTAGAATTTCTGCACATCGATGCCAATATCGACCAGCAGGTCTTTCGAAACCTGCGTATACGAAGATGGCGTATCGATGGCCTCGGTGCCACCGTAGCCGATGCGAGTTTTGCCATCGATTGAAAACTCGTTGCGTTTGGCATGCCCGCCAAAATCATCGTGATTGTCGAGAATCAGAATTCTCGCGCCCGGATTACTTTTGCGAAAGAAGTGCGCGGCGGACAGGCCACTAATGCCACCACCGACAACGACCAGGTCATATTCATCTTCAGGAGCGCTGTTCGGCCAGGTTGCGCCGGAAACACGTGCATGCATGGTTTCCCAGGCGCCATCGTGGCTGCCACGAAGACCGGTCTTGGCGGGCGGATAGTAATCCGGGCCAAGCGCAAATTTTGCCGGGTCAGCGCCAAATACTTCCGCCCATGGCGATATGAGCGACGCGCCTATTGCCACCTGCGTACCGTTGAGAAAGTCGCGACGCGTAATGTTGTCTTTCATGAGTTCCCCCGAGCTTTGCTGAGATTATCGTTGCAGAACACTGTACGAGAAGCACCTTTACTTGGAAAGACCTGTACCAGATGGTGTTCAAAAAATTGAGTTTGATTTGAGCAGGCACTAGTCTTGGCAGCGTAGTTTCTCAGGGGGAACATAAACGATGCCACGGCCCAAAAATCAGGTTCGTCGTAACCTGCTTAAAACGATCGGTGCCGGCGCGCTTGCAACAACTCTGGCTGGATGTGCCCCAATGGTGGCCAGCAGCACTAAATACGAGCGCGCGTATTCCAGGAAACCGTGGGTTGCGCCACGGATATCGATGGACAACGTAATACGGTCAATTGTTGGCCATCGGCCGTATCGCCCTTCCGGATTTGTTGTCAGGAGCGAACAATATGACGACAAGACTGTGGTCCATAACTACGGGCACGGTGGTGGTGGAATAAGCCTTTCGTGGGGCTCCTCTGCTCTGGCCGTTCGTGAAACTCTCGGCATGCAACCCGGTGAAGTTGCGGTAATTGGCAGTGGCATTATGGGCCTTACCAGTGCCCGCTTGCTGCAGGATGCTGGCTGGAAGGTCAGCATCTACACACGCAATGTGGCCCGCCATACAACTTCCAATGTAGCAGCCGGTGAGTGGGGGCCGTTTAGCGTCCACGATCCTGATGTTTCCTCTGCTGCCTTTAAATCGCAACTGAATTGGGCTGCGCGAGTTGCGCACCATGCCTTTACTAACCTGGGTGGCGCCGATTACGGTATTCGCTGGTTGGAAGGCTACTTCATGCGCGACACACCATTGGATTCGAGTGAAGAAGACGGAGAATTTGCCGATCTTTATCCGTATTCAGCAATCCTGGGGCCGGGCGAACACCCGTTCGCCTCACCCTACGCGCGACGAATTGTAACCATGCAATTCGATCCCGGAACGCTTCTTAGGCGATTAGTCGAAGATTTTCAGATTGCCGATGGACGATTCGTCATCCGCAACTTTGCAGACAGGGATGATGTTCTGTCTTTGACGGAGCCGGTTATCTTTAACTGTACTGGCCTTGGAGCAGCAAAATTATTCGACGACAACGAGTTGACACCGGCCAAGGGTCAGCTGGTGTTCCTGCCGCCCGATCCCGCTATCGACTACATGACGTTTGGTGGCGGTCAGGGACAGTTGTACATGTTTCCGCGTTCTGATGTGTTATTACTTGGCGGTACTTTTAAGTTGGGTGATTACTCGACTCATGTCGAAGATGACGAGACAGCGCGCATTGTCTCGGAGCACCAAAAGTTTTTCTCTGATTTCGGCGAATCCTGATTCGTGACGCCACATATCAGCATCACCAGTAACGTGATGGACACAACACACAATCATGTTGCATCTTATGGGACGCAGCACCACTGGAAGTCCTGGCGTGCTAAGATTCCGCGCTGGTGCGACCAAGACAACAAATTCACCGGCAACGGAGGATAACAACAATGCGCGTCATCACCCTTATTGCGCTCTACCTGGCGCTCTGGATACCGGCAGCCAATGCCCAGCTTCAACCGGATACGATCGGGCAAGAGACCATGTCAGCGCCTGCCGAGAGTTGGTTCATTTCAAAGACGAGCGCTGGCGCGTACATCTACGATGGCCTAAGCGGAGAGATGCAGGGTATGTTGTCGCTCGCCAGCAATTTTACAGCCAGCGTACAGCCGTACGGCCCTCGTCGTGAATTCTATGCTGCAGAAAGCTATTACTCACGTGGTGTCCACGGCGACCGAACCGATGTCGTCACCATCTATGACTACGAAAACCTCTCACCCGTCGCCGAGATCGAGATTCCGCAGAAGATCGCCGTGCTCTCCATGCCTGGTCACCTCGCCCTGACCGGCAACGGCCGTCACCTGGCGGTTTTTAACATGACGCCGGCACAATCAGTATCAATTGTCGATGTTGAAAACAGAACTTTTGTCGGTGAAATATCGACACCGGGTTGCGCCGTCATTATGCCAATTGCCGACAATGATTTTCTGATGATTTGCGGCGATGGCACGATTCAGTTGATTCAGCTCGACGACAGTGGCAATGAGTCGAATCGCGTGCGTAGCGAACAGTTTTTCGTTGTTGAAGAGGATGCCGTATTCGATTTGCCCGTGAGGACCAAAGACGGCTGGTTGCTTATTTCACATGCCGGCAAGGCATTCGATGTTTCGAAAGAGGGTACGCAACTTACTGTTAGCGAGTGGTCGATCGTCACAGAAGAGGACGCAGAAGAAAAGTGGCTGCCCGGTGGCTGGCAACTCAAATCATTGCATCAGGAACTTGGCCTGCTCTACATACTGATGCACCAGGGCGAAGAGTACACGCACCACGAACCCGGTTCGGAAATTTGGGTCGTCGACATCAAACAGCGACGACGCATTGCAAGAATCGAACTTGAAGTTCCTGCGGACAACCTGGTGGTTACCCAGGAATCTGAGCCAAAACTGATTGTCGCTGACACCGAGGACGGACTGCATGTCTATGACGCGCTGCAGATGAAGGTTGAACGAACAATCGAGGATCCAGGCCCTTCTGCAGCGTTTTTGGTGGATTTCTGAGTGATGCTGGATCCGCTGATCCTCAAGGGTATTTCGATCGGTTTCGGTCTGCTTTTCCTGTTGGCGGCCATACACAAGCTTTCGACGGCGCAGCAGTTTCGAGTAGTACTGGAGGAATACCAGGTCATGCCGCAGGCCCTGGCAGGACCCGTCGCACGTGTGGTTCCGCTGCTGGAGTTGCTGCTCAGTATTGGTTGGTTTGCAGGATACCGGCCAGAACAGGTCGCAATATCAAGCGCGGCCCTGCTGGCAGTTTACACATCCGCAATCGGCATCAATTTGCTGCGTGGACGAATCCATATCGGCTGCGGCTGTGGCGTCGCCGGATCAGCGGACGACGATCAGCAATTGTCCTCCGGTCTGCTGATTCGCAACAGCGCTCTCATTGGGCTCGCCCTGGTCGCCACAGTCCCGACAACCTCGCGATCTTTTTCGGTCATCGACTACGTAACGCTTGGAACTGCATTGCTCGCCGGCGTGCTGCTCTACCTGGCAGCCAACCAATTGCTGGCGAACGGCGCCGCGATCGAGACATGGAGGAACAAGCATGACTGAGGGCTTGCTGGTTTCGAATCTGATCCTTTGGGTCATCGTTATAATTTTGGCGCTGGTCGTGCTGGCACTCGCACGGCAGGTCGGCATTTTGCACGAGCGGGTCGCACCGGCGGGCGCCTTGATGCCCACGTCCGGACCGAAAGTCGGCGAAATGACAGAGCCGATGTCGCTTACCGATCTGGACGGCACCCCGATCACGATTGGCGGCCTCAGTAAAGACGGATTCGCGACGTTGGTCATGTTTATTTCGCCAACCTGCCCTATTTGCAAGTCTCTCGTACCGACGGCCAAATCGCTGGCCAATACGGAACGCAATCGACTGCGCTTAGTATTTGCAAGTGATGGCGACAAACCTGAGCAACATCACGCCTATGCCCGCGACCTCGATCTCGACAAGTATCCGTATGTTTTATCGCAACCGCTGGGCATCGGTTACCAGGTTAGCAAGTTGCCGTTTGCGGTCTTAATTGGCGGCGATGGCACTTTGCAGAGTAAGGGGCTGGTCAATAGTCGTGAGCACCTTGAAAGTTTGATCGAGGCGATGGATACGGGAGTAGCCACGCTGCAGGATTACATGGGCGCAAATCAGTCCGAATTCGAAAACCCGGTGAAGGAACAGAACTTATGAAAAAAGATAGCCTCATCGATAAATCTTACGCATGGCTCGACCGGCATACCGGCGACAGTAGTCGCCAGCTGGCCAGGAGCACATCCCGGCGCGGTTTCATTGGCAAGCTCGGCGCAATGCTGGCCGGTGTTGCATTCTTGCCGCTATTGCCAGTGTCGAGGCCTTTTGCGCAAGAGACGCTTGGGGAGATAGGCGATCCACAAAGCTGTGACTACTGGCGCTATTGCGCACTCAGCGGCACGCTTTGTACCTGCTGCGGTGGAACGACGACCTCATGCCCTCCGGGGGCGGAGATCTCACCAATTACCTGGGTTGGTACTTGCAGAAACCCGGTGGATGACATGGACTACCTGATTTCCTACAACGATTGTTGCGGCAAGTCGACTTGCAGACGGTGTTCGTGTCACAACACTGAACGCGAACTACCAGTCTACTACCCTTCAAAGAGTAACAGCGTTCTCTGGTGCTTCGGCACTGAAGCGCGCAATTATCATTGCACGGTTGCCGGCGTCCTCGGCGTGGCTGCAACCGACGACTGACGTGTTAGTCCGGCTACAAATACTGGCGGCGACGATGCTGGTAATTACTGCATTTTCTGCACGTGCCGACGCGGAGAAAAACTACCTGCTACATTGCAGCGGCTGTCACCTGCCAAACGGTATCGGCGACCCGCCGAATACCCCCACCCTGCGCGATACCATAGGCAAAATCGTCGCAACACCCGAGGGACGGGATTACATCATCCGCGTGCCAGGCTCATCGCAAACACCAATGAGCGACCAACAACTGGCCGACGTCCTTAACTGGATGTTGACCGAATTCAATAGTGAGACCCTACCGAAAAATTTCGAACCTTTGAGCGCGCAGGAAGTATCCAGTTCCCGCGGACAGATACTCGCTGATCCGCTGAAATACCGCGCACGGTTCTGGCCGGACAACTAACACTAACCATGCCTCACCAGTGAGGCTAAACGTCATTGTACAAGCCAGCTGCCATCTGCCTGCAAACAAGCAGTTCCGACAAAGAAGCTAACGCGCGACCTTCTCCATATTTTCCTTATCGATTTTTCTGCGTACGTACAAGTGCGAATTGTGATCGCTGTCTTTTGGGTATCGGATTGAAATGAGCGAGACACCATTAATTGAATCGCGATCTCGCCAGGAATGGAGTACTGCAATGACTGAATTTTCGGACTTGCGTAAAAATATGGTAGTGAACCAGATCGCCGCACGTGGTGTACGTTCTGAAACGGTGCTCAGCGCCATGCGTAAAGTTCCACGCGAGCGATTTCTGCCCGAGGGACTCGCTGAGTTCGCTTATGAGGATTCTCCCCTGCCTATAGAGGCAGACCAAACCATCTCACAACCCTACATCGTTGCTTTTATGACCGAAGCACTAGCACTTAGGGGCGGAGAAAAAGTTCTGGAGATTGGCGCAGGCTCCGGATATGCAGCAGCAATACTCGGTGAAACGGCCAGCGAAGTTTATACAATCGAGCGCATTGAAGAACTCGCGAGAAGCGCCGCGGCTACGCTTGCGGATCTGGGCTACAAGAATGTTGAGGGACGCTATGGCGATGGTACGCTCGGCGGGCCGGAGCAAGCGCCTTTTGACGGCATCATAGTCGCCGCCGGAGGACCCACGATTCCGGAATCTCTGAAGCAACAATTGAAAATCGGTGGCCGTATGGTCATTCCGGTTGGCAAGGACAAGAGCATCCAGGAACTAATCAGGATTACCCGCGTCTCGGAAAGCGAGTTTCAAACAGAGGATCTGGCGGATGTGCGTTTCGTACCGCTGGTTGGTGCTGAGGGCTGGGAAGCAGAACCTGCAGCGGGCAAAGCAACAAAACCCGCGCAGAGTGGTCTGGCGCCGGACAGCGAGGACGACTGGCTAAGGTCTGAAATTGCCGATGCCTGTGAGCCCTTCAACTCGATCGAAACTGCGAATCTCGATCCACTGCTCGAACGTATTGGCGACGCGCAAGTCGTACTGATCGGGGAAGCCAGCCACGGCACTTCGGAGTTCTACAAATTACGTAGCCGTATCACCTCCGAACTCATTTCAAAAAAGGATTTCAGATTCGTGGCGATTGAGGGCGACTGGCCCGATGCAGCGCGTATAGACCACTACGTGCGCCATTTTGATTTCCCGCCATCCGAATGGACTGCGTTTTCCCGTTTTCCTACGTGGATGTGGCGCAATAATGACGTTCGTGAATTCGTTGACTGGCTGCGTATACACAACGCGGGCCAGTCCGCTGATCAGCGGGTCGCGTTTCATGGTCTGGATCTCTATAGCCTCTACAGTTCGATACGATCGATCCTGAAATATCTTGACGAGGTAGATCCTGCAACTGCCGAAATCGCGCGAACGCGGTACGGATGCCTGACTCCCTGGCAGGCGGATCCTGCAACTTATGGCAGAGCAGCACTCTCCGGGTCATACCGTAGCTGCGAGAAAGAAGTCATTCACATGCTGATGGAGTTGACAAAAAAACACCGCGAATATGCCGAGCACGACGGAGAACGGTTTCTCGATGCTGTACAAAATGCTCGATTGGTTGCCAACGCCGAGCGTTACTATCGTGTCATGTACTACGGCTCGCGCGAATCATGGAATCTGCGGGACGGTTATATGTTCGAAACACTGCAGACCTTACGACGTTTTTATCCGCCCGGCAGCAAGGCGATTATCTGGGCGCATAATTCTCACATTGGAAATGCGGCGGCGACCGAAATGTCGGCACGTGGTGAAACAAATATTGGTCACTTATGCCGCGAAGAATTTGGCAAGGATGCTTTTTCAATAGGCTTTGGCACGCACAATGGCACGGTCGCGGCTGCATCGGACTGGGATGGAGCAATGGAAATCAAGGATGTTCAGCCATCGGTTCGCGGCAGCTATGAAAAACTGTTTCATGATGTTGGCCTGTCGGGCTTCCTGCTCGGCCTACGGCATCTTCCAGCCGGGCGCCTCAGGGATGCTTTATTGAAACCGCGGCTGCAGCGCGCTATCGGTGTGATTTATCGACCGGAAACTGAACTCGCAAGCCACTATTTTCAAGCGGCACTGCAAAAACAGTTTGATGAATACATCTGGATTGATAAAACTCAGGCTGTGCAGCCATTTGACACTGCAGAACTGGAAGGGCTCCCCGACACCTATCCATTCGGACTATGAACGCCGCTGCTAACGCTGAAGCGATTGCCTATGTTCGCAATAAGCTGCGCTGGATGCACTCACAACAAATCTGGCCGAACGGGCTGCGCTACCTGTGGACGGATGCGTTTGGCGTTGTGTTGCTGGTCTCCCTTTTCGAGGAACTTGGCGAGCGCCCATTTCTCGATGATGCTGAATGGCTCGTTGCGGATGTAAATCGGGTGCTTGGGCGGCCACTTGGCATACGAATTGGCGAAGAACCGGACCGGGATGGTCAGTATTTTCATTACCTGGCGATGTGGTTGTTTGCACTTGCGATGCTTGGCCGCCATATACCAGACTACAAGCAACTTGGCATTGACCTCGCACGGCAGATTCATGAACCCTTCCTGGTGCGCGGACGCGGAGTAATCTGGAAGATGCAGGAGGACCTTAGCGGGCCCTACCCTGGGGTCGGATTTGGAGCAATGGATGCGTATGACGGATACGTTTCATATCGAATGCTCGATGACGATGCGCTGTCATCCGAAATTGCCGACATGCAAACACTGATCGATGAATACAACCCGACCCTCAATATAACGCAGGACCTGGGCATTGGCATGATGCTATGGCTGACTCATTTTTTCCCGACTGAGGAATGGGCGAAATTGCAGAAGCAGCGCTGTTTGGAAACATTGGACAGCATGTGGAATTCTGCCGGATACTTTTGTCGCGAACCGTATCTGCCTGACACCCGCTTCGCGTTTACGAACTTCGGCGTGTCTGTCGGATTGCAGGCCGTCGACAAGATGCCGGAACGGGTGGGACAGCTCAACGAATACTTCAAGTCGTACCGTTCAGGAGATGAGTACGATCAGGCGGCAATCACGCATGTTATGGAGTGCAGCTCACACCTCCCAGGTTGCCTGATAAATAAGACCACGAGAGAAAGCCACGACTGATCCAGGGGCTCAACCTGCGTCCTCAGCATCCTTGCTCTCTGCCAGGAGTCTTGCAATCTCAACTTCGCCAAGAGGTTCGGCGTGTTTGATCCGCAGGCTTTCCTCCCACTCCCGTGCAAAGTCCCGATCCAGCACACTGTTTACACCGGCTAAAATTACCGTTGCTACAATCGTGCCGGCCGCCGCAAGTGCCATATCTTTCTGCGCATCCCAAATATCACCTTGCATGCCGAGGTAGGCGACGCCCAGATCACCACCAAATATGATTGCAGCAAGCCACTCGAGCAGCTCGAAAATCGTAGATGTTGAGATGACGATCAAAACGGGAAAAAGATATGTCCAGAATCCTTTGGCGTGGGACATGCGTAGCACGATCTCACGTACGGGATAGGTAATGAGCAAGCCGTAAAGAAAATGAATTACCCTGTCAAAGTGGTTTCGTTCCCAGTCAAACCGATCGTTAAGGCCTCGACCCGTTAAGGATTCGAACCACCGATCATACGGAACCTCTGCGTAAGTATAGTGGGCACCAACTTCATGCAGGCACATGAATAGAAAAATCAGGCTAATGGAAATCCTTGATAGTGGCAGGTGCCAGTGCAGCAGCACGAGCACTGGCACACCCACGAATACGATGACGTTTTCAAGCAGCCATTCTGGCCTGTGCAACGGCTCAATAGCGAGCGCCAGCCAAATAATGCTAAAGGCGACCAACGCGATAAACGCGAATCGATCATGAGCAGCGCGAGACATCATTAGCCTATTATGCCAGTGAAACAGCCACAGGTTTCACTGGCATAATAGGCCACTAATCTGAAAATACGGTTTTTGAGAGACAGGCCACGTATGACGGCGCCTGGTCACTCGGAATTGCATGGGACTTTGGCCATGGCACGCAGACAAAATCAATCATTCGGCTTCGGCCAGTACCGCCTGTTTTCCTTATTCGGCTTTGAGGTGAAACTCGACCTGAGTTGGCTGTTACTGGCCCTGCTTATTAGCTGGTCTTTGGGTGCCGGCATGTTTCCCGTTGACTATCCCGGCTTGTCCAGGCAGGTGTACGCCTGGATGGGTATCGCCGGAGCAGTAGGCGTATTCTTTTCAATAGTCTTGCACGAGTTCTCTCATTCGCTGGTCGCACGACACTTCGGCATGCCGATCAAAGGCATTACGCTGTTCATTTTCGGCGGTGTTGCCGAAATGGAAAAAGAGCCACCGAGCCCGAAATCAGAATTTCTGATGGCCATCGCCGGCCCGCTGGCCAGTTTCCTGCTCGCTTTCGTCTTTTCCAGTATCGAGACAATGGCAATCGCGAACAGCTGGCCGGTCCCGATCATAGGTGTGAGCAGCGCCCTTGCGTTTATTAATACGGTTGTCGCGGTGTTCAATCTCGTACCGGCCTTCCCCCTGGACGGCGGTCGAATGCTACGCGCCGCACTATGGAGTTGGAAAAATGATTTGCGGACTGCGACCCTGATCTCCAGTCGAATTGGCCGTGGCTTCGGCCTGGCGCTGATGATCCTTGGCGTGATCGCATTTGTTCAGGGCAATCTTATCGGTGGCATGTGGTGGGTACTGATCGGTTTGTTCCTGCGTAGCGCAGCGTCAGCTTCATACCAGCAGTTGCTGTTTCATGAATTTCTGCACGATCAGCCAATCAGTCGATTCATGCGGCGGGACCCGGTTACTGTTCCACCATCGATAAATATTCGTGAATGGGTTGAGGACTACGTGTACCGGCATCATTTCAAAATGTATCCGGTTGTCGACGGTAAGAATCTTCTCGGCTGCATCAGTATTGAACACATCAGGAAAATTCCCAAGAGCGAATGGCAAAATGCGACGGTACGGGAAATTATGAATCCCAGCTCAGAGGCAAATACGGTCTCCGCCAATATGGAAACGGAAAAACTGCTGGCGACCATGGTCCGGCCGGACACTCCGTCGCGCTATATGGTCGTTGACGATGGCCAACTTGTGGGTGTCATCTCACTCAAGGATCTGTTGGAACTGATCACGTTGAAACTCGAGGTCGAAAAATCCGGGCAATAATTCGCTGGATTGGCGATTCCGCTCACTAGTCCAGGCCCGGCACAGCCGAATCCGTTGCGGCCCGGGCCTCATCATAGATAAGCCCGCAAGCCACTTGATGGTATGCTTGAGTACTCCCGCAGATCGACAAGGGCCTGCAGCGCTCCGCAAATGGATCTGATCTCATTGGGAACAATACGGTGTCCGACAAGAATAAAAATAGAGAATCAGGATTCGCGGGTGTAGACGATCTTTTCGATGCTGCGCCAGACGCTACTTTGCTCGTTGCAATTGACGGCCGCATTGAGCGCGTCAACGCGCAGGCCGAAAAACTTTTTGGATACACGAGTGAAGAGTTGATTGGTGAGCCGGTCGAGTTACTCATCCCACAACGATTTCGAAACAGCCACCTGAAATACCGTCAGGAGTTCGCTGACAAGCCAAGAATCCGAACAATGGGTAAGTCACTGGACTTGTATGCACAGCAAAAGGATGGAACGAAATTTCCAATTGATGTGAAACTGAGTCCAATTCTGATTCAAGATCGCACGATCGTCGTTGCCGCAATTCGGGACATTACAGAATCGCAGAAAGCTGCCAGAGATTTGATGGAGGCCAACGAACAATTGCGGGCCGAGAAAAATTTCTCGGACAATCTGATATCAACGCAAGAGGGAATCGTCCTCGTCCTGGACTCAAAGGGCAGAATTACTCTGGCCAACCCGTATTTTGAGGCACTCGTCGGCTACAAGGTCGAACAGTTGCTGGGTCTCGACTGGTTCGCAACGTTCATACCCGAAGAGGAGCGGCAGACGATTCAGGATTTCTTCGCGGTGGTTATGCGCGAAGGAATAAACGAGGGATATGTCAATGCCATCGTGACGAAAAACGGTGCGCAGCGATTAATTCAATGGCATTCCAAAACGCTGGAGAATTCAGACGGAAAGATTATCGGCGTGTTGAATACCGGCTATGACGTTACGGACCAGGAAGCAGCTGCATTATCGCTGCGTGAGGCTAAGGCGGAAGCGGACCGGGCAACTGCAATCAAGTCACGGTTTTTGGCAGCCGCCAGCCACGACGTGCGCCAGCCGCTTCAATCGATCAGCTTATATCTATCGATACTGTCCAAACGACTCGAAAAAACTGATGACCTCGAGATTGTTAACAAGATGCGCCAGTCACTTGATTCAATGGGCGAGATAATCGACGCGCTGCTTGATATATCGAAGCTCGAAAGTGGCTACGTTGTTGCGGAACCAGTTAAGTTCGCGCTGCAGACAATCCTGGATCAAATCCGCGCTGACAATGCACCGTATGCGGAGGAAAAGGGACTGACATTGCGTATCGAACCGACGCTATTGACTGCTTTGAGTGACCCCGCTTTATTGGCGCGAATCATCGAGAATCTTGTCGGCAACGCGATTCGCTATACGGAAACCGGCGAAGTCAGTATTTCTTGTATTGCGGATGGACAGAATGTCCGAGTCGAGGTATCCGATACTGGTGTCGGCATTCCGCCGGAGGCGCTGGAAACAATATTTGAAGAGTACTTTCAGCTGGAGAATCCTGTTCGTGATCGGAGCAAGGGGCTTGGGCTTGGTTTAGCGATTGTCAGGCATATCGCACGATTGCTTGAGCACGATTTAGACGTACGCTCCAGGCCGGATCATGGCTCGACGTTTTCGGTTACGGTGCCGCTGGTGAGAGCCGCTATCGAAACCGAGTCGATCGCCGGCCCTGCTCATACGCACCCGTCTCGCGACCAGAAAATTAAGGTGCTGATTGTCGACGATGATCCTGCCATCGTCGATGCGACAAAGATGTTGCTGGAGGTCGAAGGTTTTGATGTGCAGACTGCATTGGACGGCGGCGAGGCTATAAGCCAGATCGAGGGTGGACTACGACCCGATATAATAGTGTCCGACTATCGGCTCCCGGGCCTCAATGGTATCGAAGTTGTCCGCCATATTCGTGAAATTTCCGGCGAGGACCTGCCAACGATTCTTGTGACTGGTGATACTTCCGGCAAAGATATCGAGGCGGCAAGCCTGGTACGTTGTGAGGTATTACATAAACC
>Ga0164320_10000373_pt1 | contig 14306 bp, 14 predicted proteins | sample GuaBasSediGuay11_FD_113736 | JGI IMG/M metagenome (GOLD analysis project Ga0164320, IMG submission 113736) | Subseafloor sediment microbial communities from Guaymas Basin, Gulf of California, Mexico - Guay11, Core 4567-28, 0-3 cm | ecosystem: Environmental > Aquatic > Marine > Hydrothermal...
CAAAGACAACAGCACGGTCACAATCAGCGACAACGGTATCGGTATGTCACGAGACGAACTCGTCGAGCATCTCGGCACTATTGCTCGTTCCGGAACGGCCGAGTTCCTGCAGCAAATGACCGGAGACGAACAAAAGGACGCGCAGCTGATTGGTGAGTTCGGCGTTGGCTTCTATTCGGCCTTCATTGTCGCTGATAAGGTCGTCGTTGAATCTCGTCGGGCAAGTCTCACAGATAATGACGGCGTTCGATGGGAATCGGATGGTGAGGGCGAGTTCACCGTAGAGACGATCGAGCGCGCGGAGCGCGGAACCTCGGTGACCTTGCACCTCAAGGACACGGAGTCCGAGTTTTCTGAGCCGTTTCGTATCGAGAACCTGATTCGCAAATACTCTGATCACATTGCGTTCCCGGTCACCCTGTCCGGGTCGGCCGACGAGGGTGACAGCGCGAAGGTCGTCAACGCGGCCACCGCATTGTGGACGCGCTCGCGCAGTGATGTGAGTGATGATGAGTACAAGGAGTTTTACAAACACCTGTCACATGATTTTTCCGATCCGCTGACGTGGAGTCACAACCGGGTCGAGGGAAAGCGCGAGTACACAAGCCTGTTGTACATCCCGGCTAACGCACCCTTTGACCTTTGGAACCGCGAGGCACCTCGGGGCCTGAAGCTATATGTGCAGCGCGTTTTCATCATGGACGAAGCAGAACAGTTCCTGCCGATGTACCTGCGTTTCGTAAAAGGCGTCGTCGATTCGTCAGACCTGCCGCTCAACGTGTCGCGCGAACTCTTGCAGCAGAACCCCGAACTCAGCGCCATGCGCGGTGCGTTGGCGCGCCGCGTCGTGGATATGCTGACGAAGATGGCGGGCAAATCCACCGACGACTACATGAAATTCTGGCTAGAATTTGGCCAGGTCTTCAAGGAAGGCGTCGTAGAAGACGATGCGAACAAGGACAAGCTTGCCAAGCTGCTACGATTTGCGACCACATACACGGGCAATGCCGATCAAGATCAATCGTTGGATGACTATGTCGGACGCTGTGGCGAGGCACAGGACAAGATCTATTACATCCTCGCCGACAATCATGCGAATGCGGCGTCGAGCCCGCACCTTGAACAACTCGCGGACAAGGGCATCGAGGTCCTGTTACTGAGCGACCGAATCGATCCCTGGGTGGTTGATGGATTGGCCGAATACGACGGCAAGTCACTCGTTGATGTCGCGCGAGAGGGTCTGGACCTGCCTGAGGGTGACAGCAGTGTCACGCAAGACGTAATGGACGATGAACACAAGCCGCTGCTCGAAAAGGTCAGCAAAGCACTCGAAGAGAGAGTCGACGGCGTGCATGTCAGCACGCGGCTGGTCTCCTCACCGGCTTGTGTGGTCGCCGGGGAAAACGAGCTTAACCCGCAGCTGAGGCGCATACTCGAGGCCAGCGGTCAGGAGCTTCCCGACGCCAAACCGATTCTTGAGGTCAACATCAGACATCCGCTTGTCGAGCGTCTCTCGGCCGAAACTGACAGTGGTCGATTCGATTCTCTGGCGCATATCGTGCTCGATCACGCCTTACTTGCCGAAGGCTCACAGCTCGATGACCCTGCAGCTTACGTCAAGCGCATGAACTCGCTGTTGGTAGAGCTTGATTCGAACGCGGGCACGGGCTAAAACGGCCTATGAGCAACGCAAAAGATAGCGAACTCAAGAGCAAGCTGTCAGACGAACAATTCGAGATCACACAGAAACGGGGCACCGAGCGCGCGTTTACGGGCAAGTATGTCGACCATAAGGAAGACGGTACCTATCGCTGCGTTTGCTGCGACGCGGAGCTGTTCTCGTCGACACACAAGTACGATTCCGGTTCCGGTTGGCCGAGTTTCTGGCTGCCGCTGGCCGGCGAGGCCGTCAACATCGTAACCGACACCAGTCATGCCATGGTGCGCGAAGAAGTCGTCTGCAGTTCATGTGGCGCGCATCTGGGTCATGTTTTTGAGGATGGGCCGCAGCCGACAGGTCTGCGCTACTGCGTCAATTCGGCGTCTTTGGACTTCAAGGATTCCGAGTGACATTACCAACAGGAAGGTTTTATTCATGAAAGTCAGTTATCCAGTCTACACGGCCATTCTCCTGGCCGGCATTGTCGGGTGCAGCCAGCAAAGCGGCGAGCCTGCTGAAATCACCGAAGTCGCAGAAACCGTTGAGGAGCAGGCCGTGACCGAAGAGACCACGAACGAGACAACGACCCTGGAAATCGCACCGGGCCTGACAGCAAAGGTTCTGCAGGGCGGACACGGCCGGGCAGCTGAGGCGGGCGACTATGTTGAGGTGCACTACACGGGCTGGTTGTATGACGAAGAGGCCGAAGGCAATCGCGGTGACAAGTTTGATAGCTCTGTGGACCGTGGCCAGAAGTTTCAATTTACGCTGGGCGCGAACCAGGTCATCAAGGGCTGGGACCAGGGGGTTGCCGGCATGCTTATCGGCGAGAAGCGCGAGCTGACGTTGGCGCCCGAAATGGGCTATGGAGACCGTGGCGCCGGTAACGTTATTCCGCCGGGTGCGACGCTGGTTTTCGAGGTGGAATTGTTCGGCGCCGAGGGGCCAAACGACTCACAGTAGGGCTAGCGCAGCTCGAATTCGATGCGGCGATTCAGCTCGCGGCCATGTGCCGTCGAGTTGTCCGCGACGGGTGCCGAGGAGCCGAGGCCCTTCACGATCAGGCGCTGCGGATCAATGCCGCGTTGCGCGATATGATCCGCGACTGCCTGTGCACGAGCCCGGCTAAGTTGCCGGTTCCATGACTCGTCACCGCTTGCGTCGGAGTGGCCTGTAATTGCGATTGTGATGTCCTGACAGTCGTGGGCAAAGTCCGTTATGCGATCCAGCGTGACGAATGATCGTGGTTGAATTTCTGCACTTGATTGCTTGAATGACACAGGTTGCAACACGATCTCAGAAAACGCCCGTCCGCAGAGCTCGTCAAAGGACACCGCTGACCTGACGACGAGAACGTCTGTGCTGAGTTGAATCTCCTTTGGCAATTCTTCGCGCAGGAATTCGACACGTGCCGCGAAAGAGTCGACGTCGGATGTAACGCCGCGAATGCTTATCGATCGTCGGTCCATTTCTGCTTTAGCAGAGTTCAAAGCAGCCAGTGTGTACAGCAAGCGATGAGTAGTGGTCTCCCAGTACTCGCCCACGACCACTCCTGGACGAAACTGTGTCTGCATCTCGTAGTCTTCGAACTGTTCGGCCGCCAGCTTGAGTAGTGCGGCTTCATGTGCCGCCGACGTGGAAGTGCCGTTGATCAGCAGACGGCCTTGAGCGATCGTGATAGCAAACCGCGCATCGTCCAGTGCTGATACCGGCGACGAAAAGTCTGCGTCGTTCCGAGTGCCACGATTGATGCTCGCAGACAGAAATACGCCACAGGTGAGCACCAGGACTGCGATGGTGGCCTGAATGTTGCGCCGTGGCACGGACCTAATGCTGGCCGCTTACCTTCTGGTCGTGCAGGTCTCGTGCCTGGCCGATCCAGTCTTCACGGTAGATGCGGCTGCGGAACCCCTTCAGGCGGTGTGCGACGCGGTCAATGTCGTACTCGCTCATCTGGGCGATTTGATCGAACTGTTTGATGCCGAGTTCGTTGAGCGTCTTTTCAATGGCAGGGCCAACACCCTTGATTAGCTTGAGGTTGTCACCCGGCAAGTCGTGCAGATCTGCATCTGCTGTGTCCTCAACTTCCTCGGCGGCGTCGGATGCTTCAATATCTTCTTCTGAATCGTCGCTGTCGTCGATAATGGCTTCCGCCTCAAGCAGTTCCTCGATGTCGTCCTCGACGAATTCGTCTACCTTGTCGATGATCGTCTCATCCGGAGTATCGCCGTCAATTGGATCGTTCGATGCGTCCATGCCATCGGTCAACGCATCAGGGTCAACCGGTTCCACGCGTGTCTGGTCCGATCCGACCATCCCTTCGAGAGCGGCAATTTTATCCAGCGCATCGGCCAACTGTGTTTCGAGCGCTTCAGCCTCCGCATTGCGTTGCTGATAACGCTCGATCAGGGGCGGCAGGCGGTCTTGCCAGTTTTTTAACTCGCTATTGAGTTTCTCGATCCTGGCATCTTTGTTCTCGAGCTCCTCAGAAAGGTCATCTGCGGCAGTGCTGTCGCGCAACTGGTCACGTTCGGAAACCGTCGATTCGAGATTACCGCGTACGTCTTTCATCTGCCGCTGCAACTCGTCGCGCCGCTCAAACGCCTCCTTCAGCGCACCCGACAATTCACTCGCGCGCATCTTCGCGTCTTTGTTTGATGCCTGGTACTGGCTGTTTTGATCCATCAGGCTCTTGTTTTGATCGAGCAGACGTTCGTGCTCGCTGCGTTGTGCCTCGAGTTGCTCTTGCCAGCCCTCATTGATGGCCGTCTTTTCGCCGACTGAGCGGCTACCGCGCACAATCCATCCGAGAAGGATGCCGACAATCAGCGCGCCGGCAACAACAATGATGTGGGTGACAGTAATCTCTGGCATATCAGGACCCTACGAAGCCAGCCGCAGCTTGGCGAATTCTCCCAGGACTTCGGCAATCTGGTCGACTGCCCAATCTATCTCCTCCTGGCCGATAATAAGTGGCGGCGCGAGCCGGACAACGGTTTCGTGTGTTTCCTTGCTCAGCAGGCCGCGCTGCATGAGCGATTCGCAAATTTCGCGTGCACTGCACAGCGCGGGGTCGACTTCGATGCCGATAAACAGGCCGCGCCCCCGAATATTCTTGATCAATGGCGTATCAAACGCCCGGAGTCTGCCCATCAGGTAATCGCCCATTGCGGCGCTTTTCTGCGGCAGTTCGTCCTCAATGAGGATGTTCAGCGCCTCGAGCCCGACGGCTGCCGCCAGCGGGTTGCCACCAAACGTACTGCCGTGGTCGCCCGGAGTGAACACGCTCATGACGTCGCGACGGGTCAGGAACATCGACACCGGCAATATTCCGCCCCCAAGGGCTTTGCCAAGTATCAGGCCGTCGGGATGCACATCCTCATGCTCGCACGCGAGCAACTTGCCGGTGCGACCGAGCCCGGTCTGGATTTCGTCGGCGATCAGCAGCACGTTGTTCCTGCGGCATAATTCAGCGGCTGCTTTGAGGTAACCCTCGGGTGGCACGACAATGCCGCCTTCACCCTGAATCGGCTCTACGAGAAATGCCGCTGTGTTTTCATTGATGGCCGCCTCGAGCGCTTCGATGTTGCCGTATTCGACGAGCAGGAATCCGGCAGGAAATGGCCCGAAGCCCTCCTTGTATTGTGGCTCGTCGGACATGGCCACGATCGTCGTCGTGCGGCCGTGAAAATTGCCGGTGCAGGCGATGATCTCCGCCTTGTCCTTTTCGACGCCCTTGACGGTGTACGCCCATTTGCGCGCCGCCTTGATTGCGGTTTCGACGGCTTCGGCACCGGTGTTCATCGGCAGCGCCATGTCCTGGCCTGTCAGCGTGCAGGCCTTCTCAAGAAACAGCCCGAGTTTGTCGGTGTAAAAGGCACGGGAGACAATACTGAGTCGCTCCACCTGCTGTTGCACGACTTTGACCAGGCGCTTGTGGCCGTGGCCATGGCTTACAGCTGAATACGCACTCATCATGTCGAGGTACTTCTTGCCGGCCTCGTCCCAGACGTAGGCGCCCTCGGCCCGCGTTAATACGACGGGCAAAGGGTGGTAATTCTGGGCACAATAGCGTGCTTCAAGATCGATATGTTCACTCATGGCGAAATTTTACAGCAATAACATCCACTTAAGCCAACTCTATTAGCAACAATTACGATCAGATTGGCACAGCCAGGAAAATATCGGCCTATTAGCAACAATTGTGAACAAACTGCCACAGTCCCAGAAAATATCAATTCACGGCCCGGCCGGCGAACTCGAAGCAATTCTCGAATCTCCGGGCGATGCGGGGACAAATGGCGTCGCCGTGGTCTGTCACCCGCACCCGCAACACGGCGGAACGATGCACAACAAAGTTGCGCATACGCTGGCGCGTTCGTTCGTGCGATCGAATTTCGCGGTATTGCGATTTAACTTCCGAGGCACGGAAGGCAGTGATGGGGTTTACGACAATGGCGTCGGCGAGCTTGACGACGCACTCGCGGCCATGGCCTGGATCCGGCAGAAAAAGGCGGAAGGGCCCCTGTGGCTTGCCGGCTTTTCATTCGGCGCTGCGATCGCGGTACGTGCCGCGGTGGGTCGCGATGTTGACGGCCTGATTTCTGTCGCCCCTGCGATCCATCGATTTGCCGGAAATCTTGACGCCCAGCCGGACTGTCCATGGCTCATTATCCAGGGCGATGAGGACGAACTGGTCGAAATCGACGAGACCGTCGAGTGGATTGACAGCCTGGAACCGGGACCGGAGTTGTTGGTGGTGCCGGGCGCCGAACATTTTTTCCATGGCCGATTGCATGAACTGCGAGAGGCGGTCATGGCGTTCATCGCCGACAAATGACAAAAAAAAGCCGGGACAAGCCCGACTTTTGACAGAAAAACCGGGACAAGCCCGGCTTCTTCCCAATCACTGTGAGTGATCAGACCATATCTTTGAGGGCTTTCAAGGTCGTTGCCTTGACTGCCTTCGACGCAGGCTTTGCCTTGAACATCATCTCTTCGCCCGTAAACGGGTTAACGCCCTTGCGTGCTTTGCGTGCCGGTTTTTTCACGACGCGTAATTTGAGTAGGCCCGGGATCGAAAACATACCCGGCGCGCCACGACCGCCCAGGTTCTTTTTGATTTGACCGTTCAGTGAGTCGAAGACTGCGGCGACGTCCTTGCGGGTCAATCCGGTATCTTCAACAATCTTTGCGTAAATTTCTGATTTGGTGGGTGGCTTCTTGGTATTCGCTGCCATGAAAAACTGACTCCTGAAAAAACAAATGCGGGCAGAGCCCGCGCCCAAAAAAAACGGGCCAGGCCCGCGTCAAATGCAGCGCGACGATAGCACAAGTAATGCGAGCGCGTAAGCGCCCAACGGACCTTTTTAAGGGCTTTTCAAGCGGTTTTTGCCGGTGCAGGCCTAATCTGTAAAAAACTGGCGTTTGAAGCGAACATCTGACGGCGAGTCGGCACCTTCGGGTGTTACGCTGATATCGAAAATCAGTGTTTCCCGATTCGCAACGGCGACTTCACCTATGTAGTAAATTGCGTCCTGCTCATCGATCTGCCGCATCGTGATGTTTTTGAGTTGCCCCGTAAGATTAACTGCTTTGACCGTGACACTCGCCTCGACGGCCGTATTGTCCGAGGCCCTGAGTACGGACACGTTAAGCATTGCCCGATTCTTGCTGCGAACGATGCTATAGGCGCGCGCGACTTCCGGCGGTAGCTGATCTGTTGTCTGCGCGCTGAAATGCACGACATGGTCGCCGATGTTTTCACTGGTCGCACCAGCGGGCCGCGCTTCGGGCGCGACCGCAGATTCACCCGGTCCGCCACAGGCAGACAAAAGACCGAGCAATGGCAGGGCGATCAATATTTTCTTGACTGTCATGATGCTTGTCCCTCTACCGATACCGTGACTATAAACCATTTCCCGCGTCAAATCGGAAGCGGCCTGAGCGTGGCAACGAATATGCCCGCTGCGTGCAATGCAATGATCGCGAGAAGCGCTGATAGGTCGAGCATGCCGATCCGCGGTATCAGGTTGCGAAATGGCCGCAACAGGGGTTGCACGATCATCGCGATGAATGCCGATGCTGGATTGTAAGCGCCGGCAGCGACCCAACTCAGAATGACGTAGATGAAGATCGCAAACTTGAACAACTGCAACGTCAACAACACGAGGTCAACCAATGCTGTTAGCGCGATTGGAGCGATCGTCGCCGAGATACCGCTGATTGTGAGTATGACGAGTATCGTCAGGTACTGAAGTGCAAACGCGATAACGACCGTCGCTGTGTCAAGCCGTCCGATCGGTGGAATGATGCGCCTGACCGGAACGATCAACGGTGATGTGATGCGCAGTATTCCCTGCGCAATCGGATTTCGAAAGTCGGCCCGCAAAAAGGGCAGCCAGAAACGCAACAGCATGACAAACAGAAAGAGCTGTGCAAATGTGCTGATGATGAATATCAGTGCGGGTTTCATTCGCTGGCGGCCAATTGGATAGCGCGGTCTCTCGCGGCTGTGAATGCTTTGGCAAAGATATCACGGACATTTTGGTCATCGAATACATCGAACGCGGCGGCTGTCGTCCCTCCGGGTGAACGTACGTGTTCGATCATGGTCTCCATCGTTTCGCCGCTGACCGATGCAAGCGCCGCCGAGCCTTTCGCTGTATCCATCACAAGTTTGTGCGCCGCTTGCGAATCGAGTCCGAACTGCTCGGCGGACCGGATCAACATATCGATCAGAAAATAGAAATAGGCAGGGCCGGTACCTGATATTGCTGTAACGGCATCGATGCTTTCCTCGTCGTGAACGTGCACAACGCTGCCCACTGCGGAGATGATCTCGGTCGCACGGTCACGCTGTTCGTTGCTTGTCAGGTCGTTGGCGTACAGACCTGATGCACCCTGCAGCAGCAGCGCCGGTTGATTCGGCATGACCCGGACGACAGCAAGTTCTGCACCCAGCCAGTTGTCGATGTCGCGACTGTGCGTGCCGGCAGCAACAGAAATGATCAGTGGCCTCTTCGCTTGCGCGGTCTCCGCAAGTCCTGTGCACACGTCGCGCATGAGTTGTGGCTTTACAGCAAGTACGAGGCAGTCGGCGGCGCTCGCGACATCGTCATTAGACGCGGTCAATGTAACGCCTGGCAGGTCGCGCGTCAGCGTGGTGCGGCGCCCTGGATCAGGGTCGGCGATCATCAGGTTGCCCGGCGGATAGCCGCTCGATAACAGGCCGCCGGCTAACGCTCGGGCCATGTTGCCGCCGCCGATAAATCCCACTTTGTAACTGCTCATTGTTCTGTTCTGGCTCCGAAGATGGCTGTTCCCAGTCTCACCATTGTACTGCCTTCAAAAATTGCGGCGCGAAAATCAGCGCTCATGCCCATGCTCAGAGTGTCAGTAGGGATTCCGTTGGCACGAAGCTGATTAGCCAGGCGGCTCAACTCCCGGAATGGTTTGCGCTGCTCTTCGAAGTCGTCGCGAATGGCCGGCAAACACATCAGGCCGCGTAATTTAAGCCGCGGAAGTTCAAGTATCTCCTTAACGATGTCCGGCGTGTCGTCAACGGTGACACCGGATTTGCCAGGCTCATTGTCGACATTAACCTGTACGCACACGTTGAGCTCGGGAAGACTTGCCGGTCGCTGGTCGGACAGGCGCCGGGCGGTCTTAAGTCGGTCGACCGAGTGCACCCAGTCGAAATGCTCCGCGACGGCCCGGGTTTTGTTGGTCTGGAGATGGCCGATGAAATGCCATACCAGTTTGTCATCGGCGATAGTCGCAATCTTTTCAATGCCCTCAGCGACCTGATTTTCGCCGAAATTTCGCTGGCCGGCGGCGGCGGCCTCGATGATGCTCGAAAGAGGCTGTTTCTTGCTGACGGCCAGCAATTGCACCGCCTCGGCGCTACGGCCCGCATCCACAGCAGCTTTCGCCAGCAAATCTCGGATTTTTCGCAAGTTTTCCGTGACTCTAATCACGTTTTGCTCCCGGTGCTTCGCTATACTAGGCTCAATTCCGAGCCGGGTTATGGTAAGTCCGGTCATCCACTATGAGGGAAAAATATGGCCGTCGACGTTGCCCAGTTACTGTCGTTCACGGTAAAAAACAACGCCTCCGACCTGCACTTGTCAGGCGGTGTGCCGCCGATGATTCGTGTTGATGGCGACATCAAGCGTGTCAACATGCCTGCGCTGACCCATAAAGACGTCAATAGCATGGTGTACGACATCATGAATGACAAGCAGCGCAAGGACTACGAGGAATTTCTCGAGACGGATTTCTCGTTTGAAATCCCGAAGCTCGCTCGTTTTCGTGTGAACGCCTTTAACCAGAATCGCGGCTCGGCTGCCGTTTTTCGTACCATTCCCTCAGAGATCCTGTCACTCGATGACCTGGGCGCACCGACAATTTTCAAGGATGTCTCAATGCATCCCCGTGGCCTTGTTCTCGTGACCGGTCCGACCGGTTCCGGTAAGTCCACTACGCTTGCTGCCATGGTCGACTACATCAACGATAACAAGCCGGACCATATTTTGACGATTGAGGACCCAATCGAATTCGTACACGAATCCAAGAAATGCCTGATCAATCAGCGCGAAGTGCATCGCGACACGCTGGGCTTTAACGAAGCGCTGCGCTCAGCCCTGCGCGAAGATCCGGACGTGATTCTCGTCGGCGAGCTACGTGACCTCGAGACTATTCGGCTGGCGCTAACCGCCGCAGAAACCGGACACCTTGTATTCGGCACGCTGCACACGAGTTCGGCCGCAAAAACCATTGACCGTATTGTCGACGTGTTTCCTGCCGCTGAAAAGGAAATGGTTAGATCCATGTTGTCCGAATCGCTGCGTGCGGTTATCTCGCAGACGCTACTCAAAAAGGTCGGTGGCGGGCGAATCGCAGCACACGAAATCATGATCGGAACACCGGCTATTCGAAACCTGATTCGCGAAGGCAAGATTGCGCAAATGTACTCTGCCATTCAGACAGGCCAGGGCGCTGGCATGCACACGCTCGATCAGAATCTTGCGGAGTTGATGTCGAAGGGGCTGATCAACAAGGAAGAAGCTCGGTTCCGCGCAGTGCAGAAAGAGAATTTCTAGGAACAGCAACAGGCTGTTCTTAAGGGAGATAGGGTAGATGGAACGCGAACAAGCGATACGACTGACGCAGAATCTGCTTAGGAAAATGGTTGAGCGCGAAGGCTCGGATTTATTCTTGACCAAGGGTTTTCCGCCGGCGATCAAGGTCGACGGTACGATTCACAAGGCGACCGACAACCCCCTGAGTTCAGATCAGGCGGCCATCATGGTTCGCGCGATCATGAACGATAAGCAGATCAAGGAATTCGACGCGACGAAAGAGTGCAATTTCGCTATCGCGCCACAGGGCATTGGCCGCTTCCGTGTTAGCGCTTTCATTCAGCAAGGTCACGTTGGTGCCGTTCTTCGGACCATCACCACCGAAATCCCGACGCTCGAGGATCTCGAGCTACCGCCTATTCTCAAAGATGTCGTAATGAACAAGCGCGGCCTTTGTATCGTTGTTGGTGGTACCGGATCAGGTAAGTCGACAACGCTTGCCGCGATGATCGGGCACCGCAACGAGAACTCACGCGGCCATATCGTTTCGATTGAGGACCCGGTCGAGTATGTCCATCCTCACAGAGGCTGTGTCATTACTCAGCGAGAGGTTGGGGTCGACACGGAAACCTGGCACGCGGCGCTGAAGAATACACTTCGCCAGGCACCCGACGTCATACTGATCGGTGAGATTCGCGATCGCGACACGATGGAGTACGGCATTCAGTTCGCAGAAACCGGCCATCTGTGCCTCGCAACTCTTCACGCGAACAGCGCGAACCAGGCACTCGATCGAATCATCAACTTTTTTCCCGAGGAGCGCCGCCAGCAATTACTGATGGATATCTCGTTGAATGCCAAGGCATTTATCTCGCAGCGACTCGTGCCAAGAGAAGGCGGTGTAGGTCGTATTGCAGCGATGGAGATCATGCTCAATACACCGCTGGTTGCCGACTTAATATTCAAGGGTAAAGTCGGCGAGATCAAGGAGATCATGGCCAAGTCAACGCGGCTCGGCATGCAGACCTTCGACCAGTCTCTGTTCGATCTTTATGAGCAGGGCATGATTGCCTACGAAGAAGCTATGCGTAACGCTGACTCGAAAAACGAGTTGCGCCTTCGCGTCAAACTTGAGAGTAAGCGCGACTCTTCGATTGCCGACCAGCAGACAGAGAGCCTCAAGATTGTGGAAGACGATTCTGCTCAGACTTTCTGAGCCTCACGGACGATGACCTAAATGAACGTTAAGCCGCTATTCAAATTAATGGTAGAAAAAAGGGCGTCGGATCTTTTCTTCGCCCCGTTTTCTCCTGCAAAAATCAAAATCGACGGCAAGATCATGCCGGTCAACAAGCTCGAGATGACGCCCAAGATGGTCAAGCAGGCGGCCTTTGAACTCATGACAGAGACTCAGCTTGAGACTTTTTCACGAGAGCTCGAGATCGATTTCGCGATATCTGAGCCTGGACTGGGCCGGTTTCGCGTCAACGTTTTCCACCAACGCAGTAACGTTGCGATGGTGTTGCGTTACATCACATCGGAATTGCCAACTCTCGATGAACTCGATATGCCGGAGCAGCTCAAGGACCTGGTCATGCTGCGTCGCGGCCTCATCCTGATGGTGGGTGCGACCGGTTGCGGCAAGTCAACGACGCTTGCAGCAATGGTGAATCACCGCAATGAGAAGACGTCTTCGCACATAATTACGATTGAAGATCCGATTGAGTTCCTGCACCCCAACAAGAAGTCGATCGTCAACCAGCGTGAGGTCGGACTGGATACAAAGTCATACGGCCGTGCGCTGAAGAGCGCGATGCGCGCCGCGCCGGATCTGATACAGATCGGTGAGATTCGCGATACAGAATCCATGCAGGCTGCGCTGGACATGGCCGGTACCGGCCACCTGGTCGTGGCCACTTTGCACTCCAACAATGCGTCGGAAACGCTCGACCGAATCATCAACCTGTTCCCGCAGGAACAGCATGGGCAGGTGTTCATGGATCTCGCGCACTACTTGCGCGCCATTCTTTCGCAGCGGCTCGTGCGTTCTCGCAGCGGCAAGCTTGTCGCTGCCGTTGAGCTCATGCTGAATACGCCGCACATCAAGGACCTGATGCTCAAAGGCGACATCGCAGGGGTGAAGGATGCGCACAAGGACAGTGGTGAGCAGGGAATGAAAACATTCGACGACGCGCTGCTGGACCTCTACAAAGCCGGCACGATAACGCTGGAAGAGGCGATGTCACATGCCGATTCCAGGGCCAACCTCGAAGCCAAGATCAATTTCGGCGGATGAGCAGCTAGGTCCAAACAACAGCGGATGCGTCAAAGACGGGGCCGTCAACGCAAACACGTTTCATCGCCGGGCCGCCAGGCGTCGCAATCTCTACGGTGCAGCCGGCACAACCACCCACTGCGCAGGCCATGAATTCCTCCAGCGATACCTGGCACGGTACGTCGTACTGTGCCGCCAACGCGGCGACAGCTTTGAGCATGGGTGTCGGCCCGCAGGCAAAAATTTCCACTTGTCGTCGTTCATCTGCGTCCAGGCTTTGCAGCCACTTGTCTGCGAGATCGGTGACGTAACCGCGATAGCAACCGTCGAAGCCTGACAAGCTCGTCAGTCGTGCAGGCACGCCCCAGTCTTCGAGCAATGGCATCGTGCTGACGATGTCGTTGTCCAGCCAGGACAATTCGATGCGGGATTTCTCCAGGCCAAATGGAAACGGCAGCTCGGACCCGAGGATTGCCAGCGGCGCCCATTGCTTGTCCAGCAGAGATTCTGCAAGAAATACCATGGGCGGAATTCCTACGCCGCCGCCAATCAAAAGGCATTTCGGCCGTTTGGGAGACGGCTTGAAGGGTTGCCCGATAGGTCCCAGCACGTTGATCGTGTCGCCGGGTTTCTTGTCTGCGAGCAGATGCAGCCCTTCGCCAACGATCTTGTAAAGTACCTCTATCCAGTCATCGGCTGCGCGCATGATGGACAGTGGGCGTCGCATCGGCAGAGTCGCGTCGCAGGTCACGTGAACGAAACTGCCCGGAATAGCCGCTGCCGCACACTTTGGCGCCCGGATGCGCATGATGAACTGATCACCGGGATACGTCTGCGTGGAAATCAATTCGCCATCTTCGACGAACAGGGTACCGCGATTACTCTGTGCTTTTTGCTGTGCTGCTGTTGTCAACGCCTGTCCATCGACTTGCAGACCCGTTCGAGTACAGCCATGCGCACGGCGACACCATTGGCGACCTGTCTCGTGATTGCGGATGCCGGGCTGTCGGCGAGTGCCGATTCGATTTCGATACCGCGGTTCATTGGCCCCGGGTGCATGACGATGGCGTTTGACGCGGCGCTTTTCATGCGCTCGGCACTGATACCGTAATTGGCGTAATACTCGTCGATGCCGGGTATTCCGTCGAGACTGCCTATTCGTTCGCGCTGGATGCGCAATGCCATGACGACATCGGCGTCCCGCAGGCCTTCGTCGAGATTGTCTAGCAGTCGTGCATTCGGCATCTCGTCGGGATCGGGCGCGAGCACCGGTGGCGAAATAAGGCGC
>Ga0164320_10000374_pt1 | contig 14303 bp, 12 predicted proteins | sample GuaBasSediGuay11_FD_113736 | JGI IMG/M metagenome (GOLD analysis project Ga0164320, IMG submission 113736) | Subseafloor sediment microbial communities from Guaymas Basin, Gulf of California, Mexico - Guay11, Core 4567-28, 0-3 cm | ecosystem: Environmental > Aquatic > Marine > Hydrothermal...
CCTGTAATAGCGCTGAAATGGGCAAACACGTCGGGGCCAGATTCTTGCTCGATAAAGCCAAAGCCTTTGGCATCATTGAACCATTTAACAGTTCCGGTAGTAGTCGTCATAGTCATAATCCTATTTATTCAAGAGTAATGGGAGCCTTCTTGTGAAGGCCATATTGCTGGAAGCGCTGCTATTACTTATGAAAAACAGGACGAGGTATATAAGGAACTTCGAAATGGTGTACATAAATATCAGACGTACTTTCAAGCTGTGCGGAGTATAGACAGCTTGACCCAATAGTCAAAGGAAATGAACACCCAAGACCGATAATGGATATTCGCGCTCCGCTTGCTATGCTCTGCGAGCAAGAACACCCATTGCCGAGGACGTGATGTGAAACAACCGTCAATTTCCTGCTTGTTTGTCTTTGTGCTTGGCGCCTGTAGTCAGGTATCCACTGATCCCGTCGAGCAAGGCATCGAAATTGATAGTGACGACATTGCTGGCACCGTTTCAAATGCCGTGGGCCCCGAGGCCGGGGTCTGGGTGATTGCGGAGACAGCCGATCTTGGCACTCGTTTTGTTCGCATTGTCGTGACCGATGACGAAGGCAGATACCTCGTTCCCGACCTTCCTGGTGCCAATTACGAATTGTGGGTGCGTGGCTATGGACTATTGGACTCAGGAAAAACGGCAGCCAGTCCCGGTCAGAATCTGGATCTGACCGCAACGATTGCACCGGATGCAGCTGCAGCTGCACAGGTTTATCCAGCGGCGTACTGGTTCGCGATGATGAATCTGCCGACGGAAGAAGAGGCTGCGGAAATCGACGGCGGCCTGAATCGTTACCTGACGTGGGTAAAGAACATGGGCTGTGTCGGCTGTCACCAGTTGGGGAACGAAGCGACTCGCACCATTCCTGAATCGCTGGCGAACATCGAATCATCGGAACAAGCCTGGGCGCGCCGGATATCTTCGGGCCAGGCAGGCGACAGCATGGTTCGTCTGGCGGCACAGAGCCTCAAGGGATTGCCTATCAAGTACATGGCGGAATGGACAGATCGCGTTGCTTCCGGCGAGATTCCCGCTCATCAGCCGGAACGACCGTCCGGCGTTGAGCGAAATGTCGTGGCAACGGTTCGTGACTGGTCAAGTCCGCAATTTTATATGCACGATCTCTCCGGAACCGACCGTCGTAACCCAACCATTAATGCTTACGGCAAACTCTACGGTGCACCCGAACTCAGCACAGACGAAATGCCTATACTTGATCCCGTTGCAAATGTGGCGACCATTTTTGACCTCCCCGTACGGGACGAAGATACGCCGACCACGAACTCGGCGCCGGTAGTTGCACCTTCACCCTATTGGGGAGATGAACGAATTTGGGACAGCAAGGCGAATGTCCATAATCCAATGCTCGACCAGGAGGGCAGGGTATGGATGACCGCGAGGATACGCGGTCCGGACAATCCGGATTTCTGCAAGCAGGGTTCAGAACATCCTTCCGCGATGTTGTATCCAAAAGACCGAGCCGGTCGCCAGCTGTCGGTGCTTGATCCATCGACTGGCGACTACGTTTTCGTTGATACCTGTTTCAGTACACATCACCTGCAGTTTGCCTACGACGATGACAACACGTTGTGGACCAGCGGCGGTGGTGATGTTGTCGGCTGGCTGGATACCAACAAATTCCTCGAAACAGGCGACGCGGCGGCCGCGCAGGGGTGGGCGCCGCTCATTTTGGACACCAACGGCAACGGCAAGCAAGACGCATGGACTGAGCCCGGCGACGAGATGAACCCCGAACTCGATATGCGTGTAGCAAACGGTTTCTATGCAGTAATGCCGGATCCTCGCGGTGACGCAGTCTGGGGATCGAATGCGTTCCGTTATCCTGGTTCGATCACGCGACTGGTTCCCGGCGACAATCCGCCGCAATCGGCGTTGGCGGAAGTCTATTATCCGCCACTGCCAGGGTTCGGCATCCGCGGCGCGGACATCGACAAAAACGGTGTGGTCTGGACGTCACTCGGCAGCGGCCACCTGGGCGAATTCGACAGGCGCAAATGCAAAGGGCCATTGAACGGGCCAGCGGCGACCGGTAATCATTGTCCGGAAGGATGGACGCTGCACGATTTACCGGGCCCCGGATTCGCGGACTTGCCGGATTTCAGCGTTGAGTCGAGTTACTACACCTGGGTTGATCAGCATAATTCCCTGGGCCTTGGGGAAGACGTGCCAATCGCCACAGGAAACCTTTTTGACGGTGTGCATGCATTGGTCGATGATAATTTCGTAACGCTTAGAATTCCGTACCCGATGGGTTTTTACACAAAGGGCTTTGAAGGCCGAATCGACGACCCGGAGGCGGGGTGGAAGGGTCGCGGCATTTGGGTGCCGGAAGGTGGGCGCACACCGTGGCTGAAAGAAGACGGTAAAGGGTCCAAGCCGATTGTTGTGCACTTTCAGGTGCGCCCCGACCCGTTGGCGAAGTAGTCTGGTCGCGCCGCACAGCAGGAGAATTTGATGGACACAATCCGCGATCGTGCCAAGAAAAGATTTCCCATGGTTCTGCTGACGCTGCTCAGCATCGTGCAGGCACTCGCTCTCGAATTTCTCTGGGACCACGTACGCCATCGAACTGAGATATTCGAAGTCAGCTGGGTCGCGCTGCTCGGTTGGCTTCAAATCGCCGCGAGCCTGAACGTAATCATCTTAATCTGGCTGATGTACGCAGGTATGTTGATGCGCTTTCGATGGACTCCGACAGTAACGGACTCAATTTGGCCATTTTTCATCGGTCTGATTCAGTTCTTGATGATTGAGATAATGGGGCCAGAGAAAATCGCGCTTTGGATTATCGTTCTGGCACTAATATATGGCACTACGGATTTCATCAATCATCGGGCCATGAAACGTGCCCGCACTGACCCGGCAAATCGCGAGTTCTTTGATCGGTATTTGCCGGCGACACTCAGGGATTTCGCACCACAAATTACTATGGTCACTGCCTTGATAATGGCCGGCACCTGGATAGGGTTTAGTGGGCATCAAGGTTGGTTCACGATCTGTACGCTTGTCGGGTCTCTCATCGGCCTTGGCTACGAAACGCACAAAGCTGCGCGATACTGGAACGTCTCAATGGGATCTGGGTAAGGGTACTAAGTTAGGGCAGCCAACGGGTCATAAGCAGACATTGATTCTCACGTTTTCGACTTGTCGAAACTACCGGTATTGTAAGGATCGACCCCGGCCGATTCACTGTCGCCGAGTAACAGGTCCTGGATTTTGTCCCCTACGTACTCATAGTAGCTGTCTTCAGACACGGAACACGGTTCGCCGTCCGCGGAGACGTCGTCGGCTCTACGGCCCTTCAGTTTCCGCTGCTCAACGCGTTCGGCATCCTGTTGTGCGGTTAGGCCACTTTCCTCACCCCGGCGCGAATTACCTCGCCGATCCTCATGATGCTGGTACCGGCATTGGCACTGATCCGGTCGGTCGCATTGGCCTAATGGCAGTGGGGGCGCCTCAGCAGAGAGATAGCGCTCGCCGCGAGTATCTTGCGCCGCCTGGCAGGCGTTATTCGTACAGCGAATCTCTACCGCATGAAACGGCGAGACGCCTGATCGGCCGGCCTTGCGAGCAAATACCCGTTTGAGCCAAAGGCGAGGTTTGAATGAGGTCATCTGGTCAAGCCATAAATCAATCCCATGAAGGTACGTAGGTGGCATCGCACATTCAGTGATCGGCCTCACAGAACAACTGGTGATTGCTATGTGTCATAAGCCGATATTCGGTAGTTTAGCCGGCGACTGGTGCGATGGCATCTCACATCGCGCAGATTAGTCACTATTACGCCCTGAGAGTGCTAGAAGCGCACCCGAACTGCTGATAAGGTCAGCAAAAGAACAACGAGGGGCCACCATGAAACACCAACTGATCGCGGCACTAGCTGCCGTTTCCCTGTGTGCGCAGACCTTTGCGCAGGACGAAGATTCCGAGCCTGGCTTCAACGAGGCCACATTCAAGGGTCTCGAATTTCGTGGCATCGGGCCCGCGCTCATGTCCGGTCGTATTTCGGACATTGTTCTTCACCCGGAGAACAACAGCATCTGGTATGTCGGCGTCGGTAGTGGCGGCGTCTGGAAGACGACCAACGCTGGCACGACCTGGGAGCCGATCTTCGATAACGAAGACGCGTACTCGATCGGATCTATCACGATCGACGCGAACAACCCGAGTACGGTCTGGGTTGGCACGGGCGAGAACGTAAGTGGTCGCCACGTCGGTTACGGTAGCGGCATCTACCGCAGCCGGGACGCTGGCGCGAACTGGGAGAACATGGGGCTAGGCGACTCGCAGCATATCGGCATGATTCGCATTGACCCACGCGACTCCGATACGATTTTCGTCGCGGCACAAGGACCGCTCTGGTCCGGTGGCGGCGACCGTGGTCTCTACAAATCAACGGATGGCGGCGGGAGCTGGCGCAAGGTGCTCGGTGACGGTCTTGGCAATACTGAACTTGATGATCAGTACACGGGTGTTTCAGAGGTTCACATGGATCCGCGCGACCCTGACGTCATGTACGCCGTTTCGTGGCAACGCCAACGTAACGTCGCGGTTGTCATGGACGGTGGTCCGGGTACCGGCATTCACAAGTCTGTAGACGGTGGTGAAACGTGGCGTCAGCTCACCGAAGGGCTGCCCGAAGACATGATGGGCAAGACCGGTGTCGCTGTTAGCCCGCAGAATCCTGATGTCGTCTATGCCACGATCGAGCTCGACAACCGTACAGGCGGTTTCTGGCGTTCTGCTGATGGCGGTGAGTCATGGGAGAAGATGAACGAATATCTCTCGGGCGGAACCGGACCGCACTATTACCAGGAGTTGTTCGCAAGTCCGCACCAGTTTGATCGCGTCTACCAGATGGATGTGCAAATGCACATGACAGAAAACGGCGGCAAGGATTTCACCGACCTCCGTCATGAGACCAAGCATTCGGACCACCACGCGATGGCATTCAGACCCGACGACGAGAACTACCTGATCGTCGGCACCGATGGTGGCATCTACGAGACGTTCGATCTCGGCAAGACCTGGCGATTTGTCAGCAATTTGCCTATTACACAGTTCTACAAGGTAGCCGTTGACTACGACGAGCCGTTCTACAACATCTACGGCGGCACCCAGGACAACAACAGCCAGGGCGGCCCGTCACGCACCAATGATATTTCGGGCATTCGTAACGCCGACTGGTTTATTACGTTGTTCGCCGACGGGCATCAGTCTGCTGTCGATCCAACGAATCCCGATATCGTGTACGCCGAGTGGCAGCAGGGCAACCTGTCACGTTACGACCGGCGCACAGGCGAGAACGTGTACATCCGGCCGCAGGCGCGCGAGGGTGAGGCACCGGACCGTTTCAACTGGGATTCTCCGATCCTGATCAGCCCGCACGACTCGAAGACCATTTTCTTCGCGTCACAGCGTGTCTGGCGTAGCGACAATCATGGTGATTCGTGGACGCCGATTAGCGGTGACCTGACGCGCAACGAAAATCGTGTCCGCCAACCGATCATGGGCAGGACCTGGAGCTATGACGCACCGCGCGACCTCTACGCGATGTCGCAGTACAACACCATCACGTCGTTGTCCGAGTCTCCGCTGGTTGCAGGTCTGGTCTACGCCGGCACTGATGATGGCCTGATTCAGATTACCGAAGATGGTGGCCAGACATGGACCACGGTCGATGATCTGCCGGGTGTACCTGATCGATTCTTCGTCAACGACATCAAGGCCGACCTGCATGACCCGGACACGGTTTACGTTGTGGTCGACGATCACAAGGGCGGTGACTTCTCGCCGTACATCCTGAAGAGCGACAACCGTGGGCGCAGCTGGCGCAGCATCTCCAGCAATTTGCCAGAACGTCACGTGTTGTGGCGTGTCGTGCAGGATCACGTTAAGCCGGGACTGATGTTCCTTGGTACCGAGTTTGGCGTGTTCTTCACTGTGAACAGTGGTGGCGCCTGGACCAGGCTCAAAGGTGGCTCGCCGAACATGTCATTCCGTGATCTTGTGATTCAGAAACGAGAGAACGACCTGGTTGGTGCGACATTTGGGCGCAGCTTCTACGTGCTCGACGACTACAGTCCGTTACGCGATGTCGACGACGCGTTGTTGGCGGGCGGTAACGCACTGTTCCCGGTTCGCGATGCGCTTTGGTACGTGCCGAAAAGCGCGCTCCGCTGTAGTGAGCCGATGTGCAAGTCCAGTCAGGGTGACAGCTACTTCACGGCGCCTAACCCGGATTTCGGCGCTACATTCACTTACTACCTCGCCGAAGGGTTCAAGAGCAGCAAAGACACCCGGCGTGAGGCAGAAAAGAAACGTGAAGCTGAGAATCAGAACGTGACGGCGGCCGACTGGGGAACGATTCTCCGGGAGGATCGCGAGGACGCACCGGCGATTGTGTTTACCGTGACCAATAGTCGCGGCGGTATCGTGCGCCAGATCGAAGCGTCGGCGGAAGCGGGCTTTCATCGGGTAGCGTGGGATCTCAGATTCCCGACACTTCAACCCTGGTCCCCTGAGGAAGAGGAAGACTACTTTGGCGGCGGTGGTGTGCTGGTTGTCCCCGGTACTTTCTCGGTGAAGATGCAGGTGCGCAATGACGGCGTCCTGACCGATCTCGGCGAGCCACGGGACTTTGACGTCGTTTCGATTCGACCAGACCCGGTACTGCCGGGCAGTTCACAGGAACAACGCGTGATATTCGAAGTGCAAGTGGACGAGCTGTCGCGGGCATCTGGTGGCACCGTGGCCTCGATCGACGAGGTGATCGCCGAGCTGGATGCAGTGAAAGAAACGCTCGAACGGTCCTTAACCGATGGTTCGCTGTACGAGCTCGCGAATTCGATTCAGCAGAATCTGAAGATTCAGCGTGATCGCATTGGCGGCAATGAGAAACGCGACATGTACCTGGATCCGGACGAGATGACTGTTGACGCACGTCTGTGGCACGCCGGGTTTGTCTTCTCGGCAGGTGCTTACGGCCCGACGCCTGAGCAGCGCGAGTCACTGCGTATTGCGAGAGCCCTGTACGACGATATCGTGGCCGACTTGCGCACGCTCGTTGACGAGGAATACGCGGGTCTCAAGCAAGCGATGGATACGGCCAGGGTGCCCTGGACGCCGGGACGCGGCATTCAGAACTAGGTCAGCGTCACTCGTGACTCGAGTGGTGCAACTTCGCATCGTGGGTCTTGAAGTGATCGCTGAACCAGCGGTCGAGGTCGTCGGTTAACTGGGCTTCATCCAGTACGCCGTCGTCCTCGACCTCGTCCATGATGTCACGCAGGTCATCCAGCAGAGTCTCGTGATCTTCCTTGTGGTCGGCGAGGGCGGGGTAGTGAGTCTCGCGCATCATCTTCTCTTCAAGTGCGAAGTGTGCGGCAATTTGGTTGTAGATCTCGCCCAGCACATTGATGACCTTGTCGGCGTCTGCGCCCGCCTGCAGATCCAGCTGCAGGCTCCTGATCAACTCGATTAGTTCACGATGCTCATGGTCGACCTCTTCGACGCCGACACTGAACTCTTCTCTCCACTGCAACACACTCATCGGAATGCAAAGCCTCCATTTTCAGCCCTGAATGTAATCGTCATGTAACGACCGGCGACGAGCGTCACGTCCTCAGAATGAGTGTAGTCCCAATCATCGTCCCGCGCGGAATCACGCATCTTCACGGTGATAGTATGCGTGCCGGCACCGAGGTCAAAGCGCTCGTAGATGGATGCGGGACCGTCTTCCCACAATCCGGACGGCAAAGCCTCATATTCAAAGGTGATTTCGCCGTCGACACTCAGTTGAAGTATCAAAGGCAGGCGCTGGCGCTCGCAGGACAGTGTGCGCCGCATGTTTGGCGCGAGTTTGGCTACTTCCTCCGGACTGAGCGTAACGCACGGTACAACGCGTTCTGTTGCGTGACTTAACGACAGTTTGACGGTGGCCAGCTCCGGCGACGCATAGTGATAACGTGGCCAGAACGAGAGATAACCGACCACAACCGCGAACGCCGCGTACGCAATAAGCTGCAGCAGGTAGCGCATCGCGTTAATCACGGTTACGCCTCCGTTTCGGTTCTTTAGGCGGCAGGCCTTCGAGCCAGGTCCTGAAATCCTGCAGGTCGCGCTCACGGCGCCTGCTACTGCCCGTAGGCAGCCAGCTGGTTTCCAGCCGGTCGCGGTCGACTCGCTTGCGCAGGTAAGGGTCGCGTTTGCCGTCAATACGCTGATTCGTCCAGTCGTCACCCAGGCGGTAATAGCAATCGCCTTCGGCGCAACCGGCAAGCATGACGCCGTCCGCGAAATCACGTGACAGGGCAAAATCGATAAAAGCAGGCGGCAACATGCCTACGCACGGCATGGTGATGACTTGCGCACCGTTTTCGCGCAATTCTTCTGTACCGGAGTGGTCACATGTGTAGATAATGATGCGCGCTTCATCGCCAAAATTTTGCGCCGCCTCCATCGTCTTTTCGCGCAGGTCTGCAACGGTGTAATCGGGCAGTTCGATACCTGGAACAATGGCCGACGTGCGCCGGAAAGGCGTGGCCGTCGGGCAGGAACCTGTACAGATGCCGCAGCTCACACAGTGGTCTGTATCAACAACAGCCTCGAGTGCGAACGATGCGCCATCACTGCGCGGTTCCATGGAAATGGCACCGAACGGGCAATCGTCGAAGCAGCGCCCACAGCCGTTGCAGTTTTGCAGGCTGACCACGGGCGTCCAGATTTTTTTCGCGGGCGGCAGCCACGGCATCAGGGATAAAATGATCGAGCCGACGACCAGCACGAGCCACCGCTGCCCCCCGGGAATGACATCAAGCAATGGATACACGGCGAGGTAGTACCAGTCGAGATTGACACTGGCCGGCACCACATCGAGATTCGCAGGGCCCTGGCTGACGGCAGGATACACGAGTGACAGTACGACAAGCGTGACGGCGGTGCCTATCGCCAGCGCGCGCGGTGGGTTCACGCGGGCATGTGCGTGCCGTTGAATGTGCAGCCACATCAGGAACAGCATCAACAACGGCGCAAAGATGTGCATGAACACCATGAGCGTAAAGAAACGCCCACCGAGCGTTGCACTGTTAAGGAAGTTGTTGGCGATCGGTTCGCCGAAGAACGGCAGCGTGTCGAGCCATTCCGAGGTCGCGATGGCGATGTATTGCGCCAGCGAATCCCACACGAGCCAGTAGCCCGTAATGCCGCACATGTAGATGAACCACAGCAGCGGTACGCCGGTTATCCAGGCAAAAAACCGCTTGCCGCGCAGGCGGTCGAGGGAGAACTCACGCAGGATGTGCAGGAACACGACGATGACGAGCGCATCTGACGCGTAACGATGCAGGCTGCGCATGATGCCTGCCGCATACCACTGGTCATTCGTGATGTACTCAACCGACGCATAGGCATCGGTGATACCGGTATCGAAAAACAGGTACAGGTAAATGCCGCTCGCCGCGACGATCCAGAAAAAGTACCACCCCAGTGCACCGAGGTGGGAGAACGGGTTATTGCTCTGCCCGAAGCTCCAGTCAAAGACTGCTTCGGCACGTGCAAAAAGGATTCTCAGGATGCGTTTCAGAAACGCCATGAAGGTAGGATCTGGCTCATTCTTGGATCAAACTGCGCGTCGCCACTCGGTAATAAGGAACGTGAGTATAGCGCCAAGGCAGAGTACGCCAACAACAATCATTGTGAAAATCGAATAATCGAAGGCGTAGCGGCCCGTGTTCGGATCATAGACCGTGCAAAACAGCTTAAACGTGTCCACCCAGTGATCGACGAGACCGGCGTCACGGGGTGTATCAAACACCAGTTCTTTGAGCGGCTCCACAAACTGCTGCGTCGTAAAGTCCTCACCGTAAACCTGGCGATAGACGTTGCCACTGGCATCGACAATTGTCGTTTGCGACAAATGGTCGAAGCCTTTGGGCGCTGGGAAAAACTGAAACCCGACCGCCTTGCTGATCGCGGCGACAGAGGCTTCGTCACCACTCAGGAAGTGCCACCCGGGCACATCGATACCCTTGGCCGACGCATACATGCGCATGCGGTCGGGTGTGTCGACTTGCCAGTCGAAGCCAATGGTGACGACCGAGATCGCGTCTTCACCGAGCGCCTCGTGAGCAATTTCGAGATTCCGTTCGATGTTGGCCGTGATTATTGGGCAAACGTGATGACAACTCGTGTAAATAAGGCTGACGATGAGCGGCTTGCCGCGCAGAGATTCCAACTGGAACTGCTGGCCCGCGACATCACGAAATGAGTGATTGCCGATGGCCTGACCGACAACACCCTGACTGACTGCCAGGGCGGCTTCGCGATCGTACGACCCCTGAGCGGCAAGCGGCGCTGCCACCCCGATAAGGATGACAGCGCCGAGTGTGCTTGCAATACGCAGTATCGTGCGTTTAACGGCTAACTTAATGGCCAGACCTCGGACAGATACTTCCAGTTCACGAAGTAGTATAGAACGAACGCGACAAAGAAGATGCTGACCAGCATTACGGTTCCCGGAATCTTCAGTGACTCGGAACTGCCGTAATGGCTGACTGCGGCTGCTTCCGGTGGTACTTCCGGATACGTGGGCTGCTCGTCATCTGCAAGTTTCTTGCCGAAGAATACCGAGCCGACGATGATAACGACGAACATTACTCCGCCAAGAGCGGCCAAACAGGCGAAGATGCCATTGAGACCCATCATCAGGTAGGCCGCTGCCGGGAAATCGAACGGCAGCACGGCATCTGCGAAGGTCATGTCCCAGTGCCTGCGCGATACACCAAGTGTACCCGCGCCCATCATGAATATTGATATACCAGCGACGCCGATGCCAAACACATACGGTTGCCAGGTCGCGAGCTTTTTCATCATCAGTTCGCGCCGGAAGATCAACGGCACGAGCAAGTATGTGATCGCCATAAAGGCAAGCGTCGTACCCGCGACTACAGTGCCGTGGAAGTGACCCGGAACATACAGCGTGTTGTGCATGATCAGGTTGATCTGCTCAGTGCCCATCACGACGCCGGAGATGCCGCCGATAAAGCCGAAGAACACAAGCGACATAAACATGCCCGCGAACGCCGGATTGCCCCATGGAGCTTTCCGTAGCCACTCGAACATGCCCTTGGTGAGTCCTCGCGATCTCTGCGCGGCTTCAATCGCGCCCGGCACGCTCAAGCCGTGGATCATGCTACCGAGGACAGCCAGGTACATCGCGTAACTGGTGTTGAAGATCTTCCATTCGGAGCTGAGTCCGGGCTCGGCCAGCAGGTGGTGTGCGCTTGCGAGCTGCAGGAACAGTATGTACATCAGGAATGCCATTCGGCTGATCTTCTCTGATAGTGGCTTGGCGCCAAAGACCATCGCGGCAATGGCGTACCATACCGCGACGTGGGCCGCCACGTTGATCTGCTGCGATGAGTGCCCCATTGCCCACCAGATCGTTTTATAGATGAGCGGATCAATGTGGCTGACGAGCCCCACCGACCACAGTAAGGTCGGTATCAGGATGATCGCGCCGGAGGCGATTGTGAATACGGCGATAATTGCCGCAGTCAACGCGCCAAATGTCACGAGCGGGACGGACCCTTCATAGGTCTTTTCCCTTTTCGCAATGACAAGGGTGCCGAAAAATACCCCGCAACCGAACAGCGCCCCTACTGCAAAGAGAATTATCCCCAGGTAGAAGTGTGGCTCGGCCATCATTGGCACATACGACGTGAACATGACACTCGACCCGCCCTGCAACACAGCAACGTTGGTGATTAATGCACCTGACAACATCAGGCCAAAGCCCGTCCAGGCCCATTTCGGGCCTGCCAGTCGTGAATTCAGTACGACAGCCGACGCGAAATACAGGATCGCCATCTCGAAGAAGATGATCCAGACGAGCAATACGTCGAAGCCGTGCGCGGTCAATGCCAGGTAAAACCAGTCTGCAGGAAGGAAATGCACCGCCGGCCAGCGGGTCAGCGCGACCAGTAGCCCAAACAGCCCACCTATCGCAAGAAAGACGATTGCGGCGACGGCGTTGGCTTTGATGAGTTTTTCTGCTGCCCGGTCCACGCGCAGACCGGTGGTCGGGCAGGTGCGGTAATCGAATAATTTACCCATGATTGATTCCTCCCTACTCGACGACGTAGATCTTGCCTACCATGTTGTGGTGGCCGATCCCGCAAAATTCGTTACAAAGCACCCCATACTCACCAGCCACGTCGGGCTTGATTGTCACAACCATGTCGTAACCAGGATGCACCTGGAGATTGATATTGACGGGCTGTAGCGAGAAACCGTGCTGCCAGTCCATCGAGGACAAGTGCAGCCGGTAGCTCTGGTCCTTCTCAAATTCCAGGATGGGCCACCATTGCCACAAACGCGCAATCAGGTAGACATCGCTTCCCGGTGGCGGACGGACAACAGGAAAGCCACTTTCCTCCCTGACCTGGTACTCATCAATCATGGCCTGGGCTTTTTGTGCAAACGCCTGTGGCTTAATCTGATACGCCTCGTTAGATAGGTTCTGCTTTCCGGCGCCATGCCAGTAGATCATCATGAAGAACATGATGAGGCCCCAGGTAAAAGCGACGATAATCCAGATCAATTCGACCTTTGCTATGGGTTGTCGCCACCAGATGCGTTCACTCGGTGGTGTTAGTGCCATCTTGGTTCTCCCCTAATCCGCTATCGGAATCTGAGTGATCTCGATAATTCCCCAAATGATATAGAACACCGCAGGAACGGCGATTCCAATAACCAGCAGCAGGAATGGGTTGTCCAGCAAGCGCTGCATCATTGGAATATCTTCGGGTGCGGGTGCTTCTTCGGACGTGGTCGCGTCTACGTTGTTGTTCTCATTCATTTTATCCCCCCACAAAGACGTATAGATTTCCGCAGGTTAGAGTAGCTAAAAATACCGGTATATCAGGGATTCCCCGTATAGATACGGATTATACTGAAAGATGTCAGGGCAAGCGTCAAAAGGATGCCGAAGAACAGCAACGAGCGGTTCTTGAAACGCCTGCCGGCGGCGATCTCAACACGATCGACAATCCAGCTGGAACCCAGGTACAGAATAGCGGCGGCAAGCGTGAAATAGACGAACTGCACAGGGTCGCCGCGGGCTAAGCGCGCATTTCTCGTACGCCGGACTCATCCGCAATCAGCAGAATGTCGGCACAACGGTGCGCGAAGATGCCAACCGTCAGAATACCCGGAATCTGGTTCAGCCGCGTTTCCATCTCCAATGGGTTGCTGATGTTGAGTTCATGGACGTCGAGGATGTGATTGCCATTGTCCGTCACGAAGCCCTCGCGCCAGATCGGCTGTGCGCGCAACTTCACGAGTTGCCGGGCCACATAGGCCTGCGCCATTGGCAGGACCTCGATCGGAAGCGGGAAGGTGCCGAGCATGCCGACGAGCTTGCTTTCGTCGACAATGCAGACGAAACGACGTGCCGCGCCCGCAAGAACCTTCTCTCGGGTCAGTGCGCCACCACCGCCTTTTATAAGGTGCAGTCGCTTATTGACCTCATCTGCGCCATCGATGTAGATATCGACAGGGCCGACCTCGTTGAGCGTCGACACTTCGAAACCCAGTTCCTGGAGCAAGGTGCTCGATGCCTTGGAGCTCGATACGACCTTGTCGATTCGATCCTTGACCGTCGGCAATAGCCTGATCAACTCGTTGACCGTCGATCCGGTACCGATGCCGACCACGGCGCCCGGCTCGACAAATTCGAGAGACGCTTTGGCGGCATTACGTTTTTTGTTCGATGAGTCCATAGTCGGCGCCTAGTTTATACCGAAATTAGACCGAAAATGCAGATGCGGCCCACACAAAAGTGCCCGCATAAGCGGGCACTCTGTGTTGGCTTGGAAGAAAACCAATCTTCCTCGCAGACTAAAAGCTAGCGTTTTTTCCGGCGGGTAGCTTTTCTCTTCGTCGCTTTCCGTCGGGTCGCTTTCTTCTTAGCCTTTTTCTTGGCTTTCTTTTTCGTCTTGCGCTTGGCTACTTTTTTCTTAGCCTTTTTCTTCGTCTTGCGCTTGGCGACTTTCTTCTTAGCCTTTTTCTTGGCTTTCTTTTTCGTCTTGCGCTTGGCTACTTTTTTCTTAGCCTTTTTCTTCGTCTTACGCTTCGCTACTTTTTTCTTAGCCTTTCTCTTCGTTGCTTTCTTCTTCGTTGCGCGTTTCTTCGTAACGCGACGTTTCGGTGCTGCTTTCCTCTTCGTTACTTTCCGCTTC
>Ga0164320_10000375_pt1 | contig 14300 bp, 16 predicted proteins | sample GuaBasSediGuay11_FD_113736 | JGI IMG/M metagenome (GOLD analysis project Ga0164320, IMG submission 113736) | Subseafloor sediment microbial communities from Guaymas Basin, Gulf of California, Mexico - Guay11, Core 4567-28, 0-3 cm | ecosystem: Environmental > Aquatic > Marine > Hydrothermal...
AGAATTCGTTATCGGTCCTTTGCTGAAGAACAATGTTACTGAACTGGCGAACGACATCCTGGTTCCTGTTCCCGTGCTGACACTTAATTATCTTCCGGACGATACGCTCGCTCCTCCGGGTCTATATCAATTCGCGCTTGCGCCGGAGGATGAAGCCGCTTCGGCCGCGGTTCGAGCGCTGGGCGATGGCCACACTCGGGCAGTTGCTCTGGTACCGAACAATGACTGGGGTCGCCGGGTATTGCAAAGCTTTGCGACGGAATTCGAAGGCTTGGGAGGGACACTTCTCGATTACAGAAGTTACACGCCGGACCAACAGGATTTCTCGAACGAAATCGAGAATCTGATGGGCCTGACCGGAAGCGTGCAACGCTATCAGCGCATGCGAGCGAATATCGGCAGCAGCCTGCAGTTTGATCCAAGAAGACGCCAGGATGCCGAGTTCATCTTCCTGGCTGCAGCGGCTGGACCGGCCCGACTGCTGAAATCGCAACTAAAGTTCCACTACTCCGGCGACTTGCCAGCCTATTCGACATCATCGGTCAATTCACTCGACGGGCGTTCGAATTCGGACCTCAATGGCATCATGTTCGCGGACACACCGTGGCTTGTTGATCCGCAACCCTGGATTCGATTCTTGCCGCAAACTTATTCCGAATTCTGGCCCGAGGAGCGCACGCTTAGTCGGTTACATGCGATGGGTTACGACGCCTACAATTTGATCGCCTCATTGCATGTGAGCCGGGGTGGCGAAATGGCCGAACTGGATGGGGCGACGGGTGAGCTGTTTCTGGACCAGCAGGGTCGAATACACCGGCGCCTGGCGTGGGCACAGTTCCAGCGCGGCGAGGCAGTTGCCCTGCCCGACCAGGAAGATATTGGCGGGCCCATCCAGGATATTAGCGACGACGGAACGCCAATCGAACCCGACGCAGCTGACGACGCGCCGTGGGACACCACAACACAAGAGATGTAGGGCGCCTGGCGGAGCAACGTGCGTTCGACTTTCTGGTCGACCTGAATCTCCGCCCCGTCGCCCGTAATTTTCATTGCCGTGGCGGCGAAATCGACTTGATCATGCTTGACGGAGAGTGCCTGACGTTCATTGAGGTGCGATATCGCTTATCCGCTGCATTCGCGCCAGCGAGCCATACGGTTGATCGTCACAAGCAGAAGAAGATCATTCGAACAGCCGCAATGTTTGTTGCACGAAACCGTCAATTCGCACAGTTCACTATGCGATTCGACGTAATCGCCGTCGAAGGCAGCGAGAACGCGGCGATCGACTGGATCAAGGACGCTTTTCGCCCAATTAATTCAACCCTTTAGTTATCTACTGATAGACTTCTGCAAAGGGAAAAACCAATGGAGAGACCATGGATCCTGTAGTCCGAGTTCGCGAGCATTTTGCAGAGAGCATTGCCACCAAACAAACCGCGGCAGAACAGATCGCCGAAAGCATCGTGGCGGCCGGTCGGGTAATGAGTGACGCACTACTGGATGACGGCAAGATCCTCAGCTGCGGCAACGATGGATCCGCGGCTGATTCCCAGCATTTTTCATCTGAACTCCTTAACCGATTCGAGATGGAGCGGCCGGGTCTACCCGCGATGGCACTTACAACCGATAGCTCCACCCTCACTTCGATCGCTAACGACTACGCGTATGAAGAGATTTTCTCCAAACAAGTCCGCGCACTCGGCAAAGCACAGGATGTATTGCTGGGCATTTCGACATCAGGTAACTCGGAAAACGTCATCCGAGCGATCGCAGCTGCCCATGAACGCGGGATGAAGGTTGTCGCGCTAACGGGTCGAGACGGTGGCCGTATGGCCGACATATTCGAGCCCGGCGACGTTGAAATCAGGGTGCCGGCGACCCGCACGGCACGAATTCAGGAAGTGCACCTGGTGGTTATTCACTGCTTATGTGATTTGATCGATACGACCCTCTTGGGGGAGCAGTAGGAGCGGTCCTTAGACCGCGACTGTTTTGCGGCCTGACGGCCGCCGCTGCGCTCCCGTCAGGCGGGACCGAGGTTCGCGGTCTAAGGACCGCTCCTACTACTTGACGATCGTCAGGTGTGGGCGTGAGCGAGTTTCTTCGATGTCAGCTTGAAGCTCAGGCGGCTCGATGTGTTCTGTCGTCTCCGCGTCGTGCGAAAAGATCATGCCCTGCCCGGTTTCCCGGGCATAGATGCCAAGTACTGATTGCATCGGGACCCAGACATCAAACGGCACGCCGCTGAAACGCGCGCGAAAGCTGATTGCATCGTTTGTCAGTTTTAGATTATGTGCAGCGGAATCACTGATATTGAGGATGATCTTGCCATCCTTAATGTGCTCGACGGGCACGCTGACGCCATCAACCGACGTATCAACAACGACGTGCGGTGTGTGAGTGTTGTCCCCCATCCACTCGTGCATAGCGCGGATGAGATAAGGGCGTTTTGAGCGGCTGCGTTGTGTCACTGTCTTCTTATTCTATTTCTTGGTCGCCAGAAGGCACTAGCTTACCACCGATTTTCTCCAGCGGAGCCTACTTAACTTAAGACATGAATCTACAAATACGGTTGCGCATCGGGAGCCAGGAAAGTCGCGCCTGTGTCCTGGGAAGCGACTTTCCTGGCTCCCGATGTGCGATCAGACTTTAAAGCCGCATCTCTTGCTCAAGCTCAGTCAAACCTTGCTGAAATGACCGTCGAGCAAACACACGTTCCATGTATTCCTCGATCGGCTCAGCATCTTTTCCGAGATCGATCCCATATACCGGTAAACGCCACAACAACGGAGCAATCGTGCAATCCACCAGCGAGAACTCCTCGCTGAGGAAGTACGGCCGCGCGCCGAATAACTCGGTGCTTTGAAGAATGCTCTCGCGCAACATTTTGCGAGCCTTCGTACCCAGCTTGCCATCGATACTGGTCTCAGCTTCTGCCGCGATCGAATACCAGTCGGTTTCGATACGGAACAGCGCAAGTCGGAATTGCGCCCGTGTCACCGGGTCAACCGGCATCAGCGGTGGGTGCGGAAAGCGTTCGTCGAGATATTCAATAATCACACGCGAGTCGTACAAGGTCAGATCGCGGTCAACGAGCGTCGGAACCGAATGATATGGATTGAGATCCATGAGGTCCTCGGGCAAGTCAGGACCCGCGACGTTTGAAATCTCGATATTGATGTTCTTCTCGGCCAATACCAGTCGAGTGCGATGACTGTGAATATCAGTCGGTCGCGAGAACAGCGTCATTACTGATCGCCGATTGGCTACTACTGCCATTATTTTACGTCCTTCCAGATTTGTTTCTTGAGCATGCGAGATAAGATGAGGAAGAAAGTCAAAAACATCAAAACCCAGACACCCAGCTTGCGCCGATCCGAACGAATCGGCTCGGCGATATAGGCCAGAAAGTTAGTGGTGTCGCGGACAAAGTTATCGTAGTCCTCCGAATCCATACTTCCCGGTGTTAATTGTTCAAAACCATCAAATGTTGTGGTTACAGAACCATCTTCATTCGCGTGATCCGTGAAATGGGCCGCCTGATAGCCCTGCAATTCCCACAATACGTGCGGCATGCTGGTACCGGGGAGCTGCAGATTATCGACGCCCGTCGGGCTGTCAGAGTCAATGTAGAACCCCTTCAGAAAGTTGTAGACATGATCCACGCCTTTTGCGCGCGCCATCAACGACAGGTCGGGCGGCGCAGTTCCGTACCAGCGAGCTGCATCATCCGCCGGCATCGATGCCTGAATGGTCTCAAACGTCTTTTCGGCGTTGAACATCAGATTGTCGATCAGCATTTGATCGGACAGATCGAGGTCGTTGCCGATCGTCTTGTAGCGAACGTATTGCGCCGAGTGACAGCCGGAGCAATAATTCATGAAGTTCGCGGCACCGCGTTGCAATGAGTTGATGTTGTCCGGATCAATATTGGCGTGTTCCATCTCGGCACCGCCACCTGAGGCAAAGCCCGGTGCCGACGCGAAACATGCACTAACCACCAGCAGACTGGCCATTTGATTAAATTTAACCATGGTAGACAACCCTCTCTGGAACGGGCTTCGTCTTGTCTATAACCGTGTAATACGGCATCAGAATGAAGAAAGCGAAATAGATGACTGCGAAGATCCTCGCTGCAAGAACGTACATCGGCTCTGCCGGCATCGTGCCCAACCAACCCAGGACCAGAAAGGTCACAACGAAAATCGAAAGTGCGGACTTGTAAATCCATCCGCGGTAACGAATCGATTTGACCCTGGAACGATCCAGCCACGGCAGGAACAAAGGCAGCATCACAGACAGCCCGAAAAGTATGAAACCCCAGAGCTTATCCGGAACCGCGCGCAAAATTGCGTAAAACGGCGTGAAATACCAAACCGGTGCGATGTGCTCCGGCGTTGCCGTCAAATTCGCGGGTTCGAAGTTCGCGTGTTCGAGGAAGTAACCGCCCATGTCCGGTGCGAAAAAGACGACTGAGGTAAATATCATCAGGAAGATGATGATCGCTACCAGGTCCTTCGACGTGTGGTACGGGTGGAAGGCTATGCCATCCAGCGGCACACCGTCTGCACCCTTGTTCTTCTTAATCTCGATACCGTCCGGGTTATTCGAGCCAACCTCGTGTAACGCTACGATGTGAACAAATACGAGGCCGATCAACGCCAGTGGCAACGCAATAACGTGCAACGCAAAGAAGCGATTCAGAGTGACATCAGATATCGAGTAATCGCCTCGGATGATCTCGACAAGCGCATCACCAACCCAGGGGATCGCACCAAACAGGGAGATAATCACCTGGGCGCCCCAATAGGACATCTGTCCCCACGGCAGCAAATAGCCGGCAAATGCCTCGGCCATCAATACCAGGAAGATCAGCATGCCAATGATCCAGATAAGCTCTCGAGGCTTCCTGTAGGAGCCATAGAGCATTGCCCGGAACATGTGCAGGTAGACGACGATGAAGAAGAATGACGCGCCAGTTGAGTGCAAATAGCGAATCAACCAGCCCCATTCGACATCGCGCATGATGTACTCGACCGATGCGAAAGCTTCCGCTGCCGCCGGCTTGTAATTCATGGTTAGAAAGATGCCGGTAAACAACTGCATGAAGAGCACAACGAACGCGAGCACTCCAAACACATACCAGACGTTGAAATTCTTGGAGGCATAGTATTCAGTGGCGTGGTACTTCATCGTCTCCGTAAACGGAAATCGATCGTCGATCCACTTCATGAAACCGCCCTGCGGCTTGCCGACTTCTGCTTCGATTCTTGCCATTACGCTGCTCCCGTATCCTGACCGATCAATATCAGGTCGTCCCTGACGAATCGGTGCGGTGGAACCCGCAGGTTAGTCGGAGCCGGAACGCCTTTATAGACGCGACCGGCCAGATCGAATTTGGACCCATGGCAGGGGCAGAAAAATCCGCCGCCCCAACCTTCTGCAGGCCGGACATCGAAATCCTCCAGCGGCGCACAACCCAGGTGGGTACACGAGCCTTCCACGACCAGGTATTCACGCCGAACCGAACGGGTCTCGTTGACCGCGTAATCGGGTTGCTGGTCCACTTCCGCCGAATCCGGATCCCTGAGCTTATCCACGCCTTCGGTCAGCAGTGCAAGCATCTCTTCCGTACGACGCAACACAAACACAAGTCTGCCGCGCCAAAGTACGCGCAACATCTCTCCAGGCTGCATGGACCCGATGGGCACCTCGACCGGAGCACCTAGTGCCTGAGCACGAGCGCTCGGCTTCAGTGAAGAAATAAACGGAACTGCGGCAAATCCTGCTCCGGCTACACCGGTTACAGCTGTTGCTACAGCGAGAAAATGACGCCTATTGCGATCAAGGTCGTCTTCGGTCATCGGGCACTCCCATGCGCCGCTCTATTGGCGGCCTGTTTGTTACAACGCTTTTTTGCTTACATGTCGATACTGGTAGATTTGCAGCAGACCCGGTTTGCCGTCAGGATGACGGTTGCCCCGGAACTCGATGCGGAACCACGGCGCATTATACACGGGGCCAATCGAAATTGGCTAGCCACTATATAGAGTCTAATAAGAGAACAGGTACATCGATTGGCCGGATTGAAGTCAACACTCGTATTTCTACTGCAATCAATCGTCGTTGGTCTGGCGGTTGCGTTTATCGTCGTACTCGTCCGCCCTGACCTGATGCCCGGTGTTGCCGGGGACAGGCGACCGGCGAGTTTCGCGGACGCTGTCGACCTGAGTTCGGCCTCCGTGGCCAATATTTACACCAAGCGCCTCGTCCAGGATGGCGGAACAGAGGCAACTCGGGCCCGGTTTCGGGTCGAAACCAGCTTCGCCTCGGCTGTGATCATCGATCCCGAAGGTTATCTCGTCACTAATTATCACGTGGTAGCCACGGCTGCCGAGATTCGTGTGCAACTCAGCGACGGTCGTATTACGGAACCCGTCACCGTGGGTGTTGATGCGGAAACCGACCTTGCTTTGCTGAAGGTGGACCTGGACGCCCTGCCAGCGATCCAGATCGGCCGCTCGGACAATCTCAGGATTGGCGATGTTGTCCTCGCGATTGGAAACCCGTACGGGTTAACGACGTCTGTTACCCAGGGCATTGTGAGCGCCACCGGTCGCGGGCTTCTGAACCTGGTCACATTTGAGAATTTTATTCAGACTGACGCCGCGATCAACGCTGGCAATTCGGGCGGCGCGCTGATTAACAGTCTTGGCGAGCTTGTTGGAATAAACACCGCGGTTCTTGCGCAGGACCCTGGAACCGAGGGCATTGGCTTCGCCATCCCGGTCGACCTGGTGCGCGGCGTCGTTGACCAGATCAAGCAAAACGGGCGAGTGGTCCGCGGCTACATGGGCCTGTTACCCGACGATTTGACCAATTCCGAGCGCCTGGCAATGGGAATTGAGACAGGTAATGGCATCCTGCTTACCGAAGTTTACGGCGGCGGGCCCGCTGACATTGCGGATCTGAAGGTTGGGGACGTCATTCTCGAATTGAACGGCGAACCTGTTTATTCACAGCGCCAGGCACTACTGATTTCCGCCAGCACACGCCCGGGTGACTCGGTAGAAGTGACGGGGCTCCGCGATGGGGAGCGATTCAAAACCCGGGTAACGGTGGTCGAACGGCCAGATGACCCCCAATAAGAGTCGAACTCAGGCCTCACCACTCTGCTGGCGCCATTCGTCCGGCGTCAGGGCTGTAATTGATAACGCGTGTATTTCGTTGCCAACGAGCGCGCCGAGACTCTTGTAAACCAGTTGATGACGGGCAATCAGCCGCTTGCCTTCAAATTCAGCAGCAACCACCAGGGCACCGTAATGTGTATTGTCGTTGCTCTCGACTTTGACGGTAGCGCCGTTGAATGCGGCTTCGATCAATTGAGTAATTTCTGTCGGGTTCATAATATGCAATAGCACTCGGCATCTGCTGCTGACAATCATCAGGGCGCGCAGTGTAACTGCAATGCACACTCCTTCCCACCGCCTCACCGTGATTGTGTATGATAGCCGGCCCGCGATGGCATCGCTCGGGCCATTAACACCGTACATGTCCGTCGCTCATGAGAATTACGACTGTCTATGTTTGGCAATATTATTCCTGCAGACCTGGGCGCCATTGTCGCCGGCCTAACGCTCCTCATCTGGGGCGCTGACCGCTTTGTTCTGGGTGCTTCATCCGCCGCCCGAAACTTCGGTATCGCCCCATTGATGATTGGGCTGACCGTCGTTGCATTTGCGACCTCTGCGCCCGAAATCCTGGTAGCCATCATCGCGGCCCTCAGGGGCGAACCAGGGTTGGCATTTGGTAATGCGATCGGCTCGAATATCGTCAACATCGGCCTCGTGCTCGGTGTTACGGCCATGATCCGGCCGATTCCTTTGGAGTCAGCGACGTTGCGGCGCGAAATGCCGGCGTTGCTGGCGGTCTCACTGCTGACAGTCTCTTTATTTCTTGATACCCGCCTGAGCCGTCCCGACGGCATTGTCATGCTGACGGGGCTCGTCATCGTCATGATCTGGCTGGCAAGACTTGGTCTGCGATCCGCCGCCAACGATCCGATCAAGATGGACTATGAGGCTGAGATTCCGGACAACGTCAGCACGAAGGCCGCGATCACCTGGCTTGCTGTTGGCCTCGGTGCGCTGTTGATCGGCGCGGAATGGCTGGTCAATGGTTCCATCGGAGTGGCGCAATCACTTGGCGTTAGCGAAATCGTCATTGGCATCACCATCGTTGCCTTCGGCACCAGTTTGCCGGAGCTCGCGGTATCACTGATGAGCGCCCTGAAAGGTGAGTACGGCCTCGCGATCGGCAATATCGTAGGATCGAACATATTTAACCTGTTAGCCGTCATCGGCGTCGCCGCAACCATCCAACCCGCCGCTGTGGCTCCCAGTGTTTTGTCACTGCATATATTTGTCATGGTGGCATTTACCCTGGTCCTGTTCGCAATGACCTATGACTATGACGGCAAAGCGAAGATCTCGCGGTTTGAGGGAATTGCCCTCCTGATCGCCTACATTGCATACGTTTCCTACGTCATAGCTCAAAACATATAAACTACCGTCAGGAATAACTGCAAAGGGGCGCCCCTTGCCTGACAATCTCTCAAAAGACGAATTGCTCGCACTGGCCAGCGAAGTCCTCGACATAGAGGCCCGCGCCGTTGATGCACTGCGTGATCGCCTCAATGACGATTTCGTTGCCGCTTGCGACTTATGCCTCTCGACATCAGGTCGTATCGTGGTCAGCGGTATGGGGAAGTCGGGCCACGTGAGCAACAAAATCGCGGCAACGCTGGCATCCACCGGCACACCAGCATTCTTCATGCATCCGGCCGAAGCGAGCCACGGTGACCTGGGCATGATTACTCAACAGGACCTGCTGCTCGCTATCTCTTATTCTGGTGAAACCGCGGAAGTAGTCACGATCTTGCCAGTGGTCAAACGCATGGGCGCCAAGCTGCTATCGATCACCGGTAACCCGAAATCGACAATGGCACTCGCCGCAGATGTGCACCTCGATATCAGCGTCGCTGAAGAAGCCTGTCCGTTAAACCTTGCGCCAACCGCAAGTACCACCGCTACACTGGCAATGGGCGATGCGCTGGCGGTGGCACTTTTAAAAAGTCGTGGCTTTACCGCTGAGGACTTCGCCAGATCGCACCCCAGCGGTAGTCTCGGCAAACGATTGTTGTTGCGTGTTGGAGACGTCATGCACGATGGAGACCGAATTCCGGCTGTCAAACTCGACGTCAGCCTGCGCGACGGACTCATGGAAATGACCGAGAAGGGGCTCGGAATGACAGCCATAGTGGCTGACGACATGACAGTTGCCGGAATTTTCACTGACGGCGATTTGCGGCGTACTCTTGACACGGGTGCCGACATTCACACAACAAAGATCAGCGACGTTATGCACAGCAACTGCAAAACGACCTCCGCCGATATTCTTGCGGCTGAGGCTCTGCATATTCTTGAGGAAAATAAGATTACCTCACTCCTGGTGACCGACGAAGACAATAAGCTGGTCGGTGCCCTGAACATTCATGACCTGTTTCGAGAGGGATTGATGTGAGTGGCCCGAGCCTCGGCGACGTTCGACTCGTCGCGTTCGACGTCGACGGAGTATTTACGGACGGCCGCTTCTATTTATCAGATGAGGGTGTTGAGTCGAAGGCCTTCCATACTCAGGACGGATACGGCATACGGCAACTACTTGACGCAGGCATCGAGGTTGCCGTTATCAGCGGCCGTCATTCCGGCGCCGCGCAAAAACGAATGGCCGAGCTGGGCGTAGTGCACGTAGTTCAGGGCTGTAGTGACAAGGTTCTGGCGCTGGACGAGATCATTTCGACGCTTGGCATCTCACCGTCTGAGTGCGCTTACGTCGGCGATGACATCCCGGATCTTCCTTTGCTCCACCACGTCGGCATCGCCATAGCCGTGGCGAATGCTGTACAGGCTCTGCACGATCAGTGCGATTATTCGACTTCAAACGCTGGTGGCAGAGGTGCAGTGCGAGAAGTGTGTGAACTGATACTCGACGCACAGAGTCAATAGTTCAGATGAGTCCTCGCACGATCACTTTGATTGTTACGCTATCGGCTGTCGCCATCGGTAGTTGGTACCTGGCGCGACCCAGCTCGCCCGACGGCGAAGAGTTGCCCTTCGATCCAGTCCATCGAGGTTACTATCTGAAGCATGCGCGCATACTTGGCACGGGTGAAAACGGCAGTTTGCTGTATGAAATTGAGGCGGTTCACGCCGAGCAGCAGGCTGATGGTCGAATTGAGTTTTCTGATGTTCGCATTCACTACTCGCCGGACAGTGGCGTACCCTGGGTAGTGAACGCGGACGAAGCAACCCTGCGCGAAGGCGACCCGCAAATTATCCTGCGCGGCCACGTAAAGATATTGAACAACAGCGAAGATAGCGACCAGGAAGCCGAGATTCGTACGCAATATCTGGAACTTGATCCCAAGCTTTTTATTGCACAAACCGAAGAGCGCGTGCAACTTCGTTTTGGCTCTCGCAGCGTTACTGCAACTGGCATGCTAGCATCCCTCAACGATGACAGAATTGAGCTCAAATCCAACGTTCGTGGCAAGATTGTTCCTTAAAATGACCACCAGGCAACGCAAATCAGCAATTTCATTTGCGGCGATGATGCTGCTGTTACCGTTACTCGGTGCCGCCCAGCTTGTGGACCTGAACCAGCTGCCATGGTCGCTGGATTCGGAGACCGCCATTTTTGACGGCAAGACCGCGACGACAATTTATACCGGATTGCGGTTTTCACAGGGCAACATTTCCATCGAATCCGATGAAGGTCGTGCCTCAAATGGCAGCGAAAACAACAGGGAATTAAGGTTCTCCGGGAATGTCGTGATTATCGTAAACAACGGACGTATCGAATGTGACCAGGCGGACCTGCAGTTTATCGGCAGCACGCTCAGCAAAGCGATCGTGACGGGTTCACCGGCAACCTATGAATTGCGGCGTCAGTCCTCCGATGATGTCACTTACGCCGAGGCCGGACGTCTGCTGTATGACGTCCAAAAAGGCGTTATCGAGTTTTCTGATCAGGCAACAATTACGGAAAGCGGCAATCAGATCTCCTCCAACTACCTCGTTTACAACATCAATGAGCGTCGCATCAATGCTGACTCGTCCGGCAGTGCAGATGACCGGGTGCGAATTACATACACACCCGTCGACGGCCCAGAAGAACCAGGCCCGGCTGAGCCGGATAGCGATCCTGAAGCCGAACCCGAGAGTCCATGAGTATTCTCAGCGTTCAGGACATATCCAAGAGCTACAAGTTGCGCAAGGTCGTGAAAAGCCTGTCGCTGGAGCTAAAAAGTGGCGAGGTAGTCGGTTTGCTGGGGCCAAATGGCGCTGGCAAGACGACGGCGTTTTACATGATCGTCGGCTTAATCGCGGCAGACGGTGGCAATATCCTGCTCGACGGTCAGGATTTGACAGCCAAGCCTATGCACGAGCGCTCCAAACTCGGCCTGGGCTATCTTCCGCAGGAAGCGTCAATTTTTCGAAAACTAACGGTCGAACAGAACATTCTCGCCATCCTCGAAAACCGCAAGGACCTGGATCGTGCCGGACGGGAACAGGAGTTGGAGAATCTGCTTGACGAACTGCACGTAGGGCACGTCCGCACCAGTCTGGGCATCAGCCTGTCGGGTGGTGAACGTCGCCGTGTGGAAATAGCGAGGGCACTGGCCGCAGATCCTCTGTTTGTTCTGCTCGACGAACCATTTGCCGGTGTCGATCCAATCTCGGTGCTCGACATTCAACGCATCATCAGGCACCTGTGCGAACGCGACATCGGCGTTCTCATTACTGACCACAACGTTCGTGAAACGCTCGGCATTTGTGGCCACGCCTATATACTGAGTGACGGCAGCCTGATCGCATCAGGCTCGCCCGAAGATATTTTGGAAAATCAGCACGTTCGAGAGGTGTATCTCGGACAGGAGTTCAAACTTTGAGGCAAACTTTGCACTCGTCAGAGGCTTGCGCAATTAGATTTCGCCCACAGAGTACTAGCCGTAAATGCTAAAACCTTCGCTTCAGCTAAAACTCGGTCAGTCATTAACAATGACTCCACAACTGCAACAGGCAATCCGCTTGTTGCAGCTGCCTATACTTGACCTGAACGCCCAAATTCAGGAGGCGCTGGAAGAGAACATCATGCTCGAGATGGAGGACTTGCCTGATGTCCCCCGTACCACTGCTGACTCGACCGCTGAAGTTGAAACCATCAAAGCCGATGAGCTATGGCAATCGCGTGCTGCTGAGCGTACCCAGGATAGTGGCTGGAACGGCGAGGGCCGCCCGATAACCGAGTTCGCGGACGAATCAGGTGAAACACTGCACGAACACCTGTACTGGCAACTGGAGATCGAGAATTTCACCGTTCGCGAGGCGTTAATTGGTGAAGCGCTGGTCGACTCAATCAACGATGACGGCTATTTGGTCGCCGACATCTCCGAGATAATCTTAAGCCTGCACGAACAACCACCCGTCACTGTCGAAGAAGCTGAGAAAACACTTGTAAAACTTCAGCGCCTCGATCCTGTGGGCGTTGGGGCGCGATCTCTTTCCGAGTGCGTGATACGACAAATTGAGCAACTGGACCCTGAGACACCGGGCCACCAGCTTGCTTTGGATATTGCCGCTGGCCATCTTGATCTCGTTGCGACACGCGATTATGGCGAGCTTCGTCGCAGCCTCAGAACGTCCGAAGAGAATCTCCATGAGGCACTTGCTCTGGTCAGGGGCTGCAACCCGAAACCAGGTCTGGCGGTCAGTCCCGCTGCCGCCCAGTACGTCATCCCCGATGTCTTTGTACGCAAAGTGGACAATCGCTGGCAGGTGGAGATCAGCCCGACCGGCGTGCCCCGACTTTCAGTCAACCAGCAATACGCAAAACTGTTGCGCGGCAGTGGCGAACACGCGGTCTTGAAATCACAGTTACAGGAGGCGCGCTGGCTAATTCGCAGCCTCGAAATACGCAATGAAACTCTGTTGAAAGTTGCGACCAGCATCGTCACGCGGCAGGTAAATTTCCTTGAGCATGGCGATGAAGCGATGAAGCCGATGGTCCTTCGAGACATTGCTGAAGAGATTGAGATGCATGAATCAACAATTTCACGTGTAACTACTAACAAGTACATGCACACGCCGCGCGGCGTGTTCGAATTCAAGTATTTTTTCTCAAGTCACTTGTCATCAGACAGCGGCGAGGACCAGTCATCAACGTCAGTTCGCGCAAAAATTCGCAAGTTGATTGCCGCTGAGAACTCGGCAAAGCCGCTCAGTGACAGCAAGATCACGAACTTACTGAAGGACGAAGGCATTTCAGTTGCGAGAAGGACTGTCGCGAAGTACCGTGAAGCAATGCATATACCTTCGTCGAGCGACCGCAGGAATCGCGAGACCCGGTAATACGAATACGTAAGAATCACGATATAGGAGAAAATTCAGACTGCTATCCTGACCCTGAGAGGTCCAAACGATAACCAAAACTGGAGACAACTATGCAATTGAATGTTTCAGGCCACCACGTCGAAGTTACTGATTCGCTTAGAGAGTACGTCGAATCCAAAGTTAAGAAAACAGCCCGTCACTTTGACCTCGTGTCTGACGTCCATTGTATTTTGACCGTCGAAAAACTACGGCATAAGGCCGAAGCAACTGTCCACGTAAATGGTGGTACGATTTACGCCGATCACACCGAAGAGGACATGTACGCAGCGATCGATGGAATGGTGGACAAAGTCGAAAGGCGAGTCAGAAAATACAAAGAAAAACTCGTCGATCACCACGCCAAAGACAAACATAAGATCAAGTACGCCTGATCCCGCACGCAATCTGTGCGGTCCATCGGCCGCACAGATTGTTGCTAGAGAAAACGACGCATTATGCCGCTCGAACAAATCATCAAACCGGACGGCGTGTTATGTAACGCGACCGCCCGAAGCAAGAAACACTGCCTGGAAATCCTTAGCGAACTCCTGGTGCGCTCAAATCCGGAAATTAGCAGTGACCTCATATTCAGATGTCTGAACAAGCGTGAACGTCTCGGCTGTACCGGCCTTGATCGCGGTGCAGCATTTCCGCATTGTCGCGTTGCCGACATCGACGCAAGCAACGCAGCACTCATCAAACTCTCGGAACCGGTCGATTTCGACGCGGCTGACGGCGAGCCGGTTGACCTCATATTCGGCATGATGGTCCCGACCGAACTTGATGACAGCCACTATGCGGACATCA
>Ga0164320_10000376_pt1 | contig 14244 bp, 10 predicted proteins | sample GuaBasSediGuay11_FD_113736 | JGI IMG/M metagenome (GOLD analysis project Ga0164320, IMG submission 113736) | Subseafloor sediment microbial communities from Guaymas Basin, Gulf of California, Mexico - Guay11, Core 4567-28, 0-3 cm | ecosystem: Environmental > Aquatic > Marine > Hydrothermal...
CAGCGAGGATCTAGGGGGGACCGCGAGCCCGCGAGCCCGGTACGCGAAAACAACGAACAACACCAGCCCCGCAACGCCCGCGAGCCCGGTACGCGAAGAACCACCCACAAGACCAGCCCCGCAACGCTCGCAGGCTCGCACACCCCCCTGCATCGCTCCGCTCTGCCGTCCCCCCTAAAGGGAGGACATGTTGAGATCAGCCGGAGAGACCGCGCAGTGTGACGCACCGGTCGACACTCGGATGACCATCCAGGCTCTCGGTCAGCCCGGTCGTCGCGTGTTCACTCGATGCCGACGCGTTGGTGATCACCATCACAACTCGTGCTGCCTCAGGTATGGCTTTCAGGCCACCATCGGGATGCAGCAGGATCGTGGCGGCGCGTTCGGGGGTTAGCACGTCATCCTCGGTGAGACCCGTCAAAGCAGCGACCCGATCGACGCGATGAGCAACGGCTCCCAGGCGTTGCCCGAGTGCATTGGCGCCAACCACCACGATGACTGTGGTCGATGCAGCGGGAATGACTGGTTCGTGCTCTGCGGGAGCTTTGATCAGCATCGATCCCGCTCCGTCGGCCTCCACGATGATGTGATCTGCAGAAGTTGAAGTGAACAACCTGCCGATGGCCTCCCCTGGGATGCCTGTCACCTTCCCGTGGATGGATCCGCAAAGCACGAACAGGGGGATGCCAGGATCAAGCGACCTCTCGATATCGACAGGATCGTCTGACCAACAAACTGGCTCTGTGACCTGGTACGTGGCCATCTTCGTGGTTGTGGTGAGAATGACCCTGGCACCTGAAGACGCCAGTTCGCGGCCAAGTATTCCCAGAATCGTGGTCTTCCCGCCGGCCCCCACGATGGAGACCAACTCTCGTGATCCGAGACCGATGCGTTGAAACAGCAGAGTCGTCATTGCTCGGGGTCGTTCAGCCACGCGAGGATCGCTTCGAGGACACCCCCACCAACCGAAAGGGATTTGTCTGATATGTGGTGTATCGCCGTCGGGTCGAAGCGCGGATCGATATCCGCGATCTTGAGACCCTTCACGACCGGCCCTGGCAGAAGCAGGCCTCGCACGACCCCACCGATCTTCGACCGCACCGGGGAGCCACTCACCTGTCCGAGTATCTCTTCACGACCAACGGAATCACCAAATGCGGCGTCCCATGTGAGTTCTCCATCCACTTCAGCGTGGATCACCCTGTCTTCCGACGCACCGCCGATCGTGCCTGGCACCCCGGTGTTCGTCGCGGCGGAACCTTCCCATATCACGCGACCGAGATCGTGGCCACGCTTCGTTTCGACGATCGCGTGGCAATCCTTGCCTGCGGTGAACCCCGGCCCAAGCGCCACGACGAAGGGGGCTTGTCGAGTATCCGTTCCAAGGTTGCGCTTCGCAAGCCTTGCGTCAACAACCACGGAGACAGGCATGTCGGGAATCTCTGGCGCAACGAGAACCGCAACGGTGTCGTGCATCGCCGTCGCGATGGCCTCTTGGTGGGATGCGACCCTTCTGCCTTCGATCCCGTCGATTACGATGTCCCCCGCTGTCACTGCCGTCGAAAACGCGACCGTGCGGCGAATCGTGAGCGGTCGCTCGAGCTCGAGCACGACAACAGGGAACCCGACGCGCCGCAGTCGCCATGCAACACCGGAACCGATGTCTCCTCCACCGCGTACGACGACGAGGTAATCGGAGAGTTCGATCACTGGGCGCTATCAGCGGCGAAGCTGATGATCTCGGACATGATCGAGACCGCCAACTCTTCAACGGTTTCTGCACCTATGTCGAGGCCGATGGGATTGTGCACGCGCTTCAGTGCACCATCAGCAACACCGTCGTCGTCGAGAAGTTCTCGTGTGCTTCCCCACCGACGTTTGCTTCCCATGACCCCGACGTACCTGGCAGGCGTTTCCAACAACAGCGGGGTGATCTGTGCATCGAGGCTGTAGCTTCTCGTGACGACAACTACCGATGTGTTCTCCGTGATCGGGTGTGCCGATAGAGCGTCACTTACCGAGCCGTGGAACCGAATGTCTGCGAGCGGCATGGCTTCGGCTGTGACGAGGTCGGCCCGGTCGTCGACGGCGACCGTTCGATAGCCGAGCCAGTGAGCCAGATCCACGACCGCCTTCCCGACATGTCCGCATCCGATGACGAAGATTGTGTGAGGGGTCATATAGGTCTCCAGATAGACGGTCATCGTGCCTCCGCACACGCCGGGATCGCCCTGTTGCGGATCACGCAGCGTGTAGTGGTGAAGCCCTGGTTCGTTCTTCTTGAGCGCAGCAAGGGCATCGACTCGAACTGCGGCCTCGACCTCGCCGCCACCGACAGTGCCAACGATCGACCCGTCTGCATGCACGACCATTTTCGTACCAACGTGGCGGGGCACCGATCCTTTGGTCTCGACGATCGTGGCAAGGACCACGCGATCTCCACCATTGACCGCTGTGGAAAGGTCGGCAAGGATTCGATCGGATTCCACAGCGCTCACGCGTCTTGCAGGGCCAGCCAGACACGCTCCGGCGTGAACGGGATGTCGTTGATCCGTACGCCGGTCGCATCGGCGATCGCGTTCCGCAACGCAGGGGCGACTCCGTCCTTCGGTATCTCAGCGATCGCTTTGGCACCGAAGGGGCCACTGGCTTCCATGGTCTGGACCAGGATCGCCTCGAGTTCAGGCATCTCATCGGCCCGATAGATCTTGTACGGCCCGAACGCGGCGTTCACCATGCGTCCGTCTTCGTCGTAGACCATCTCTTCGCAGTGTCCATACCCGAGAGCCTGGACCATGCCTCCTTCGACCTGGCCGGACGCAGTGGCGGGATTGATCGGCACCCCACAGTCCACTGCCATGACCAGCCGGATCACGGTTACCTGCCCTGTGTCGATATCGACCTCGATCTCGACGAACTGCGCCGCATACGGTGGAGGGGACTCAGGGGAGACATATGAGGCATTCGCCATGATCTGGTGCTGCCGCTCCTGGTGCAGTGTCGACAGGGCGATCGCCTCGAGGGTCACGCTCCGCCCATCTGGTGCCCAAGCAGCGTTGTCATACATCTCGATGACCGCCGCATCGACGTCCAGATCGATCGCTGCACGCTCGCAGATCTGATCCCGTACCTGCTCCGCGGCACGCTTGACGGCCATACCCGAGATGTACGTCGTGCTCGAGGCATAGGCCCCGACGTCGAACGGTGTCATATCCGTATCAGACGAGTAGACGATCACGTCGTTGGTCGAGACACCGACAACTTCAGCAGCGATCTGCGCAAGGATCGTGTCTGAACCGGTTCCGAGATCTGTTGCACCGACAAGCAGATTGAACGAGCCGTCATCGTTGATCTTGAGGCTCGCACCGCCCATGTCCAACCCCGGGATGGCAGTTCCATGCATCGCCATTGCAAAACCGATCCCCCTTCGGATGTTCGGTCGGTCGGCTGGCTGCTTCCACGAAGCGTCGTCGCGGCGATCCCATTCAACGGCGCGCATACCCTGGAGAACCGCTTCCTCCAGCCCGCTGGATGTGACGACGGGCACGACACTTGCGTCCTGGTCTCCTTCGCCGAGCTGAGGAGCTATGTCGAGTGGATCCCCTACGTTCGTCCAGTTGAGCCTCCGGAACTCGATCGCATCCATGCCGATTGAGGCTGCGATGTCCTCCATGTGCACCTCGAGGGCGAACAGGGCCTGTGGAGCACCGTACCCGCGATAGGCCCCAGGGACGGGGATGTTCGTGTACGCGACCTTGCAGTCGAAGCGCTTGACAGGGCAGTTGTAGGAACTCAGGCCGCGCAGACCGCTCACCAACTGGACGGTCAATCCGTGGGTCCCGTATGCACCGGTATTGGCAACTATCCGCATCTCCTGGCCTGTGAGTATTCCATCCGCATCGACGCCCGTTTTGTACGTGATCGTCTGAGGATGCCTCGTCCGGCTGGAAACGAATTCTTCTTCACGGGTGAGTTCGAGTCGAACAGGGCGACCCGTCACGATCGTGAGATGCCCGACGATGTCTTCGATCAGCATTTCCTGCTTCACACCGAATCCGCCGCCGATACGCGGTTTGATGATGCGGATCTGTTTCACCGGTATGCCAAGAAGCGGAGCGACCATGCGCCTGACATGGAAAGGCACCTGGGTCGACGATGTGATGACGAGGCGTTCGTCGCTGTCCCATGCCGCGATTGCGACATGTGGTTCGATGGGCGCCTGCTGCACCTGATGAACCCGAAATGTTTGCTCGAAGACACGATCGGCAACCGCAAAACCTGCCTCGACATCTCCCGTGTCTGCCTTGAGGTGATGGACGAGATTGTGCGAGGGATCGTGTGCTCCCTCCATGTCTGGCTCGTCATGGATCACGGGAGCGCCGTCGACGATCGCATCGTTCTCATCGAAAACGGCAGGGAGCACTTCGTATGTGACATCGATCAACCCGATGGCCGTTTGCGCGATTTCTTCAGTATCGGCTGCGACTGCAGCGACTCGATCCCCGACGAACCTGACCTTGTTGTCGAAGCTGACCTGGTCGTAGGGCAGTGGGTTCGGATAGCTCTGGCCACCGGACGCATACCGCACCCTCTCAACGTTGCCATAGTGGAGGACGGCGTGGACGCCGGGGAGTGCCCGGGCTGCATCGTCATCGATGGACACGATACGGGCGTGAGCATGCGGGCTGTACAGCACCTTTGCAATCAACGTTCCGGCCAGATCGACGTCATCTGTGAACGCGGGATTCCCTTTTGCGAGCTTGATGGCATCTGTCTTCGTCTCTGGTTGACCGACGACCCGGGTGTGTGGAACGTCATCGCTCGGCACAACCCTCGGTGCGATGGCTGTCAGGGCGTCACGATCGTGATGTGGACCGTCGGCACCGACCAATGCGTCGAGGAAAGCCACCTCGATGCGGTCAGGTTCCTCTCCACGCATGATCGCCGCAATGCGCAGCACTGCGTGGACCGGTCGGAGATAGCCGGTCTCTCGATCGAGGATGCCGGACAGTGCGTCTCGAACATCGTCTTGTGTCGGATCCGGATTGGCAGCGAGGAGTGCTTTCGCCGCGAGGATCATCGCGGGAGTCGAGTAGCCGGATTGGATGGCCCCTGTGTCTATGAATGCCTGCTGGATCGGATGCATCTGGCCAGGGACGGCGAGTCCTTCGACCGTTTCTATCTCGTGGCCATCGGCCTGAACGGCCAACATGACATCGGAAGATATGAGCCTGCCATCGACGAGGACTGCAGCCGCACCGGTCTCGCCGGTGTCCGACCCGAACCGCACGCTGTGGTAACCGGCCCGCCTCAGAACGGTTCGCAACGATTCATGTGGATCGCACGCGAGTATCCGATCGGATCCGTTGATGGTCAGGGTGATCGTCATACTCATTTGCCGACCGCGACTCTGGCGAGAACCCGGCTGGCGAGGACCGATGCGATCTGTGTCCGGTAGCGCGACGAGCCACGGAAGTCCGACGGCGGGTCGAGATCTCCGATCCGGTCGGGTTCCACTATCACGGGACGAGGGGCAACTCCAGCCATCGCCAGCACAACAGCGCCGTCGCCGTCCCGGTGGGCGACAGCCATCACGATTGGTTGATCCATGGGTGTGCGAGCGGTCCGATCTGCGGCTGCGAGTCCGTTGGACGGGATCGCGACACTCGTGATGATTGTCCCTCTGAGAATCTGTGTGTCGTCAAGGATCTCCTTGAGGGGGCGGGTTGTTGTGGAATCTGCACCCGCCAGGGTCACTATGGCACCGAACGCAAGAAGCCCAGTGAGGAGTTGACTCTCGGCGTCTGCGGTACCGATGGTGCCTCCTATCGTCGCTGCGTTGCGGATCGTGTTGGGAGCATCACGCCGCGCAAGATCTCTCAGTACGCTCGGAGCCAGAGCCGACTCGACAATGTCGGCGAGACGCGTCATCGATCCGATGCGCACGGATTCACCATCTGTCTCGATGCCGGAGAGTTCGAGTGCCTGGAGGTCAACCGCCACGACAGGTGTGCGACCGGGATCGGCATTGACCGTCGTGCCACCTGCGATGATCACGGCGTCAGAGCGTGCGGCGAGGGCGATTGCATCATCAAGCGCCAACGGCCGGTGGTACTTCGTGATCATGTCTATCTCTTCTCCTCTTCGGCCACGGTGGCCACTCTACCGAGGGTGCCGACTGACGATCCGACACCAATGGTACATTGCTGCTCATGAGCACACTTCTCGTACGGCACGCACAGGTTCTGGCAACCATGGACGACGACGGCACAGAGATCCCAGACGGGGGACTCTTCGTGGTCGATGGGTTCATCGAGCAGGTTGGCCCTACGGCTGATCTCCCCGACACGGCCGACGAGGTCGTGGACCTGTCCGGCCACGTCGTGCTCCCAGGACTGATCAACACCCACCACCACTTCTACCAGACGCTCACGCGCGCGGTCCCGGGGGCTCAGAACGTCGGCCTTTTCGATTGGCTACGGACGCTGTACCCCATCTGGGCGCGACTCACCCCTCAGGATGTGCAGATCTCAACGCAGCTTGCGCTCAGTGAGTTGGCCCTCTCCGGCTGCACCACATCGTCGGATCATCAGTACCTCTTTCCGAACGGCTCAAGTCTCGACGATCAGATCGCCGGAGCGGCAGCAGTCGGCCTGCGCTTCCATGCAGCACGCGGCTCGATGAGTCTCGGCGAGAGCAACGGGGGCCTCCCACCCGATTCGGTCGTCGAAGATGAGAACACGATCCTGTCCGACACCCAACGTGTCATCGAGGCCTTCAACGATCCGGCCTCCGGCGCCATGACCAGGATCGTGGTTGCGCCATGCTCCCCGTTCTCCGTCACACCAGAGATCATGCGCGAGTCCGCTGCACTGGCCCGTGAATACGGCGTCCACCTCCACACCCATGTTGCTGAAACGCTCGACGAGGAGCAGTTCTGCATCGAAACGTTCGGACGACGGCCCGTCGAGCTCATGGAGGACCTCGGGTGGGTGGGCAACGACGTGTGGTACGCACACGGTGTGTACATCAACGATCCCGAGATCAGTCGCATGGCCGACTCCGGAACCGGCGTTGCGCACTGTCCGTCGTCGAACATGCGACTCGCATCAGGTATCGCCCCGGTTCGGCGATACCTGGCGTCCGGTGTGAGGCTCGGACTCGGTGTCGACGGGTCGGCGAGCAACGACGGAAGCCACTTGATCGGCGAGGCGCGCCAGGCAATGTTGTTGGCACGGCTCGACGCGGCACCATCGATCGAGGGCGGGAGGCTGCTCACCGGTAGGGAAGCACTTCGGCTTGCCACTCGTGGATCCGCGGCGGTACTCGGACGCGACGACATTGGCTCGCTGGAGCCGAACAAGTGCGCCGACTTCATCGCTGTCTCGCTCGATGGTCTCGGATACGCCGGAGCGCTCCACGACCCAGTTGCAGCCGTTGTGTTCGCTGCACCAACACATGTCGACCACAACTACGTCCACGGGCGTGCGGTGGTGAGTGACGGCGAGCTGGTAGGAGTTGAGCTGCCGATCCTCGTTGAACGACACAACGCTGCCGCCGCGCGTTTGGTCGGATAGTCCGCCGATCGAATCGGCACGCGACGTGTCTCCTACTACGGTACGTCCATGGAATTCATTGCTGCAAACGACCTCGACGAAGCGCTCGCAGCAAAGGCTCAGCACGCCGATGCGCAGCTTCTCGCCGGAGGGACCGACCTCATGGTTGAGATCAATCTGGCACACCACCGACCGACCCGAGTCATCTCCCTGAGACGTGTCGAAGACTTGAAGGACCTTTCACCCGGCCGCATCGGCGCGGGGGTCACATGGGCTCGGCTCGAACGCAACGGCCATCAAGGTCTTGCCCAGGCGGCAAGGACCGTAGGCTCGCCGCAGATCCGCGCCGCGGGGACAATCGGAGGGAACGTCGGCATGGCGAGTCCAGCGGGCGACGGGTTGCCGTGGATCGCCGCGGCAGAGGCCTCGATCGAGGTCCGGTCGATGGAGCGCGGAGCGCGCACGATCCCGTGGAACGAGTTCTTCATCGGTGTGAAACGCACCTCTCTCGAGACAGACGAGATCATCACAGCTGTCGTCGTTCCCGAAGATGTGCCAACGGCCCAGGAATTCGCAAAGGTTGGGGCTCGGAACGCAATGGTGATCTCGACCGTGAGTTGCATCGTCATGCAGGGCGATGACGGTGTCCGCGTCGCTCTCGGGTCGGTCGCCACGACCCCGATGCGGGCAACCCGGGCCGAGGAGATGATCAACGCCGAATCGACGATCTCTGACTCAGTCCTCAGTGAGTTCGCACGCATCGTCTCGCGTGAGGTGCGGCCGATCACCGACCACCGATCGACTGAGGCATACCGGAGACACGCTTCCGGTGTGCTGGCAAGGCGGCTTGTGGAACGGAGTCTTCGATGAATGTCACCATCACGATCAACGGTGAGGAACGGGCCTTCAGCGTGGAAGGCCATGAAAGCCTGCTCAGCGCCCTCCGCACCGAACTCGGTCTCGCAGGGACAAAGGACGCGTGTGAACAGGGCGAGTGCGGATCGTGCACCGTCATCTTCGACGGCGAATCGGTGTGCTCCTGTCTCGTCATGGCTGCGGACGCCGACGGCTCGACCGTGACGACCGTCGAAGGACTGGCCCCCGACGGAGTCCTCCACCGCGTCCAGGAGGCGATGCTGGCCGAAGGTGCCGTGCAATGCGGCTTCTGCACTCCCGGCTTTGTTGTCGCTGGCTCCCATCTGCTCGAGACCAATCCCCACCCGACCGAGCCTGAGATCAGGGAGGCACTGTCGGGAAACATCTGTCGATGCACCGGGTATGGAGCGATCCTGCGGGCGTTCGAGATCGTGACCCGGGAGGGATCATGACCACACGCATCACATCTGGGGTCAAGGGTGGTATCGGCACGAGCGTGCTTCGTCCCGATGGCGAGCCCAAGGTCATCGGGAACTTTGCGTACGCATCGGACCTTTCCTCTGAGAACATGCTGTGGGGCGCCACACTGCGCAGCCCACACGCCCACGCGCGACTGACGAAACTCGACACCGCTCCTGCGCTGGCGATGGCGGGGGTTCGCGCGGTCGTGACACAGGATGATGTTCCAGGAGAGCCGCTGTTCGGACAGGAGGAGCAGGATCAGCCCGTGCTCTGCGACGGGACCGCCCGCTACTGGGGCGAGCCTGTCGCCGTCGTGGCAGCCGAAGACGAAGAGACCGCGCGACGCGCAGCTGCTGCGATCCTGGTCGAGTGGGAACCGGTGGCTCCTGTCGACGATCCGGACAGGGCGGCAGATGAAGGCTCAACTTTTCGGGAGATGAAGATCAGGCGAGGTGATGAGGCGGCCATGGGATCGGTTGTCGTCGAGGGGTTCTACGAGACGGCGACCCAGGATCAGGCTCCACTCGGGCCGGAAGCCGGCTTTGCGATCCCCGATGGCGAGGGCGGCCTCGACCTGTACCTCACGAGCCAGTGGATCCATGTCGACCACAGGCAGATCATTGCATGTCTCGACATGGAACCGGATCAGATTCGTTGCCATCCCGCCGGTATAGGTGGAGCATTCGGATCCCGAGAGGACATCTCGCTCCACATCCACGTCGCCATGCTCAGTCTGGCAACGGGCCGTCCGGTCAAGATGGTGTACGACCGATCGGAGTCGTTCGTCGGTCACGTCAAGCGTCACCCGTCACGCATGTGGTATCGCCACGAAGCCGACGATGAGGGAAATCTGGTCAAGGTCACGGCGCGCCTCGTCTTCGACGGCGGTGCGTATGCCCACACCAGCCGAGCGGTGCTCGCCAACGCCGCGTTCTTCACCGTCGGTGCCTATCGGTGTGACAACGTTGTGGTCGATGCCATTGCAGCCAAGACGAACAACCCACCGTGCGGCGCAATGCGCGGCTTCGGCGCAGTGCAAACATGTTTCGGATCAGAGATGCAGATGGATCGCCTCGCCGAGGCGCTCGACATGGATCCGCTCGACATTCGGCGACGCAACGCTCTCGCTCCCGGCGATCCCTTGGCCACATCCGGACAGATCATCGAAGGCTCGCTCCCGACCCTTGCGGTGATCGACGCGGTCGAGGCGATCCCACTTCCTGATCCACTCGACGATGACGATCCACGACTGCTCCCCGGCGGAACGGGGTTGACCTCACCGGCGTCGTCGGTCGTGCGCGGCGTCGGGTACGCCGTCGGTGTGAAGAACCTCGCCTTCTCAGAGGGATTCGACGACTTCGCCGAGGCGAGGGTTGTCATGACCACGGCCGGGGTCGAGGTACACACGGCCGCCATGGAGGTGGGGCAGGGACTCGTCACGGTCTGCCAACAGATCGCCCGAACCATCCTTGGTACCGATCAGGTCGCCGTCGTATGGGATGACACCTCCCAGATCGGATCCGCTGGATCGACCTCGGCTTCGCGCCAGACGCAGATGACAGGCGGTGCGGTCCACGCCGCGTCTGTGGGCCTGCGCGACCGAATCATCACCGAACACGAGGGAGACGAGCTACGCGAAGACGGCGTATATCGAAACGGGGACAGGGTGGCAACGATCGCCGAGATCTGTGCGAATGGACCGGTCGAGTACCACGAGCGGTTCCGCCATCCCGAGACCTTCGAACCGGACGAGAACGGCCAGGGGGACGTGCACGCCGGCTTGGTTGTCGCTGCGCACAGGGCTGTGGTCGACGTCGACCCTGAGCTCGGCCTCGTGCGTGTCATTCGGGTCGACACGGCCCAGGACGTCGGCAAAGCCCTCAACCCACAAGCGATCACAGGTCAGCTCGAGGGCGGCATCATGCAAGGCGTAGGTCTTGCGGTCATGGAACAGCTCGTCGTTGACAGGGGTGTCATCAAGAATCCCACGTTCACCGACTACCTGATCCCGACGTTCGTTGATGCCCCCGACGTCGAGACCAGGATCATCGAAGAGGGCGACCACTGGGGACCGTTCGGAGCGAAGGGGATCGGGGAGTCTCCAACCATCAGCTCGACTCCGGCAATCGTCGCCGCCATCTCCAATGCGATCGGCAAGGACCTGACGCGGGTACCTGTGCTCCCCGAGGACATCATCGGGAATGCAGCGCTGGAAGTGGCGCCACTTTCCTGAGGAGTCGAAGGGACCGCGAGAACGCTCCATACAACTCCTCGAGTACGGGTGAACAGCCATCTCCTGATTTCGCCGATCAAGGGCCAGTTAGGCTGTCGCGAGAGGCCGGGGCAATCTGCAGAATGCCGCGTCTGCGCCTCCATTTGGCAAGACAACTGAGGAGTTGAAGCGACTATGCGTCGAGAGTTTGGACCGCGAAGAGCGACGTGGGTAGAGGTATTGGAACCAGCTGATGGGATGCCGGATGACCTGGTGGCCATGGAGCGGTTCAACACGATCTATCGGGCGTTGTGTGCGGTGCTGTTCAACTTCGCCCAGTCAGGCCATCCGGGCGGGTCGGTGTCCTCAGGCCATATCGTGACAGGCTTGTTGCTCGACGGCATGGACTACGACATCGGTGATCCAAACCGGAGAGACCAGGATCTGCTCTCGTACTCTGCGGGACACAAGGCCCTTGGTCTGTACGCGATGTGGGCGTTGCGTGATGAGGTCACCAGGATCGCGCGACCCGAGCTGCTGCCAGATGACGAGAACCTGCGCTTGCGGTTCGAGGATCTCCTTGGATTCCGCCGCAATGCAACGCGGACAACGCCCCTCTTCAAGCATTTCAACGCGAAACCTCTCGATGGGCATCCGACTCCTGCTACTCCCTTCGTCAAGCTGTCGACCGGTGCATCGGGTATCGGCGTGGGATCGTCCCTCGGACTCGCAGTTGCCGCCGCAGATGCCGACGGCGACGACGCTCCCTGGGTGCATCTGATCGAAGGTGAGGGTGGCATGACACCTGGCCGCGTTGCTGAGGCTGCAGCTTTTGCGGGCACATCCGGTCTCTCGAACACCGTGATACACGTCGACTGGAATCAGTCCTCAATCGACTCCGACGCGGTGACCCGCGAGGGCGACAAGCCCGGCGACTACGTGCAGTGGGATCCTTGCGAGTTCTTCTATCTCCACGACTGGAACGTTATGTACGTGCCCGACGGCTTCGACTTCGGGCTGGTTCTGACCGCACAGCGGATGGCGGCCGATATGGACAACGGGCAGCCGACCGCGATCGTCTATCGCACGACGAAGGGGTGGCAGTACGGCATCGAGGGAAAGGAGTCGCACGGTGCCGGTCACAAGATGTGCAGCGAGGAGTACTTCGAAACCCAACGGCCGGTATTCGGTGACGAAACCGAGTCGCTGCCAAGTGCTGACGGATCGGATCCCGTAGCAGTCGAGGCTGCCCAGTGGGCGACGTTGGAGCGATATCGCGAACTGCTCGAGTCCGATGACATGACCGCGTTGATCGCCGAACGCTTGGCCAACGCAAAGACGCGTCTGGACACGAATGAGCGTAGGCCACGCGACGGTGCTCCTGACCTGGAGCGGGCTTTCGTCGCTGCGGATCCGGGTTCGGTTCCCGATGAGATTGCCCTCAAGCCGGGCGACAGCCTCGCTTTGCGCCAGGCACTTGGCAAGACCCTTGGATATCTGAACCGCGAGTCCAACGGTGCGATCCTCGTCGGAGCCGCTGATCTCCTCGGATCAACATCGATCTCCGATGTGGGCGTCGGGTTCCCCGACGGTTTCTACCACCGGACATCGAACCCCGGCGCACGTGCGCTGTCCGTCGGCGGGATATGCGAGGACGGGCTGTCGTCCGTGCTCACGGGTGTGTCTGCCTTCGGAGTCCATATGGGCGCTGTGGCATCCTACGGTGCATTCCTTGCCCCGCTGGGGCACATCTCATCCCGATTGCACGCTATCGGCGACCAGATGCGCCAGGAGACCGAGCCAGGCCCCTATCGACCGTTCATATTGGTGTGTGCCCATGCCGGGATGAAGACCGGTGAGGACGGCCCGACCCATGCCGACCCACAAGCGTTGCAGGTATTGCAGGAGAACTTCGTTCCGGGTTCGGCAGTCACCCTGACGCCATGGGAGCCGGCGGAGATGTGGCCACTGGTGTCGGCGGCGCTTCAGGCCCGCCCATCGCTCATCGCTCCTTTCGTTACCCGTCCCGGTGAGACCGTGCCTGATCGCGACGCACTCGGACTGGCGCCCGCGTCCATGGCCACCCAGGGCGTGTACAAGCTACGGTCGGCCACCGGCACGCCCGATGGCGTCGTTGTGTTGCAGGGTTCTGAGGTCACTTATGCGTTCGTCAACGAGACCCTGCCGCTGCTGGAAGAGGCAGGCATCGATATCGATGCGTACCTCGTCACGTCAGTCGAACTGTTCGATCGGTTGTCACAGGACGACAAGGAGGCAATCTTCCCAAGTGCAGCAACACAGAGTGCAATGGGTATCACCGGCTTCACCCTGCCAACCACCTATCGGTGGGTTCGGAGTGATCTTGGACGAGCCAACACCATGTCTCCGTTCGAGAAGGGCCACTTCTTGAGCTCAGGCGTCGGAGACATGGTCGTCCACGAAGCCGGACTCGACGGTGAGGGACAAGCACAGCGAATCAAGAGCTACCTCGACGCACTCACGTAGACCCTTTATCCGGCACTTCGGATATGAGCGGGGTCGGCCAAGAACCGGGAGGTGGAAGGCTGGTAGTACGACGTACTACGTTCCGAGGCTCCACCCGACACCCCACACAAATCCGAAGAGCCCTTCATCCTCCCCCTTCAGGGGGGACGAAGCGGGGAGCTGGTTACTGCTCGGCCCAGTCCTTGAGAAGGGCAAGGCCTTCTTCTATGTCAGGTACGTTGATGCCTGAGTACGCAAGGCGGATGTACTTGTTCTGTTCGCCTTCGAGTTCGCGACCGAAGTGGAGTCGGTTCGTGAACGAGACGCCGGTGGCGTGGAGCGCTGCGCGGCGGAATTCCTCGTAATCAGAGATGCCCTTACGTTCCATCAGTTCCGTGACATTCGGGAACAGGTAGAACGTGGCGTTCGGTCGGAACGTGTGGATGCCTTCGATGGCGTTCAGGCCAGCAGCGGTCGTGTCCCTCCGCTCTTCGAGCGTGTCGAGGATCGCCTGGGGCTCTGACTGATCACCCTCAAGGCCTGCGAGCGCTCCGTACTGGATGAAGTGGTTCGAGCAGGACTCGTCGTTGACGTTGATCTTGGCGATCACATCGACGACCTCCTTGGGCCCGATACTCGCGCCAAGACGCCATC
>Ga0164320_10000377_pt1 | contig 14218 bp, 13 predicted proteins | sample GuaBasSediGuay11_FD_113736 | JGI IMG/M metagenome (GOLD analysis project Ga0164320, IMG submission 113736) | Subseafloor sediment microbial communities from Guaymas Basin, Gulf of California, Mexico - Guay11, Core 4567-28, 0-3 cm | ecosystem: Environmental > Aquatic > Marine > Hydrothermal...
CTTTCGGACGTGAATTTATCGATGAGTGGAATATGCCGAAGGTGTGGGATCTCGATAAGACATCGCCATTTGAAGAAACGCGTGTGCTCAATCCTTCCCCGACGCCGTCAGTACTGAAAGGAATTCGGCGCAATCTGGACACGATGTTCCCACAGCTTGCGAATACGCCCATTGTTGAAAGTTGGGCGGGCACGATCGAGTCGTCACCCGATGTCGTGCCAATTATCGACTCTATTGATAGTGTCCGGGGATTTCATGTGGCGACCGGGTTCAGTGGTCACGGCTTCGGCCTCGGGCCAGGTGCCGGCAAGGCAATTGCCGGCATGTTAACGGGCAACGACACGGGTATCGATTTGTCGCCATTACGTTTGAGTCGGTTCTTTGACGGTAGCCCCATTCGGCCGCAGTCTGCCATATGAGCGAGATGACTGGCTATCCGGACAGCTTCTACGCTGCGACAGCGGTCGGTGTGCGTGATTACCCGGTTCTCGACGCTGACCGGCAAGCGGACGTCTGTGTGATCGGTGGTGGCTTCACGGGTTTGTCGGCGGCATTGAATCTCGCTGAGAGGGGCCTGGACGTTGTTCTGCTGGAAGCCGAACGTGTCGGTTTCGGTGCTTCAGGTCGTTGCGGTGGCCTGGTTGGCAGCGGCCAGCGTAAAGAAGTGATGGAGACCGAAGGGATGTTCGGCCTGGAACGGTCGCAACAGCTCTGGGATATGGCAGAAGCTGCGAAGCAGGAAATTCGGGATCGCGTTGATAGGCACGATATTGCTTGCGACCTGCAATACGGTCAATTGGTTGGCGTTCACAAGAAGCGCTACATCGGTTGGGCCAGGGAACTGGCTGACGTTCTGGCGGAGCGTTACAGCTATCCATTTTGTGCGGCACTGAATGCGGAGGAAACACAGGCTCGCGTTGCCAGCGGCAGTTTTCTTGAGGGCCTGTACGACTCAGAAGCGCTGACGCTGCACCCACTCAACTACTCTTTGGGTCTTGCTCGCGCCGCCGCCGAAGCGGGTGTGCGAATCTACGAGAATTCGCGTGTCCTCAAGTACTCACGCACCGATCCGGCGAAGGTCGAAACCGCGAGCGGTATTGTCACGGCATCCTTCGTGGTGCTCGCCTGTAACGGTTATCTGGGTGATCTTGAGTCGCGTGTGGCTGGCAAGATCATGCCGATCAATAACTTCATGATCGCGACTGAGCCATTAGGTGAGTCGCGCGCCAAAGAGTTGATCAACGGCCGATTTGGTGTTCACGACACTCGCTTCGTCGTGAACTACTTCAGAATGTCAGACGACCATCGGCTGATATTCGGTGGTGGCGAAAATTACCGAGCCGGATTTCCAGACGATATAAAGAAGTTCGTACGCCCACACATGTTGCGATTGTTTCCGCAATTGAAAGATGTTGCTATCGACTACGGCTGGGGTGGTACCTTATCGGTAACCGTGAATCGACTGCCACACGTGGGCAGGCTGCAGCCGAATGTATTTTTTGCTCAGGGCTACTCCGGGCACGGCATATCCACAGCAAGCTTCGCCGGCAAGGTCATCGCCGAAGCGATCACTGGAACGGCTGACAGGTTCGACGTGTTCGCAAACTTGCCGACTCACACATTTCCGGGCGGTACGCTGCTGCGGTACCCCGGCATGGTTCTGGCTATGTTGTACTACACCATTAAAGATCGGATATGACATGAAAAAAACGACAACGGCATTCTTGATGTTGCTGCTGATGGCACCTCTTGCCTGGAGTGATGATGGTCCGCGTACAGGGTATTTTCGAAAATCGATCACACCGTTAAAGTTGCTGGGTGAGGAGGGCGCCAATACGATCGCATCGGTATTTGCACCGGATGAAAAACTGACATGGCAATTATCTGTGCCAAAAACCTACGATCCGGCCAAACCTGCCGCGGTCATGGTATTTATTGGTTTCGCGGAGTGGGGGGGCGGCAAGAAAGAGTGGTCTGACGTCCTGGAGGACCACAACATCATCTGGATCGGGCTAATCAATGGCGGTGACAAGAAACCGATCAACGAGCGCATGCTGAGGGCAATTCTCGCTCAGGCAGTGCTGGAGCGTGACTACAAGATTGATACTGATCGCTATTACCTGTTTGGTTACTCCGGCGGCGCGCAAGTGGCAGCGATGCTGGCGACGTCTAAACCCGAGTTGTTCAAGGGTGCATTGTTCTACGGCGACGCACTGCCATGGGGAAGCAAGGAACCACCGAAGATCGATCTGGTGCGTCAAAATCGTTACATGTTCATGTGTGGATCGAAGGATAAGGACCGCCGCAAGATGCAGCAGATTGCGGCTTCGTACAAGGCAGCCGGAGTGGTTAATACAGAGGTTGTAACAGTTGCAAACGTTAATCGGCAAATGCCAGGATCAAGCTACTTCGAGCAGGCCATCGAGTTTCTGGACGTCAGGCCACAGGCTACCAAGGAAGCCGAATGAGCACAGCTGCCATTAAGGTCGCCGTTGTAACGGGTGGAGGCCACGGTATCGGCCGCGCACTTAGTCGCCGACTTGCAGCCGATGGTGCGAAGGTTGTTGTCGCCGATATCGAAGGCGACGCTGCGGAGACTGTGGCGACAGAAATCGGCGGCATCGCGAAGCAGATTGATGTGAGTGATGAGTCTGCGATGTTGCGCCTTGTCGACGAAGTTGAAACGGACATCGGGCCGATAGATATGTTCATTTCGAACGCGGGTGTCGGTTTCGGTGACGGCCAAAGTGGTGCTATTTCTGCAGAAGGCGGCATGAACCCGATTGGTGACCGCTGGAGCGTAAGCTGGAACGTGAATGTCATGGCGCAGGTTTATGCCGCTCGTGCCGTGATTCCAAAAATGCTTGAGCGCGGCGGCGGTTATATCGTCAACACTGCTTCGGCCGCAGGCTTGCTCAGTCAAATCGGAGACGCCGCGTATTCGACAACGAAGCATGCGTCGGTGGGATTTACCGAAGCACTTGCGATTGATTACGGCGATGAAGGAATAAAGGTATCCGTCGTTTGCCCGCAAGCAGTCGCCACGCGCATGGTTGGTATGGAAGACGACTCAGGCGCAACGGAAGGTGGTTTTGGCGGCAATGAAGTGGACGGCATCATGCAGGCAGAGGACGTCGCTAACATCATTATTGATCAAGCTCTGGAAGGCCGTTTTATGATCCTGACGCACCCACAGGTTACGACCTACATACAGCGAAAAACCGGCGACTATGATCGCTGGATCGGCGGCATGAGAAAGTTCAGGCGCTCGCTAACCAGCAATAATTGAGTCGCGAATCTCGTCGATTTTCGGCTTGAGTTTTGGCGGTTGCTTGCCAAGACAGTGCTTGTCGCGTGGGCAGTTGGAGCTGCGCTGACAAATAATGGTCGCGTCTTGTTCACTGCCATCCGCAATCCAGCCGATGTTCAGAATTTTCGAAATGCTCTCGAGTTGCTTGCGTGCCTCGACGGGAATGGCTGCTGAGCCACCACCGCGATTGCAGCTGGACTCAATCATCTCGATTGTTTTCATCGCGTCGATGTTCTGTGCGCTTAGCGCTGGTGCGAGATCTACGCCCGCGCATAATACGTGCGGGTTACCGGCGGCGTCTTTGCTGCGAATCGACTGGCAGCAATACAGGCGCTTGTCATCACCACTTCGCAATACGGATATTTGTGATGAGGGTTGGTTAGAGGTCGTACCGAGCATCCTGAAGACCGCCCAGTGCTGGCAAGGGTCTGACACCATGGTCATGTTTCCCCACGGCAGCGGAATACCATTGCCTCGATAGACAGCGCGCAGGTTGCCCGGAGGGTAGGCATCGAAGTAGTGCCAGTGTGGATACGGTGACACGCTCGGCATACGCCGCATGACGAGCGTGTTGGTCAAGTCAATCTTATCCCCCGAATCGATTGCGTAGGAGTGTTTGGCCAAAAACTGCCGAAACGGTGTTTTGGGGGCAAGCAGTGCTGCCGCGAAATAGCTGCATTCAAAATCTCGCCATGCGTACAGCACGTCCTTCGCGTCAACGTTCTCGGTGTCGGCATCGTAGCGGCGGCCACTGACACGGCCACCTGAGACTTGCGGGGCACGAGCACCGTCACCGTCGTGCAAGACTTTGTGGGCAATGTGATTCGCGAGGTCGTACTTGAGCCGGGCCGGGCTTTTTTCCAGGGAGCGATTGAGATACACCTTGTTTGGTGCGTCATAAAAAGAACGTACCAGCATATTGAGCGGTGCGTCCGTATCGCCCTTGTCTTTGAAAGAGTTCTTGTCGAACCACTCGACCTGAAGCCCCAGGTCTTTCGCTATCGAGAAAACGTCTTCAACCCGCAGTGGAAATTGCTTTTTACCAATGCTTTCTGCCGCTCGTTCGATATCCGGGAAGCGGTTTTGACTGGCCTCCTGGTGCGCACGAATCAGCAGGTGCGCAAATTGCCGTCCGGTAGTGCCTGTTTGCGCGAGGAGTTCCGGGATCGCTAATTGCAGCAGACTGTCGGAAAACAGGAAGCCGGGTTCCAGTGGCATACCGCGCACTGCTGCACGAGGCGCTGTATCGATAGCATCCCCGTCGAGCGATTCATCGAAAAACCAACTGAGTTCCTTTTGAAAAATCTCCGCAATGATTTGCAGCAATCGTTCGGATGGCACGCGCTTGCCGTTCTCGATCATCGACAGATAAGAGACTGACGGCCCGGCTTCGGCGTCGATTTGGATGCAGCGTACCGACAAGTCTTCCAGTGTCAGTTGGTTACGTTTACGTAAGCTCTTGACCTTGGTGCCGAGGAAATGGGCCTTCCGTTTGAGTCCGTGATGTAGTGCCATGATGATGCTCTTGTAAAATTAACAGTGTGAAATTTTCGCTGTGAAATTTTAACAGTTTCGCGGGTAGTATAGCGCAAATAGATGTACGCAGGAGAGGAGCCGTCATGTCAGTTAAAGAACAGATCACGAAACTTGAAGACGAGTGGGCAAACAGCCCGCGTTGGAAAGGAATCACCCGTAGTTACAGTGCTGAGGATGTCGTCAAGCTTCGCGGCACGGTGCAGATTGAGCACACACTGGCTCGTTTGGGCAGTGAGAAGTTCTGGCGTCTGCTGCACCAGGAAGACCCCGTATGCGGACTTGGTGCATTAACCGGTAACCAGGCCATTCAGGAAGTTCAGGCGGGTCTCAAAGCTATTTATTGCTCTGGCTGGCAGGTTGCGGGCGATGGCAACAGTGCCGGCGAAATGTACCCCGACCAGAGTCTGTATCCGGTTGATTCCGTGCCAAAAATGGTTGAGCGAATTAACAATGCTTTCATCCGCACCGACCAGATTCACGCACTAAACGGCGATGACAGTATTGACTGGTTTCCACCCATCATCGCGGATGCCGAAGCAGGCTTCGGCGGCAACCTGAACGCATTTGAGCTCATGAAGAACATGATCAGCGCAGGAGCCGCAGGTGTTCACTTCGAAGATCAGCTTTCGTCAGCCAAGAAATGCGGCCACATGGGTGGCAAGGTCCTGGTACCAACACACGAGGCTGTCGCGAAGCTCAATGCAGCTCGCCTTGCGGCTGATGTTTGTGGTGTCCCGACAGTGCTGCTGGCACGTACCGATGCGGATGCCGCTAACCTGATTACATCCGACTCAGATGAGCGCGATCACGGGTTTATAACAGGTGAGCGCACACCGGAAGGTTTCTATCGTACGACCGCTGGAATGGATCAGGCTATCGCCCGTGGCCTGGCGTATGCGCCGTATGCAGATCTGATCTGGTGTGAAACATCAAAACCCGATCTTGCTCAGGCGAAGAAATACGCCGATGCGATCCATGCAGAATTCCCCGATCAGTTGCTCGCGTACAACTGTTCGCCGTCATTCAACTGGCAGGCGAACCTCGACGACGAGACGATGAAGATCTTCCGTGAAGAACTCAGCAAGATGGGTTACAAGTTCCAGTTCATCACCCTGGCTGGCTGGCACGCACTGAACTCCAGTATGTTCAATCTGTGCCGTGCGTATAAGGAAGACGGCATGTATGCTTACTCCAAGCTGCAGCAGCAGGAATTTGCTGACGAGAAGCACGGTTTCCGTGCCGCGAAGCACCAGTCATTTGTCGGTGCGGGATATTTCGACGCAGTCCAGAATACGATTATGGCAGGCTTGTCATCGACGACAGCACTTGAGGGTAGCACCGAAGAGGAACAGTTCGTCGCTTGACCTATTGATACGGTAGATCAAATGGCAAAAGACGAACGACGGATTATTGGTGGTCTAAGTATTGATTCGGTTTTTCGCGACTTCGTGGAAGCCGAATTGCTGCCCGCCATAGGGTTCGACCCCGCGACTTTCTGGAGCGGGGTTGAGGCCATCATCAGCGACCTGACGCCGGTCAATCGCGAATTACTGAAGATTCGCGATGACATGCAGGCGAAGATTGATGATTGGCATTCATCCAGGCCTGGTAGCGACTGGGACCACGCCGAATATGTCGAATTTCTGAAAGATATCGGCTACCTGAAACCAGCAGACGATTTTCCAACGATCGAGACGCAGAACGTCGATCGGGAAATCGCCGAGATCGCCGGTCCGCAGCTAGTCGTGCCCGTTAACAACGCCCGTTTCGCAATTAACGCAGCCAATGCCCGCTGGGGAAGCCTCTACGATGCCCTGTACGGAACTGACGTTATTCCCGAAACGGAAGGGCAGGAGCGCGACGGTGGTTACAAACCGGCTCGTGGTGCGGCGGTCATTCGTTACGCGACCGACTTTCTTGATAAAGCGCTGCCGCTGGATGGCATCAGTCACTCGGATGTAAACGCCTACGGTCTGGATCACGCTGATGACGGCTGTCGATTTGTCGCCGCTCAGGCAAACGGCGAAACCAATGGTCTGAAAAACCCGGACCAGTTTGTTGCTTGTACGGAGCAGAGCGAGGGTTGCAGCTACTTATTCCGAAATCACGGACTGCACATAGAGATTCAGGTTGACCCGAACCATCCAATCGGCAAGGAGGCGACGGCCAATGTATCCGATGTGATTCTCGAGTCTGCGGTGACTACTATTCAGGACTGTGAAGACTCTGTTACCGCTGTTGATGCCGAGGACAAGGTTGCTGTGTATCGCAACTGGCTTGGTCTGATGCAAGGTGACCTCAAGGCGACCTTCAGCAAAGGCGGCAAGGAGTCGACTCGTATTCTCGCGAAAGACCGAATCTATCAGGCCGTTGATGGCAGCGAGCTCACTTTGTCCGGACGTAGCCTGTTACTGGTGCGTAATGTCGGCCACCTGATGACAAGCGATACCATTCTGGACGCCGAAGGGCAGGAAGTATTCGAGGGGATGCTCGACGCAATCATTACTACGGCGTGTGCGTTGACCGACCGTAAACGTGACGGACTGCTGCCCAACAGCCGCACAGGTAGCATTTATATCGTCAAACCTAAAATGCATGGTCCCTACGAAGTCGCTTTCACCGATACGCTTTTTGGTCGCGTTGAGCAATTGTTCGATCTGGACGCAGACACGATCAAGGTCGGTATCATGGACGAAGAGCGTCGCACAACGGTGAATCTTCCAGCCTGTATTGGTGCAGTCAAAAATCGTGTCGTGTTTATCAATACGGGTTTTCTGGATCGAACCGGTGATGAAATTCACACCAGCATGCGAGCGGATGCCGTATTGCCAAAAGAAGTCATCAAGGTGCAGCCCTGGATTAATGCCTACGAAGACTGGAATGTCGACGTTGGCATCCGTTGTGGCTTGCCGGGCAAAGCGCAGATCGGTAAGGGCATGTGGCCAAAGCCCGATGAAATGAAGCAAATGGTGGATACCAAACAGGCGCATCCAGAGGCCGGAGCGAATTGCGCGTGGGTGCCGTCACCCACCGCGGCAACGCTGCACGCTATGCACTACCACGCAGTGGACGTTCGCAAAGTGCAGGCCCGCCTGGCGAAGCGAAAGCTCGCGAGTCTGGATGATATTTTGACGCCACCACTGGGATGCGCAATGCAGCTTTTCCCGGAAGAAATCCAAAAAGAATTGGATAACAACGCCCAGGGAATATTGGGCTATGTTGTGCGCTGGATTGATCACGGCGTTGGTTGTTCGAAGGTGCCGGATATTGACGACGTCGGCCTGATGGAGGACCGCGCAACGCTGCGGATATCGAGCCAGCATATTGCGAACTGGTTGCTGCACGGAGTGACGAACAAAGAGCAGGTGCTAGAGACCTTCAAGAGGATGGCGGAAGTCGTCGACAATCAGAATGAGAGTGATGCATCATACGTCCATATGAGTGACGACTTTGACAGTAGCATCGCTTTCCAGGCCGCCTGTGCACTGGTGTTCGAAGGTTGTGATCAGCCGAATGGCTACACCGAACCTCTCCTGCACAAGTTTCGACGGCAAAAGAAAGCGGAGCTTGCCTGCTAGCCTGTCGAGGTGAGTTTTTTCCGATACTTTGCGCTGTTTGCCGTTCTGGCATCCACGAGTTCCTTTGCCGACGAAAGTCTGACCATTGCGGTTGCAAGTAACTTTCAGGTAACGGCGAAAGAGATCGCAGCTGAATTTACGGCAGTTACACAAATCCCGACTCGCATCAGTGCCGGTTCGACCGGCAAACTTTACGCACAGATTATTAATGGTGCGCCGTTCGATGTGTTTCTCTCGGCCGACGCGGCACGGCCAAAATTACTGGAAGAAAATGGTCTTGCCGTTAAAGGGTCACGAGTGACCTATGCAACGGGCGCACTCATTTTGTGGTCCGCCGACAGCGAGTTGGAGAACCAGGATTGTCTTGCAGCGCTAAAGTCAGGTTCTTACCGGTGGCTTGCTATAGCCAATCCATTAACGGCACCGTATGGCAGTGCCGCGAAGGAGTTCCTGGAGGCTGTCGGTGTATTCGAGAAGATTGAGAGCCGCATTGTTTACGGGGAGAATATTTCGCAGACCCTGCAGTTTGTCGTGACCGGCAACGCAACGCTGGGCCTGATCGCTTTGTCGCAAGTGAAAGGTGGATTGCCAGTCGATGCCAGTTGCTCCTGGAATGTACCATCGACCATGCACACTGCTATCGAACAACAGGCGGTGCTGCTGGCCAGTTCGGATAACGCTGATGCGGCGCGACGTTTTATGACTTTCTTACAATCAGCACAAGTCACGACCCTCCTTGAGCGTCGCGGTTACACGGTTCCTGAATGATGGACTTCGGACCCCTCTGGCTTTCGGCGCAACTGGCATCCGTCACAACGGCGATCCTGATTCTTCTTGGTGCTCCGCTGGCGTGGTGGTTGTCGCAGACGCGCTCCCGAATGCAACCTGTCGTGCAGGCTATCGTGGCGATGCCGATCGTATTGCCGCCGACCGTATTGGGTTTCTACCTGCTGATAGTACTGGGGCCAAACGGTGCGATAGGCAGCTGGTGGGTAAAACTTACCGGCGATACCTTGACCTTTTCATTCACGGGTCTGGTTATCGCTTCCTGCATTTATAGCCTGCCGTTCGCGGTGCAACCGATGCAGAACGCATTTGAATCGCTGTCAAAGAAAAATCTGGAAGCAGCGTGGACGCTCGGTGCATCGAAACTGGATGCGTTCTTTTCTGTTGCGGTGCCACTTTCTGTTCGTGGTTTCATAAGCGCAATAGTTCTTGCGTTTGCACACACGCTCGGCGAGTTCGGAGTTGTGCTGATGGTCGGTGGCAACATCCCGGGAGAAACACGTGTTGTGTCGATCGCGATTTATGATCACGTCGAAACGCTAAACTATGCCGCGGCGCATCAACTCTCGCTGGCGCTCATCGCTTTCGCATTCGTTACATTGTTTAGCATGTTCCTGATTAACCGGCGGTGGCAATCACGATGAGCACCGTCGAACTCAATCATTCAATCCAAAAGGGAGACTTTCACCTTCAGGTAGATACCGAGATTCCTGCGACCGGTGTTACCGGAGTCTTTGGCGAGTCGGGATCGGGCAAGACAACATTGCTGCGATGTATCGCGGGTCTTGAGCGCTCGGAAGACGGGTTTTCACAGCCTGTGCACCAGCGTCGTATTGGTTATGTGTTTCAAGAGCCGCAATTATTCGCGCATCTTTCGGTACGCAAGAATATAGAGTTCGGCATGCGACGGAACCCGGATGCGACAGACCAAACCGATGAGGTCGCTGGATTACTCGAAGTAAGTCATCTGCTGGACCGTTCGACTAATGATCTGTCAGGCGGTGAAGCCCAGCGAGTCTCTATTGCCCGCGTGTTGTGCCAGTCGCCGCGACTCATTCTCATGGATGAGCCGTTGTCGGCGCTCGACGAGCGCCGCCGCAACGAGGTCCTGCCGTATCTTGATCGATTGCACGCGGAGTGGTCGGTGCCAATCATCTACGTCAGTCACAATATTGACGAGATATGCCGGCTTAGTGATCATCTCATTGTGCTCGATAAGGGCAGGGTCGTTGCAGAAGGAGATTTGCAGACCATGCTTGCACGTATTGATCTGCCACAGCTGGGTGGTCGCAATGCGGGAGCGGTTCTCAATGTAACGCAATCACGTTACGACAGTGAATTCGACCTGACCTTGTTCGGCTTTTCGGGTGGCGAGATCTGGGTGCCGGGGCAGCATCACGCATCCAGTACACGGTTGAGGATCCGTGCCAGTGATATCAGTTTGAGTCGAACTCCCGCTGAGTCGAGTACGATATTGAATATTCTTCCAGCTACTATCGAAGCGACCGAGCCGGAAACTTCGTCGGCTGAACTGGTCAGGCTGAGTTTGGGAGATGACTGTCTCGTCGCTCGGATTACGAGGCGATCACTGCGGCGTCTGGAGCTGAAAGTTGGCGACAAGGTCTACGCGCAAATAAAATCAGTGACGGTTCGTCGCTAGCAGCAGCTCTTTGAAAGATTCCTCCGTTACCTCTTCGGGTAAGCGCTGCACAATGTGTTCTTCAATCTCGACCGGCCATGTCCCGATTATGCAGGCGATGGTTGCGTACAGTCCCTGCAATGAAATAATGTCCAGAACCTGTTTTTCAGAAAAGAAAGCTTCGAGGCTTGTTCGTGTGGCGGCGCTTATACCATGATCAGTAATCAGCTCATCAACAGCGTTGAGTAGCATTGAGTCCTTATCGTTCCAGGCCAGAGCCGTTGGCCCCTCAGCGACACGGTCAATCTCCTCAAGTGTCAAACCCGTCGCCAGACCACGATCGACATGAGCGGCCCACTCATACCAGGCTTTCATGTGCACCGCGACGCGCAGGATGACCAGCTCACATTCTCGCTGCTCAAGGTCGCCGCCCTTTACCGAGTACATACGATAGTTCCACCACGCTTTGAGCAATGCCGGGTGATTGGCTAGCAAGCAATGAATCTGGATTGGGCGACCATCCATGTCGTCAATAATGTGCTGTAACGATGGGTTCCATTGATCAGGTGGCAGGGGTTTCATTCAGGTTTCCTGTAGCGCCGAATAGCCAGATGCAATCTACGTCAAGTTGTCAGCACACTCAAACTCGTAACCGCCCGGAGCAAGCGGTGTAAGATGTCGCGATGACGGCAACAGGCAAACTTGTGGGAATTATCGGTGGCATGGGCCCGGATGCGACCGTGGACTTCATGTCGCACATCTTGCAGGTGACACCGGCAACTACGGACCAGGACCATGTACATATGGTGGTCGAAAACAACCCCCGCATTCCGAGCCGGCAAGCAGCCATGCGTGGCGAAGGCCAGAGCCCCGGGCCGGCAATAGCAGCCATCGCTGCTCGACTGGAGGCCATGGGAGCTGAGTTCCTGGTCATGCCCTGCAATCTTGCGCATGCGTGGCAGAGTGATATTGAAGCTGCGATCACCATTCCGTTCATCAGTATTGTCGAAGAGTCGGTGCGATCAGCGCTGCAACGCAGTGGCGACGATAGCGCTGTAGGATTAATGACGACCCCGGGTTGTTTTACTGCCGGGCTTTATCAGCAGGCGTTGGCGGAATCGGGGCGACCGGTGATCATGCAGACTCCGGAAGAGCTTGCGGAGGCAATGTCTCTCGTCGAGCAAATCAAGAGCGGTAATCGATCGCAGGAGATCGCATCCGGGTTGCGAGCGTTGGCAAACAAGCTGGTTGATCGTGGCGCGAAAGTATTGATCGCTGCGTGTACAGAGTTTCCACTGGTCTTGGATGAATCAATGTTCGACGTTGCGTTTGTTTCGTCGACGGATGTGCTCGCGAGGAAAACTGTCGCGATTGCTTTAGGCAAAGACGAACTACAGTAATTGAAAAGGAACAGATCATGCAGTTGTCAAAATTCGCACGTGTATCACTCGCCCACCTGCCGACGCCACTGGAGCATCTGCCGCGGCTAAGTGAACATCTCGGCGGTCCGGATATTTACGTCAAGCGCGATGACTGTACGGGACTTGCGACCGGCGGCAACAAGACCCGGAAGCTTGAATTCTCAATGGGTGAAGCTGTTGAACAGGGCGCGGATACGATCATCACAGTTGGAGCGATCCAGTCCAATCATGTTCGGCAAACGGCCGCGGCTGCCTGCAAACTTGGCATGGCTTGCGAAGTATTGCTTGAACATCGTATCGGACATCCCACTAAAACGTATACGACCTCGGGTAACGTATTTCTGGACAGAATTTTCGGTGCGAACCTGCGCGAGTATCCCGGTGGGACGGATTTTGATGTTGAGATGGATGCCGTCGCTGCAGAGGTGCGTGCGAATGGCGGCACTCCGTACATTATTCCGGGCGGTGCATCGAACACGGTGGGTGCGTTGGGTTACGTCGGTTGTGGCATTGAATTACTCGAACAGTTTTCGGAACAAGGTCTGACGATTGATCATCTCGTCACCGCGACGGGTAGCGCTGGAACACATGCCGGCCTGGCGGTTGGACTGCGAGGCAGCGGCAGCGATCTTCCAATACTCGGCATCGGCGTTAATGCACCACAGGATGTGCAGGAAGAACGCGTTTACGATCTGGCCGTCGAGACGGCCGACCTCGTCGGTGCTCCGGGCTGCGTTGCTCGCGAGGACATCATCGCTGATTGTAACTATATAGGTCCCGGTTACGGCGAGCCGACAGAATCCATGAATGAAGCAGTGCTTATGCTGGCGCGTTTCGAAGGTCTGTTATTCGATCCGGTCTACAGCGGCAAGGCGCTTGCGGGCATGATCGATTACGTGCGGCAGGGTCGATTCATCAAGGGCCAGAAAATCGTCTTTCTGCATACTGGTGGTTCCGCCGGTCTGTTCGCGTATGCAGATGTGCTGACCTTGTAAGTACCAATGTCGACTTTCGTTGCACTGTTGCGCGGCATCAATGTTGGTGGAAAAAACATTCTGCCGATGAAGGAGTTTCGTGCGTTGCTCACGACACTGGGGTGCGAAGACGTAGCAACCTATATTCAGAGTGGTAATGCAGTTTTCACGTATACGGGAAATGCGGCGAAGCTGCCTGAATTAATCGCAAGCGCAATTGAGTCGGCTTTCGGGTTTCGACCATCGCTTATGGTGCTGGCGGAGAACGAATTTAATGCCATTGCGGCGGCAAACCCTTTTTCGGCGGAAGTTTCCGAACTGAAATATCTGCATATCTGGTTTGTGCAGGGGTCTTTAGCGAACGCGAATACAGCGCGGCTGGAAGAGATCGCAGCGGTGGGTGAGCGGTTTCTGCTAGCCGACTCAGCGTTCTACTTGCATGCGCCCAATGGCATTGGTCGTTCAAAACTAGCCAGCGAGGTGGAAAAGTGCCTGGGCGTTCCGGCCACTGCCCGTAACTGCCGAACCGTAAGCAAAATCGGAGAGATGTTAGGATTGCATTGACCGGTTGATGTCACAACCCGAAGCGGTCATTGCCAAGAAGGCTTGTTCACCTTGTCGCTTCCTTTTGGGGAACTCAATGAATCTTTCCGTGTACTACCGCTTGACCCGCCGCCGCGCGAGAATCTTCTTTGTTTTTGCGATCGGCTGTATAATTCCAATCATGGCAATTGGTCAACATGAGCCGCGGGCCAGGGATCTGGGCATCCCATTCGCTGGCACGCCCGGAGTGCTTAACGCCATCACAGACGTCGCTGGCGTTACTGTAGGGCATACCACCTTGATTTCGGGAGACGGGAAACTGGACGTCGGGTCTGGCCCGGTAAGAACCGGAGTCACCGCCATCCATCCTCGTGGCAAGAAATACGATCCTGTCTTCGCCGGTTGGTATGCACTGAACGGCAATGGAGAAA
>Ga0164320_10000378_pt1 | contig 14213 bp, 13 predicted proteins | sample GuaBasSediGuay11_FD_113736 | JGI IMG/M metagenome (GOLD analysis project Ga0164320, IMG submission 113736) | Subseafloor sediment microbial communities from Guaymas Basin, Gulf of California, Mexico - Guay11, Core 4567-28, 0-3 cm | ecosystem: Environmental > Aquatic > Marine > Hydrothermal...
AGCGATATCACCAGGTAGGCCAGCAAAATGATAACGACGGTCCATTTAATGTCCTTGATCTGCAGCAACGTAGGAGATTCGTCAAAGCCCATACGGAGAACCACGGTCGAATCATCTCGCACGACAGGAATTGACAGATAATAGACATCGTCGCCATGTTCACCGAAGTCAAAATCTTCGTTAAATGCAGTGCCGTCTTGAGGATTCATTAGTGAACTCGTCAACAGCTTTTCGTCCAGCAGCAATGCAGCGTAAATGCCCGTACCACCCAGGATAGAACTGTCTAACTGCCTGATGATCTCGGCCTCCGAGCTCAACGTGTCACTCGATTCGAGAAAGTCGGCGAAAATTCTCGCGTAGATCCGCGTAGTGTCGATAAAGGCGTCTTTCTGGCTGTTTTCGACCACGACCAACATGCCATAAAACAAGGCTGGCAGCAGTACAGCATGGACCAGCAACAATACTGCAATCATGCGCGCCGAAAGCGTATTTAGTTTTCTTGCCATAGATTCTTGATTGCCTTGATGCTTGTCCACGCTTCTGCATCACTCTGCCACATGTAAGCGATACTACAGGGATTTTCGGTGACAGCAGCAACCAGATCGGCGACAACGTCGAACTCCCGTGGTCGCGGTTGGCCATGTTGTATAAGCAGGCGCAGAAGACGCCTTTCATATGTTTTCTTTGACATTGCGACGACATATTGAAAGAAAATCTGATTGAGCTGCTCATCGTTTGAGAGTCCGAACGGCCTGATTACGTGACCCTCGTAACTCACAACGATACCCAGGTACGCTTTTCGAATATCGAGAGCGATGATGGTATCCATGGCGCAGTCGCGGCTCGTCACTAGTACAACCGCGCGATCAGCCGCATGCGCGCTCGGCAGAATCGCCAGTACGCTTGTGACAATGATTGCGAAGCGCAATTTCACGGAAAAACAGCGCTCCACTGAATGCGTACTTCCCTGAAATCAATATGGGTAGAGCCTTCTCCTTGTGCGCGGTTATCCGCAATCTCGACTGTGAAACCCTGAAAGCTGGCGAAGTCCCAGCGCACGCCAATCATGTTCCTGTGTGCGATGAATGAAGGTAATATCCGGAGATACGGAGACATGTCCTCATTGAATCCATTTTCGGTGCGACCAAAGATGGTCCAGTCTTTTGCGGCTCGATATTCGGCCTGCACATATCCGGAGACAAACTCGTCTTTCCGTGGCGCATCGACGAACTGCATGTCATTATTAAAGTAGATAAAACTGCTAAGCAACCGCCACTTGTCCCAGTTCCAGTCGACGAACAGTCCGATGGTGATCTGTCGAATGTGATCGAGGTTTGCCAGTTCAGGGTTGGACTCGGATACGACGTTTATTTCATTCCAGGCTGCCAGTAACCCGAACTGATTGAGCGACAAGACGTTTGGTCTGTACGCCATGCGATAATTATACGAAACATCATTACCCGATCCCGGATCCAGCAGGTCAAATGGAACCAACTCCTGTCCAACGAACTCGGGACCCAGGCCCACCGAAAAAGAGTAGTTGATCGCGGCTTCATTCGGCCGGAAAGACTCATGTGCTATAGACAGGCCTGTGATGTGCGACGGCATCGGACCACTATCATCTTCCCACGCTTCGACGCCGGGCCGGGTGATAGAGGTCTGCAGAAACTGGCCGTGGTGATATTCAGTCGTCCAGTACTTCGCCGTTGAGTGAAACCGACCAAACCAAAGCATAGTGTTGTCACCGGTCTTCCAGCCTGCTTTCATGCGTTCGAGTTCGCTCTCCCGATTTGACAAAAAATATTCGGCGAGAAACCGGAATTTCTCCCCAGAGTAACTGTAGAGCACATCGACAGCCGGCTGGATATACGAGTCGTCGATGTTCGGAACATCACCCGAAATGTTTTTGAATGTGTCAACGCTAGTGAAAATCAGGATTTCCTGCTGTGATTCTCCACGCACCTGGTCACACCAGCCGACAATCGAAATCAACGATAAGGCGGTAAACCGCCACCATCTGTTGTTTCCTGACCGCAATACATTAGGGCTTTTCATAATGAGTCTCATCGTCTTCTTCGGTGATGGAAATAGTCGCACGTCGATAGGTAGCGATTTACAAGGTATCACCAAAGCTCTGGTTACTGCGTGTCAAAAGTCTGGTGCAGAGGGCTAATTTCCCGCATGCACAACAAGTTTTCGGTCTTCCGCATTCAGAGGCTCATTTGCAGGCAACACAGATCGAGCGACTGAGCACCGATCAAATGGATGGTTCCTTGTAATCTTGATCAATTTGACAATGACAAGACTTGTAAACCAGACAAATTATGCGACAAACTAGGCGTTCGCTACACGCGAGGCTTACTGTTGGGGGGGGTCATGCAGATTTTCATTGCCGCGGTATCCGTGGCGCTCATTGTGTCGTTTCTATGTTCCATATTCGAGTCGGTGCTGTTATCAATCAATCACGCACAGGTCGAGGCACTGGTTCAGCAGGGCAAACGTTCCGGCCAGCTTTTAAAGGAGTTCAAGCACCGGATCGACATGCCAATCGCAGCCATTCTTATTACCAATACGATCGCCCACACGGTCGGCACTGCGGTGGCCGGTGCGACCTATAAAGAAGCCTTCAGTTCAGAAACGCTGTGGATTTTCACGGTCGTATTTACGATTGCGGTTCTGCTTTTCACAGAAATCATTCCGAAGACCCTCGGAATCACACATGCGTCGAGATTAGCTACGCCGGTCGCCCATGGCATCCACGCGCTAGCCGTCGCTTTGCACCCGCTGGTTCTCATAAGTGGTTACATTTCCCGTTCACTGCGTGGTGGAAATGACGGGTCGGTGACCTCAGTTGAGGAGATTCGGCTGCTGGCCGCGCTGGGACGAACCGAGGGAGTCGTCGGTATTCAGACTGCGGGAATCATCATCGGAGCGTCGGGACTGCCGATGCTTAGCGCATCGGACGTGATGCTGCCTCGCAGACAGGTGATTTTTCTATCGGCAACCAGCAGCCGGCGGCAGGTGCTGAAAACACTGAAACAATCCCGGCACAGCCGATTTCCATTTTCAATGACCGATCAGTTGGACGAGGTGTCCGGCGTCGTACTGGCGAAAGATTTGCTTCTCTACTTGCAGGAAAACACCGATGAGACGATTGAATGGTCACGCCTGATCCTGGAGCCGGTCGTTGTGCCTGAAACTGCACCGCTCGATTCGCTACTGCGGACTTTCAAAGAAGCCCGACGACACCTGGCCATCGTTGTTGACGAATACGGAGACTTCCAGGGCATAGTCACATTTGAGGATGTGCTCGAGGAGATAGTCGGCGACATCTTCGATGAAAGTGATCGGTCGATCCAGGACGTGTGGCCACAGGACGACGGTTCATTGCATGCGTTGGGGACGATTGAGCTCCGCAAACTAAGCCAGCAGCTGGGAATCGAGCTGCCGCCTGAAACAAAAGCAAGTCGGCTCGGGGGGTTGGTTACGGAGTTGCTTGGACGAATTCCGGTAAAGGGGGACACGATTGAGTGGAACGACTGCTGGCTCGAAGTGCTTTCGACGAGCAAGTGGAGCGCGGAGATGGTCTCGATAAAGAAGAAAATATAACCTTCGAGCGAACGTCAATCTCTGGCTCCGGAGGGATTGTCTCTAATGTTGCGCTGGCAACGGATTGATCAATTCGCGGAGAGGACCTTTGGTACTCAAAGGGTGCAGGGGGCCAAAAGTCAATTACGGTCGTGATGCGGCCAATTCGCACACAAACCGGTATCCAGCAATTGGGCAACGCTTGTCGAGAATCCTTGATTGGGATTTTGTCGGCTACTTCCGGTCAATTGCTCTTCGTGTATTTGTCGTGAATCCAGGGCAATCATTCGCGAGGGACTTCATGCAAGCAAGTGGATTGACATTGTTATCATGACTGAGATATCATGTTTTTATATTCTTGACATTGATTTCCTGCAGAGACTCAGTCGTGAAAGAGACCACTCGTACCTGGAATTTTCTGAGTAACCACGCCCATACGCTAATCTGCCTGGCGGAAAATCCGCGCGCGCGGATGCGGGATGTTGCCGGCCGTGTTGGCATTACGGAACGCGCCGCCATGCGCATCGTCGCTCATCTTGAGGAAGCCGGCATTCTCACCCGACACAAGGAAGGGCGCCGTAATCGCTACGTCATTCACCCGGACCAACCCCTTCGGCATCCTATGGAGTCCCGCTGTACCGTTGGATCACTGTTGTCACTGTTGGCAAGAAACACGAAATCTGAATTCGACGATCGCCAGCCGGTAAGCGCATCGAGAAGCACGTTGTATAGCGACGAGGATTGATGATGTCTGGTCTTTGCGTAATGTCCGCTTTGTTTAGGCATCAATTTGTACCGGTTATTTTGGGCATTGCGTGTGTCGCTCTGCCTGGCGCTGCACTAGCGGCTGATCTCGAAGCCCTGAAGCTGGCAGAGGACTGGGTCGGGCTTGCGGCGCTGGCACTGTTTGTGGCCGCGTATGTTCTCGTTGTGATGGAGGAATTCACGGACCTGAAGAAATCCAAACCGGTGTTGTTGGCCGCTGGAATTATCTGGGCATTGATCGGTTATGAATACGCCAGCCACAACCTGATTCATGCGGCTGAAGCTGCCGTGGAAGTTTTTCTGATTGAGTTCGTGGAGTTGTTCTTGTTCCTGCTCGTCGCAATGACTTACGTTAATGCGATGAGCGAACGAAACGTATTCGAAGCACTACGGGCATGGCTGGTCAATCAACGCTATGGTTATCGACGCCTGTTCTGGATAACAGGAATCATCACCTTCTTTTTGTCGCCTGTGATCGACAACCTGACGGCGGCCCTGGTGATGTGTGCCGTCGTCCTCGCCGTAGGCAAAAATAATCGCCGATTCGCGGCGCTGGGTTGCGTTAATATCGTCGTGGCGGCTAATGCCGGTGGTGCATTCAGTCCGTTCGGCGATATTACAACCCTAATGGTCTGGCAAAGCGGCCTGGTTGAATTTGAGACGTTTTTTGCGCTCGCGTTGCCGTCCGCCGTGAATTATCTTGCGCCGGCCGCGATCATGTCTTTCGCCGTTCCTCGTGATCTGCCGGACGTCGATGGTTCAGGTGTCGTTAGTATGAAGCGCGGTGCAGGTACGATCATATTCCTGTTCGCTTGCACCATCACCACAGCCGTCTCATTCCACAATTTTCTGCACTTGCCGCCATTCCTCGGCATGATGTTGGGTCTCTCGTATCTCAAGATTTTTGGCTACTACCTGCAGAAAACGCATGTGGTCTTGCCGACCGATGAGGCCAGTTACGGCGTGATCGGCGATGTTACGGCGTTCGACAGTTACCGGGAACTTGCCCGCGCAGAGTGGGATACGCTGATGTTCTTTTTTGGCGTCATCATGTGCGTCGGTGGGCTCGGATTTATCGGTTATCTCGACCTTATATCAGGGTATATGTATCTGGAACTCGGCCCGACGATGGCGAACATCCTGGTCGGTTTCTTTTCGGCGATCGTTGACAACATACCGGTAATGGTTGCAGTTCTGCAGATGAACCCGGACATGGATCTCAATCAGTGGCTGTTGGTGACACTGACGGCAGGCGTTGGTGGCAGCATGTTATCCATCGGTTCTGCTGCCGGCGTCGCACTAATGGGTCAAGCACGCGGCATATATACCTTCTTTGGCCATATGAAATGGGCGCCGGCGATTTTGCTTGGCTATGCGCTCAGTATTTGGGTGCATCTGTTGATCAATGGTCGTTTCGTTGGAGTTGCGGTGCAATAGAATGTCAATCCGATGCAAGCGGCAATAGCCAATCAAGCAGTTTCACCAGATGTTCACGGCATCGCCGTTCTACTGCTCATCGTGGTTGCATTATTTCTTTTTACACGCGATCGGCTGCCGCTGGAATCTTCAAGCCTTATTATTCTCACCATACTCGTCGTCGGGTTTCAGATTTTTCCCTATGAGCGCGATGGCGTACCGCTGGATTCGGCACAGTTTCTTTCCGGATTCGGTAACGAAGCCCTGGTCGCCATTTGTTCACTTATGATGATCGGTAAGGCGCTTGAGACTACCGGCGCCTTGCAACCGATCGCAATGTTGGTGAGCAAGACCTGGTCAACCCGCCCGTCACTGGCGTTATTGCTTACGCTTGTTGCTGTAGCTGTTCTCAGTGCCTTTATCAACGATACCCCGATTGTAGTACTGATGATTCCGATACTGGTCGGCATCTCATTGCGGGCGAAGTTTCCGGTATCCGGTGTCATGCTGCCGATGGGGCTCGCAACGATTATCGGCGGCATGTCGACCACCATTGGCACATCAACCAATCTGCTGGTAGTCGGTATTGCCCACGACTTGGGTGTGCCGACAATCGGCATGTTCGATTTCGTACTACCGGCCGTGATTGTCGGTGGCGCTGGCCTGCTGTTTCTCTGGCTGGTTGCGCCACGACTACTGCCGGATCGCGTACTGCCGATGGCCGATACGGCGCCGCGCATATTCAGCAGCCAGTTGTTTGTGACGGAAGACAGCGTCGCAGCGGGCAAGACATTGTCCGAAGTACTGGCAAAAACCGCTGGGCAAATGCGGGTAGAGCGGATTCAGCGCAGCGAATCATTATTTCTCGCCAAGTTACCAACCGTTATTCTGCAGCCCGGTGACAGGCTGTTTGTTAAAGATACGCCCGGCAACCTGAAGCATTTCGAGAGCCTGCTGGGCGCGACGCTCTATAATATTTTCGACAGCCAGCATCCGGTCAGCGCAAACACGCCGCTAAAAGCTGAAGGCCAACAACTTGCCGAAGTGGTAGTGACGCGCGGCTCGCCGTTGCATCGGCGCACTCTTGCTGCAGCACGCTTTGCTGCCAGTTATGGCTTGTTGCCGTTGGCGATTCATCGCGCCAGGGCGCCTGATCTGCAGATACCGAGCGATCTGAATAACATTCGCCTGCGAGTTGGCGACGTTTTGCTGGTGCAAGGCACCCGAGATGCGATTAACGCCCTGAAGTCAAGCGGCACTATGCTTGTACTTGATGGCACCACCGACCTGCCGCACACACACCGTGCGAATCGTGCGTTCGCCGTGTTGGGTTTGGTGGTACTCACAGCAGCGCTGGGCATCGTGCCGATATCTGTCAGTGCATTGGTCGGTGTTGGTTTGCTGTTGGCGCTTGGCTGCCTTACCTGGCACAACGCAGTACGTTCTTTGCCCGTTCCAGTGATCATGATCATCGTTACCAGCCTTGCGCTGGGCAAAGCCCTGGTGGCGACCGGCATGGCGGAGTATCTGGCAGCAGGTTTCGTCGGCATCGCATCGAATTGGCCAGCGCCGCTGATATTAAGCACCTTTATCCTGATCATGGCTTTGCTGACCAACGTCGTATCCAATAATGCAGCGGCGGTCATCGGTACACCGATCGCGATAGCGACTGCACAGCAACTGAATGTCGATCCCATGCCTTTTGTGCTGGCGGTTCTGTTTGGTGCCAACATGAGTTTTGCGACACCTTTCGGTTATCAGACGAACCTGCTCATTCTGAGCGCCGGCGGCTACAAATTCTCCGATTTCCTCAGGGTCGGTATACCCCTTGTGATCATCATGTGGGTCGGCTTTTCGATTGTGCTGCCGCTCTTTTACAACCTGGGATAACGGCATGGGTCTTATTTCGTGTTGTCCCACTTTTTGTGCCCGATATGCGGCAATTGTTGAACTGGAATGGCAATTCCGGTTCTTGCGCAGCTGGTTTCAATGAATGCACCATATTTTAAATCGTCGCAACGACAGGGTCGTGAGTAATCATAAGCCAATAATTTTTGGCAGCTATGCTGCTCACCCCGCAACGCGACCAGACGAGGATAGGTAAGTCGATGATGAATGCAGAACAAGCACTTGAACATCTTCGCGAGGGAAACCTTCGGTACACGCTGGGCCTGTGTCGACGCGACACAAGCCTGAGCCATTTACATCGGGCGGAGACGGTAAAGGAACAAATTCCCTTCGCGATTATTCTGGGTTGTTCCGACTCGCGGGTTCCGGTCGAAATCGTTTTTGACCAGGGATTAGGCGACCTTTTTGTCATCCGTGTTGCCGGAAACGTTGTTGCGCCGTCGCAGGTTGCCAGTGCCGAGTTCGCCGCGGTGCAGTTCGGTACGCGACTAATTGTGGTTCTGGGTCATTCTCGATGTGCTGCCGTTCTGGCTACCCTGGAAGAGCTGCGGCAACCCAAGGGGATCGGTAAGCGGAGCCCACATTCCATCATTGATCGGGTCCGGCCATCTGTCGAGCCGTTGCTGAAAACCGGGCTAAAACATGACTTTGATGCGCTCGTGCAACGCGCGGTCCGGGCCAACATCGATGCGTCGGTGAGTCAGCTGCGGCATGGTTCCAGCCTTCTTGGGCAATTGATCCAAAATGAGGGCCTTCTTGTCATCGGTGCCGAATACTCGATCGAGACCGGACAGGTCGAACTGTTCGACGATGCCTCGGGTGTCGGTCCGCCCAGAGTCCATTCGCAATCGATGTAAGCCATGTAAAAGGAGGGCCATGGATTTGCCGCAGTCAGTCTTAGCGCTTACAAACCCCGGTTCCGAGAGAACGGCCTGGACAGGGCGTTCTTGCGCTTTGGAGGCTGCGCGAGGCATTTGAAACGCCTCACAAATTCGTCAATTGTGATGGGAGGTACGCCGAAACTAGGCTGATGCGCGACGAACCAGGCTTTTCCCAAGTATCATCGTCAATAGTGATCGTACCGTATCATGCGACTCGATCGGATGGCGTAGTGGTTTGTCCATGTTAATGCGATATCGATTACGCCGCCCCTCGCGTTGCTTGCTTAGCACGTCGGCTTCTTCCAGGTGCTTGACGATGCGAATTGCCGCCCGCTCCGTGATTCCTACCTTGTCCGCCACGTCTCTCATCCGAGCTGTCGGGTCCTCTGCGAGACACACCAACACGTGTGCGTAATTACTTAGGAATGTCCAGGGTCGATCTTTTTCGGGTGTTTTTGCCATTGCTCGAAAGGTACGCTAACAGACGATATATCTCTACGGTTTCATTACTCCAAATTACTGATAAATAAGGTAGGATAGTAAAAACGTGTTATTATTATCCGGAATATGTTAGCATTAATCAGAAGTACTATGCAGAGGTGGAATCTCCGAGGGAGATAATTATGGAACGCTTCAAGAACATATTATGTGTTGTAAATCCAGGCGAGAAGTCGTCTGCGGTGGTACAGCGTGCTATGGGTTTGGCTGCCAGACAAAAGACCAGCTTAACCCTCGCTCGGATTGTCGAAGACACGTCTTCCACATTCAACGACCATGGACTCCACTTTGATGACGATCAACGACCCGAAACTCGGACGAAGTTCGAGACGGTGAGTAATCCTCTGGTTGAAAAAAGTGGGTTTGAAGGAAAGCCTGATTTTCTGGTGCTTCGCGGTATTCCTTTTGCAGAGATTGTTAAGCAGGTACGACGCGGCAAACACGACTTGCTGATCAAGCCGGTCGAAGATTCGCATAACGGCCGGGCCCGGCTGCGAATTACTGACAAGCGTTTGTTGCGTGAGTGCCCATGCCCGGTCTGGTTGGTCAAGGCAACGGCGCACAACAAACCGGACCGAATTCTGGCTGCCTTGGATTCGCATCCGGGTGAATCAACGGCACAGCTCAATGACCTGATCCTCGACTTATCGACCTCGGTTGCTGCCGAGGAACATACTGAGTTGCATGCGGTGTCCAGCTGGGGAGTACCAGGCGAACAAGCTATGCGTTCACGAGTTGGAACAATTGCGATTCGCCGACTTCTTGCTGGCGTTCGCAGAACACATATGCAGTGGTTGCGGCGACTCACCAAACCGTACAGCAATCATGGTGAAAAATTCCACGTTCACCTGCTGAAAGGCAAGCCTAACGATGCCATCCTGGCTGAGGCCCGAAATGTGCAGCCCGACCTCATTGTCATGGGTACAACCGGACGTGTTGGAATTACAGATTTTTTCCTAGGCTCTGCGCCAGAGCGGATTCTATCCCAGCTCGATTGTTCGGTGCTGGTGGTTAAGCCAAAGGGATTCGAAAGTACCGTTGGAGCATAGAGGCAAGTGATACGCAAGATTACGATTTTCAAGGCAATAAGACGAACAGCGGGTCAGATACCCGTTGTCGCCTGCTGTCGTTTTTAACACCTATACTGATTTGTTGTCCAACCACCGTGCAATAGGGACGTGCGTTGGTTTGTAATGGCCGGACCGCTCGCTCTCTCCACAGAGCAGGATGTCGCTTGCGTCGACCTGATCGGTCATACGGCACGTCTCGCCCAACCCACCAACGACTGCAAATCTAATATCTATCTCGACAGATTGGTCGTTGGCGGGAAGGGCATTTTGCAGGGCGCAGGCCGAGGTAACGATTCGACCGCGAACAGATCGATTTTGGCGGGGATTAGCATCATGACAAGTAATTATGGGGCCGGTAAGTCAAACGCAACGCAGCTGACGTGTCCTCGCTTTCTCATCCTTCCGTCGATTTCTGTTTTGCAAGTTGCCATGGGTAAACCTGGGACGGCAGGCAGTCAGAAATTTTTCAGGAGCAATGGATGAGGGTGACCAGGAGCGCCTTGAGCCGGAAACGAAAATAATGGATACAACGACGCAACCGCAGCACTGGCAAGACCCGAAAAAGGCGATGGAAGAGCAATGACACCACGTCGCCAACGTATGCTTGCTGTCGGCCTGGTTGTTGTCGGTATATCGATCACAACTGCGCTAACGGTAATAGCATTCCGCGACAGCATGATGTTCTACATCGAATTGTCTGACGTAACGGCGGGGAATGTGCCAAGTGAGCGTGATTTTCGAGTCGGTGGTCTCGTGACACCGGGGAGCGCACAGCGAACACCGGGTGATCTGACTGTCACATTTACGCTGCATGATATGCAGCACAATCTTGATGTGCGTCATACCGGAATTCTGCCGGATTTATTCCGTGAAGGGCAGGGTATTGTTGCGCACGGCAGGCTTGACGAAACTGGTATGTTCGTGGCGCACACCGTGCTGGCCAAGCACGATGAAAACTACATGCCACCGGAAGTTGCCGATACGCTCGCGGAACAGGGCTACCGGCTCGAGCAGACGCCATTACGCATCTGGATTAACTCGAAGGGAGAAGACTATGTTGAAGCACGGCAGTGAATCGCATGCCGATGTCAGCGGGGGATCGCCTCACGGGCCGTCTCGCATATGGCTCGGGATTATCATAGTAATGAACATACTCATTATTGGCGGTCTGTCTTACAACCTGACTCGTACATTTTTTGCCTGAGCAGCCAGCGTCAGTCAATGTTGGCTCGCACCTGCGGTGAGTACCCGGCATTCGCTGGAGTTGGGAAGACCGCCAACAGACGACAGGACCCGGAATATCTGAATCGTTCAATTACGGGCTGCGTCAGGCGTGTGCTCATGTTAGCGAGTGTCGATAACCTGGATCACTGCAACCCGCACCGCCGAAATAGTCAGGCGTGCCTATGTTATGAAATTCATTTGCGACATCCAATGACGGTTGCTTGATGGCGAGCGTCCAGGTTAGGCAAACCACATATTTTACGATTCAGGCCCAGACAAGAGCCAAAGGATTGCAGCGACTGCGAAGCAAAAAATGCCAAGTTTCCCGTGCGAAATCTGTACGTTTTCGGAGTCCGCTTTGAACGCTGCGTAGAAATAACCGCATGCAAGCAGCAGAAAGAACCACGGCCCAAAAATAAATCCGATTAGATTGTCCGTGATAGTCACGACCCTGCTTCGCGTTTACGCTGCAAAAAAATCCTGGCCTGATATTCCTTCCGTAGCGTTGGCTTTGGTGGATTCGACATGAGCGCGTACCTTTGCTGCAGCCGTCCATTGTTCGTGATGTATCTCCAAAACAATACGCGGGTCATTCTTGTCGGTTACGGCAATCATTTTCAAGTTGCCAGGCATTGGGAGCAATTCTAGCTGATAATCAGCTCCCCGCCCTAGTCAATCGATTCAAAATAGGGGTGTTGATTTCTACAAAAATAGTCACGTCGCTTTTGCGTTTTGAATGTAATCCGGACAGGTCCAGTGCCGAACATCAATGCCAAACCGTCAGGCCGATGTTCTCTTCCGGAAAACATAGATGGGCTTCGATTCGTATTTGTAAAAACGCCGGTTCATCCGACGTTATTGCATAGGTATTTGTCCAGATTTCGGGGCTATCCGAGATCTCGTACTATCTTCCTGTGGAAGGAACATGGTAACTCTCAGGCAACGAGCCGATGTGCGCATGCAGCTCAATGCGATTCAATTGCAGGAAATTGGCGATTTCATCGCTTTGTTGGAAATTCTGGTCAAATAGGTGGGTGGCGGCCTCACGACTAATCAGCTGCTAATTCTTGCGGTGGTGTGGGAGGCAGATATCAAGGGAATTTCGTTGGTTGTTTCCGACATCGCTGGTCTCTGCAATTTACCGAGTTCGACAGCGTCGAGTACGATAGCGCGGCTTGGCGATTTTACGACGGATGGTATGGGACTTATTTCGCTGCAAACGGACCGGTTGGACAGACGGAAGAAGCTCGTCCGCCCGTCAAGACAGTTAGCGAAGTTGGCTCGATCTATAGCACAGGGCCATACCGCGTACCTGGAGAGGACGAATCGAGCCGCTGATCGCAGGAACAAAGGATGAAGAGATTTTCCAATATTTTGCTGGTTGCTGATGCGGCTCTGGAGGACTCCGTAGCACTGGAACGCGCTGTGACATTGGCAATCAACAATCAAGCCTCTCTGACACTCATCGATATCGTTGAAGACGTTCCCGCTGATCTGCGCATGGCCGTCACTGTTGTTACTCCTCAGGAACTGCATGACATCGTGGTCGCAGAGAAGCGCGAGCAGCTGGAGGAAGCCGTCAAGTCGGTCGCGAAGAGAGGCATAGAAATGCAAGCACAGGTTCTGGTTGGCAAGCCCTTTCTTGAAATAATTCGACAGGTGCTGCGGAACAAGCATGACCTGGTCATCAAGTGCGCAGAATCCAAAGCGAGTCTCAAGGATGAGTTCTTCGGCAGTACGGACATGCATCTGTTGCGCAAATGTCCTTGCCCTGTTTGGATCATCAAGACTTCGGAGCACAAACACTATCGTCGCATCGTCGCCGCTGTCGACCAGGATCCGGAAGATGCGCAAAGGGAATCGCTGAATCAGCCGATCCTGGAACTGGCTACGTCAATGGCTCTGGCGGAATCGAGTGAACTGCACATTGTCCATGCCTGGAATTTTTTTGGTGAGAGTTTTATCCGATCGCCGCGTATGAACTACACAGAATCAGAGGTAGATGCGATGGTCGAAGAAGAAGAAAATGAGCGCAGACAATGGTTGCAAGAATTATTGGACCAGCACGGCGTGACAGCCGGAAAGGACGCCATAGACTACCTGAAACCAAAATTTCATTTGCTGGAGGGTCAGGCGCGAGATGTAGTGCCGATAAAAGTGCGAGAGCTAAACGCAGACCTCATTGTTATGGGTACCGTCGCTCGCACCGGTATCCCCGGGTTCTTGATGGGTAACACCGCCGAAAGTATTTTGAACCAGATTGATTGTTCTGTGTTGGCGATCAAACCGTCTGGTTTCGAAAGTCCCGTGACTCTGTAAATTACCAATGCGATTGTGCTGCGAGGTCAGCGCGGGAATCGACCGCCTTATGTCCCGACCAATCCCGGAGTAACAGGCAAATGAAACCGTTGCTGCAAAAACACTGGCATCATTTGTCTCAGGAAGAAGTGCTGGACCTGCTCGATACGAATCCGGACAAAGGACTGGACCGGTTCGAGATGGAAGACCGTCAACGAGATTTTGGTCCCAATGCGCTGACCGAGCGCAAAGGGCAGGGGCCGTTGCAGCGATTCCTGTTGCAGTTCAACCAGGCACTGGTTTACATACTGCTGGCGGCGGTCATCATCAAGCTGCTCCTCGGCGCGTGGGTGGATGCCGGTGTCATTTTTGGTGTGGTGCTGCTCAATTCGATAATCGGTTATATCCAGGAAGGCAAGGCATTAAGTGCACTGGCAGCCCTGACCCGTGCCCTGACCACCGTGGCCACGGTACTGCGCGCTGGCGAGAAGCAGCGCAGCGATGCCAAACAACTGGTGCCGGGGGATATCGTATTGCTCGCCTCCGGCGACAAAGTGCCGGCGGA
>Ga0164320_10000379_pt1 | contig 14200 bp, 12 predicted proteins | sample GuaBasSediGuay11_FD_113736 | JGI IMG/M metagenome (GOLD analysis project Ga0164320, IMG submission 113736) | Subseafloor sediment microbial communities from Guaymas Basin, Gulf of California, Mexico - Guay11, Core 4567-28, 0-3 cm | ecosystem: Environmental > Aquatic > Marine > Hydrothermal...
CAACGCGCCGTAAAGAATGAAGCCTGTTGAGAAGATGCGCGGGCCGACCATTTCACCGGCACCGATCATCTCAGCCTGGCTGAACACGGTGTGTGTGCTCGCGGATGGATCGTGCGAGGTGGTTACGCCGTAAGCCAGGTTGGCGAAATACTTCGGATTGCGTTGTGCGTTGACGTCGAGCGAGTCGTAGCTCAGGTGCGCGTGTGCGTCGATGAGTCCGGGGATGAGCGTCTTGCCGCTGACGTCGAAGGTTCGTGCGCCTTCCGGTACGGCCACGCTACCTGCGGGTCCGACAGCGGTAATTCGATTGCCGTCAATAACCACAGTGCCGTTTTCTATGACCTCATCGCCATTCATTGTAATGATGCGGCCGCCCGTCAGCGCCACGACACCATCGGGTTTGGCGCGAGGTACTTCGAGGTCAATCATGTATTCCAGTGGTTCCGGTGTTTTCTCCCCGGACTCACCGTCTTCCTCTTCGCTTTCTACCTCATCCGCCTCGTCGGCGTCGGCATCTATGACTTTGAAGCCGACCTTGGCTTCGGTGAGCCATTCCTTGAGCGGATTGAAGGCGCCGCGAGTCGCGCCAGCATTGACCGTGACATCCACGCGAACGTGCGCCGCGTCCTGCCAGGCAGGTTCGAGCGCAGCTTTCAGGCTATCCAGATCGTAGGTATCGTCGCCGACAGCAAACTGGCCATCGCCGTTGAGCGTTACCGCGGCAACATGAATGCCGTGATCACCGGAGTCGCGTGGCTCAGCCTTGGCGCCAAGCGTCAGGTCTTCGCGTGCGGAGCGATACACCTTTGGACCAAACCCCCAGCTCAGGTATGCACCATCGGCGCTCCAGGTCACCCATTCACCGCCGTCTTTTGTCAGCTGAATAAATGACACCGCAGCAGAGTTGGGATCGAATTCGACCGGCGCACCCAATGCGGGCAGTGTCATGACGTAGGCATTGTGCTGCTCAGTGAAGGCGACGTGGGTCTCGTCCGGACTCACAACGGCTTCTTGTGCGTAACGCAGCTTGACGTGTTCCTTGCGATCGGTGCCATCCAGTTTGATCGAAAACAACACTGTTTTGGCAGGTGTGCGCTGGCCGCGCTCCTGGCCGGGAATGGGCTGATCGTCGAAGAACCAGATGCGCTGGCCGTCTTTTGAAAAGCTCGGCCGCGTGACGCGACGCTGCGGGCCGCGGTTCGATGTCGACGTTATTTCGGTGACGCCACCCCAACCGTCTGCATTGAGCATCAGGATGTCCTGGCGCTGTTCACCACCAAGGATGCCGCCCCGCAGATTGACGCCACTGCCTGCGACCAGCAGCAATTTCTGGCCGTCGGCGGAGTAGGCCGGGTTAACGAGCTGTGTTTTCGAACGATACAAGGTCGATACCGACCCCGGGCTACCGCGTCGCATTGACACCACGCTCAGCGTTGCACCGTCATCGTCACTCCACGTTGTGAATGCGACGTGACTGCCATCCGGTGAATATGTGGGTGCAAACTCGAACGCATCGCCATCGGTAACGCGTTTCACCTCGCCGTCGGGCAGGCTCATGTAGTAGAGGTGCCCGAGTGCGTTGAAGACAAGTGTGTTGCCATCAGGGCTGATGACGGGCCAGCGAATCAGCTTGGCCTGTACAGTGTCGGGCGCCGGATCCTGCGCTGCACGCAGTGGCTCGTGATATTGTACGGCAACGTTGGCTGCAAACGGAATTTCGCTTGCGCCGCTGCCATTTACGGCAACACGATTGATCTTGCCGCGGGCCCAGACGATGAGGCTGTTGCCGTCCGGCATCCAGTCGTAAGCGGGGTAAATATAGTTACCGCCGAAGGCCTCGATCATGTCGCGGTCGAGTCCGTCCCAGATCTGTCGCTCGGAACCGTCAGCCAGGTTGTGTACCCAGAGCGTGCTCTTGTTGTCGGCGCGGCGAATGAAGGCGATGGATTTTTCATCCGGGCTTAGTACCGGCACAGCAGCGCTGCCATTACCGCCTGCCACAGGGCGCGATTCGCCGGTTTTTCGATCATAGCGCACGACGGACCAGATCGGCCCGTGCGGATCGCGGTCATAACTGAACGGCCCGGATTGACCGAGATACAGGTAGCGGCCATCGCGCGTTGTCGAGAACGAGTCGACTTCGCCACCCGCGGTAATCACCTGAATACCGCTGCCGCCGTTCTTGTCGTACATCCAGAGCTCTGCAATACCGATCGAGCTGACGTCCCTGATGCGTTTGCGTGCAAGCACCCATTCACCATCGGCGGTCCAGGCGGCGGCATTAATCATGTTGTCGGACTGCTCGCTCACCACGCGGATCTCGGAGAGCGACTCGCCATCGTAGTCGGCGATCCAGGCGTTCTTGACATTGCCGCGGTCGGAATTGAAGAGGACTTGGGTGCCGTCCGGGCTGAAGCGTGGCTGCATGTCGTAAGCAGCGCCTTCGGTCAGGCGTTTGGCTGATCCACCTTCAATCGACACAACGTACAGGTCACCCAGCAGGTCGAAAATGATTTCGGTGCCGTCGGGATGGACATCGAGGTTCATCCATGTGCCTTCGTCGGTCGTGAATTCGAGCAATGCCGACGGGCCAAGCGGCGCGTTGACGTCCCACGATCCGGTGCGGTCGATAACATTGGTATCCGCAAAGGCGGTTGCCGTCAAAAAGAATGCAAGCATCAGCAGATGGCGCATGGAAATCTCCAGGAAATGTGAACGCGAAGTGTAGCGAAATTCGCTAATCCAGACCGCTCTCGATCTCGAAAAGTTCATCGAGAATACGAGCCCATTCGACATAGCCGTCCTCGACCCAGCCATTCATTTCCGCGATGCGCTCTTCCATCTTCTCGATGATTGGCTCCATTTCGTTGTTAAAGCCGACGGCCCACTTGTCCTGTTCCTGTGCCGCAAGGCGATCCATTCGATAGTTGTCGTAGGAATGCTTGATCGCCTCGTAGGTACCGCTGCCTGCATTGGTTTTCGAGAACTCGTTGCGCTGCGCCTCTTCAACTTTGAAGTTGGTGTACCAGCGGCGGTACTTGCGCCAGATTTCATAGACTGAATCAACTTCCTCGTGCAGTTCGCGAAACTTTTGGTCGATGGCATCGGTCATGACGTATTCGACGCTGCGAATGCGCCGTATGCGGGCCAGCATAGGATCGCCTTCGGCCGGCAAGCGCAGCAGCCTGACGGTCCCATCCGACTGCATTTCGATGTATCCGTCGAATGCGTCGGGTGCAAGTTCGGCCGAGTAGCGCATCAGGGATGTGCCGACGATATTGCGCAGGGTCTTGTCGTCAAAACCGTCGCGCACCGTCTGCAAATCGTCGAGGAATCCGGCGTACAGGTCATCGAAATCGGACTGCGTCGTGTAGGTCTGGTTCGTCCACTCATGGCCGCGCGCGTCAACAGCACTTAGCTGAACGGCGAGCATTTCGCCGTCGGAATGGACGATTCTGCCGGTGATCAGCAATTCCGACGCCGTGTCTGCCTCAGGTACGACGCGCACCGCACCCCAGTCACCGCTATCGACGAGTGTCTGGCGCAGGACGAACGGTAAAAACATCGATTCGATCTCACGGATCTTCGGAAACACCTGTAAGTCCCGGTGCGAAGAGTTGTCCTCGGGCACGCCAGGGTCGAATGCCGCGATCGACACATTCAGCTGCGCCAACACAAGTTGCGGCGCGAGGCACAGCATTGCGGCCACTACAGCAGCTAACCGCTTCATGGCTTGATCTCGCCGGTACTGCACACTCGCTTCATGCTGAGCGTCTCGATGCAGTTGAATGCCGAGGCCGGTGCTTCAAATTTGATGTAGAAGCGATGCAGCGTAAATGGCGTGCGCGTCGCGCTTGATGTTGCCGTTGTGATAACTCGGAGGTAGGCGCCGTCCGACGACATTGTGAATCGATGACTGATCTGCAGGCCGTCTGGAAGGACAAGATATGAAACCAGGCTGTTGCCGTCCCAATTACACACCTCTGTGCCGTACGGGCTGTTGGTCCCTTGTGCAACACCTTCGAAGAACGAACACGACATCGCGAAATCGTCCTTTCGCGCGACCCGAATCTCAAAGTCATCCTGCGAGATCTGGAGCACATCCGGGCGCGTAATTTCCTCGACGAGGCGGGCCAGGGCAAGCAGTGCGTTGCCTTCGCGTTGCGATATTCCAGCCCCGGAGTTACCCGTGCGCGGGCTCGAGGGATGCTGTTGTTGTCGCTGGATCTGCTGGTTGCGCTGCCGAAACAGCGTGTTGAGTGCGCCTTGCACGTCTTCGCCACGTGAGTAGTCACGCTCCCATGAACCACTGAAGTTTGCCGGCATCGCGCCGACAAAACTCGGCGTCGTCAAATCGACAACGGGCTCCTGTGAGGAGCAGCCGGCGATCAAAATTAGGGCCAGAAATGCTGGTATTCGGGAGTTCACCGTTACTAAGTACCGTATCGGGCCCAAGGGTTCCACTAAAATTCAGCTAATTATGATGGGTAACCGATCAGGAGGGGGTAATGATGAACCTGGGATCGTTTTCAGTAAGTCTTGCGGTAAAGGACATTGCGGCATCTCGTGACTTTTACGCGAAGCTCGGTTTTGAAGAAATCGGCGGCAACGCCGATGACAATTGGTTGATCCTGAGAAACGGCGACCACGTCATTGGGCTGTTCCATGGAATGTTCGACAAGAACATGCTCACGTTCAATCCGGGGTGGGACCAGCAATGCGCTGATCTGGAATCGTTCACCGACGTGCGCGACGTGCAGAAACAGCTGATAGCTGCCGGTATCGAGATGGCCGCCGAGGCCGACGAAGGTACTGAAGGACCGGCGAGCATCATGATTATCGACCCGGATGGCAATCCTATTCTCGTTGATCAGCATCGTTAGCCGCGCACAAAAAAGCCCTCCCGGGATCCGGGAGGGCCTTATGGCTCGATGCGACTACTTGAACGTGACTTCGCGCATCAGGTATTTGCCGGTAATCGAATTAACTGGTCAGCACTCCTCACACCATTCGGTATACATGAAATCTCCGTTCTCGTCAGGATCCTCTATTTCGACTATTCCGTTACGCTCGATTTCGGGTGGCTCCCACTCTTCGTCGTCATCTTCGAGGTCGTCCACGCCTTCGTCACCACCTTCACCACCTTCACCAGGCGAGGGATCTTGCGATGTCGGTACGGGCAGTGTCCGGTGAAAGACGCTGCGCTGCGTCGTGTAAATGTTGCCATTGGGCAGGGCCACGGCGATCTGTAAAAAGTTTGTCGGCCAGAGAGGCAACGACGTGCCAAGGAAATCAAGACCGTGCATGACGAAGTCGACATCGACGTAGACCACATAGCCATCCGGATTGGTGATGTAGAAGTCGTCGGCCTGGTCGAAGTCCATCCAGCTGTCGTCGCCATAGATCTGGTCATACGCGAAATTGACGTAGTCGTCGGGATGCTCATACGGGTCGCGGCATCGTTCGCAGTAGTTTTCGGTGGCGCCATGTTGAGCGAAACTGATTTCTGAAAGCAGTGGTGAGATCAAGAGTAAGGCAGCGAGTAGTTTATACATCATCCTGCCCTCCTATCCGGACTTCTCCATAAACGTCACGTTGTATGTCCTGCATGACGCGAAGAAGTGCGTCTGCGCGCGCGTCGAGTTCGGAGAATCTGTCCTTGCTGATGCCTGCGTTGGCGAGTTCGCGCTTCAGGATCTTGGGAAGCACTGGATCGCTGCCGAGGCGTGCATTGAGTTCAGCAAGTTTGTAACGGCTTTCGAGGTTGGCGACATGAGGCTCGCCGTTAACTGCCGTGGGGTTGAATGCCATGTCCGCGAGCCACGATATATGCATCGTGTCGCCGTCGAGTGCGGTTGCGCGAATCAGTAATTTGTAGGAACGACCCGTATCCTTGTCGACGAGGCGCTGGCCAAGTAGTGCCGCCGCTTCGGCATCGGACCAGGACATGCTGGCAAGCGTTTCGTTGTCATAGTGAGCATAGGGATGCGCTGGTCTGGGCTCATTCGGCGTGCAGGTATATGCAGAGAACATCCTGCCGTCGGGCGTGACATAGTCTTTGAGTTCGACCGTGCACTTGCGATCCTTGCGCACACGAATGCCTAGTACGACCTCGGTGCCATCGTCGACATCGACGATTTTCTCAGGCTGAGGTGTGGCATTCGGGACATTTGCGGCAGGCCCGGGTTCGGCAATGGTTGACAACGGCTCGGGTGGTGCTGAAGGCTCGTCAGGATTGACGTAGATGGAGTAAGCCATGGCGGCACCCAGTGCCGCGATTACAATGATTATCCGGTTCATCGTTCCCTCCCTGGTTAGATGATTGTCGGTATGAAACACGCTAGCGGTGTCAGGACCACTATGCAGCCGCAAAAACTTGGCAAAACACCTGTTATTATGGAATCTCGGCCACGCGGCGGCTTGCTTAAGCGCAATAATGTGGCCCATAACAACAAGAATAGAGAGCAATGCCAGTACAAGGGTCATCACTAGGCAGTAAGGCATTCGGGCAAGACGCCGTTCGAAGCCTCATCGTCGCCTACGAATCTCATCGGGATGCCATGCGCTTCCTGTCCGCCGCTATGCACCAATCGAACGGCATCGCGCTGCTGCAAGGGCCGCGAGGCTCAGGCAAGAGCACGATTATCGGCGAGCAGCTCGCCTGGTTGAAGCGAGAGACCCCGATTGCGCTCTTTGACGGGGGCCGGGCTTCGACGCGTCAGCTCGTTAGCGACATGCTCAAACAATATGGTGTCGACGTCATTCCACAGCACGACGAGCAAATGCTGCAGACACTTGGCAGCTACCTGTCACAACAAACTCGCACCGGGCAGGCCCCGATCCTGCTCGTCGACAATGCTGACCGAATGGGCTCGAGCACCTTGAGTCTCCTTAACTGGCTCGCCGCGCTCGATGTGAAGGGACGCTTTGCGTTGCGCATCATCCTCACGGGCAAGGAACGGTTGGCGGACCTGGCAAACAATCACAGCATGCGCAATCTTGAACGGCGCCATCCGGCAGTTTTTTCGTTGAACCCGCTAAGTCGACAGGAAACGGTTATTTACTTGCGCACGCGGATGATCGCGGCGGGTGGAGAACGCAGCGAAGAAGTTTTCTCGATTGATGTCTGCGAACGCCTGCACGAACTGTCACGCGGCTGGCCGGGGCGCCTGAACGACTACGCCCTCGAGGCCATGGCCAGGACGGAAGAGTTAAAGGATACGCACTCCGCACCGCGGGTGATCATCACGCGCGAAGGCGAGACCCTGGCCGAGTACGCGCTGACGAAACGAGAGACTGTGATTGGCCGCGACGAAATGGCTGACATCGTGGTCAAGGACCGCTACGTAAGCAAGTTGCACGCCATGTTCCAGATGTATTCCAACGGCTTGGTGCTTCTCGATCTGAACAGCACCAACGGCACGATAGTAAATTCTGTCGACACACAGAAACGAATCCTGCGCAACAACGACGTCATCTCGCTGGGCCAACACCGGCTGAAGATTGAGAACGTGCCTGCCGTAAGCCAGACAATGGCAGAAAAGATCGAGGCGACCGACACGTTGACGCTCAAGAACCTTGATGACATCCGTCGCTCACGTGCTCGCCACAACATCGTGGCAATGAAGCACAAGTAGCCGGATGCTGCCAGAGCTGAGCGACAAGGAAGCCCGGGTAGTTGGCTGCCTGATCGAAAAATCCATCGTCACGCCGGACCAGTATCCGATGACACTGAATGCACTCACCAATGCGTGCAACCAGAAGTCATCCCGCGAGCCTGTGATGGCATTGCAACCGGGCGAGGTGCAGCAAACGATTCGCCTGCTGGAGGCCAAGCACCTGGCGCGCACGGATGAGAATTTCAAAAGCCGCACCGAGAAATACTCGCAGCGCTTCTGCAATACACGCTATAGCAATCTCCAGCTTGATGATGGGCAGTTCGCCATCGTCTGCCTGTTGCTGCTACGTGGTCCGCAAACGCCCGGGGAATTGCGCTCACGAAGTGGCCGCCTGCATACATTTGCGGACAATGATGAGGTGGTCACGGCGATTAACGGCCTGATTCAGCGCGAGGGCGAGCCGATGCTCGTCAAGCTGCCGCGCACACCGGGCCGCAAGGACTCAGAGTATATGCACCTGTTCTCAGGTGCCGTGGATGTTGAGGCGCATGTGGCCGAGGTGAAATCGGCCAGGGTTTCTGGCGACAGGGTCACTGTTGCTGAGTTACTGGAGCGTGTGCAGGTACTCGAAGCGGAAGTCGCCGAGTTAAAGAAGTCTACCTAAGCGGGTACCCCGGATCACCGGGTAGCAGGCCATCCACACGGACGACTTTGACATTGTCTGTCACGGTGTCAGCGCGCGTAAACGAAATCGACCCGGGTATCGCAACAACGAGATCGAGTGCCATGCCGGCGCTAAGAACAATCTTCGGCCCGCGAGGTACCTCGGCACGGAACATCTTGGCGATCCAGTACTGGCGGAACTGGGCTTCGGACATCTCGTAAATGCGATTGAGAACGAAGGTACGCTCTTCCGATTGAGCAGCGCGCACTAGCAGGGTTATGCGAGTTCGATCCGGCCAGAACTGCTGGTCGGCGAGGAAGATGCTGCGCAGGTAAGCCAGGCTCAGGTTATCGACCGGCAGGTCCTCGTGCACGACGATTGCAATCGCATTCGATGCAGACGCCTGACTCGTGGCCGGGTCCTCCTCGGCATACGTCGTTACAGCCATCATCAACAATGTCACAGCAACGGCGAACAGCCGCCGGGCCCGGGCCCGAGCTAGCGACGAAACTCAGGCAATTCTGCTTCGGCGACCATGAAAAGCGTTGCGAGGAAGCCCGCATGAGTGACGAGTCGCCTTACTATGTAGTCGAACAGATGGCCTCTTCGTTATTGCCGTAACTGCCTCTATCTATCTTCAACCGTTGAGCGAATGTGCAGATCACGCTGTGGAAATGGGATCTCGATACCGTGTTCGCGCAGTGCCATGAGTACTTCGCGGTGTATCTCATTCATCAGCGGCAAGCGGTCTGAGAGCTGACGTGAGAATGCACGAAGTGAGAACTCGAGCGAGCTATCGCCGAATCCGAGGAAAAAGACCTGTGGACTTGGCTCATCCAGCACCAACGGCAGCGAACGCAACACGTCTTCCATGACCTTTTGGGCAAGCTCGATATCCGAGCCGTATGAGATTCCGACGGGCACGACGACGCGCGTTATCGGGTCCGCAAGCGTCCAGTTCACCACTTGTTCGGTGATGAACGCCTTGTTCGGCACGATAATTTCTTTGCGGTCCCAGTCGGTAATGGTCGTGGCGCGGATACGCACGCGCGATACCGTACCGGAGAGGGTGCCGACTGTAACGGTGTCGCCAACCCGGATCGGACGCTCGAACAGGATGATCAGTCCCGCGACAAAGTTCGCAACAATCTCCTGCAGGCCGAAGCCGAGGCCGACGCTAAGTGCTGCCACCAGCCACTGAATTTGCGACCAGTTCCAGCCTATGATGTTCAGCACGGAAACAACGCCAACCGTAACGACGATGTAGCGGGTGAGTGTAATGATGGCGTAGCGGCTGCCAGGCTGCAGCGTCAGGCGTTGCAGGACTGCGATTTCCATTAGCCCGGGAAGGTTTTTCGCGGCTATTGCGGTACCGGCGGCCACCAGCACACCCAGGAGAATGTCGGCCAGCGTTACCGGTACGATTGTTTCCGCTCCGTCAACCAGGGTCACCTGGGACCACAACGCGACCTGTTCGAGCAGGCGGAATGCAGGAAAGACTTCTGACCAGATACCCCATCCGGCCAGGGCGGCAACAACGATCAAACCCCAACGCAGGAGTTTGCGAGTCTGGGTGTCCACCTCGTCGAGATCCAGCGGCTTTGACTCGACGAGTGGTATTTCGCCTTCGGGTTCAGATTCACCTTCTTGTTCACGTGAGGCCCTTTGCGCCTCGCGCTCTTGCAGCAGGATTTTTAAAGCGAGCTTGCGGTGCGTTAGTGCAATCCACCGCAGCACGATCAGGTTAACGACAATCAATGTCAGCGCCAGCCAGATAGTATCCACGAGCAAGCTCGTCAAAATGAGCGACGTATACAGGTAACCGAGTAGCGAGAGCACGGCGAGTAGAATCGGCCCGCCAACCGCAAGGGAGTACCAGACCCAGCGGAGCTTGCTCATCCAGCCCTTTGCTTGCTCGTTGTAATAGCTCGCTGCAACACCTGTTACAGGGTGCGCAAGCGGTCGAATGATGAGCGAAAGGACGATCATAAATGCGACGAATATCAATCGACCCAAGGTAGCCCGGTCTACCGCGACTTCTGATGAATAGAACAGAACCGTCGCAAATACGAGTGGTGCGCCGACTGTAGCAAGCCGGTCAAACTGTCGCCTTACGATGACGAGAATCTCTTGCCGCCAGCCGAAATGAACATGGAGAACGCCATCTTCGGCACTGAGAACCCTGAACAGCAACACGTTGTAGAGGAATGGTGCCACCGCGAACAGGCTGACCGTAATCACCGTTGAGAACGGAAACAGCTGCGTCGCATTGCTCAGGAACCATCCCGTAATGACCAACAGTACGGACAGCGGAGCGGCCCGCAATGCGGCGATGCCAAGTGCGGCGAGCGTGAGGCCGATGTGGTCTGAAGACAGACGCCCGATTCTGTCATTCATGGCCTTGTTGCGACGCGCCAACGGTCTGAGTGACAACAGCAGGGCCGCTAGAAGCAATAATGCGAAAACCGCTTCCGCCGGATGCTCGCTAATGGACTCGGTCACGTCGGACGCAGCCTCGAGCCAGGAATTGGGTGATAGCGCCGCCAGGAATACAGCCCCGGCCAATTGCCAATTACCGGTGAAAACAATGGGCGCGCTTGGAATCCACAGCAGGTTTTGACTGAGAAACTCCTTGAACTCAGCGGAAGACTCCAGCAGCCTGCGCTGTGCAACGTCGACATCGCCTAGCACTTGCAGGTAGCTGCTGTAAGTATCCTCGGCCTGGATGAGCAGGTTGCGTTGGTCTCGCAACAGCACACGGATTTCGCCGCGCATCTCCAGGAGTTGGTCTTCATCCGTCACGTCACCGGCGACTTCAGCCATTACGGCCTCGACGCTTGCATCGACAGAGGTCAACTCGCGTCGCTGTTCCTGTACGCGCAATTGGGCAAGACCGACTCCGGCAAGCGCGGTGCTACGTGCGTTAACCTGCGCTCGATGCCGCGATACTTGTGGCAGGTTCCGACTCTCTTCAACCAGAAGGAGGCCTATAGCGCGGCTTAGTCCTCCGACCTCAAGGCGTTGTCGCGAACGGGCCAGGCGCTGTTCCAGGATTTTCGCCTCGGTCGTGATCTGATCGAGTTGCGTGGAAGCGCGTTCGATACGAGTAACCACCGAGGGAAGCTCTCGCGTCATGCTGGCATTATCCTCAGCGAGCGCGCGTACCACCGGGTGCTTATCCGCAGCCTCAAGTTCAATGACTTCCGCCGTCTGCTGCGCCAGGGTCGCAGCTGCCTGGCGCATCTCGTTGACTTGCGCACGCAGGAATTCGACACGTCGCTGCAACTGCAGCCGTGCACGCGCAGCGACGCTCAATTGAGCATTGAGAAGTTCCAGTCGAACGCTGTGGCTCACCAGTTCTTGCTCGAGCCTGTTGATCTCTGCGACCTGCGCAATGCGCCGGAGCTCCGTGTTGAGCATGCGAGCATCCGTAAGTGCCTGCTGTTCGCCCGGGGGCGGTGACGCTTGCAAGACCGTGGCCAACTCGTCCCGGCTAGTCCGTAGCTCACCGATACGCTTGCGCGCGTCCGCCGGCCGAGTTCCCTGGGCCTCAATTTGTGATTCCAGCTCGATGAACTGAGATTCGACGGCAATTTGTTCGGCCAGTTCCTGTGACAAATTGAGAGTGAGTTCATCGAGCGTCGTGGCGTCCGTAACGCCGAGGCTCTCAACGGTGGGTGGTACCGGCTCTTCAGCGTCGAGGCCTGCTCGCAGCGTTTCGGTTTCTGCTGGGGCGGTGCTCAGGGAATCGGTATAGGCTACTGCGGCGGCTTCAGCGGCAAACGTGTTTTGGACTTGTGTCTGGGCGTCGCGCAGCTGATCAATAATGCTGCGGCGGACCTCGTCGCTGAGCCCCTCACGCGCTTCGACGGACTGAATGGCAGATTCAAGTTGTTCAGCGCTCGGACTGCCATCTGCGCCAATACTGGGAATTGCCACATCCTGCGCGGCGGCGGGCAAAGCCGCCAAAAAGCAGGCGACGATTAGTCCCGCGGTGCGGGTGACAAATGTTGTATTCACGAGGGTGTCTTTTCCTTACCTGAGCTGGCTATCTTTGCTGCCACGGCGATTGTAACCGGCAGAGATCTTGGCCGCTTTGTCATTTTTGGATTGGCAGTCAATGCACAGACGTACGCCGGGAACCGCATCGCGCCGCGCATCGGGAATCGCTTTATCGCATTCCTCGCAGTGACTGAGGCTCTCGCCCTTGGGTAGCTGCTCGCGGGCGTGCTTAATGGCGTCCTCGACGGTCGCGTCAATCTGCTCTTGTACCGCCCCGTCTTTTGCAAATCCGCCAGCCATTTCACAAGTCTCTCGCAACGCCCGACACAATAATACCGCCGTCTTCGGGTACTGCCACATGGATCAGGCTCGGCATGCCCATGAATTCGCCCTGCCTGATCTGGAATCGAAACGGTGGATCCACAAGTCTTGCGTCACGCAAGTAACCGCCCAGCGCAGCAGCGGCGGCGCCTGTGGCCGGATCCTCCAGGATGCCGCCGATCGGGAACGGGTTGCGGGAGTGAAAGAGATCATCGCGCTCGCGCCAAATCAGCTGCACGGTGGTGAGGCCTTCACGCCGCATCAGGTCCTTTAGGGCGTCGAAGTTATAGTCGAGGTTGGCCAGCATGTCACGGCTGGCCACGGCCAGGATGTAGTGCCAGGCACCGGCGAAGGCATTGATGGGTGGTATGCCCGGGTCGAGGTCGTCTTCATTCCAACCAAGGCAATTGAGTGCTTCTTGCAGCGTCGCGCGTGCTATTTGTTTCTGCCCTGTTGCTACGGATTGCAAAGAAGCTGCCATCTCCGAGCCACGTTGCTTCGCCGTGACTTCGACCTCGCCGATGGAGGTATCCAGCACGTACGTGCCTTCTCCGTCCTCGCGGCCGAGTACCACGCCGGACGCTATCGTTGCGTGGCCACAAAAAGAAACCTCCACTTCCGGGCTGAAATAACGAACGGCTCGACGAGATCCGGTTGCCGGTGCGATAAAGGCAGTCTCGGATGCGCCGACGTCCGCGGCGATTTGCTGCATTGTGGCCGCATCGGGCAGTTCGTCACCGATCCAGACACCGGCAGGGTTGCCGCCCTCGTCACCAACCGAGAAAGAGGCGAGCTGAAAGAGTTTTCCGTCAAATGCGTCGGCCATTGGCGAATGTTACCGCATGCACCTTGGTACGAGAACGCGTACTCTTCACCCCTCAACAATCCGGGGAATAACAATGAAAAGAATCCTGTCGATCATGATGATACTGGCGCTGGCCAGTGTCGCTCTTGCCCAGGAAGAGGGCGACGCTAAAGACGAGAAAGATGTCCCGGAGGCCAAGCAGGTAGTAACGGAGCATTCTGCGACGATTGGTGGCCAAAAAATTGACTACACCGTTACGGCCGGCACGATGCTCATGAAGAACGACGACGAAGAGCCCATCGCGTTAGTGGGATTCACGGCCTATGAAAAGAAGGGTGCGGACAAAAGAACGCGTCCCATCATGTTTGCCTATAACGGCGGTCCGGGCTCGGCATCCTTGTGGTTGCATATGGGCATCCTCGGTCCACAGCGTGCGATCGTGCAGGATGCGGGCTTTACGACGAACGGCCCCTACGAGCGTGTAGAGAACGACTACAGCATTATCGATGAAGTTGATCTCGTCATGATCGACCCGGTTGGCACAGGCTTCGCGAAGCCGGTCGGCGAGGGCAAAGGCGAGGACTTCTGGGGTGTGGACCAGGACATCAAGTCGGTGTCCGAGTTCATCGTGCAGTACCTGACCGAAAACGGTCGCTGGGCATCGCCAAAGTATGTCCTTGGTGAGAGCTACGGCGGTATCCGCACCGGTGGCGTTTCCTATTACCTGCTCAACAACCACATGGTGGCGTTAAACGGCGTGATTCTCGTTTCGCCGTTCATGGAGATGGC
>Ga0164320_10000380_pt1 | contig 14144 bp, 13 predicted proteins | sample GuaBasSediGuay11_FD_113736 | JGI IMG/M metagenome (GOLD analysis project Ga0164320, IMG submission 113736) | Subseafloor sediment microbial communities from Guaymas Basin, Gulf of California, Mexico - Guay11, Core 4567-28, 0-3 cm | ecosystem: Environmental > Aquatic > Marine > Hydrothermal...
CGCAGTGCCAACGTCCGAGGTCGTATTGCAGACTTGTGAAAATACCACTTCGGAATTGCGGTCGGCAGGTGCCTGGGCCAGGCGGCAGATTGCAAATAATCCAGAGGCGCGAATCGCGATAATTGCGAATGGCCTTGATAGAGGGGCTGAGGGAGCAGCGCGCCGTGTGCGGGACGGCGCCACACCCGGCTGGCAGCATGCCCACAGGTCGCTTTTTGATGCAGTGAATGTTTCTTACGGTCGCCGGCTTTCTGATTATCCTGCGATTGGCGTTGGCTTGATGTTGCTGCGTTGGCTGGTCAACGACTTGTCATCCACAGATGTCAGTACGCTGCTGCGATCGCCATTGGTGGGTACGCCGACCATCTCCGGGCGCAGTCGTCTTGAGTTGCGGCTGCGGCAGTTGCCCGATCGTCGCTGGTCACCGTCGATGATCACTGCAGAATTGCGCGGTAAAGACGATGGCGAAAACGTCAGTGACTGGCTGGCGAAAGTTGCAGCATTTAGCAAACGGCGACGAGAGCTGCCGAAACAGGCAACGCCTGCCGAGTGGGCGGTCTTATTTGACGAAATCTTGCGTGCGTTTGCCTGGCCGGGACAGGGCACGCTGGACAGTACGGAATTCCAGCTCATCAATCGTTGGCGTGAACTATTGAATGAGTTTGCACGTCTCGGCCTCATCAGCTCGAACATGGGACCAGGCATGGCAATGGCCAGACTGGAGCTGATGGCGAGTGACACAGTTTTTCAACCAGAATCAACCACCGCCGTGGTGCAATTGATGGGACCACTAGAGGCATCCGGGGCAGCGTTCGACGCACTTTGGCTCACGGGTGTCACTACCGCAAACTGGCCGCCACCCGGCACACCATCCGCGCTGCTTTCACGTCGCTTGCAGGAAAAGTTTGGGATGCCCGATTGCACGCCTGCTAACACCCTGCATTACGCCGAAGCGACTCTGAAACGCCTGTTGGCTTCGGGGGCAACCATCGTTTGCAGTTACGCGCTCACCGAAGACGACGCGGAACAGACTGTCAGCGGTCTCCTGCAGCCATTTTCACCAACGACTGAAATGGTCATCAGTGACCCCGGTTGGTACGCAGCGGGGTTAACTACGAGAGCGGACTTGCGGCTTGCTGAAGATAGCGTGCCAGCGATGACGGCAGAGGAAAAAATATCCGGCGGGGCTGGCACAATTCAGCGTCACTTGAATAACCCGGTCGCAGCATTTGTACATGGGCGCTTGGGGGCGAAAGTGATCTACCCGCAAGCGCTTGGAATTCCCGCGTCGATGCGCGGCAATCTGATTCACGATGCCCTCTACAAGCTCTATATCGATCTGCCATCCAGCGACAACATCCTTGAGTGGCAGGGCGAAGAGCTAACCGGACGCATTGACAGCGCTGTAAATTTTGCGTTCGCACGCCATGAACGCAACGTCGATGCAGTATTGCGGCAGCTATTGCTACTGGAACGACGTCGAATTTCTAATCTGCTGCGCCAATTTATTGCGATCGATGGTGCGCGTAACAGTTTTCAGGTCGCGAGCGTGGAAGGCAAGTTCGAATTCGTCGCGGGACACATCCGCCTGCCGCTACGCTTTGATCGGATTGACAGTGTCGGCGAGCAGGGGATCGCGATACTGGACTACAAGACCGGCGCGAAGAAACGACTGCTCAATAGAAAGCGGGAAGTGCAGGAGATTCAGTTATTCGTCTACGCCTGCGCGACAGAGGCCCCCGTTTCGGCTTTAGCTCTGGTAAATGTTGATAGCAGAGAGATAGCATTCGACGGTGCGGGCCTGGGCTACACGGACATCGACGAGTGGCCCGAGCTATTGCAGCAGGTTAAAGCGCAGATTGCGGCGGCGTGTGACGAAATCTCCAATGGCGACGTACGGCTCAATATCGAACAGGGCATCAAGTCGGCAAGACCACTTAATTTACTGACTCGTTACACGGAGCTGCGACGTGACCATTGATGAGCAGCTACTGCAGGATGACGTACAGGCGCGAATCGACGCACTGGACGTGACGCGTTCGTTTATTGTGCAGGCGCCCGCCGGCTCGGGTAAGACAGAACTTCTTATCCAGCGTTACCTGGCGTTACTCGCCGTAGTTGATTATCCCGAAGAAGTTATCGCGATCACGTTTACTCGCAAAGCAGCCGCCGAGATGCAATTGCGCGTGCTCGAAGCACTGCGCCGCAGACAAAGCGGCGATGAACCTGCAGCAGATCATGAACGCAAGACCGATACACTCGCGGGTCAGGCATTAGCCAGGAGCGAGGAGCTACAGTGGAACCTGATCGGAAATCCACGCCGCATGCGTATCCTGACACTTGATGCACTGAATGCATCGATTGCACGCGCACAACCGCTGAGTTCGCCTGGCGGCGGAGCTCGCGTGGTGGTTGGAGCGGAACTGCAAGCTATTCACCAGTCCGCGTCGATGGCTACGCTGGACTGGCTTGCGGAAAAAGGTGCAATGCAGGCGGCGACTGTCGAAGTGCTGCAACACGTCGACAACAACACCTGGGTTTACGCATCGTATTTGTCGCAAATGCTGGCTACTCGGGATCAATGGCTGCCGTTCGTCGGCAGTGGCTTGTTAACGGACTCCGATGCTGACTTGTTGCGGGAGAAATTCGAACAGAGTCTCGAATTCGCGGTGTCGGAACACTTGCAAAGAACTGCAGCTCGCTTGGACTCCGGGCTGTATGCCGATCTTTGCGAATTGCTCGACTATGCCGCAAGCAACATGATTCACCTGGAAGCGACTGGCAGTGCCATATGCGGTCTTGCAGGCATCACGCAGCTGCCAGCTCCCATCCCGGCGGAGATAACGCATTGGCACGGAGTTGCCGAGTTGCTTTTGACGCAGCAAGGAGAATTCCGCAAGCGAGTCGACAAGCGGCAAGGCTTTCCGGCAGGCGACAAGCCGAAAAAGGACATGATGCATGCGTTGCTGGAAACGCTGGCGAGTGATTCCGAGCTGGCGGAGAGTTTGCACGGAGTACTTTCGTTGCCACCGCTTCAGTACACCGACGAACAATGGCAAGTACTACTCGCCCTGTTTCGATTATTGCCATTAGCGGTCACTGAATTGCAACGACTGTTTAACGAACAAGGGATTTCCGACCATGTCGAGGTTGCACTTTCCGCAGACGCTGCCCTGGGAAGTGCAGAGAATCCTGGCGACATAGCGTTGTTACTCGACTACCAGGTAAAACACCTGCTGGTCGACGAGATGCAGGACACTTCCGCCGCCCAATACCGCATGCTGGAAACGCTCACGGGTGGTTGGGAGCAGGGTGATGGACGCAGTCTTTATTGTGTTGGCGATCCGATGCAGTCGATATACCGTTTTCGAAATGCAGAAGTCGGGCAGTTCCTGCTCGCACAGGAGTTCGGTATCGGACACATTCGCCTGCAGCCTCTCGTGTTGCGACGAAACTTTCGTTCGGGCGAGTGGCTGGTCGACTGGTTCAATACCGTTTTCCCGACCATCCTTGCGGCGGACGACGACCCACTGCGCGGCGCTGTGTCGTATTCAGAGGCAGTGCCAGTCAAGCATCTGCAAGGGCAGGGGAGCTGCATTACACATGCCGTGTTTGATGCTGATGTGGACAACGAGGCGGCCTCAGGCTGCCGGGTCATTGCTGATACGCTCAACAAGAATCCCAACGACGACATGGCGGTCCTCGTGCGGGGGCGAACGCAGTTACCGCAGCTACTTGCCAGGTTGCGTGCCGCCGGCATCCCATATCGTGCCGTCGAGATTGACCGCCTGACCGATTTACCTGAAATCATTGACGTACTCGCGTTAACACGAGCGGCAGCGCATCCGGGTGATCGCATCGCGTGGCTGGCTTTGTTGCGTGCGCCCTGGGTAGGACTGCAATGGTCCGACCTGCATGCGCTGGTCCGTAACGACTCCACCAGTTCGGTCTGGGAGCTACTGCAAAACGAAGCACGGATGGCTTCTCTGTCAGAGTATGGGCAACAAGCAATCGCGAGTGCACGGGAGTCGCTGCAGTTACTGATGTCACCGCGCCGTTCGCAGACTCTGCGAGACCTCATAGAGCGCGTCTGGTTCGCGCTTGGCGGTCCAGCAGCGCTCAACGACGACTACGCAATTGAAAATGTCTATCGCTACCTGGATGTATTGGGTGGTCTGGAGCGGGCCGGGACATTGCTTGATGTCGGCGAACTGGAGTCGGTTCTGGATCTGGAACGCGTCTCAAACAACGATAACGCCCGCCTGCAGATAATGACCATGCATCGAGCCAAGGGACTGCAATTCGATCACGTACTGCTGTTTGGGCTTGGGCGACAACCGGGTAAAGGTGATCGCCGTGTCCTGTCCTGGTTTGATTTGCCAGTCCAGCACGGCGCAGAACGAAAAGTGATTAGCCCGGTTGGACCCCGCGCTGAGGTCGAGAATGATCCCGTGCATCGCTACATCGAACTAGCAGAGTCTCAAAAAGACCGGCACGAACAGGCACGTCTGTTATACGTCGCGTGTACGCGCGCAAAAAAGTCACTGCACCTAATGGGTAACACGGCGGTTGCGCCAGATGGCGATTCTTGCAAACCGGCCAGGAGCGACAGTTTGTTGCATTTACTGTGGCCAGCCGTTGCAGGGGAGTTCGAGCGTCAGTTCGAGGAAGCTGATATTGCAACGCCGGACGCCGGCTCGTCGACTTGGGTAACACCCCGACTGCGTCGATTTGACGCACCGTGGACTCTTCCGGATGTATCTTTGCTACCAGGCCAGGTTGCTCCGCACGACACCTCTGAAGCGGAAAATGAAGTGGAATTTTACTGGGTTGGCAGCGATGCGAGAATCGCTGGCACGTTGGTGCACCGTTGGTTGCAGCTTATTGCTGATGAGCGCACCGGACTTACGCCTGCGGAGCAACTCAAGCTACATGAAATCACGTCCCGTTGGTTGCAGGAGAGCGGTATCTCCCGAGACGCTGCGAGCCCAATCCTTGCGCGCGTAGAGAATGCAGTTACTGCAATGCTGGACGATGAGAAAGGACGCTGGATTCTCGAGGGTGACGGTCATGCAGAGCTTGCGTTAACGGGTGTTGCTGATAATGAACTGGTGTCCGTAATCCTCGATCGCGTTCGAATCGACGAAGATGATACGCACTGGATAATTGACTACAAGACCAGCTCGCACGAAGGTGGCGATCTTGCCGGTTTCTTGCAGGTAGAAGCTGATCGCTACAAGACGCAACTGGCACGCTATGCGTCAATCTATGAAAACTGGTCCGGAGCCAGCGTCAAATGCGCATTGTACTTCCCGCTATTGAAGTCGTTCGTGGAAGTACCTGGCTAGAGGATGCCTTCAAGGCGCAATTCCTGCTGACCGCGCGCATTCGCCGGTGGCAAGAACTGCAGCTGCTTGCGGATGCTTTGCGGCGTCTCCGGCTTCGCAATCACCTGCGCGATGAACGCGAATGACCTGTCTGCCCTGATCTGCAAGCTTCCAGCCAGATCCAGCACGCCGTCAGTATCTTCAATGCTCGCTGAAATACCGTTGTTCTGCGTGAAGAACTCCGCTTTATAACCGCCGAGGGAATCACGCCCGACAATGGGTATCTTGAGATTTGCAATTTGTACTGTCCCGTTTGCGACTGTCGCCAGACCATCAACAATTTCCAGCCGTTCGAAAGTCAGGCTGGCATTACCTTGCAAGCCGGGAACACCGGATACACCCGCAAACAGGTCAAGCGGCAACGCGGCGGTCAGATCCGACAAGGTTAAAGCGCCGCTGAAACCAACACTGATATCAGTCTCGAGAAACCCGGACACCGGCGTTGCTTCGACGCTGTAAGACAGTTTGCCGGTGAACAGCCGCAGCGCATTCAGACGCCACTGAACATTGCGCACATAGATGCCATTGACTGCCGCCTCATTTGCGCTGCCATACCAGACCGAGCCCTGTATTCCACTGATAGCGACCTCGGCAGGCGCAAACCAACCGATAGCAACACGTGCAGGGAACATGATGATGAGCCCCAAAACCAGCGCCAGCACACCGGTCGTTATGAGACCGCGCGTCGAGCGAATCAAAGCGCGCGTTCCAAAGTTATTGACGCATTAATACGACCGGGAGAAACCTGTGAGCCAACGGAGAAACTTCCGGCCTGTACGTGCATCGCGTACTGATCACCAAGATCGCCGAGCCACAGGACAAGTTCATCAAAGGCGACATTTTCAAACTCAACCCGGATGCCGTTACTGCCGGTTGGCTGGCTGCGTTTCCGATACCTGTCCAATCCGCGACTACGTAATGTCTGATCAACAATAATGATAGGCGACTGCTGGCTGCTTGCTGATGGGCTTGTACTTACCACGCCTCCATTAGCAACAGCCACCCGCAACGGCCGTAGATCGGCGAGCGAGCGCTCCCACTTGGCGACATCAGCTTTGAGTTCAGTATGTTTCTCGTCAAACGGCGCCCAACCCAGGCCGTAGACCAGCGCTATGACAGCGACCACGGCACCGATTGAGACGAACTGCCGTTCACGAGAATCGAGAGAGTCGAACCAATCTTTCATCTGCCGACCTCCCTGATTTGAATTCGGCCGTTAATCCTGTCGGCCACCTGATCTGTTGATTGAATGGATGCCTGAAATCGACCGGATGCACTAACGGCTTTCTGGATATTATCCAACGTTGCAACGTCCGGAACTGTCAGGCGCAAATCGATGATGCCGGCCCGATAGCTGATCACTTCAATTTCAGTATCCGAATTATCATCGAGCGCCGCACCCAGTTCGCGCATGGTGGGTAGAAATACCTGTGGCACCGCTGATACACCGACGCCGCGGCGTAAGGACTCGACTGTCGCCACAGGATCGACTATCTCACGTGTGTCGCCAGGGCGTAGCAGACGGTACTCGGCATTAAACTGCGCGCGTAGCGTCGCCTCATCCTGCAGTAACTGGTAATAACCGACACCCTTCATTGCCATGCCGACAATCGCCAGCCCCAGCAGCAACAGAGCGGCAACCTTCCACGGTCTTAGCAGTGGGCCATATTCAATTTTCTTGCCGTACGAGCCCTGCAGGAGATTGACGCCGTGTCCGGCTGCAACCGTCACCGCCAGTTTCGGCAGTACGCCATCCGGCAGCACGTTGACATCCACGCTGTGCAACTCGTGCCGTAACGCAATCCAGTCATGTTCCAGATTTTCGTTCTGCTCGGGCGTGCAAAAAACGACCAGATGTCCCGAGTTTTCGCCATCCTCTTGCTGCGTTTCACCCAGTTGCCCGGCGATAACCAGAACGTCACTGGGCTTCACATCCTGCATGCTGAACTCAGCGTCAGCACCATCATTAAACATGATGATCTCACCATCGACCATTATCGATAACGTGCCGGGAATCTTCGCCAGTCCGTTATTCTCCGCCGCCAGAATGACTGGCTCGATTCCTGCCTCGCTAAGTCTGTGCAGCCATTGTGACATCTTGTCGCGAGCGACAACGGCAACGGGTAGTCGGTTGTTTTCTTGCCGAACGCCAATAGCGAAATGCAAATCCTCTACGTCGTCGGCGAGATTTTCTTCGAGCGCAAATGGTAGTGCCGCCTTGATCTTTGCTGCAGATCGCGCCGGGATATGTACTGAGGTCAGCAAGACTTCTTGCGCCGGGACGAGCACGATGACAGCATGATCACCAGCTGCTTCTGCCGCTTCTTCAAGACTGCCACTGGACACACCACTGAGTCGCGTACCATTACTGTCAGCGAGGAGCCACTCGACTGCGTGGTGCCCGGCGGCTAGCCGTATGACAACATAATCTGACATTCTTTAGAGGGTTCCCTGGCTGCGCACAATGGTTGTCACAGGGCCACCATTCGGTGCCCGCAACAAGATGCTGTAATAAGTAAGACGAACGGTATCAATCTGTACGACAGCCTTCAATTGAAAAAACTCACTACTGCCTTCCAGTTGTTCAAGGATCGCCTGGTTTGTAACCAGTGAACCGAAGGTCGCTTTGATATCCTGAAAACCACTTTCTTCGCGTTGCGACAGCAGGCTTTCGACCGTATTTGCGTCCATGTTGGCATCCAGCGACTGCAACACAGCGACTGTTGCGGTATTCACATTGATGCTCGTATGGCCGGGAAGTGCCGTCACGTGCGGTAGCAGGCGGTCAAAGCTAGCCTTATCCATTCCTTCCAGCGCCGCGATTTCAGTAATGTTGACGAGTGAACGATTAAATGTCCTGTACGGCGGCGTCAGGCTCGTGTAAATCGAATCTTCCGCACCATCCGGGAATCCCGCTTCCGGGTCCGCATCGATCCAGTCGGCCGTTAACCCGGCAAATCTTGGGTCGATTTCCAAAACGACCAGCAGCCGTCTGAACTGTTCCAATACAACCGGATCGACCTTGCCGTTACGGTCGATGAGGTTATTGACGTTAAATCGACCTTGCAGATCTTCGATTTTTCCAGCGACCGCGCCTTGTACGGAATCATTATCAACCGGCAGTCCCGGCAATTCGCTTGCCCATAATTCCCCAAGGTGATCTGTCTGGCTATCAATACCGTCATCGCGAAGTATGATTCGGATCCAGGACTCTGCACCCAAGGCTATTTGTAAACCCTGCTCGTGAAATAACAGCACCATGGTGCGGCGCATATCCAGCGCATTGTTCCAGATAAGTCCGGCGGCCAGCGAACCCGTCAACGCAGTAATCAACATGGCCGTGATCAAAGCAACTCCGCGATGCCGTTTTGCTGCTCTCACGTTGCCACCTCTATGATACGGCGAATCTCGCCTTCACCTTCGAGCGTCAGAATGATTTCCACGGCGCGCGGCCGCATGATCTCGCCCGCCAGCCCCTGTGCGCCTGACGGTGGCCATTGATTCGTTGTCTCACCGTTGTCCTGAAGAAGGCGGAATTCAAGGCTCTCTACGCGATCCAGAATCTCTGTTGAAAGCGCGTTGTTGGAATAGGTCGAATCCAGGACGTTGTAGTACACCCGAAACAGTTTGCCGTCTTCCAGTAAATAGACGCTGCGCTGCTGTGTACTTCTTGGGAGTCCCGCGGGATTACTCCAGCCACCGTGAGTTACGGCGAGCACGAAATCATTTGCAGCCGATACCATCAATGCAGGCATGTAGGTGTCGCCAAGTTCGCTGCGTACCGGACGAGGGGAAGCAGCGCTAAGGTCGTTACTCAAATAGCGCATCGTGCGCTGAATGGCCTGCAGTCGATCCATGCGTTCACCCAGCATATCCGCATTGGCGAGCGTCTGGCCCAAAGACATATAGGCAAGGATGGTCATGACCGCGAACACGGACATCGCGACGAGGACCTCAATTAATGTAAATCCCTGGGTACGACGCATGCTCATTCGGTCTCACCAGAATCTGGCTTCAATGCTGGCGCCCGCATCCAGGCACGATTGGCCTCACCCTGAGCACCAGGTGGTCCGACAAAGCCGGTCACAGTGCGAATATTGTCATCACTTCCTGCGAACGATACGGAAACGTCGATGCGGTAAAGGTCATCGACACCAGTCTCGGACACGACGGCACGCCAGCTCCAGTCGACATTGGCATATTGCACCTCTCCGTTGCTGGCACCGACGTCAGGTGTCGCCGGTGCGAGCCTGATCTCCACGATCCGGTTCTGTGCAATCCAGCTGGCATAGGTCCGGTCGCGCATCATTTTTGCTTTAAAGATCATTTGACTCATGCTTGCGGCAACGGCGGTCAACGACAAGGCCACGATAATCAGCGCGATCATTACCTCCAGCAACGTAAAGCCGCGGCTTGATCTGCCCCTCATCGCTTACTCCTCATCGGGGTTAACGATTTCAAGCGAGCCGAGTGCATCGCCACGAATAACTATATTCTGATCGCTTTGGTTGCGCAGAACATGCAGCTCAAAAGGGGTCGTGTCACCACTTGAATAAATCAGCAAGTGTGGCGAATAGTTTGGGGTCGATGTGAGTGTTGGCTGTTTGTCGGGATCATCAAACTCTGCGGGATCGTCATCAAGCACAATGCGCTTGTCTTCAAGATAGAGCTCGAATTCGACGTCTTCGGGAAGAGTTCGCAGGCGCAGGGTTTCGTCGCCTGGAATATCAGCCCAATGCCCGGCCAAAGTATCGTACTCCACGAAACGGTAGCCGCCGGTCATCACTTCGATTCCAAATTCGCGGCTTTGCATCGTCGCCTCATCCTGCACAAGATCCGCGAGCGCCATGAATCGATCCGCCTGTATTTTGAGTTCACGATCTTTGCCAAGAATTCCCATTGACAATGAAGCCACTGAAATAACGATGCCGACGATCACAACGACGACCATTATTTCTAATAGCGAAAAACCGGATTGTCGACTTCGCGGGAACATCATGGTGAGCTGGCGTCGTTACTGATCGGCGTCCCAGTTGCCAATATCCGCAGCCGTACCATCGCCACCGGGCTTGCCGTCGGCGCCGAAAGAGTAGATGTCAATGGTGCCATGGCTACCGGGATTCAGGTATTGGTACGGATTTCCCCAGGGGTCTTTACTGAGGCGTTCGATATATCCCTCAGGATTCCAGTTTCTGATCGTCGGATCGCTGGGTTGGGTCACTAATGATTCCAGACCATACTGAGTCTCTGGATACGAGAAGTTATCCAGCCGATACATCTTCAACGCGCCTTCGATAGTCGCAATATCGGATTTGGCAGCGGTAACTCGAGCGTCATCGACTCGACCAATGACATTTGGCGCTACAATTGCGGCCAGAATGCCGATGATGATAACGACGACCATAATCTCGATCAGGGTGAAACCCGCCTGTCGGCGGCCCGGTGTTTTCAGTTGCGTCACTTCCTGTGCTCCAAAACGTCAGATTGACTCGCTCATTAATTAAACGTCAGTATACCAAACATGGGGTTACACAAATCTACTGACGGCAATAAGAATGAGTGGCTGGTGTTATGGGCAGTGCCCGCCATCATTCTTGGTATTTCGATAATCATAATGCTGGCTGGCGAGCCCGGCAAAGAATGGCTGCGTTACGATCGCGTCTGGATCGGGCAGGGCGAGGCATGGCGCTTCCTGAGTGGACACTTTACCCATTTGGGCTGGTCGCACCTTGCATTGAATGGTGCCGGATTGCTGCTGGTCTGGTTTCTTATCGGCCAGGCCTATGCGTTTTCGACCTGGATTCAGATCACGCTAATCACGATAGCGACGATCGACATCGCATTCTGGTACCTGAATCCCGAACTCTACTGGTATGTAGGAATGTCCGGACTATTACACGGCTTGCTGGTTGCCGGGATCATCCCCCGATTGCGCTCTCTGGACATTGAAACGGGCATCCTGCTACTGCTGCTGATCGCCAAGATCGGCTACGAGCAGTTCAATGGACCAGTTCCGGGGTCTGAAACCACCTCTGGGGGGCCGGTTGTGGTCGATGCGCACCTCTATGGCGCTCTGGGAGGGGTTCTGGGAGCAATACTGGCTAGAATTAGGGGTCAGTGGCGGGCATCGATATAATGCGCGACGTTGGACTCACAGTACGGAGTGACAGTTTTGAGTAAAGCAATGGTATTTCCCGGCCAGGGATCCCAATCGGTCGGTATGCAAGCGGAATTGGCCACGGAATTCGCGGTGGTACAAGAAACCTACGCAGAAGCGAGCGATATTCTCGGTTATGACCTCTGGGCCCTGGTGCAAAAAGGGCCAGCCGAGGAGTTGGCGGAGACCGTCGTGACCCAACCGGCCATGCTGACGGCAGGAACGGCTGCAGACAGGGTCTGGCAGGCCGCGGGAGGGGCGGCGCCCGCGCAGGTTGCCGGACACAGTCTGGGCGAGTACACGGCTTTGGTCGCCGCCGAATCATTGAGTTTCGCGGATGCCATGACGGTCGTTATTCGCCGCTCGCAGCTCATGCGGGACGCGGTACCCGCTGGTGTCGGTGCGATGGCAGCAATTATCGGCCTCGACGACGCTGGGGTGATCGCTGCTTGTGACGAGGCTTCCAGTATCGGCATAGCGGAGCCCGTGAACTTCAACTCACCCGGACAAGTCGTTGTCGCCGGCCACAGGGAGGCGATTGATAATACCATTGAGCGTTGCGAAGCAGCTGGAGCGCGCCGGGCAATATTGTTGCCGGTGAGCGTGCCAGCGCATTCGTCGCTGATGATCAAGGCGGGCGAGGACCTGCAAGAGGCGCTGGCTGCGGCAAATATTTCGGCACCATCCATCAAGGTAATAGCCGCGACGGACGGCGAAGCGTATGCAGACGCCGATGATATTCGTTCGCGACTGTCGCGGCAGGTCTACAGTCCAGTACATTGGGTAGCCACCATTAATGCCATAATCGCAGGCGGTGCTTCGAGCATCGTCGAATGTGGACCGGGTAAGGTGCTGGCCGGCTTGTGCCGCCGCATTGACCGTGGCACGCCGGCAACATTTATCGATTCGATGGACAGCCTGCAGAAATCATTACTCGCATAAGGATCAGCAATGACAAGTATTTTCAGTTCGGACGCATTGACCGGCGAAGTCGCCCTGGTAACGGGCGCCTCACGAGGTATCGGTGCTTCGATCGCACAGGCACTGGCCGCTGCCGGCGCTACCGTTATCGGTACAGCAACCAGTCAGGGTGGGGCAGATGGAATCTCTTCTGCGCTGGCTGGCAAAGGTCGCGGCATTGTCCTTAATGTCGCAGACGACGAGTCCGTACAGGCCGCCATCAAGGATATCCAGGGCAACGAAGGCAGTCCTTCAATCCTGGTCAACAATGCCGGCATTACCAAAGACAACCTGCTCATACGCATGAAGCCTGAGGAATGGGACGATGTTATTGCGACTAATCTCACCGGGCTTTATCGGGTCAGCAAGGCTTGCCTTCGCGGCATGATGAAAGCGAGAAAAGGGCGCATCATTAATATCGCATCGGTCATCGCCGTGATGGGCAATGCCGGCCAGACCAACTACGCTGCAAGCAAAGCGGGCATGGTGGGTTTCTCAAAATCCCTGGCGCGCGAAATCGGTTCTCGCGGCATCACGGTCAACGTCGTTGCACCCGGTTTTATCGATACGGACATGACCAAAAAGCTGTCGGATGACCAACGTGCTGCAATGCTGTCTCAAGTTCCTTTGGGGCGACTTGGAGCCGGCGACGATATTGCCAATTCGGTGCTCTTTCTGGCTTCTGGGGGCGGCGACTATATCACCGGCGAGACGCTGCACGTCAATGGCGGCATGGTGATGGACTGATCGACTATAGATTGCCACAACTTATTCACATACAATGGCCGCCCACGAGCGAACTGCCCTTAGTATTATTGAGTAAATATCAATGACTTAGCGTAATTTGACGCGTGTTTTAGGGCTGAGTTCCACGCCATTAATGGCAGGCCAATACAAAATTTTTGAGTCTTTTCAGGAGTAATAAAGACTATGAGCAGTATCGAAGAACAAGTAAAAGGCATCGTTGCCGAGCAACTCGGGGTTAAAGAAGACGAGGTAACGAACGATGCTTCATTCGTCGATGATCTGGGCGCTGATTCGCTCGACACCGTTGAACTGGTAATGGCGCTCGAAGAGGAATTCGAAACTGAAATTCCTGACGAAGATGCTGAAAAAATCACCACCGTTCAGCAAGCGATTGATTTCGTAACTGCTCGCCAGAGCAAAGACTAAGAATACCGGCGCGGCGCTTGTCGCCGCGCCAGCTTTCTTTAGTACCCCACGGCATATCTGCCACTTCAAGACGAAACTAACTTGAGCAAACGACGCGTTGTAATAACCGGTATGGGGATAATTTCTCCGGTCGGTAGCCGACTTGAAGATGCCTGGTCAAACGTCTGCGAAGGTGTTTCCGGGACAACGCTCATTGATGTGTTTGACACCAGCGAGTATCCGACTCGGATTGCTGGTCTCGTCAAAGACTTCGACGTCGACTCCTATCTTTCGAAAAAAGATCAGCGCAAGAACGATCCGTTCATTCACTATGGCGTGGCCGCCACAATTGATGCGATAGCGGATGCAGGTCTTGAGATAACTGAAGAAAACGGACACACCATTGGCATCGCCATGGGTGCCGGTATCGGTGGTATTAAAACCATCGAAGACAACCACAATAAAATGCTGGCGGGTGGCGCACGTAA
>Ga0164320_10000381_pt1 | contig 14142 bp, 10 predicted proteins | sample GuaBasSediGuay11_FD_113736 | JGI IMG/M metagenome (GOLD analysis project Ga0164320, IMG submission 113736) | Subseafloor sediment microbial communities from Guaymas Basin, Gulf of California, Mexico - Guay11, Core 4567-28, 0-3 cm | ecosystem: Environmental > Aquatic > Marine > Hydrothermal...
TCAACCTTTTTGGCTTAACTTGTGAAACGTTCGCACAACAATGGATATACTATATAGATGCGCAGCGAATGCTCTAAACGTGTATGCTACGCATCCACAGAGCATAATCCCTGACCGTTAAACGAAACTTATTAAATTTCTATTTCGTATTCAACTTTTTAATATTCCTAATTAAGTGTTCTAAACCATTTAGTTTTAGCTCATAGACCAGTTGTAACATATCTCCTAATTGTCCTTTTGGGAAACCTTTATTATAATACCAAACCACATAATGTTCTGGTAAATCTATAAGAAAGCGGTCTTTATACTTACCAAAAGGCATTTTAGTATTGGCAAGTTTTATTAAATATTTAGGATCTGGTTTAATTTCCATAACGAGACAACTTATCAAGCTCTGCTTTAATAAAATGTTGCCATGCTATTTGCTGTTCTGTATTTTGAGAATGGTTGGTTTCGGCATCATACTTTTTTTGCATTTCGCCCAACTCAAAGTTAATTGCATTATTAATACGCTCCATTTCTTTATTAATTGCATTTGTAAATGTAGTGTTTGAGACACGTTGTCTAAATTTTCGTGCGTAGAGTTCAGTAATATCAAAATGTAAACGTTCGTGTGTTAATACAATATTGCTTAAGGGTTCATTAATTGTCCAAGATTTGTATGGATAAAAATGTGCTGTTATACTAAAAGAATAATCTACTAATCCGCTAGATGATTTTGTTGTAGAATAACCAAACGAAATGCCTGAAGCTGTTGTTGCTACAGCATCTCCAACAGGTTTGGGTTCGCCTTTAAAATCGCTCCATTGTAATGTAAGGTCTTCGCTCCAAGTAATCGTAACCTCATCAGCTTGATACGAAAGACAAGTAAACAAAGTAAGAAATAAAAATTTATACATTAGTTCCAGTTAAACGATATGTCTTTCTCTATATCTGGATGCAAACTGTAAAGTACAGGACAGGTTTTTGCGGTGTATTCTAAAATCTTTCTGTGTTTTGAATCTGCTTTAAAAGGCAACTTTAAAACGACTTCAATTTTAGAAATTCGTCTAGGATTAGAAGCCATAATTTTAGTTACTTCTGCAGTTGTCCCAGACATATCGAGTTTTAAATCGCGTGCTTTTATTCCCATTACAGTTAACATACAATTTGCTAATCCAGTAGCAACCGTATCTGTAGGAGAAAACGCTTCTCCTTTTCCATTATTGTCTGTTGGTGCATCTGTAATGTATGTGTCTCCCGATTTAAGATGTGTATTTTCGGTACGAAGATTACCAATATATGTTACTTTAGAAATCATTGTTTGACTTCAACTATTTTAAGCTCATCGTATTTTACAATATAAACAGCTTCGTTATAATAACCTCCAAATAGTTTCTTGGAATAACGGAATTTGTTTTCGACGTATTCTGTTTCGATATCACTACTAGACGCTTTATATAAATCTTCATCGATAGCCAATCGTAATAAAACATCCATTGTTAAATCGAAACCTCTCGTAGCATATTTATTGGGTTCGGTTTTCCAAACACGTTTATAACGAGAGACAAAACTATTTGGCTCTTCCCAATCGTATGTTCTATTTGTAGAAGGATAATGAAACTTTAGTTTAGATAAATCGTAGTTTGAAATGTTTACACCTTCAAAAGCTTTAGTTTTATTTGTAGTCATCAAAACAATTTCACGTTCTATTTCCAGTTCTTCATCTACACCATTAAATCCGTTAATCATACTTGAGACGTTAGAAACAAATCCTTCGTTTTCAGTTTCTAAAAACACAATGTTAAGCCCTTCTTTAAACTGCTCTTCAATATCTTCTAATAAAATATAATTTGCATCTTTTCCTTCTTCATCCTTTCTTGAAAAAATTTGCTTAGCTAACGGAAACTCACGCTTTAGCAAATTACTAACAGCTATATGTTTTGAATCTGAAATAATAAGAATATGTTTAGGTATTGTACCTGTACTTGCTTTTACAAACTTTATCATTTTTTTTCGTAACAACTCTTCCGAAGGAATGGTTTGAAACACATTATTATACAAATTTTTCGGCTTGGTTACTGGAGAAATTATTGGCACATTATCTCCTTTTAACATTGAAGCTGCACGTTCGAAATTATTTGAAGTAAAAGGCCCTATAACTGCATCGTAATTAGAGAAATCATTGGTTCTTAAAATATTTGAAACTTGTGTAATTTGTGCTCTAGTATCGTAAACATCTAATTTTGTGGATATACCTAACTGCTTTGCGGAATCTATTGCCATAAGTACTCCTGTATGAAAATCTAACGACACACTTAATAAGCCTTCTTGCCTAATCAAATCCTTTACTTCTTGAACCGAATCTAAATCAACTCGATTGAGTCTAAACGGAAGCATTACAGCAATGCGTTTTGTTTCAAAATTTGTTAATCTGTCTGCTAAAGTGGAGCGTTCTACATCTTCATTCTCAATACTACTTGCTACATCTAAAGGTACTTTTAATACCATTCCGTTTTTTAAACCACTCTCAATTAATTCCGGATTTAATGTTTCAAGTTGGTCTTGTGTTAATCCAAGTTTTAGTTTTAATCTAAAGAAGCCTTCTTTTGGTAATACTGTATAATATCCAAAATCATTATCAATCTCCTTTTCTTCATTATTAGCAATATTAGGTACATTAATTTCCTTACCAGCAAGAAGCGTTTCGTCCATGTTAGGGTTTAACTTTTCCAGTTCAGCAACTGTAATCCCAAATTTATAAGCCACACGCCATTTACCTTCTTTAGGTAAAACCTTATACTTTTTTATCGTATTGCCAACATTACTTGTAACCAAAACTGTTTTATAACGCGGTATATTTATTTTGTCTCCTTTTCGTAAATTATCGGAATATAATCTTGTATTGTGTTTTTTAATATCATCAATCGTAATATTATACTTTTTTGAAATGCTATATAAGGTTTCTTTACGTTTTACCTTATGAGATTTATAATTTAAAAGTTGTTGTGTTTCAACCTTAACTGGGTTTTTTAAAATCCTTGACTTCGGAATTATTAAAACTGTGTTGGGTTGAAGGCTAGTTTTAGCATCTGGATTTAAAGCATAAATATCGAATGGTGTTACTAAATATATTTTAGCAATACTTTCTATGGTTTCACCTGATTTGACTTTATGGGTTTTGTAGTCTTGGGCAATTGCATTGAAACAAAACAAGAGTACTAAACTTTAACTTATAAAAAATTTCTTCATATTAATTATATACGATACTTATTTATTTAAAGATTACTGCAAACTGAACACTGAATACTTTTTTATTCCCACTCAATGGTTGCTGGTGGTTTTGAACTGATATCATACACTACTCTATTAACGCCTTTTACTTTATTTATTATCTCGTTTGAGGTTTTTTGTAAAAACTCGTAAGGCAGATTTACCCAATCTGCTGTCATTCCGTCTGTGCTTTCTACAGCTCGTAAAGCAACACATTTTTCATAAGTACGCTCATCTCCCATAACACCAACACTATTTACAGGAAGCAACATTGCTCCTGCTTGCCATACTTTATGGTACAAATTCCATTCTTTCAAACCATTTATAAAAATCGCATCTACTTCTTGTAAAATACGAACTTTTTCTGGTGTTATATCTCCTAATATTCTAATCGCCAAACCAGGTCCTGGAAAAGGATGACGACCTAAAATCTCTTTATCTATTCCTAAAGAAGCTCCAACACGTCTTACCTCATCTTTAAATATTGTTTTAAGTGGTTCTACGACTTTTAGTTTCATAAAATCTGGTAAACCCCCTACATTATGATGACTTTTTATTGTGGCACTTGGTCCTCCAGTTGCCGAAATACTTTCGATTACATCTGGATAAATAGTGCCTTGGGCTAACCATTTTACATTTTCAATACGATGAGATTCGTCATCAAAAACTTCTATAAAAGCGTTACCAATTGCCTTTCTTTTTTTCTCTGGTTCTTTTATTCCTGCTAAAGCATCCAAAAAACGTGCCGAAGCATCTACGCCTTTTACGTTTAAGCCCATGCCTTCGTATTGAGTTAGCACATTTTCGAATTCATTTTTACGAAGCAATCCATTATTTACAAAAATGCAATACAGATTATTTCCTATAGCTTTGTTAAGCAATATTGCAGCCACAGTAGAATCTACACCTCCTGAAATTCCCAACACAACTTTATCGTTTCCTAATTGTTCTTTAAGTTCGGCAACCGTTTCTTCTACAAAAGAATCTGGTGTCCAATCTTGTTCAATTTTGGCAATGTTTACTAAAAAATTTTCCAGTAATTGTTTGCCATCTTTAGTATGATATACTTCTGGATGAAACTGAATAGCATAGGTTTGTTCGCCTTCAATTTTATAAGCTGCATATTTAACATCGTTAGTGCTTGCTAACAAGACGCCATTGGTTGGCAGCTCTGTAATAGTATCTCCATGACTCATCCAAACCTGGCTACCTTCAGAAACATTATTAAAGAATTTTTCTCCATTTATAATGAAAGATAAATTAGCTCTACCATATTCTCTAGTATTTGCAGGTGATACATTTCCACCTGAAAAATGTGCTAAATATTGAGCTCCATAACACACACCCAAAAGTGGTTTTAGACCTCTAATTTTTGATAAATCTGGATGCAATGCTTCATTACCTCTTACAGAAAAGGGACTTCCTGAAAGAATTACTGCTTTATAATCTTCAATAGAATCAGGAATTTTATTGAATGGATGTATTTCGGAATAGATGTTAAGCTCTCTAACTCTTCGAGCAATAAGTTGTGTGTATTGCGATCCGAAGTCTAAAATTAATACCTTGTTGTGTTGCATGCGCAAAAATAGAAATGATTTTTGATTTACGTTTTAAGATTTGTACTTTTTTATTCACATTTGGTTTATACTTATTGCATCGAATCTAAAATCATTTCAATGTCATTTTCGGTTGTATCTGGATTTATAAAACAGAAACGCGACACTGTTTCAAACGTATCTCCTTTTTTCCATTTTGTAGGTGTAACCAATGCAAATCCTTTGTTGTGATTTTCGTAGGTCCAATGTGAATAATCTTCTGGTTTCCATCCTTTTCTTCTGTATAATACACATGATAAACTTGGCTTTCTAACCAATTCCACATTAGGATTCTCTTCAATCATTTTACCTGCAATTTGAGCCAATTCAATCCCTCGCTCTACCGATTCTTTATATTTATCTGTTCCATGAGTTGCTAAAGAAAACCACAAAGGCAAACCTCTTACACGTCTTGTTAATTGTATCTGGTAATCGGTTGGATTAAACCCATGTGCTCCTTCATCTTTAAAAATATCTAAATAAGAACCTTGTTGAGAATGTGCATTTTTAGCCAGTTCTGGTTCTTTATAGATTACAGCACCACAATCGTAAGGTGAAAACATCCATTTATGAGGATCGATAGTGATACTATCTGCTTTTTCAATACCATTAAACAAATGCCTTACAGAATCGGCTGCTAAAGCTCCTCCACCATAAGCTGCATCAACGTGATACCACAATTTTTCTTTTTTACAAATTGTAGCAATACCATCCAAATCATCAATAATTCCTGCATTGGTTGTTCCTCCAGTTGCGACTATGGCAAATAAGCGTTGTTTTTGATGTTCAGTTAAATTATCTATGGTTTTTAGTAAAGCTTTGGCTTCTAATCTGTCTTCAGTATCAACCAATAACACATCGGCATCTACAACCTTAGCCATTGCCTTTATTGAAGAATGTGCTCCAATAGATGTAATTATTAATCCTTTTTCTACTTTATTTTTGTCGTTTAAACTTCTCCAATATTCTCTTGCAGTTACAATAGCAGATAGGTTTGCAGCAGTTCCTCCACTTGTAAAAACCCCAAATGCACCTTTTGGCAATCCTGTTAAGGATACGATCCATTTCATAGCTTCGTTCTCACAAAAAATTCCTCCAGCTCCTTCCATCCAGTAGGCTCCGTGAATACTTGACGCAGAGGTTACCAAATCGAACATGACAGCTGCTCTTGTAGGTGAAGCTGGCACAAATGCCAGATTTCTTGGATGATCTACAGGAACAGTTGCTTTCATTAAATGTTGCTTCCATAAATTAAAAGCGTTTTCTCCACCTATGCCATTTTTAGTAATAGTTTCACCTACTAAAGCTTTTAATTCTTCCTCTTTTTTTGGTTTTCCTATCTCTCGTTTTGTTGCAGAAATTCTGTCAATAGCATACTTCATGACATCCATGGTCATTTCAACTAACTCAATATCTATCTTATGCATTCTTTATGAATTTAGAATTAAAAATTCTCCTTTTAAAGGTTGCAAATTTAATACTAACTGTTGGATTAATCGCTCTCCAAACTCAAGATAAAGTTCAGAAAAGTTAAGGTTGCGTTCTTGTAAACTCTGAGCTGGAAATAGCTCATTTTGAAGATTTATAATTCTAGTAATCTGCTCGTTAAGTTTTCTTTTTTGAGCTTTAAGTAATCGCTTCTCAAGATTAGCTAATCCATTTATTTGTTTCTTTTCTTGAGCAGCCACAGCACCTACAAACGATTTGTCGGTTTGTTCGGCTAGTTTATGAAGAACTTTGAATTGCTGATTAAGATGTTCTTTTTGACTTGTAAAATCTACATCAATAGTAGAAAGTATATTGATTTGTCTATTGATTAGGTCTTCTTGTTTTAAAAACAAATCTTGTAATTTTAGATTAAGTTTATCAAGCTTTTGTGTTTGTTTTTGTGTTTTTATCAAAACAGAATTTCGTAGCAATAGCATTGGAAAAGGAACCTTTACAGCTTCAAAATAACTTTTTAGTTGCAACCAATAGGCTAACTCTCCTCCACCTCCAATATAACAGAGGTTAGGCAAGATTACTTCTTGATACAATGGTCGCATGATTACATTGGGTGAAAAACGTTCGGGATGCTCATGTACTTCTTTAAGCAAGTCTTCTTTACTCCATGAAATTTCCGTGTCGTTTACTTTATACAAGCCATCGGTTTCAACAATGCGTTCACGAAGTCCTTTATTTAAATAAAACAAATTTATTTCTCTCGGATTTACTTGAACCTTGTAATTGGATGTTAAGTTATTAAGCCGTTTAGAGGTTTCAATAACCTTTTTATATGATGTTTGACTCACTAATTCTTCTTCAATAAAAGGAATAAATAATCGTTTTAAATCTGAATCATTTCCATCAAGAATTACTAAACCATAAGCTGAAAATATCTCATTAGCCAAATATCGTGTTGCTTCTGCTAAATTGTTATTTTGCAGATATGCGTTTTTAAATAAATCCTTCAAAAAATCCGCATTTGTGCCTTGACCGATTTCCGAAGCAAATATTTTAAAGACATCTTCTAATCCGTTTGTATTCAATTCTCCAACTGCTCCTTTAGATTCAATATTCCAATGTATTTTTTTTCCTTTAAAATTGAAGTAATTGATTTCTTCAAAATCATGGTCTTCGGTTGCCATCCAATAGATTGGCACAAAATTATACTCTGGATATTTTGCTTTTAATTCTTTTGTGAGGTTTATGGTTGAAACAATTTTATACAAAAAATATAAATGTCCAGTAAATAAATTAAGTTGGTGACCTGTTGTAATTGTAAAGGTATTTTGTTGTTTTAAATCTTCAATATTTTGTTTAGTAAGTGCTGAAGCTCTTATATTTTGATACTGTTTTTTTAAAACTTTTGTGAGGATTGTTCGATGAGATTCTGAAACAAGTTCAGAATGACGCTTTGCGTCAATTTGTGCTTTAAAATTTTCAAGGTTTGGAAAACGATTATAGAACGATTTCAAATCAGGATTCTCATCTAAATAATCACATATTAAAGATGAAAAATAGTTGGTTTCTCTAAACGGAATACAATCAGTTGGCATAGTTAGTTTTCAATTCTTGTGTAAATATAATGCTCTTTTATATAATTGGAATTTTTGTTTTGGTTAAATAAAACTAAAAGTTTCACTTGTAATGTGTATGCTAAAGTTTTGCAAAAAAAATGTTAAAATCGGTTTATATCATATATGCTTTTTATCTTTACTTTCAATTTTCAAACAATATCAATCAATAATGAAAAAAATTTATCAAGTACTGTTAGTCGTATTAAGTTCAATTTCCATTACAACTGCACAACAAATTCAATCTCCTGATGATTTTTTAGGTTACGAATTAGGAACGCAATTTACAAGACATCATAAGGTAGTAGATTATTTTAAATATGTGGCTTCACAAATGTCTAATCAAGTACAATTAGAGCAATATGGTGAAACTTATGAAGGACGACCTTTATATGTGTCTTACATTTCTTCAGAAGAAAACATACAACAGCTTGAAACTATAAGAGAAAACAACCTTAAAAATGCTGGAGTTCTTGAAGGCAATGCCACAAACGATATTGCCATTGTTTGGTTGAGTTATAATGTTCATGGTAACGAAGCATCGAGTACTGAAGCATCGATGAAAACGATTTACACTTTATTGACCCAAAAACAAGATTGGTTAAAAAACACGGTTGTTATTATTGACCCTTGTATAAATCCAGATGGTCGAGATCGTTACGCTAATTGGTACAATGAAACCAAAAGTACACCCTACGATACAGACCAACAAGCCAGCGAACATAACGAACCTTGGCCTGGAGGGAGAGCAAACCATTATTTGTTTGACCTAAATCGCGATTGGGTTTGGGCTACACAAGTAGAATCTCAATCTCGATTAAAAATTTACAATAAATGGTTACCACATATTCATGTCGATTTTCATGAACAAGGTATAAACGAACCTTATTATTTTGCTCCTGCTGCTGAGCCATTCCATGAAATTATAAGTGATTGGCAACGTGATTTTCAAATACAAATAGGGGAAAATCACGCTAAATATTTTGATGCTGAAGGCTGGTTATATTTTACTCGCGAACGATTCGATTTGTTTTATCCAAGTTATGGTGATACATATCCTACATTTATGGGAGCAATAGGTATGACTTATGAACAAGCAGGTCATGGACGAGCGGGATTAGGTATTATAAATAATGAAGGTGATGTATTGACTTTGGTAGATCGTATTGCACATCATACTACTTCAGGTCTGTCTACTGTTGAAATTTCTTCTAAAAACGCTTCACAATTAAATACAGAGTTCAGAAAGTTTTTTAACACTTCAGGACTTAAATATAAAAGCTATGTGCTACAAGGTAATAAAGATAAAATTGATGCTTTAAAATCTTTACTAGATAAACATCAGATAAAATATGGTAATGCTTCAAACGGAAAAGTAAGCGGTTTAAAATATTCTTTAAATAAACTAGGAAGCATTAATACGACTGTTAACGATTTGGTTGTAAGCACCAATCAGCCCAAAGGGAAAATGGTAAAAGTATTGTTTGAACCCAATGGTAAATTAAGTGATTCGCTTACTTACGATATTACTGCCTGGAGTTTGCCTTATGCTTATGGTCTAGAAACTGTGGCAAGCACACGTTTAATAGCTTCAAATGTGGCAATATCTAAAACTGTATCTAATAGTAAAAACACTAATGCTACTGGTTATATTGCACGTTGGAATAGCTTAAAAGATGCCCAATTTTTAGCCGATTTATTAAAGCAAAATATTAAAGTGCGTTTTACCGAAAAACCATTAACCACAGATGGACAAAATTTTGATAGAGGCTCATTAATTATTGTAAGAGGCGATAATAAAAAAGTTGAAAATTTTGATGCAGTATTGTTAAATACGGCAAACACATTTAACAGACAATTAAATGCTGTAGCTTCTGGATTTTCTAAATCAGGACCAGACTTTGGCTCACCAGATATTAAGTTGGTAAACAAGCAAAAAATAGCACTGCTCTCTGGAAAAGGCACTTCATCATTAAGCTATGGAGCTTTATGGCATTTCTTTGAACAACAATTACATTATCCTGTAACTTCTATAAATTCTGAAAACTTTAGCCGAATAAATTTAGATAAATATAATGTACTTATTTTGCCTAGCGGAAATTACAGAAGCATTTTAAATGAAGCTGGAATAGAAAAGCTACAATCATGGATTAAAAAAGGTGGTAAAGTAATTGCTATAGATCGTGCATTGAGAGCTTTTGCTGACAAAAAAGGATTTGGTTTAGAACGTTTTAAAGCAGATGAAGATGAAGACGAAGATGAAGGCGAAAATAAAAATCTAATTCCTTATGCAGATAGAGAAAGAGAAAATGCCAAACAAATGATAACAGGAGCAATTTTTAAAACCAAAGTCGATAATACACATCCAATGGCATTTGGTTACTCTAATACTTATTTTTCTCTTAAATTAGGAAGTACTTCTTATAGTTTATTGGACAAAGGTTATAATGTTGCGCATATAGGAAACAACCCAAACAAAGTTTCTGGTTTTGCAGGTAGTGAAGCAATAAAGAAATTAAGCAATACTCTAATTTTTGGCGAGGAACGTTTAGGCAAAGGAAGCATCATTTATATGGTTGATAATACACTATTTAGAAGCTTCTGGGAAAACGGAAAACTGTTTCTCGTAAATGCTATTTTCTTTCTAAATAATAATGCGTTTGAATTATAATATCACTTAATACCTTAATTTCTCAACATATGAAACTACTTAAAATAAAGTACATATTAGTCATACTTTTTATGACAATCATATCTTGTAGTAAAGATAGAACTTCTGGAACTACAGAATTCAAAGTTGACTTCGAAAAATTCAGTCTCGATAATGGATTACAAGTTATTCTTCATATAGACAGATCAGATCCAGTAGTTGCTGTAGCTTTAACCAGTCATGTTGGTTCTGCTAGAGAAATAGAAGGACGAACAGGTTTTGCTCACTTATTTGAACACTTACTTTTTTTAGAATCGGAAAATTTAGGAAAAGGTGGACTAGACAAAATGAGTGCTCGTATTGGAGGTTCTGGTGCAAATGGTTCTACAAGTAGAGATAGAACTAATTATTTTCAAACAGTCCCAAAGGATGCACTTGAAAAAATGATTTGGGCAGAAGCCGATAAATTAGGCTTCTTTATTAATACTGTAACTGAACAGGTTCTAGCTAAAGAAAAACAAGTTGTTAAAAACGAAAAAAGACAGAGTGTAGATAATCGTCCTTATGGACATAACTTTTATGTAATAGGAAAAAATTTATATCCAGCAGAACACCCTTACAATTGGCAAGTTATTGGCTCTTTAGAGGATTTGCAAAATGCAACGCTTCAAGATGTAAAAGATTTTTACAATCGTTGGTATGTGCCTAATAATGTAACGCTTACTATTGCTGGAGATTTCGATACAGTACAAGCCAAAGCATGGGTAAAAAAATACTTCGACGAAATAAAAAGAGGAGAAGATATTCCTGCAATGGAAAAACAAGCAGTACAACTGACTGAAACTAAAAAATTGTTTTATGAAGATAACTTTGCACGCTTACCACAATTAACTTTAACATGGCCATCTGTATATCAATATCATTCCGATTCTTATGCTTTAGAAGTTTTGGCAAGTTATTTATCTCAAGGAAAAGGAGCTCCTCTGTATAAAAGCTTGGTAGAAGACAATCAATTAACCGATAATGTAAGTATGTTTCAATACAATTCTGAAATTGCTGGGCAGTTTATGTTAAGCGTAACGGCTTTTAACAACACCAATTTAGATAATGTTCAGAGTGCTATAAATAATGCTTTTACAACGTTTGAAGTTGAAGGAATTTCACAAAAAGATTTAGATCGCATTAAAGCTAGTCAAGAAACCCGTTTTTACAATGGTTTGTCAAGTGTTCTCGGAAAAGGATTTCAATTAGCACAATATGAAATATTTGCTGGTGATCCAGGATTTATAAATCAAGATGTTAAAAATATTCTAGCGGTAACAACCGATGATGTTATGCGAGTTTATAATACCTATTTAAAAGAACAGCATTATGTGGCTACAAGCTTTGTGCCTAAAGGTGCTGCAAATCTAGCTTTACAAGATTCAAAATTGGCTCTAGTTGTTGAAGAACGAATAATATCTGATGCCGAAGATACTTTTGATGCTAGTATTGCTGCTACTTATAAAAAAACAACTTCTAGTTTTGATCGTTCGGCTGAACCAGAGTATGGTGAAAGTCCTAACGTAAAAGTGCCAATAGTATGGAAAGAAACACTTTCTTCTGGTTTAAATGTCTTAGGAATTGAAAACAATGAAGTGCCTTTAGTACAATTCAGAATGCAAATTAAAGGTGGAATGCTTCTAGAAAATCAAGACAAAATAGGTGTTTCAAATCTTCTGGCAGATATGCTTACAAAAGGAACACAAAACAAAACTCCCGAGCAATTAGAGAATGCTATTGAAAGCTTAGGTGCTTCAATAAATGCGTTTGCCACTAATGAAGCAATAATAGTTACAGGAAATACTTTAGCAAAAAACTATAATGCAACAATGGATCTTGTACTAGAAATTTTATTAGATCCTCGTTGGGATGTTAAAGAGTTTGAATTATTAAAACAAAGTACATTGAGTCAAATTCAGCGTCAAAAAGGAAATCCCAATAGTATTGCAGCAAATGAATATGCAAAACTAATATATGGAGAAGATCATATTCTATCTCATAACAATATTGGAACTGAAGAATCTGTCAATGCCATTACGATAGAAGATTTAACAAGCTATTACAACCAAAATATCTCACCAACAGTTTCTAATTTTCATATAGTTGGTGATATTTCAAAAGAAGATGTCAGTAATTCATTAGTCAATTTAAACGATAATTGGGATATTAAAAATGTTGTTTTTCCAGAAATAAAAACTCCAACTGCTCCAGAAGAATCGAAAGTCTATTTTTATGATGTTCCCAATGCAAAACAATCTGTAATTCAATTTGGTTATCCAGCACTTGCAGTAACTGATGCCGATTATTATGCAGTACGAGTTATGAATTATCGTTTAGGAGGTGGTGGATTTGCCTCTCAACTTACGCAGCAATTACGTGAAGGAAAAGGATATACTTACGGAATTAGATCAGGTTTTTCAGGAACAAACATTAAAGGTCCTTTTACCATATCTAGTGGTGTTCGCTCTAATGTTACTTTAGAATCAGCTAGTTTAATAAAAGACATAGTATCTCAATATGGTAAAAATTACAATGAAAATGATTTGGAGATTACTAAAGGATTCATGATAAAAAGTAATGCAAGAGCATTTGAAACTATGCGTTCAAAATTAAATATGCTTAGTAATATTAGTAATTATAATCTTTCTGACAATTATGCAAAACTACGTGAAGCCACTGTAAAAGAAATGACTGTTGAAGATATTCAAAAACTTGCAGAAAAATACTTAAACGTTAATACGATGAATTATTTGGTTGTAGGTGATGCTGCTACACAAATGGAAAAACTTGAAACTTTAGGTTTTGGAAAACCAATTTTATTAAATGAAAAAGATTAGGAAAAAACCAACAGGAACAATGGAGCCTCTGATTGTTAATTCAGCAGGTGCAAGTTTAGCTCCAAACAGATTTGTTTTTCCTAATACGAAAGAAAAAATTGAATTAAAAATTACTCAACTTTTTTTGAATTTAATTCAAAAAGGAGAAAATAGTCCATTTACTGAAAAAATGACAATAATAGAGAATAAAGAATATGATTTGGACTTTAGTTTGAAAGGAGAAAGTTACCAGTGCTTATTAGAATTGACAGAAATCACTCCTCCTGGAGAAATGAAAGGGGGTTTCAAAGATTTGACTTATAGTCACAATATTGGGGAACATTCCGATAAAATAATTAATCTTATAACAAAGAAATCTGAAAAATATGTTGGAATCGAAAAGGATATTTTTCTATTAATGTATATTTCTGATGACAGATCATTACCTTCTCTTACTACCGAAAAGTTAGTTATGACACATTTGAATAATAATGAGCATAAATTCAAAGGAATCTTCGTCCTTTTTCCGATACTTGAGAAGGATGGTCCAATTATTTATTATTATCCGAATAATGAAAAAAGCTTAACTGAAAATGAAATAAGTTCTTTAAAGAAAAATAAAGTAACTAATTTACGATTAAAATAACTATGCCTAACACGGTGTATTGTTCATTGCTACTGATTTTCATGCAAAGAAATCATAGTCCAAACCAATAAACAAGTCTTCAAAA
>Ga0164320_10000382_pt1 | contig 14130 bp, 11 predicted proteins | sample GuaBasSediGuay11_FD_113736 | JGI IMG/M metagenome (GOLD analysis project Ga0164320, IMG submission 113736) | Subseafloor sediment microbial communities from Guaymas Basin, Gulf of California, Mexico - Guay11, Core 4567-28, 0-3 cm | ecosystem: Environmental > Aquatic > Marine > Hydrothermal...
TCGGTCCGCTGGTATTTACCTTTTCAGCTATCAGCGGGAACTGGCATTTCATGCTGGTCAGTGCGCTCTTCTCACTCTCGCTGTTACCGGTCGCGTTACGCGAAGGTGGCAATCCTACACCGCCCATAAAAGAAAGAATGAGTCTGAAGAAGGTATACCAGACAACCCCCCTGGCGATAGTTGGCTGTATGTGCCTGGGCATGACCAACAGTCCCATGAACAACCTGATCGCGATCTATGGCGTAGAAGTCGGCCTCGAGGTTGCGGGCGCGGTAATGCTCAGTGCGGCATTGCAGGTAGGAGCGCTGGCTATGCAGTGGCCAATGGGTTGGGCCTCGGATAAACGCGACAGACGCCAGGTGATGATCTTCGGCATGCTGATGATGGCGCTGTTCTCCGCGGTTATCGCGTTTATGCCTGCCATGTCTCTCTGGGTCTATATCATTCTTGTCGGTATTGTTGGCGGATTTGCCATGTCGATATATCCCATCCTGCTGGCGCACGCCGGGGACTTCGTCACACCGAAGCAAATGGTGCCCCTGTGTGCGACCCTGATGCTGGCGTTTGCGGTGGGTATGGCGATCGGTCCTATCACCGGCAGCTTTGCGATGGATATCCTTGGTCCCCAGGGATTGTTTATTCACACCATCTTTTTCAGCCTGGTGTTTGTAATCTTTGCACTTTATCGGATGAGCAAGCGACATTCACGACCGATCGACGAACGACCTGCTTACGTTAATATACCCGCCAGCTCTACCGCCATTTCGCAACTCGATCCCAGGGCCAGGGTTGCGTCGAAATCGAAGAAAGCACGTATACCTGGAGAATCTAGTGATAAATGACAGGAAACCAGTCTTTCCCTGATCACTGGCCATCTTGCATACCATGCCCTGGAAATGGTGAGGTAGCCACCGTGATAGCACCGCTGTCAATTCACAACATGCAATATAACGAGTGCTACATGTGGACTTCGAATATAGTATGCATGCGATTTTACCTGCCTGCAGATAGACTCAAACAAAGCTGTTTAGACCTGTCATAGCCCCACCGGTTTTTTTGTTTTAATTAGAAGGAGTATTGCAATATGAGCAGGCAGTTACCGGAAATTGATTTTTCCAGGATTAAATCCCTGTTTCAACGCGAGCTTGCCCGCAACAGCGAACGCACAGCTAAGTCACAGGCACTATTGGCGAAGGCGAAAAAAGTGATGCCCAGCGGCGTGCCGATGGCCTGGATGTCCGGTTATTATGAAACAGCTCCCATGTTTATCGAAAAAGGCGATGGGGCCTATTTCGAGGATGTGGATGGCAATCGATATCTGGACATGAATCAGGCGGATCTGGCCGCATCCTGTGGCTTCACTCCCCAAGCGGTGACTGACGCTGTGCAGGAACAAATCACCAGGGGCAGCTCGTTTTTACTACCCACTGAATCCGCCATCCAGGTCGCGGAGCTTTTGGTCAGGCGTTACCATTTACCCAGATGGCAGTTTACCCTGGCGGCTTCCAGTGCTAATACCGAAGCTATCCGCCTCGCGCGGGCCTGGACCGGGCGCGACGAAGTATTGATGTTTTATGGTCATTATCACGGTCATTGGGACGACTTGATGGTGGAGTCTTCTCCGGCTACCAGCAGGGTTGAATATATCGGTCTGCCCAGCGACGTCGGCTCGAGGGCCGCCAATGTGCCGTTTAATGATCTGGATGAGCTGGAAGCGGCTCTTAAGACAGTGCGATACGCTTGTTTGATTGCCGAACCCGCGCTGACAAATTGTGGTCTGGTGCAGCCCGATGTAGACTTCTGGCAACAGGCTTATGCGCTTTGCAAGCGGTATGGAACCTTACTCGTGCTGGATGAAACCCATACCCAGACTTTTGCCTACGGTGGCCTGAAAGAGCTGTGGAAACTGGAATGCGACATTTATTCGATTGGTAAATGTCTGGGCGGTGGCATTCCAATCGGCGCTTACGGCATGAGTAATGAACTGGCACTGCTTGCCGAGGGAAGTATCGATCGTTACCGGGGCGGGCATGTTTTACCCCTGGGGGGCACTCTTTTTGGTAACGCCCTGTCGCTGGCCGCGGCCAGGGCTGTTCTGGAGAATATCCTGACGCGGGATGCCTATAGACGTGTCGATTTATTGGGTAAACAGCTTGCGGATGGATTGAACAGGATATTCAGGGATTACAATTTACCCTGGCATGCGCCGCATTTAGGGGGCCGTAGCGGATACTGCTTAACGCCAGAGCTACCGCGGAACAGCGATGAGGCCAGTTATTCGTTAAATTACGAACTGATCGACGCCAGGCGTTGTTTTTTAAATAATCGCGGAATATGGGATGCCATTGCCAGTGCGGGACCGGCCGCCTCATTTGCCCATCAAAATACGGATATCGATAAATACCTGAACCTGGTGGACGATTTTATTGCAGAAATACGCCGCTAGGTGAATAACAGCTTTTGCCCGATCGGAAAGACTGATCATAGATATAGGATAAATTTGTTACCCCAAAACCTGGCGTATCCTTATAATTCGCCGCGTCAACATCGCCCTGGACCTGTTCATGACTGACGTAAAAGAACTACCGCTGAAAGGCCTCAGGGTACTCGATTTCGGTCATTATATCGCGGGACCTGCGGTTGGCATGATTCTCGCCGACCAGGGTGCGGAAGTCATTCGCATTGATGCCCCGGGTGGTCCGCGCTGGAAAAACCATGCCAACGTCATGCTCGGGCGCGGCAAGAAATCTATTCTGCTGGATCTGAAAACTGGACAAGGGCGTAAAACCGCGCAAGCGCTAGCGGCTCGTAGTGATCTATTGGTGGAGAACTTTCGTCCCGGAGTAATGGATCGCCTGGGCCTGGGTGCGCATCAATTGATGGAGATCAACCCTGCGCTGGTCTATCTTTCGCTGCCCGGATTTTCCTCGCGCGATTCCGATCTAAGTGCAACCAGAGCCTTTGAGGGTGTTATCGCGGCAGCGTCGGGTCAATTTACGGATATGGGCCTGAGCCGGGTTCTGATGGGAATTAATCCTTCATTCACCCCTCTACCGCTGGCATCCGCCTATGCCGCGACCCTGGGAGCGACCGCGGCTGTTCTGGCGTTGAACAAGCGCAAACAAACCGGTTTTGGGGAAAAAATCGAAGTTCCATTGGCGTCGGCGCTTCTCGAAGGGCTGGTGTATAACGCCATGTACGTCGAAAACTACCCGGATCGCTACAAGTCTCCGCGCGAGCGTGAAATCGAAAGGCGGCAGGCGGCAGGTGCACCGATGGATATGACCTACGAGAAAATTCAGGAATACCTGGATCCTTTTTATCGTACCTATACCTGTGCCGATGGTCGGCCATTCTATGTTGTCTGTGCCTCTCACAGACATCATGTGGTCAATGCCATGAAGCTGATGGGACTGTGGCAACAACTGCAAGCCGATGGCCTACCAGATTTTGACGCCTACCTGCCAAGCGATCAATGGCCCGAAGGGCAGGATTGTACGCTCGCCGCCTACCCGTTTTCGCCCGTGTGGGCAAAAAAGATTTCCGTCGCAATGATGGAGGTGTTTGCTACTCGCAGTGCTTTCGAATGGGAGCAAATCTGGGGCGAGGCAGGTATTCCCGCAGCCGCTCTCCGCAGTACCGAGGAATGGCTCGCCTCCGAGCATGCACTCGCTTCCGGACTGGTCCTGGAGGCCGATGACACGGAGCTTGGACACAACAGGCAGATGGGAAACCTGGTGTGGCTGGCGCAAAGCTCGCAAAAGGCCCTTGTTAAAAAACCAGCTCCACTTGTCGATGCCGATCATGAAGAGGTTCTGAATATTCTGGCTGAACCGGCAAGGGCTAAACCCGGGCAGATAAATCCCGATGACAGTGGCTGGTTGAACGGCGTCAAGATTCTCGACTTGACCAACGTGATCGCAGGGCCGACGATCGCTTCCACGCTGGCGCGTTTCGGTGCCGAAGTGATTTCGCTATCACCCATCGAACCTACCATGGATCCGTGGAATACCGTCATCTTTGGCTTGCAGGCGGGCCGCGGTAAACGCTCGTTGCTATGTGACCTGAAAACAGACCAGGGGCAGCAGGTACTTGCCCGCCTGCTTGCCGAGGTAGACGTCATCACGCTGAACGGACTCGAGCGACAGCTTGCCGGACTGGGGCTGGATGCCGAGCGTTTGAAATCAATCAATCCCAAACTCGTGCTGTGTCTGTTCGATGCCTACGGTGGCCCGATGCAAGGGCCGCGTAGCGGATATCCGGGTTACGATGACCTGGCGCAGGCTTCTACCGGGGTGATGGCGCGCTTCGGCGGCAGTATCGACACGCCCGAGGAACACGCGCACCTGGGCACCATCGATGTACTGGGTGGTTTCGCCGGCGCGCTGGCTATCTCGATGGCGCTTTACCAGGGGGAGGGGGCTACCGCGCGTACTTCGCTGGTCGCGGCCGGCCAGTTGATCCAGCTACCTTTCATGATTGACTATGATGGACGGCCAGCTTTCGACGAGCCTGCTGGGCGCGAGGTAAAGGGCTGGGGGCCGCTTTATCATTGCTACGAGGCAGCCGATGGCTGGTTTTTTCTCGCCATCGAGGAACAGGACTTGCCCCGGTTGTCCCAGCTCCCCGGTATCGAAGCTGTCACCAGTCTTCATGGTCCCGAGCTGCAGCAGGCCCTGGGCAAATGTTTCCGGGAAAAGGATCTGGCTCACTGGGCCTGTCTCCTGCAAGGTATCGATGCTGGCTTTTCGCCATTGGCGACCCTGCAGGGGTTACGCGAAGAAAACCTGCAGGTAGAAAGTCAGGGCTCACCTGACCTGACTGATAGTACCTATTGTTTCGTGCGCCATGACCAGCACCCGAGTGGCCGCTCGGTCGACATAGTCGCGCCAAATGCAATTCGACCTCAGTCGTCCCGTATTTCAATACCCTTCCCGGCACGCAAATATGGCAGCGATAGCAGGGCATTACTGGCAGAGCTCGGATATTCCACAGATCAAATTGAATCCCTGATTGTTCAGGGAGTGGTATCGGAAAACTGGAGCGAAGATTACCTGCCGGAGTAGTCATGCTAGCCCGCATTTCTCACCAGCCTTCTCGGCAACTGCTCCATGCGTTGCTCTACCCCGAAGCGTCGGACCGCCGGTACGCCGGACCGCTGCATCCATGCAGGGCACAGCCTTTCGCCCTCTCGGCAATTGCTCCTGCATTGCTCTACTACTGCACATCCATGTGCATATCGCTACGAAAGCTGGTGAGAAATGCGGGCTGGCCCTGAATACGACATACCTGGTTGCCGGGTTAACAGTAGCGATATCTTATATTTCCGCCTGCTTCAATCGCATTCGGGCAACGGGCCGCTCGTCTATGAAAATATGAATGATGGCAGTGATTGCCGCGATAATTGCTGTAGCCCACCAGATCACATCATAGGATCCCGTGCTGTCAAATAGATAGCCCCCCAGCCAGACACCGGTAAAAGAGCCTAACTGGTGATTCAGAAAAACGATGCCATAAAGAGTGCCCATGTAGCGCAGCCCAAACATCTGTGCGACCAGGCCTGAAGTGGGAGGCACAGTTGCCAGCCAGAATAATCCCGTGGTAATGGAAAATGCGTAGATGGTAAAGGTAGACATGGGTAAAATCAGAAACAGGACCAGAACCATGGCTCGACCAGCATAGTTATACACCAGCAACCATTTCATGGAATAGAACCCCGAAAGATACCCGGATCCAAGTGAACCAATAATGTTGAACAATCCTATCAGTGCCAGGCTGGTGGCTGCAACTGACGAATCGAAACCCTGGTCAGACAAGTAAGCTGGCATATGCACCGTTATGAACGCCAGCTGAAAACCGCATACAAAAAAACCTGCTACCAGCAACCAGTAGTGAATATGTCCTGTCGCTTCGGTTAATGCTTGCTTGAGAGTCTGTTCAGGTTCATCGAGCAATTTATTTTTACTGGCTGCGTCGCCGACAAATGGCGTCGCCAGTAGAATCATAAGCAAAGCGCCGGCCGCCATAATAATAAGAGCCGATTGCCAACCATAAGATTCAATGAAATTTCTCGCCACGGGAATCAACAGAAACTGACCCGCGGAACCCGCCGCGGTGCCCAGGCCAAGTGCGAAAGTCCGTTTTTCAGGGGAGACCATACGTGCCATGGCCGGTAATACGACACCAAAACCGGTGCCTGCGATACCCATGCCGAGCAGGATACCAGCGCCAGTATGCAGTTCCCAGATACTGCCCGCGTTAGCGGTAATATACAGGCCTAGCGAATAGAGCAGGGCGCCGCCAACAATGGCCTTAACCGTACCAAAACGGTCAGCAAAGGCCCCTGCAAAGGGCTGAGACAAGCCCCAGAACAGATTTTGCAGGGCCAGCGAAAAGGCGAAGATTTCCCGACCGTAACCGAAGGTTTCCGAGATAGGCTTCATAAAAAATCCCATGGAAGATCTCAACCCGAAATTAAGCGCCAGCAACACGCAGGCAAGAATGATTGCCAGGCTTAACAAGCGTTTGGGTTGAGTCATGGAGTTTTCTTAATCGATTTATGTCGATATTGACTATACCTGTTTACCTGTTGTGGTGGTACCAGTTCAGAATCCAGGAATTCGGGCGACAAACCATTCCCCCAGCTGCAAACTGTCGGGGTAAATCAAATGATCCTGACAGGTAAACTCAAGGGAACCGAAAGCCTGTGTGAGCCAGGGGGATTTTGCCGCTGACATTGCTTGCCCCGGGTAATTTAAATTAATTACAACAATATGTTGCGTTGCACAAAAAAGCTTGACATATCCGCTGACAGCCACTATATTGCTGGTATTGTTGCAGTGCAGCACAAATATTTAAATTATTTATTAACTTTTACTCGAGGATAGTGATATGTATGAAAATTTCTTGAAATTGGCCCAGGAAAGCATGAAGCCCATGATGATACTGGCTGAAAACAATACCGCTCTAGCGGTAAAACTGTTGAAAAGTCAGTCTGAAAATGCGGCTGAATTGTTGCAAAATAACCTGGCCCACGTACAGGCCCTGGCGGAAACCCGGGATTTGAACCTTGCTGTTGAAATGCAGCAAAAGTATGTCGAAAGCATAAGCGAAAAGATGGCTAGCTCTGCCAGGGAAAATGCCGCAGTCATAGAAGATGCCGTTGCCGAAGCTGGAAAGATTTTCGAAGGTTCTATCGCGGAAGTACAGGCCCAGGCCCGTGAAACTGTTGAAAACATTGAAAAGGAAATCCACAAGATAAATAGCAAGGCTGCCTAATTCATCATTCCTATGGATTAATCGAGGCTGGTAGTTATTCACAGCTGTTAAAAGCCCGGCGATCACAGATCACCGGGTTTTTTTTTCGATAAAAGGGAATTTCTCGCGAAGGCGCGAAGGAAGGGGTATGGTCCGGGAATGCCAGGGCCCGACCCCTGGTGAGAAATGCGGGCTAGGGGCATACTGGACTGAACGCACTATTCGGGCAATGACTGCGCGGATCCGAAATGGTAGTTTTTAATTTTCCACCGACGAGGATAGTTTGAATGGCTGAATTTAACGAAGCATTAGGCAGTATTGAACATGCAGATGGATTCTATGTCGCCAGGTTGGAGCGTCTGTTGGAGCATGATCAAAATGCAGTCTGGTTGATGTTGTCGGATCCTTCACGAATCGTTGAATGGTTAGCCCCCGGGGAAATCGAACTACGTGAAGGTGGATCGGCAAAACTGAATTTTGTCGATAGTGGTATCGTGATCGACAGTATCGTCACCGAGCTGGATCCACCACGGTTGCTGGAATATTCATGGAGCGGGCCCGGGGAACCGATCCGACCTTTGCGCTGGGAGACCGAGGTGGTCGAAAATGGAACCCGTCTGACCCTGACGCTGAAAACTCCCGAGGATGAGGATATCGCTCGTTTCTGTGCCGGTTGGGAAGCCCATTTGATGATGTTGATGGCGGCGATTGAGGGAGTGCCGATCAAATTTCCATTCGATCGATTCCTGTCGTCACGGGAAGCGTACAAACAGGTATTGGAAGACCTGTAGAGCCAAATATTCTCCAGCCCCATTGACCTGCATCATATTATTCGAACAAACATACCCCAGACTGGTATTTTCACCGAACTTTGTTCTATGGATTACGATATCGCCATCATAGGGGCAGGGCCTGCCGGTTTAAGCTTTGCCTGTTGTTTACGTGACAGCGGCCTCAATATCGCTGTTATCGAGAAACAAAGCCGTGAAGTGTTAGCCGATCCACCGATAGATGGGCGTGATATCGCTTTGACTCACCTGTCACGTAAGCTGATGCGACAACAGGGAAGCTGGCAGCGTATCGATGCCCGACAGGTTTCTCCGATTCAAAGGGCCGAGGTTATAGATGGCGACTCACCCTATACGCTCAACTTCGACACGCCCACGGACAATACCGACGCGCTCGGCTTCTTGATATCCAACTTCCGTATTCGCAAGGCTATTTTCGAAGAATTTGAAACCCTTACAAATGCCACCCTGATCGATGAAGCAGAGGTTAGCCAGGTTTCAACCGATGAAAATGGGGCCAGGGTCAAATTGGCCTCTGGCGATAGTATAGAAGCCTCGATGATTGTGGCCGCTGATACGCGTTTTTCGGTGACGCGCCGGCAGATGGGAATCGCTTCCGACTCCCATGATTTTGGTCGTACCGCGATCGTCTGCTGGATGGAACATGAATTGGACCACCATCAAACCGCATTTGAATGTTTCCATTACGGGCGCACCCTTGCGTCCCTGCCGATGCCCGGCAAGTTATGCTCCATCGTCATTACGGTACCTTCCGAGCAGGCTGGTCAAATTCTTGATATGAGTGAAGACAGCTTTAACATGGACATTGAAACACGCCTGAATGGACGACTGGGTAAAATGAAACAAAAGGGCAAGCGCTATCCTTATCCACTCGTTGGGGTTCATGCGAGTCGATTTTTCAGCAATCGTTTTGCGTTGATCGGAGATGCCGCGGTTGGCATGCATCCCGTTACTGCCCACGGATTTAATCTAGGTTTGAGTGGGCAGGATCTGTTGGCCAGTGAAATATCGACAGCGATATCTCAGCGAAGGGATTTCTGGGATTCGGCCGTTTTAAGCCGTTATCAAAAACAGCATATGTTATCGTCACGCCCGCTTTACCATGGTACCAATTCAATCGTATGGCTGTTCACCAATGACAGCCTGCCGGCCAGCCTGGTACGCAAGGCTGTATTGCGCATCTGCAATAATCTGCCACCGGTAAAATGGGCAATAACCCAAAAACTGATGGCAAAAAACCAGATCAGGTCGATCTTGCCTGGCATCGCGAAATGCGGGCAAGAACCCTAGATTTTGACCTTAAGTAAGTGCCATAGGCGTCAGACCCCGTTTCAGTATGGTCGGCGCTTCAGTGAGTGACCGGTTTGACTTCGGGATTATTCTCAGGCTCGCGAACGGCGCTGTCCGCTGCCACGGAGGTCGTCGCCCCGGCCTTTTCTGCAACTTCTGCGATTTTATCGACATCGAGTACCGGTTGGCTGGCTTCGGTGTGTTGGTCTGGCCTGCCTGCAGACTTCGAGGCGTTGGTTGTTGCCATGTCATCCTCGATGATTTCCGGACTGGCTTCGTCATTGCTGGTGGCAGCGAATGGCTCGGCAGGTTTCTCCGCAGCTTCCTCAACAGCTTCTGCAGACGCTTCCTGCGTCGCTGCCGTATCTATCAATCCACCGTCGGCTATCGTATCCCGGGCACTGGTTTCGTCATCAACGGAGATTAATACCTTACCTTGATGCTGCTGCAGAAGATTGGTCAGGGTTCTACTGTCGCCCAGGGTTTGCGCACCCTCCGCCAGGTGCTGGTAAACCTTGACATAGTTTTGCGTCAGATCACTAACCAGTTCCGAGGTTTTATCGAAATGCCTGTCGACACTGGATTTGTAACTGGTCAATTCTTCCCTGGCCATGTCCAGCTCGGATTTGGTTTTAATGGCCTGTTTGACCGACGGTGCGAGCAGCCGATAAGCCAGCGCGCCTATCATTGCACCGGCGACCAACGCAATAATACCGACCTGCCATACAGAATTCAGATAATCCACGGGCCTTCTCTTAAGCTATCGAAGTTTCGAAACAAGCCTTGATTATAAGATATCCGCCAGGGTAATGAAATCAGCGAAAACAGCGGGCTAGAAATTCAAAAAAGTCCCTTTATAGCGACAGGCTACCCGGTAATTCGATTGCTTGCAGTTCCGGGAACCTGTCAAAGAACTCGGTAGTATTCTGCACGGTTCCCAACCATTCATAGGTGATCGCTTTCACCGAGCTGATAGCGGCCCCGGCATCGCGCATACGGTTCAGTCCCGTTTCCGCGTCGCCCGCGGTAGTGGCGACCGCGTCTTTCAATACCACCACACGGTAGCCGCATTGCATCAGTCCCAGGGCTGACTGGGCCACGCAGACATCGGTTTCTGTCCCCACCAGGATAGCCGTGTTACGCCGGGTCGCTTCGACATCGGCGAGAATTTCCGGGTTGTCTGCCAGGCCAAAGGCATTTTTATTATGCACCATGGTTTCCCGTGGCAGTGCATTCAGTATCGACTGGTTTAAATTGCCGGTATTTTCGATATCTTCTGCCATGGCGACAACAGGAACGTTCATCCCTGCTGCAATTTTTAATAGCCAGACCACCTTTTCCAGTAGGTGTTTGCCTATCGAATCGTCGTACTTCCGCAGAAAACTGTCCTGTATATCGATCACTACCAGAACCGAATCATCATGCCTGACCAGTGATTTTTTAATATCTACATTCTTGCTCATGTCGCAATTCTCAGTCGTAATACCCGGCCCTGATCGAAGCCCCGATAAAGTTACATATCAATCGCTCTGCATGGATCATGGTAATCTTGCCGACATCGTGTTGTGGCGCGATTTCAACCAGGTCCATGCCCAGTACCCGCCCCTTGTTGACCAGGCCGTGTATCAGTTTGCGAAGCTGAGGCCAGTCCAGGCCGCCCGGGGTTTGCGCCATTACCGCTGGCATGATGGTCGGGTCGATACCGTCCGCGTCGATGGTCAGGTAATATGGGCCGCCATGCGGAATTCGCTCCAGCACCGCGTCCATGCCCATGTCGTGCATCTCGTAGGCACTGATGATCTCCGCGCCATAGGCCATGGCATCTTCCACCTCGGCGCTGCGCGCACTGCCGATACCGCGCATACCAATTTGCACGATCTTGTCTATCCACGGCATTTCCGAAGCACGCCTTATCGGGCTCGAATAGCCCTCTGTTTCACCGTTGATTTCGTCGCGCCAGTCTAAATGGGCATCGACATGAACCAGCGTTATCGGGGCGCCCTGAACTTCGAGTGCGCGCATCACCGGGATCGGAATGCCGTGATCGCCGCCGAGCGAGATCAGGGTGGTGTTGGCGCTAAAGATTTTTCTCGCCGCCTGCTCGGCACGACGGTAGTGCTCCTGGTGATCGGCCATGTCCGCGGTGACGTTGCCACAATCCACTACTTTAATCTCACGCCCATCGAGCAGCGGTCCACCCAGATCCCAGTCAAAATGATTTTTAGTATAGGCTATATCTTCCATGCTGCTCGCCTGGCGGAGGGCGTCCGGTGCCAGGCTCTGATCATTCGCCATTGCCGATGGGTGGTAGGGCATTCCAAATGGAATGCCAAGAATAGCTATATGGGCATTGAGATCGTCCAGATTGGTTTGCAGGGGAAAGTCTAGAAAAGTTCGGGGAGTTGCACCGGGTGGCTCGGTTAACATTTTATTCATTCTATCCTGGCAGGAGATACGAGAAAGTATAAACGGTACGAATGCAATGGGCCATTCCTGCCCATACGACTAATAATTATGGCTATTTACGGGTGCATTAACCTCCGACCCTTTGGGCCCCGAAATCTTATTCCACGATCAGCAAGGCAGGGCATTAAATATGCCTGCATCAATTATGCTTGCCATTGTCCAGAATACGAATTCCCCAAACCCGGGTTCCACGTCAATAGCGATTTACATTGCCGATAACAGTTACCCCCACTATCGCTTATAGCTGGACAGGAGAGTACATCCAGTTCCCGCTTATACCAGGGTCCGAGCATGGTGTAGGTCACCTCAACCGCTCGTTTCTGGAGTGGGCATACTATTACCCTGGTTCTGATTTTTTGTCCCATGGCTTGCTCCTGAAATAAATAGATATTCACATGTTCTATACAATATCAGGCTCATTGTATTGATTCAGATCAATTAAAGCTGGCGCGCCAGTAGCAAATCATTTGTCACCGATTCCTTAGTTTGGGTTAATAAGTCTTTTCGAACGGAAAACTGTCGAGGCGCACGGCGCCGTTATCCGTTACCAGGACCTGGGTTTCAAGCTTTATCGATTCGCTACCCTCTTCACCGATTAAGCTTTCCACGCAGAGCGTCATATTTTTCTCGAAGCGCCCACTATGCGCGCTTTCAAAATCAGGGTGCAGCGGAATAAGCGGCCATTCATCCGCCATGCCGACCCCATGCACCGCCAGCGAGTATCGGTAAGGCTGATATTTCTCGGGAATCCGCCAGGACTTATCATTGAATTCGAGAAAACTCATACCTGGTTCGATGATCGACAGGTTGTGATGGATTTGATCGAGCGCTGCGCCGTACAGCGCGTTTTGTTTTGCAGTCATTCGCGTATAACCGCAGGTCCAGGAACGTGACAGGTCTGCACAATAGCCATAAGGCCCTATCATGTCGGTATCGAACGATATCATCTGGCCTTCTCGACAAATGTAATCTGAACACTCCTGGTACCACGGATTAGTACGCGAGCCACAGGTTAGCAACCTTGTTTCCAGCCATTCTCCACCGGAACGCGCATTTTCGTAATGCAGCTCGGCCCACAGCTCCTGTTCGCTACGGCCCGGCATGGAATACTCATAGATCCGCGCCATACCCGCTTCACAGACACGAATAGTCCAGCGCATCAATTCGATTTCATCGGCGCTCTTGATGGCGCGGGCATGCTCGGTCAGCGCCTGACCCTCGACAAAAACAAGACCGCGCCTCTCTAGTTCCATGAACCCGGTCGGTTCGATTTTATCAATTGCGATTCTTCGATTTCCGCCACCATGAATATCCACCAGATCAGAAATCTCTGCACCCCATTTGCTTACATTTTCATCGATCCGATCACCGGCAGACATGTATATCCATGCAATCGAGTTGCGCACCTCGTCGATCGTTTCAAAGCCGTCGCAGAGATGATGGCAGCCTTTGAATTCGAACATGATCGCCGGGCCATCGGCGAAAATCAGTGCGTATCGAATCGCGGTATGCGCGGTCCATACCTGCATATTACTCACGTCCAGCGCATAGCGGATATTGATCGGGTCGTAAAGCAATATAGCGGCGCAGTCATGTTGTAACAGTTGTTGCCTGATTCTCGACAGGCGGTAATGTCGCGCATTGACCAGAGTCTTGTGTGGAATCGGGCTTTTCAGCGGCAAATGCGCGCCGCTTTGATTAAGATAAGTTTTCTTGCGTTCATCGAAAAACACTTCAGACATGGCTGCGCCCATAAAACCCGAGTTGCTCTTCAGCGGAGAAACCGACTCCCGGTTCTTCATAGTATGAAAAAACGGTCATAATCCTTTGCCGACTACCTTGCACCGGGCTGATTCGATGCAAGGTGTTCTTGCCCCTGAAAACATTGAGAGTTCCCGGGCTCAGAACAAGGGTTGAAACCTCGGCCTGCTGGTCCAGCAGGAATTCACCGATGCCATCGTAGTTGGGATCGATATCATTGCGTAAACCGTTGCGATAGACAAAATCACCGCCCTGTTCGGGGGACTGCAACAATAGTGTGGTGGTAAATTCGGAGCGATCGAAGTGCCAGTTGAGGGCTTCACCGTCACGATAGGCCATCACGTTCACCCTGGCTAACAAGTCGTTCATAACATAGAGGCTGGGTTTGTTCATGATTAGCGCAAGAAACTCGGCGAAGGGCGGCCAGAGATACAACTCAACCAGCACGGAGTCGGGGATCTGGTCCGAACAAATGGTGTGGTTGGTGGTTTCAAATTCCATCAGAGCAGGGTGATCGGACGGTAGCTCTGACGCCATCGTGGAGAAA
>Ga0164320_10000383_pt1 | contig 14087 bp, 11 predicted proteins | sample GuaBasSediGuay11_FD_113736 | JGI IMG/M metagenome (GOLD analysis project Ga0164320, IMG submission 113736) | Subseafloor sediment microbial communities from Guaymas Basin, Gulf of California, Mexico - Guay11, Core 4567-28, 0-3 cm | ecosystem: Environmental > Aquatic > Marine > Hydrothermal...
CGGTTCTCGGCATTGCCAATAATGACTACGAAGTTGCGCCCATCGCCAATTCGGTTATGCGCCGCATGATCGACCGCAATGTTGTCGACCCGAGTAAAATTCGCACCATTTACAAATCACAAACCTTCCCAACGACTGGTTACGGGCACGCCTACAATCTAGATCCGACTCTGGCTGCGAAGGTTCGTCAAGCTTTCTTCACCTTCGAATGGGAAGGTTCGGCTCTGAAGAAAGAGTTCGAGAAATCGGGCGAAGGTAAATTTGTCTCGATCGTTCACAAGTTTGATTGGGACGTTATCCGCAAAATCGATTCCGCCAACGGCATCAAATACACCTGTAAATAGAACTATCTCCGGCGGGGGTCGTGCCGCAGTTTCTAGCGCGCCTCCGTTCGAGAATTTAGTCGTTTTAAAATAGCCGTTTTAAAATAGCCGTTTTAAAATAGTCGTTTTAAAAAAGGGAATCTCATCGATTAAGCCATGCTGCGCCTACAAAAACTGACCAAACAATATAAAACCGGCGACCTTGCCCTAAAGAGCATCGATCTTGAAGTACCGGATGGTCAGGTTATGGCCCTGATTGGCCCGTCGGGTGCGGGTAAATCAACGCTGATCCGTTGTGTTAACCGCCTGGTCGAACCGACATCGGGTAGTGTTCACTTAAATGAATCGGAAATATCCAGCCTGGGTCAAAACCAGCTCAGGAAAGCGCGCCGTCGCATGGGTATGATATTTCAGGAATACGCCCTGGTCGAACGACTGAGCGTGATGGAAAACGTGCTCTCTGGCCGACTCGGCTATGTGTCTTTTTGGCGCAGTTACTTTCGGAAATTCCCGCAAAACGATATCGACGAGGCGTTCCGGTTACTCGAACGAGTCGGCATTGACGACATGGCGGACAAACGGGCCGATGAATTGTCAGGTGGCCAACGTCAACGGGTCGGCATTTGCCGAGCCCTGATTCAAGACCCTGAATTGCTGCTGATTGATGAACCAACCGCCTCGCTTGACCCCAAAACGTCGCGTCAGATCATGCGCTTGATTTGTGAGCTGTGCAAAGAACGCAAATTATCGGCGATCATTAACATTCACGATGTATTGCTGGCCCAGATGTTCGCCGAACGCATCGTTGGCCTGCAATTGGGTGAAATCGTCTACGATGGTCCCCCTGGTAATCTCACCGCCGAAGTCCTGACGACAATTTATGGTGAAGAGGATTGGGAAGCGACCATCGAAAAAGTCGATGATGAGGATGATGAAGAACCGGACGCTGTCCCAACATCCGCAGCCATAGCGGAATAGAGACAGTAGATATGTCCGCACCACGCACCTGGAAACGGCCACCATTTATCGAACGTCCGTTGCTACGCTGGGGATTGATCACCGGTGGCGCTCTTTTTCTGGTAGTTTCAATCGGTACCATGGATGTTAATTGGGATCGGGTTGCCGCCGGCCTTCCGCGAGCGGAGCGGTTTATTGCCTCCTTTTTCCCACCCGATTTTACCAGCAAATCCTCCGATATCTGGGAAGGCATCATTGAAAGTCTGTGGATGACCGTGGTCTCGACGGTTATCGGTATCCTGTTGTCCATTCCGGTCGGATTGGGGGCCGCGCGCAACTTGTCACCGCGCTTCGTATATCTGATCTCACGGGGAATTCTTGCTGTATCACGAACATTTCCGGAGATTATTATCGCGCTGTTTGCGGTCAAACTGTTCGGTTTTGGCCCCTTCGCCGGCATCATTGCTTTGTCCATTGGCAGTATTGGATTCTATGGAAAGCTGCTCGCTGAAGACATTGAGGACATGGATCCGGTGCAAGCGGAAGCCGTAAAAGCAACGGGGGCGTCGTGGTTCCAATGGCTCAATTATTCGGTTCAACCGCAAGTCATGCCGCGCATGATTGGGCTGGCCATGTACCGCTTCGACATCAATTTCAGGGAATCAGCGGTGCTGGGCATTGTCGGTGCGGGTGGTATCGGGGCGACCCTGTTAACGACCTTTGATCGCTACGAATTTAGTTCATCTGCCGCCATCTTACTGATCATCATTGGTATTGTAATGGTCGTCGAATACTCGTCTGGCTACATTAGAAAGTGGGTTCAGTAATGCCCGTAACACAGCAGGGCGACATCAAAATCTGGAAACGCAGGAGCAGTAATTTTCAACTGGCGATCTGGTTTGGGCAATTCATTGGCGTCGCAATTTTTGTCTACTGCTGGCAATTGGTCTCGGAAAACACGATCTGGATGTTTGTCACCGATGCTCCCCGTCAGGCAGTCGATATGATGGAGCGCATGGTTCCACCGAAATGGAGTTACATGAATAGTCTGTGGCGGCCAATATGGGACACCATTACCATTGCCACATTGGGAACCCTGATGGCAGTTGTTCTTGCTTTCCCCATCGCATTTCTAGCGGCACGCAACACGACTCCGTCCTCTGCGTTTGCCCGTCCGATTGCGCTATTCATCATCGTCGCATCGCGCTCGATCAATTCTCTACTCTGGGCGTTGATGCTGGTTGTTATTCTCGGGCCGGGCGTGTTCGCCGGCGTTTTGGCCATTGGATTCAGGTCGATTGGCTTTTGTGCCAAGTTGCTTTATGAAGCAATTGAAGAGATTGACGAGACGCAGGTCGAAGCAGTAACTGCCACGGGCGCCGGCGGCGCGCAAATTCTGAACTATGGAATTGTTCCGCAAATCCTGCCCGCCTTTGCTGGCATTTCTGTTTTTCGCTGGGATATCAACATTCGCGAATCAGCCATTTTGGGTCTTGTCGGTGCGGGTGGGATTGGGTTGCAACTCAGTTCGTCGATCGACACCGTAACCTGGACCCAGGTCTCGGTTATTCTGCTGGTTATTTTGGTGACTGTTATCGTCAGCGAATGGGTTTCTGCAAAAGTGCGGCACGCGATTATTTAGTCCTGCTGTATTCAGTCGACTCGGTACTGGGTCAGGTATAACCCGGTTCACGCTCGGTCTCGCGCAAAGATTCATCGATCACGTTCAGCGCAAAATCCATATCCTTGCGCGTCGTGATTAATGAGGGTGTCAGGGTCAGCACATTGCCCATTGTGGTTTTAAAACTCAGGCCTTTCGCCAGCGACCTGTAGAGAACCCTGTCGGCGGCTTCATTGGCCGGCTCGCGGCTATCCCGATCTTTCACAAGTTCTACGCCAAGCAGGAAACCACGTCCGCGTACATCGCCAACCAATGGATGTTTATCCATCATTTCAAGTAGCCGATTTAAGGCATAATCACCTACAGCGGCGGCATTTTCGACCAGCCCATCTTCTTCAATGATCTGGATTGTTGTCAGTGCTGCACGGGTGGTCACCGGGTTTTTTTCGTGCGTGTAATGACCGTATGCATAGTCCTGGGCCAGGTCGAGCTCGGGCTGACAAACAACGGCGGCGATAGGTAAAATTCCACCACCCAGGCCTTTACCGATGACCAGAATATCCGGCACCACCTGGTCATGGTCGCAGGAAAATAGTTTACCAGTCTTACCGAGACCGGTCGGAATTTCATCGAATATCAGCAGTGCACCGAATTCATTGCAAGCCTCGCGCACCTGTTGCCAGAAGCCGGGCGGTGCAATATAGGGTACCGCGCGACTGGGCTCGGCGATAACTGCCCCAATGTCACCCTCTTTTTCCAGAACGTAACGGATTTGACTGGCACATAACTCGGCACTACCCTCGCGCACCCCCCAGGCATTGCGGTAATCACCAAACGGAGGTACGTGTTCGGTCCCGGGTAGCAATGGACCCACCGGACCACCGCGAAACATTTCTTCACCACCAACACTGGAAGCGCCGAATCCGGCACCGTGAAATGCGTCCCAGAAGGAAATCGTTTTGAATCGACCAGTCGCTACACGTGCCATCTTTAAAGCAATTTCTATTGCATCCGATCCCCCGGTGGTAAACAGGCTTTTTGACAGACCGCCGGGCGCAATTTCCGCCAACTTTTCTGCCAATTGCGCCGCCACATCACAGGCATAGCGTCTCGGGGCAAAGGATAACTCATGCATCTGACGAGTGATTGCTTCGATCAGACGTGGATGCCCGTAGCCTATGTGATGCAGGTTATTGCCGTGGAAATCCATGTAACGCTTGCCGGCGTGATCTTCGATCCAGATACCCTCGGCCTTGCGGATAGTATTCAGGCAGGGAGTGGAAATGGATTGATGCAAAAAGTATTGCTCGTCACGATCAAGAATGTCCCGGGCCTCGGCATTGATGTGTTCAGCTTGCCACTGTTGCCGGCGAGGCGAACTGTTCAGGTCTCCCTCGCCCGATTGCGGTGAATTTACTTTTTGTTGGTTCTGGGGATTACTCATGGCGAGGCCAGGTGATGTTGCGACGCGAGAATAATGCACTGAATCAGGTAGCAATCCTAGCAGAAAATACCTACCCTGAAATCAGACGATCTATCGCAGCCTGTCAATAAAGGGGTCGGTGACAACTGATAATCATTCGCACTTGTCACCGACCCCTTTATTCCTTTTATTCGACCCTTATATTCCATTGATAGAATCATAATTAATTTAAACTGATAAATGGAATAAATCGGTACACCACCTATTATTAGGTCAGGGGAGAAAATATCAGCCTTAACGGTTACACGAATTATCTTTCGTGGGGCTGTGGCAGGTTCTAATTCCAGCATCTATAATCTGGCTAAAATAACAAACTATGACTGCAGGGAAAAAATACCAACACATCTTTCTATCTACTTTTGCATTAATTGCAATACTGATTACTGCGTCCATCGTAATTATTGACTACATAGCCGCAGAGGAAGCGCACATGGTCGAAGTGCACGATATCGGTGGGCGCCAGCGAATGTTGTCAGAGAGAACAGTCCATCTGCTCCTCGAATATGCGGTGGAGAAAAATCCAGACGCTCGCGGGCAAATAATCAAGCTAATAGAAAATTCACTTCAGAAATTCGATATAACACACCAGCTATTGATCAGAGGCAAACTCTCGAATAATGAAACTGTTATCTTCTCAGATAGCATCGACAATATCTTTTTTGATGGACCAGAATTCCTCGATCTAAAAGTACGCATATTCATTTACAACACGCGTGAAGTACTGGACAGTGAGTGGTCCCCGGGACTAATCTCCAGCTATTACCTAATACAATTAAGAGAAGCCTCAAAACAGGATTTACACACCAGTCTGGATGCACTGGCTGCCCAATACACAGCGAACAGCAAGTCGAGGATAACCAGGCTACGAGTTATTGTGGCAATATTGCTCGGAGGTATCGTTGTGGTTCTCTGCGTGGTCGGTGTACTTGTATTTATTCCAATGTTTAAACGCATCGAGGCGCAAGAGCAGGAGTTGCATAAACTGGCATTTATCGATCCACTGGCCAACTGTCATAACCGACGTAGCTTCCTGGCCAATGCCGATACCGCGTTTGAGCGCAGTAGGCGCTATAAGCATACTTTCGCGATACTTTTTATCGATATCGACCGTTTTAAAGACATCAATGACAACTACGGGCATGCCATCGGTGACGAGGCAATTAGAGAGATGACACGTATATGCCTGGAAAATATTCGCGATTCGGATATCCTTGGTCGCATCGGTGGCGATGAATTCGGCGTCATTTTGCAGGAGTGTGGGCTCGGTTACGCGACCCAGTCCGCCGAAAAGCTGCGCGAACGTATTTCAGATCATATTGTCTCAAGCAAGCTGGGTACGATTAAATTCAGTATTAGTGTCGGAGCGGCAACCGTTAAAGACAGTGATACCAACGTCGATGACACATTAAAACGAGCCGACAGGAATCTCTACAAGGCAAAACGTACCGGTCGAAACCTGGTTATTGCGGCCTGAAGAGAGACCGACACTCTAGCAGGTCTAGCAGGTTGCTAAACAACTTCAAAAAGTGCCGCAGCACCCATACCACCACCAATACACATGGAAACCACGACAAGTTTTGCTCCCCGTCGTTTACCCTCGATTAACAGGTGCCCGACCTGGCGAGCGCCGGTCATACCGTAGGGATGACCGATCGATATCGCACCGCCATCGACATTGAATATTGTATTGTCGATACCGAGCTTATCGCGGCAGTAAATCGTCTGGCAGGCGAAGGCCTCGTTAATTTCCCACAGGTCGATATCGCCCATCGACACACCGGTGCGCTGGAGTAGTTTTGGAATCGCATAAACCGGCCCGATGCCCATTTCCTCGGGTGCGTTACCGGCCACCGCCATACCTCGATAAATTCCGAGCGGGTTTAAACCACGCTTTTCAGCTATTGAGCCTTCCATCAAGACACAGGCCGAGGCGCCATCGGATAACTGGCTGGCATTGCCCGCGGTAATGCTGCCACCTTCGATTACCGGGTTCAAATTGGCGAGGCCTTCCAGGCTTGTCTGCGGGCGATTTCCCTCGTCTTTCGATAAAGTCACATCGCTATAGCTGATTTCCCCGGTTTCCTTATCCTTGATCGCACGGGTTACTGAAATGGGTACAATTTCGTCGTCAAATTTACCTGCCTGCTGGCCAGCAGCGGTACGCATTTGTGATTGCACTGCATACTCATCCTGCACTTCCCGCGTGATACCAAATTTATTCGCCACATTCTCCGCAGTAGCCAGCATCGGCATATAGGCATGCTCGGATTTCTCGATCACATGCGGATCGATTTCATCGGCAACCCATTGTATATATTGATTTTGTACCGCAGAGATATTGTCCTGCCCACCGGCAACCACTATATCCATGTTATCGACAATGATCTGCTTGGCAGCGATCGAAATCGCCATCAACCCGGACGAACATTGGCGGTCAATAGTCTGCGCGGATACGGTATCTGGTAGACCGGCAGCCACCGAAGCTTTTCGGGCGATATTCATGCCGGCAGTACCGGCTGTAAGCACTGTACCTATCACCACGTCATCAACCTCTACACCATCAATTTCTGCGCGCTTCACCGCGTGACAAATCGGATGCGCCATCAGGGTCGGTGATTTGATGTTGTTCAACGAGCCCCGAAATGCAAGGCCGATTGGGGTACGGGCGGTAGATACGATAACTGCGTCTTTCATTGGGCGACCTGTGTGTTGATATTGGCTTATATATATTTATTGCCAGGGAATATTCAACCCCCCGGACCAGGTTTTGCGGGTTAAGTTTATCAAACAGCAACCGCGGTGGTGAGCACGGGTACGCTGACAAAACCGAATCGGTTCTCGCTATCAGCTATAGCGAGCTGGTCTAGCCAGAGAGCAGAGTCATCTTTATCGACGCCTTTGCCAATTGCGAAGGCCGCAACCAACCTCGCGGCCCACCGCGCAAAGGCGTTTTCGTGCATGGTGTTGTTAATAAAGGCCAACGGTTTTTGCACGACGCCATCGAAGCCCGCGGCACCCAACCTGGCTGTCATTTCAAACGGCAGCATCTGGTGCGGGCAATGACCACGCCAGATCTCGTGCATTCGATCATTCAGGTCAGGATCCGGTCCATGGAATCGCCAGTGATCCCAGAGCACCGATATCAAAACTGCCTTGCCGCCAATCTTGAGTATGCGTCGAGCCTCGGCGAGGGCCGCGTCGACATCGACGACATACTCCAGCATCTGGATCGATGCGAGAGCGTCGAAACTACCATCCTCGAACGCCATATCGCTGGCGCTACCTTCTATCAATTCTACCGAATCCAGTCCGGTGCAGTGAGCGGTTGCCGCATCCAGTTGATCGGCGCTCGCATCAAGGCCCACGGCGCGGCCGCTATCTCCAACCGCCAGGGCGATATCGCGCACCAGGTGGCCACCGCCACAACCGAGGTCAAGAATCGCCTGGCCGGTTTTAATCGAAAGCGCCTCCAATACCGCCAAACGCCGCGCTGTGCCCTCCAGACTCTCGGCAATTTTTCGTTGCCAGAGGCTAAAATCACCATCGAAATCCATAAATACCTCCGCTACCCCGGGAAACCGGTACATCGATCAAAACATTTATCCCACTCATAATAACCCGGTATTAATGACGCTTAGAACACCTCTCGATAGGCGAATAAGCCCGCACTACCCCCGGTGTGTAAAAAAAGCTGATTACTACCAGCCGCTATTTCTCCCTGAACACATAGATCCATCAAGCCTGCCATCGCTTTACCGGTATATACCGGGTCTAACAACAAACCTTCTAGTTCTGCACAGCGCTTTACCGCCAGGATCATCGCCTCTGTCGTTATACCGTATCCCTCACCGTAATAATTGCCATTAGTTACTACCCTGCCCCCGACCTGATCCGGGTCCAGGCCGAGCCGGGCCAGGGTTTGCCTCAGTAACGCATCGACTAATTGGGTCTGTTCTTTGCCGTTACGACTAACCGCGATACCCAGTACCGGTAGATCCACATCTGCGGCAATAAACCCCGCCAACAGGCCCGCCTGGGTTCCGGAACTGTCAGAAGCCAGCACTATCTGATCTATCGCAATATCCTGTGAGCTGATTTGCTGCAATATCTCGTTCGCGCAACGCACATAACCCAGGCTACCAATCGCACTGGAACCGCCAATCGGGATCAGGTAGGGCTTTCGCCCTTCACCGATTAATTTATCGATCAAATTCTCGGCATAAACACCCCTATCCTGGCCAAGTTCCAATCGATGAATGCGAGCCCCGAGCAAACCATCGAGTAACAGGTTACCATTACCGTAATAATCAGCTTTTGGCGTACCCGCTACATCACCTAACACCAATTCACAGTCAAACCCGAATTTGGCCGCCGCCGCAGCAGTCTGCCGGGCATGGTTCGACTGCAAACCACCGATAGTGACTAGTATATCGGCCCCTAGCCGCCGTGCATCTGCCAACAGATATTCGAGCTTGCGGGTTTTATTCCCGCCACCTGCCAGGCCGGTACAGTCGTCACGCTTGACAAAGAGATTGCAACCCAGTTCTTCAGAGAGTCTTGGTGCGAATTCGAGCGGTGTCGGGGCATGCGTAATTTCGATTCGCGGAATACGGTCGAATTCTTTCATCTGTTTCAATATGCGCTCTCGTTAATCTAACAAATAAGGCTTCAGAAGCCAGCTCGTCATGCGATCGTATTGTAAGTCAACGTATAGATAAGTATTGTGTCCCTATCGTAAACCCTGTCACTACAGCCGATGCCTGTCTATGCCCATCTCGAAACCACTTCTAATTTTACAGCTACGGCCGGAAAACGAAACCTCCGACAGCGAATTTGAAGCCATTCTAAAATACGGGGGGCTGGATAGAAATGACGTTTGTCGAATTCGTATAGAAACCACCGGAATACCCGATATAACCCTGGACGATTATTCGGCAGTAATCGTCGGTGGCAGCCCTTTTGACATCAGCACCCCGGAAACTGAAAAATCCGCCATACAGAAGAAAATTGAAATTGACTTTAAGCGGCTGCTAGACGATGTTGTTTCGAGTGATTTCCCCTTTCTGGGCGCCTGCTCTGGCTGCGGTCTTCTGGGTTCGTATCTCGATACGCCCATCTCGAGCCAATACGCCGAACCGGTAGGCGGCGCTAGTGTCAGTCTCACGGATGAGGGGAAAAACGATGCACTATTGTCTGGATTTCCCGACCAGATCAGGGTTTTACTAGGGCACAAGGAAGCCTGTGATACCACACCTGTTGGCGCGACCTTATTGATGGGTGGAGCGGCCTGTCCTGTGCAAATGTTTCGTATTGGTAAAAACGTTTACGCGACGCAGTTTCATCCCGAGGGTGATAGTGATGGCTTTGCGATCAGAATTCACGCCTATAAGCATCATGGTTATTTCAAACCTGAAGAAGCCCAGCACCTGATCGAGGCTGTCAGCAATGAAGATACCCCGTATGCTCAAAAGATACTGAGCCGATTTGTTAGCCGTTATGCGCGATAATCCGGGTGCTTTTTTGGAGCATAATTAATTTTTTATGGCTGAGAGCCTGCCGCCTTCTAAAACCAGTTGCTCCAGCAATGCTGCCGGCTTGAACCACATTTCACCGTATTCACCGAGATCCTTTCGATACCGATTCATCGCCGACAGTACTTTATCCAGGCCTATTTCGTCGGCATACCATAGGGGTCCACCACGCCAGGCCGGGAATCCATAACCGTTCACCCAGATCAAATCGCAGTCTCCCGGCCGGTAGGCGACGCCTTCATCGAGTATCTGGATGCCCTCGTTGATCAGTGGGTACAGGCAGCGTTGCAAAATTTCTTCATCTGAGATCTCACGTCGTTGGACGCCGAGTTGATCGGCCAGCTGTTCACACAGGCTAACAACCTCAGGGTCATTTTTTTTCTCACGACCATCGTATCTATAGCTACCACGTGCGGTTTTTTGCCCATAGCGCCCGAGTTCGAACAACCGGTCCTGAATCGCCTGGTAGCCCGGGTCATGGGCGAATTCGTGCCGTCGACTCTCGCGCACGCGGTAGCTGACATCGATTCCAGCGAGGTCGGCAACGGAGATTATGCCCATCGCCATGCCAAACTCGGTGAGTACGCGGTCGACCTGTTCGGGTGTCGCACCCTCGAGCAGCAATCTTGAGCCCTCACGAAAATAGGGTTCGAACATGCGGTTACCGACAAAACCGAAGCAAACACCGACAACCACCGGTAACTTGCGAATGCGTTTGCCGAATTGTAACGCGGTTTTGAGCACTTCCGCGCTGGTGGCTTTTCCGCGCACGATTTCGAGCAGGCGCATGATGTTGGCGGGGCTGAAAAAATGCAGACCGATAACGTCTCCGGGTCGGGAGGTCAGGTTAGCGATAGCATCAAGATCGAGTGTCGATGTGTTCGAGGCGAGGATGGCGCCGGGTTTACAGACCTTGTCGAGTTGCTCGAACACGGCCTTTTTTATTTCCATGTCTTCGAACACGGCCTCGATTACGAGATCGACACCGGCCAGCGCGCGGTAGTCGAGCGTGCCATCAATCTGGGCAATCAGCTGACTGGCTTTTTCCTCACTGATTCGACCTTTATCAGCCGAGCGATGATAGTGCCTGGATATATAGTCGAGGCCACTATCGAGTGCCTGCTGGCTGGTTTCCAGCAACCTGACTGGAAAGCCGGCATCGAGACAGGCAATCGTAATGCCCCTACCCATGGTGCCCGCACCGATCACGGCTATTTCTCTAATTTCACGGCTGGGCGTGTCGCGCGATACTCCGGGTATTTTTTTGGCTTCGCGCTCGGCGAAAAACAGGCGGATCATCGCTCTTGCCTGCGGCGTTTTGAGTAGCTCTCTGAAACTTGCGGTATCAGTTTCCAGCGCTTTGGCCAGCGGTTGTGCTACCGATAACTCGATTGATTTAAGACAATATTCGGGCGCGGTCTGGCCGCTTGTTTTTGCGTTGATCGCTGCCCTGGCCTGGTCAAAAAAGTCATCACCAGCCTGCGACAGGTCAACGTCCATTTCGGCGCAATGTCGTCGCGGCGCGTTGGTCGCAACCAGATCTTCGACATAAGCTAGCGCCAGCGCGCTAAAGTCGGCGTCGTTTGCTACCAGGTAATCAGCCAGGCCACAGGCTGCCGCGGCATCACCATCGATGGAATTTCCCGACAGAATCATGTCGGTCGCTTTTGCGAGACCGACGATACGCGGTAGGCGCTGCGTGCCGCCCGCGCCTGGAAACAATCCCAGTTTGATTTCGGGCAAGCCTAACCTGGCTGACTGGCGTACGACCCGATAGTCACAGCCCAGGGCTAGTTCCAGACCACCACCCATGACGACGCCATTGATCGCAGCAATCACCAGCTTAGGCCCATTCTCAACGGCGTCGTTAAGATCATGTAAATCAGGCGAAGCCCAGAGCAGATCGCTATCGAATTCCTCGATGTCCGCACCTGCACAAAATATTGGCAGACGGGAAGCGATGAGCACGGCCTTGACAGCGTCGTCAGCAAATGCCTTGTGCAGGTTTTTTACCAGGGAAACACGCATCGGCAAGCCGAGTGCATTGACCGGGGGAGAGTCCATCGTGATGATTGCGGTATTTTTTATTCGCTGGTATTGAATCATTGTTTATTGCCGGACCTCTGTCGGTTTTCTGGAATTAAGCTGTATGGATTCCGTATCGGGTACGGAATGACCAGCTCTTTTTTAGCCTGCGTTACTGAAATTATCGCCAGGTTTCATGTCGCATTTTTATCATAGACCGCGCGCATTGCTTTTTTATCGAGCTTGCCGACGCTGGTTCGAGGTAATTCACTGACAAACTCAATGCGTTCGGGCGTGGCCCATTTAGACAGTTCCCCTATCTCTACGCGTTGGTGAATCACCTTTAGGATATCAGCTTCACTAATCATATCTTCGACTGCCGGCGACCGGGTCACCAGTAACATCGGGCGCTCCCCCCAGCGTTCGTCCCTGATACCGATTGCGGCAACCTCGCTTACACCGGCGCAGCGCGAGACGATATCTTCGAGTTCCAGTGACGATATCCACTCACCGCCCGACTTGATGATATCTTTCATGCGGTCGGTTATCTGCAGCGATCCTGCTTCATCGATATAGCCGACGTCGCCGGTATGCATATAACCACCCTGCCACAGAGCTTCAGAGCCTTCCTGGTTGCCACAATAGCCCTGGGTTAGCCAGGGCGCACGTACCACTACTTCGCCGGTAGATACACCATCGCGTGGCAAATCTTTCATTTCCGAGTCGACGACTCGCAGGTCCACCATCACGGTCGGCTGTCCTGTTTTGCAGCGTCGCGTGATGGTCTCATCATCAGTCGTAACTTCATCAACACCCGACAAATCCGCGGTGGTAAGGAAGGGACAGGTTTCAGACAATCCGTAGGCGGTAAAAACATTGATGCCGCGTTCGAGTGCAGTTTTTGCCAGACCCCGGGGTAAGGCAGAACCACCGATAATCACTTTCCAGTTTGAGAGATCTGCCTGTGCCGCTTCGGGGGCACTCAGCAGCATGTGTAAGATGGTTGGTACACAATGCGAAAAGGTCACGCCCTCACGCTCGATCAATCCGAGCAAGGCTGCCGGCTCGTACCGCCCCGGGTAAACCTGCTTGACACCCATTAGCGTAGCGGCATAGGGCATGCCCCAGCCGTGCACATGAAACATCGGTGTAATCGGCATGTAGACATCACCGCGGTGAAAACGACTACTGCCATCACCCGAACCGAGACCGCCCACCAGGGCCAGGGTATGCAACACGAGTTGACGATGGCTATAGAACACGCCTTTGGGATCGCCGGTTGTACCGGTAGTATAAAACGTGGTCGCCGTTGTATTTTCATCGAAGTCGAGGAACTCGAAGTTGCCTTTGGTTGCCGCCAGCATGTCTTCATATTCGGTTTCGCACAGGTCGGGCAATTCTAGATCTAACTCGTCAGACAGAAAAACCAGTTTGGTCGGACGCTCGAATCGATCTTCGATTTGCTCGATGATCGGTATAAAATCGGCATGTACCAGGATCACGTCATCCTCGGCGTGATTAATGGTGTAGAGAATTTGTTCGGGTGACAGGCGTACATTGATCGTATGCAGCACCGCTCCCATCATCGGTACTGCAAAGAAGCACTCCAGGTAACGATGATTATCCCAGTCCATGACCGCCACCGTGCTACCCTGCGATACACCGAGCGCAGCCAGTCCATTCGCGAGCTGGCCGATTCGTTGGCGTAAAATCTGGTAGCTATAACGACTATTACCACTGACTATCTTCTGGCCTGGATTACAGGCCAGCGGCGTGTGTAACAGGTGTTTTATCAGTAACGGATAGCTATAGGCGGAAGCAGCATGGGTTTCAATCATATGGTGTTTCCATCAGGTAATGTAGATAACGGATCTTATCAGACAACGGTCTCGAAAGGTACTGCTTAAAGATGCCAGCTTGATCATCGCCTGAAGCAACACGTTGCACCCCGCTTCCAGATCCTCGGGCTTTGCGCTTTCCTGCTCATTGTGACTCAAGCCACCCGCACAGGGCACAAAAATCATCGAGGTTGGCGCCACACGGCAAATCTGGCAGGCATCGTGTCCCGCACCCGATACAATTTGCTGATGCGAATATTTCAGTGTGGTGGCGGCGTTTGTAACGGCTTCGATACATTTCTGGTCAAA
>Ga0164320_10000384_pt1 | contig 14073 bp, 9 predicted proteins | sample GuaBasSediGuay11_FD_113736 | JGI IMG/M metagenome (GOLD analysis project Ga0164320, IMG submission 113736) | Subseafloor sediment microbial communities from Guaymas Basin, Gulf of California, Mexico - Guay11, Core 4567-28, 0-3 cm | ecosystem: Environmental > Aquatic > Marine > Hydrothermal vents...
CAGCCCCAGGGCATCACCCATGAACTGCGACGCATGAACCGCTACGGTGTACTCGCCGCCTACCTGCCGGCTTTTGGCAACGTGGTCGGACAGATGCAGTACGACCTGTTCCACGTCTACACGGTAGACGAGCACACGTTGCGAGTGATCCGTAATCTGCGCCGCTTCGCGGTACCCGAGCATCACCACGAGTTCCCGCGCTGCAGCCAGATCGTCCAGGCCCTGCCGAAAATCGAACTGCTCTACCTCGCCGGCCTGTTCCACGACATCGCCAAGGGGCGTGGCGGCGACCACTCCCGGCTTGGCGCCAGCGATGCCGAGGCCTTCTGCCGCGACCACTACCTCGGACGCTTCGACACCCAGCTGGTTGCCTGGCTGGTCGAGCACCACCTGGTGATGTCGCGTACCGCGCAGCGCGAGGACACCAGCGACCCCGAGGTGATCAACAACTTCGCCAACCTGGCCGGCGACCAGATCCGCCTCAACTACCTCTACCTGCTGACCGTAGCCGACATCCGCGCCACCAACCCGACGCTGTGGACATCATGGAAGGAGACGCTGCTGGCCGAGCTCTACACCGCGACCAAGCGCGCCCTGCGCCGCGGCCTGGAGCACCCTCTCGACGCCCGGGAGCGCATCCGCGGGGTCAGCGTCATGGCCCGCGCACTGCTCAAGTCACGCCAGGTCCAGGATCAGCTGGTCAATGCCATCTGGGGCGAGTTCAGCGACGAATACTTCCTGCGTCACAAGGCTGACGAAATCGCCTGGCATACGCAGCTGATCGCCGATCACGGCACTTCAGACGAACCGCTGATCGCCGTTCGCCAGGAAGGGCCACGCGGCGGCACCGAGATTTTCATCTACACCCTGGACACCCATCGCCTGTTCGCGCAGACCACCTCGCTCCTCGAACAACTCGGCCTGACTGTGGTCGATGCCCGCATCATTACCTCGCGCAGCGGCCACACCCTCGATAGCTACGTGGTTCTCGATGGCTCCGGGGCGCCGATCGAGGCCAGCTACCGGCTCGAGGAGATCCGCGCATGGTTGCGGCGCGGCCTTGGCGAGCCGAACCAGGCACCGCAACCAGTCGCCCGGCGGGCGCCGCGCCACCTGCAGTACTTTCCGTTGCCAACGCGGGTTGAATTCAGTACCGATATCAACGCTGAACGTACCGTCGTGGAACTGCTGGCCGCCGACCGCCCGGGCCTGCTGTCGAGCATTGGCCAGGCCTTCAGCAACTGCGGAGTGCGGGTGCAGAACGCCAAGATCGGCACCTTTGGCAACCGCGCGGAGGATGTCTTCTACATCACCGACGAAGCCAACCTGCCGATCACTGACAGTGAACGGCTCGAGGCGTTGCGCTCCGAATTGCTACGGGCCATCGAGCCGGAGGGCGGCGACACCACCGACCAGGCCGGCTGAAGCCTGCCCGCATAAATGATGAAGGGGAGCCGCGGCTCCCCTTCATCGTCGTCCTGGAAGCTGGAGCGGCTACTCGCCGACGGCCTTCATACTCAGGCGAACACGACCCTGGCGGTCGACCTCGAGCACCTTGACCCGCACCACGTCGCCCTCGGTCAGTTTGTCGCTGACGTTCTCCACCCGCTCCTCGCAGATCTGCGAGATGTGAACCAGGCCGTCACGGCCAGGCAGAATCGAGACAAAGGCGCCGAAGTCCATCAGCTTGACCACCTTGCCGTTGTAGATCTTGCCTACCTCGACGTCGGCGGTGATCTCCTCGATGCGCAGGCGCGCCGCGTCACCGGCCGTCTTGTCGACCGAGGCGATCTTGATGGTGCCGTCATCGGTGATGTCGATGGTTGCCCCGGTCTCCTCGGTGATGGCGCGGATGGTCGAACCGCCCTTGCCGATGACGTCGCGGATCTTCTCCGGATCGATCTTTATGGTGATGATGCGCGGCGCGTACTCGGAGATGTCCTCGCGCGGCGCACTGATCACCTTGGCCATCTCGGCGAGAATGTGCAGACGGCCATCACGCGCCTGTGACAACGCAGCTTCCATGATCTCGCGGGTGATGCCATCGATCTTGATGTCCATCTGCAGCGCGGTGATGCCCTTGCCGCTGCCGACGACCTTGAAGTCCATGTCGCCGAGGTGATCCTCGTCACCGAGGATATCGCTCAGTACCGCGAACTCATCACCCTCCTTGATCAGCCCCATGGCAATGCCTGCCACCGGGGTCGTGACCGGCACGCCGGCATCCATCAGCGCCAGGCTGGCACCGCAGGCCGAGGCCATCGAACTCGAACCGTTCGATTCGGTGATCTCGCACACCACGCGCAGGGTGTAGGGGAAGGTTTCCATGTCCGGCATCGACGCCAGTACGCCGCGCTTGGCGAGCCGCCCGTGGCCGATCTCACGGCGCTTGGTCGAGCCCATGAATCCGGTCTCCCCGACACAGTAGGGCGGGAAGTTGTAGTGGAGCATGAACGGCTCCTTGTAGCTTCCCTCCAGGGCGTCGATGATCGCCGCATCGCGAGCCGTGCCGAGGGTCGCCGCAACGATCGCCTGGGTCTCGCCACGGGTGAACAGCGCCGAACCGTGGGCGCGCGGCAGCACGCCGGTCTTGACGGTGATCTGGCGCACCGTGGAACGATCGCGGCCGTCGATACGCTTCTCGCCGGCAATGATCCGGCCACGCACCAGCGCCTTTTCGATCTTGCTGAACGCCTCGAGCACCTCGCCGGCCGCGTAGGCCGGCTCATCGCCTTCGGCCAACTCAGCGGCAATAGCGGCACGGATCTCACCGATACGCGCGTAGCGCTCCTGCTTTTCGCTGATGGTGTAGGCCTCGCCGATCGCCGCCTCGCAGCTCGCGCGCACCTTCTCCACCAGCGTCGGATCGACGGCCTTGTCTGCGACGTCCCAGCGCGGCTTGCCGATTTCGGCAACCAGCTCGTTGATCACGCCGATCGCCTGCTGCATCTGCTCATGGCCGAACAGCACCGCGCCGAGCATCACCTCTTCAGGAAGTTCCTGCGCCTCGGCCTCGACCATCAGGACCGCTTTCTCGGTGCCGGCGACCACCAGGTTGAGTTGCGATTCCTGCAGTTCGGAGTAAGTGGGGTTGAGCAGGTACTCGCCATCACGGTAGCCGACACGGGCGGCACCGATCGGTCCCGCGAACGGGATACCGGAGATCGCCAGGCACGCCGAGGCACCGAGCATGGCCGGAATATCGGGATCGATGTCCGGCTCGGCCGACATCACGGTAGCGACGATCTGCACCTCGTTGCGGAACCCCTTGGGGAACAGCGGACGAATCGGGCGATCGATCAGACGGCAGGTCAGAGTCTCTTTCTCGCCCGGCCGACCCTCGCGCCTGAAGAATCCACCAGGAATCTTGCCACCTGCGTAGGTCCGCTCCTGATAGTTGACGGTCAATGGGAAAAAATCGCGGCCCGGATCGGCCTTCTCGCGGCCGACCACGGTGACTAACACCGCCGTGTCGTCCATGCGAACCATGACTGCGCCGGTCGCCTGGCGGGCAATCTCGCCGGTCTCGATGGTGACGTTGTGGTTGCCGTAACTGAAACTCTTGCTGATCGTTGCCACGTTATTCTGCTCCTGGACCGGTTTAGCGACGCAGCCCGAGACGGGCGATCAGCTGACGGTATCGTTCGAGGTCGTTGCGCTTGACGTAATCAAGCAGCTTGCGACGTTCATTGACCATGCGCAGCAGACCGCGGCGCGAGTGGTGATCCTGCTTGTGGCTGGCGAAATGGCCGGACAGCCCCTCGATTCGCCGGGTCAGCAGGGCAACCTGCACCTCCGGGGAACCGGTGTCACCAGCGCCACGCGCGTATTCATTGACCACCTGGGCCTTCTCTTCAGCAGACAGAGACATCGACTACTCCTGGAACGCTTTATTACCGTTGACGTGAATTTCGTATTTTACTCTGACGAGCACCCTGGTCACAAGGCATTTCGGTGTCGCCTAAAAGCCTGGGCCGAGCCTGAATTTACCAGCCCGATCAACCGTTTTCCCGCAGGTTGAACAACCGCCGGGGCGCCACGCGGCCATCGTCCTGGACCTGGCCGACGCCGATGAAGACACCATCGTCGGCGAACAGGCAGAGCCAGCCGCTGGTCGGGGCCCGTGGCACCACCACGGCCTGGCCCTGGCGCAGGTAGTAGGCGGCATCGGACGACAGCCGCACCTGTGGCCAGTGGGCCAGCGCCGAGACGATCGGCAGCAGGTGGTGGTCAAGCGCCTCCGGGCCGGCTTCGGCCTCGGCGCGCAGGGCATCGAGGGTCAGCAGCTCGCTCTCGAGGTAGGGACCGACTCCGGTGCGGCGCAGGCCGATGACATGCGCGCCGCAACCGAGTCCCGCGCCGATCTCCTCGGCGAGGGTGCGCACGTAGGTTCCTTTGGAACAGTGCACCGTGAGCTCGATTTCATCTTCTGCCAACGACTGCACATCCAGCGCGTGGATGGTGATCCGGCGCGGAGCGCGTTCGACCTCGATGCCCTCGCGCGCCAACTGGTAGAGGCGCCGTCCCTTGTGGCGCAGTGCCGAGTACATCGGCGGCACCTGGTCGATCTCGCCGCGCATTCCGGTCAGCACCGCCTCCAAGCGCGCGGCGTCGAACGGCTTGACCGGGCGGGTCTCCAGCACCTCGCCGTCGGCGTCACCGGTGGTGGTGGTCACCCCGAGCCGGATCCTCACCCAGTAGTGCTTGTCGGCATCGAGCAGGTAGGCGGAGACCTTGGTCGCCTCGCCGAGGCAGATCGGCAGCAGGCCACTGGCGAGCGGATCGAGGCTGCCGGTATGGCCCGCCTTGCGCGCCCGCATCAGCCGCTTGAGCTCCTGCAGTGCCGCGTTCGAGGTCATGCCAACCGGCTTGTCCAGCAGCAGGATGCCATTCACGGAACGGCCTTGGGGGCGTCTGCGGGCCATGGTGTGCCTTGCCAGGTTCGTTGTGGGTGGCGTCAGCGGGACGGGGGGTCGCCCGCGTCGTCGATCTCGGCCGGCAAATCGGCGACCGCTTCATCGATCAGCGCCGTCAGGTGGCGGCCGTGCTCGACCGACCGGTCGTAGGTGAAGTGCAGCTCGGGCGTGATCCGCAACTTGACCTGGCGGCCCAGCTCCCGGCGCAGGAAACCACTGGCCCGGCGTAGCCCTGCCTCGCTGGAGCGCACCATCTCGGGATCGTCAGCGAGAACGGTGAAAAACACCTTCGCATGGGCCAGGTCGTGACTGACCTCGATCCCGGTTAGGGTGACCATGCCGACGCCCGGATCCTTGACCTCGTCGTGGATCAACTGGGCGAGGACCCGGCGAAGCTGTTCGCCGACCCGGCGGCTGCGGCTGAATTCCCTGGGCATCGGTGATATTCGTCGGTTCACGGCGCCGCGCTGGCAGCACCGCGACGGTTACAGCTCGCGCTGCACCTCGACCTCTTCGTAGACCTCGATCTGGTCGCCAACCTTGACGTCGTTGTAGTTCTTGACGCCGATGCCGCACTCGGTGCCGGCACGCACCTCGTTGACATCGTCCTTGAAGCGGCGCAATGACTCGAGTTCACCCTCGTAGATGACCACGTTGTCGCGCAGCACGCGGATCGGGTTGGAGCGCTTGACCGCGCCCTCCATCACCAGGCAACCGGCGATGGCCCCAATCTTCGGTGAGCGGAACACATCGCGCACCTCGGCCAGACCGACGATCTCCTCGCGGATCTCCGGTGCGAGCATTCCGGAGAGCGCCTTCCTGACTTCATCGATGACCTCGTAGATGACGCTGTAGTAATGCAGGTCGATGCCGTTTTCGGCAACCAGGCGTCGGGCCGAGGCGTCGGCACGCACGTTGAAACCGATTATCACCGCCTGCGAGGCGGCGGCCAGGTTGACGTCGGATTCGGTAATGCCGCCGACCCCGGAAGCGATCACGCGCACCCGCACCTCGTCGTTGGAGAGATTGATCAGGGAGTCGCGTAGTGCCTCGACGCTGCCCTGTACATCGGCCTTGATGACCAGGTTGAGCTGCTGTGTTTCGCCGGCCTCCATCTGCGAGAACATGTCCTCGAGCCTGGCCGCCTGCTGCTTGGCCAGGCGCATCTCGCGGACCTTGTTCTGACGAAACGACGCGATCTCGCGCACCTTGCGCTCGTCCGGGTGCGCCACCACCTCGTCGCCGGCATTAGGTGTACCGGAGAGGCCTAACACCTCGACCGGCATCGACGGCCCGACGCTGTCGACCGCATGGCCTGCCTCGTCGAACAGTGCCCGGACACGCCCGAACTCGGAACCGCTCAGGACCACGTCACCTTTACGCAGGGTGCCACTCTTGACCAGCACCGTCGCCACCGGGCCGCGGCCCTTCTCCAGGCGTGACTCGAGCACGACACCACGCGCGGTCTCCTCGACCGGCGCACTGAGTTCCATCACCTCGGACTGCAACAGGATGGCATCGAGCAGTGCGTCGATGCCCTCACCGGTCATTGCCGAGACGTGGATGAATTGGGTGTCACCGCCCCAGTCCTCGGGGATCACCTCGTGCTTGGAGAGTTCCTGCTTGACCCGGTCGGGGTCGGAATCGGGTTTGTCGATCTTGTTGACCGCAACCACCATCGGCACCGAGCCCGCCTTGGCGTGCTGGATGGACTCGATGGTCTGTGGCATGACGCCGTCGTCGGCGGCAACCACCAGCACGACGATGTCCGTCACCTGGGATCCACGGGCGCGCATGGCAGTGAATGCCGCGTGGCCCGGGGTGTCGAGGAAGGTGATCGTGCCCTTGTCGGTGTCGACGTGGTAGGCGCCGATGTGCTGGGTGATGCCGCCGGCTTCACCATCGGCCACCTTGCTGGAACGGATGTGATCGAGCAGCGAGGTCTTGCCATGGTCGACATGGCCCATGATGGTGACCACCGGCGGACGGCGCACCGTCTCGGCCTCGCTGTCGGTGTCGAGTTGCAGGCTCTCCTCGATATCGGTGTCGGTCACCAGCATCGGCTTGTGCCCCATCTCCTCGACCACCAGCACCGCGGTGTCCTGGTCGATGGACTGGTTGATGGTCGCCATGACGCCCATCTGCATCATCGCCTTGATCACTTCGGCCGCCTTGACCGCCATGCGCTGGGCCAGCTCGGCGACGGTGACCGTCTCCGGAATCGTCACCTCGTGCACCACCGGCTCAGTGGGCCGGGTGAAGCCGTGCTCGCTGGTGGCCGCGTCACGTGCCGCCCGGCCACGCACCCGCGGTGCCTTTTTGCGCCGGCCACTCTTCTCGCTGGCAACGTGCAGTTCCTTGCGGCCGTAACGGCTCGAACGTTTGTCACCCTTACCGCCGCCGCGCTCAGACTTGGGCTTCTCTGCCGGTTTGGCGCGTGCCGGGGTGGCCTTGGCACGGCTCGCCTCATCGGTCTGGCGTCGCGCAAGTTCCTCGGCCTGGCGCTTGGTTTCCTCTTCCTCAGCTACCCTGCGCGCTTCCTGCTCGGCCTGCTCCTTGACCTCTTCTTCCTGGCGGCGCTTTTCGAGCTCGGCGTCACGGCGCTTGGCATCCTTGTCGCGAATGCGCTCCTCTTCGACCGCCTTGTCCCGGTGCAGCTCGGCCAAACGCCGACGCGCCTCTTCGGCCTCGGCCTGGGCAGCGTCGTTCTCTTCGGCCGTCCCCGGTTTTACATAGGTGCGGCTCTTGCGCACCTCGACGCTGACCGTCTTGCTGCGCATCTGCCCGCCCGGCATGCTCTGACGCTGGCGCAACTCACTGACCGATTTGCGCTTCAGCGTCACCTTGCGCGGGGTGCCGGTCGGGTCGTTGGCCTTCTCCTTGCCATGGGCGGCGCGCAGGAACTGCAGCAACGTAATCTTCTCGTCGTCGTTGACGACCGCGTCGGGCCCGTCCTTGGCCAGGCCGGCCTCGGTGAACTGGATCAGCAACCGGTCAACCGGGATACCGACCACGCCTGCGAGCTGTTTGACTGTCGAATCGGACATGCCTGTCTCTCCCGGGCCTGTTTCAGGCCTCGGCCTCGTTCTCGTTTTCGTTTTCGAACCACGGCGCGCGTGCCGTCATGATCAGTTCGCCGGCGCGGGTCTCATCCATGCCCTCGATCTCCATCAGGCTGTCGACGTCCTGCTCGGCGAGGTCTTCCATGGTGATAATTCCGCGGCTGGCCATCTCGAAGGCGAGCTGGCGTTCCATACCGTCCATCTCCAGCAGGTCGGCGGCCGGTTCGACGGCGTCGAGTTTCTCTTCCTTGGCGATCGCCTGCATCAGCAGGACATCACGCGCGCGGTTGCGCAGCTCCTGGACAATATCCTCCTCGAACTCCTCGATATCGAGCAATTCCTGCTCGGGCACGAAGGCAACCTCATCGACGCTGGTGTAGCCCTCCTGGACCAGGATCACCGCCACCTCTTCGTCGACGTCAAGCTGCTCCATGAACACCGCCTGGGCCTTGGTTGCTTCGGCCCCGCTCTTGGCCTCGGCCTCCTCGACGGTCATGACGTTGAGTTCCCATCCGGTCAGCTGTGACGCGAGGCGGATGTTCTGGCCACCGCGGCCGATCGCTTGCGACAGCTGCTCCTCGTCGACCGCGAGATCCATGCTGTGACGCTCCTCATCGACCACAATCGACAGGACATCGGCCGGCTGCATGGCGTTGATCACCAGCTGGGCGGCATTGTCATTCCACGGGATGATATCGACGCGCTCACCGGCGAGTTCGTTGGAGACGGCCTGCACGCGCGAACCACGCATGCCGACACAGGCACCGACCGGGTCGATACGTGGCTCGTTCGAGCGCACCGTGATCTTGGCTCGCGAGCCCGGGTCACGTGCGGCACCAAGGATATCGATCAGACCCTCGCCGATCTCCGGCACCTCGAGGCGAAACAGCTCAATCAGCAATTCCGGTGCGGTCCGGGTGACGAACAGTTGCGGTCCACGCGGCTCGGAACGGATCTCGCGCAGATAACCGCGGATACGATCACCACCACGCACGGCCTCACGCGGAATCATCTCTTCGCGGAAAATGGCCGCCTCGGCGTTGCCGCCAAGATCGATGTAGACGTTGCCGCGCTCGACCCGCTTGACGATGCCACCGACCAACTCGCCTTCGCGACCGGTGTACGCTTCGACGATCTGTGCCCGCTCGGCCTCACGCACTTTCTGCACGATCACCTGCTTGGCGGCCTGGGCGGCGATCCGACCGAACTCGACCGAATCCATCGGCTCCTCGATGAAATCACCAGCCTGAAGTTCAGGGTCCTGCTCTTGAGCGTCGTCGAGCCAAACCTGGCGTTCGGGGTGAAACTCGAACCCCTCTAACTCCTCCAACTCATCTTCATCGCTGAGGTCGACCTCGGGTGAGATCACCTCCCAGCGGCGGAAGGTGGCGTAGTCACCAGTCAGGCGATCGATCGCGACACGCACGTCGATGTCACCACTGTTCTTTTTGCGCGTCGCCGACGCCAGCGCCAACTCGATCGCATCGAAAATAATCTCTTTTTCGACGCTCTTCTCGTGCGAAACGGCGTCCACGACCATCAGGATCTCTTTGCTCATCCCTTGGACTCTCCAGATTGCCCCCGGCCCGGCCGGAGGTCTGCTACCAGGCGTGCCTGGTCGATGTCGTCGAAAGCGATGCGCAAGGCTTCGCCATCCACCTCGAACAGCACTTCGTCGCCGTCGAGTCCGCGCAACAGCGCGGTGTAACGTGCGCGCCCTTCATGCGGTACGCTGAGCTTCACTTTGGCGCGCCGCCCGGCGAAGCGGGCAAAATCAGCGCGGCTGAACAGTGGCCGATCAACGCCAGGCGATGACACCTCGAGGGTGTAATCGCCACGGATCGGGTCCTCGACATCGAGCATGCCGCTGACCTGGTGGCTGACCTGTTCGCAATTGTCGATGGTGATGCCCTCTTCACGGTCGATGTAGATGCGTAGCAACTCGTGCCCACCCTGCGGCAACAACTCGACACCGACCGCCTCGTAACCGAGCCCCTCGATGATCGGCTCAATCAAATTACGCAGTTTCTCCGGCGCCTGTCGCATCGCATCCCGTACAAACAAATAAAGGGCCCTGTGGCCCTTCCTAAGCACGTTGCCAGAAACCGTCCGCGACGTCCCTGGCACCTAACAAAAAGCCCCGTCGAAACGGGGCTTTTCTCGGTCCACCGTAATGCTTGGTAGCGGGGCCAGGATTTGAACCTGGGACCTTCGGGTTATGAGCCCGACGAGCTACCGAACTGCTCCACCCCGCAACAACGGATGCGAATTGTACCCACGCCCCCCGGTGAATACAACCGGAATCGCGCGGCTGCGCAACCTCAGCTCAGCGCCCCCAGGCAAAGCGCCATCAGGCCGCCCGGAAACAGGCCGAGAAGAAGCACGGCAAGGCCATTCAGTGACAGGGCCAGGCGCAAGTCAGGCGCCGCCGTGAGCGGGCTGCGGTCCTCGACTTCATCGAAGTACATCAGCTTGATCACGCGCAGGTAGTAGAAGGCGCCGACGACCGAGAACAGCACGGCGACAATGGCCAGCCAGATCATGTCGACACGGATCACGGCCTGCAGTACCGACAGCTTGGCGAAAAAACCGACCGTGGGCGGCACTCCGGCCATGGAAAAGATCACCAGCAGCATCATGAAGGCGAACCACGGGCTGCGCTCGTTGAGGCCGCGGAAGTCGTCGAGGCTGTCCGCCTCGAACCCCTGGCGGGACAGCAGCAGGATCATGCCGAAGCCGCCGAGTGCCGTCAGCGCGTAGGTGATGGCATAGAACATCGCCCCGGCGTAGCCCTCCGGCGTACCGGCCAGGATGCCGAGCAGGATGAAACCAACGTGGGAGATGGTCGAGTAGGCGAACATGCGCTTGAGGTTGGTCTGGGCGATGGCGACCACGTTGCCGAGCGCCAGCGACAGCACCGCCAGCACCACCAGCATCTGCTGCCAGTCGGCGTGCAGCGGGGCCAGCCCCTCGGCCAGGACCCGCATCATCAAGGCGAACGCGGCGATCTTGGGTGCCGTACCGATGTAGACCGTAACCGCGGTCGGAGCGCCGTGATAGACGTCCGGCAGGTACATGTGGAACGGCACCGCGCCGAGTTTGAAGGCAAGTCCGGCGACGACGAAGGCGATGCCGAATACCAGCACTGGGTCACCCTGGGTACCACCGGCGACGCGTTCGGCCAGCGTCGCCAGGTCGAGCGTCCCGGTGGCGCCATAGAGCATCGACATGCCGTAGAGCAGCAGGCCGGAGGCGAGTGCGCCAAGGACGAAGTACTTCATCGCCGCCTCGGTCGCCGGCAGCGAGTCACGGTCGTAGGCCACCAGCGCGTAGAGCGACAGCGACAGCAGTTCGAGACCGAGGTAGACCGTCAACAGGCTGTGCGCCGAGACCATGATCATCATGCCGAGCACGCCGAACAGGCCGGTGACGTGGAACTCGCCGGTGAACAGGCGGCGCACCCGCAGGTAGTCCTTGGAGTAGAGGAAGACGCCGAACGCCATCAGGTAGATGAATGCCTTGAGCAGGTCACCCATGGCGTCGCGGACGAAGGTGCCACCAAAGGTCACCTGCGGCTCGGCCGGGATACCGCCGAGGGTCGCCAGCGCGGCGATGACCAGGGTCAACTGGGTCAGCAGGTAGGTCAGGTTGCGCCGTTCCTCGCTGATGTAGAGGTCGATCACCAGGATGGCGCAGGCCATCGTCAGGACGATGATCTCAGGCAGCGCCAGGGCGAAAGTGGGGATCTGGAAACTCATCGTCGGTTCCTGTCGGCGAAGTGTGCGATCACAGCTTCGACTGGATTACGTGCTGGATCAGGTTGTCGATGCTGGCGTGCATGACGTCGACCAGCGGTGCCGGGTACAGGCCCAGGGTCAGGACCGCGACGGCGAGCACGCCCAGGATCACGGTCTCGCGTGTATTGATGTCCTTGAGGGTGGCCACGCCCTCGTGGCGCACTTCGCCGTAGATCACCCGCTTGACCAGCCACAGGGTGTAGGCAGCGCCCAGGATCAGGGTTATCGCCGCGAGGAAAGCGAACCAGACGTTGGCCTTGAAACTCGACAGGATGACCATGAATTCACCGACGAAGCCGGAAGTTCCCGGCAACCCGGCGTTGGCCATGGCGAACAGCACCATGAAGCCGGCGAACAGCGGCATGGTATGGACCACGCCGCCGTAGTCACCAATCTGGCGACTGTGCAGGCGGTCGTACATGACACCGACGCAGAGGAACAGCGCGCTGGAGATGAAACCGTGCGAGACCATCTGCACCATGCCACCCTCGATACCGAGCTGGGCGCCCTGGGTCGAACCGGTCTTTTCCAGGATGCCGAAGACGACGAAAAAGCCGAGGGTGACGCAGCCCATGTGGGCGATCGACGAGTAGGCGATCAGCTTCTTCATATCCTGTTGCACCAGCGCCACCAGGCCGATGTAGACCACCGCAACCAGTGACAGGCCAATCACCAGCCAGTCGAGGCTGTGGCTGGCGTCCGGGGTGATCGGCAGGCTGAAACGCAGGAACCCGTAGCCACCCAGTTTCAACAGGATCGCCGCCAGGATCACCGAGCCGCCGGTTGGCGCCTCGACGTGGGCATCCGGCAACCAGGTGTGTACCGGCCACATCGGCACCTTGACGCCGAAGGCGATCAGGAAGGCGAGGAAAATCAGCACCTGCGCTCCCATCGCCAACGGCATGGCGTGGAAATCGAGGATCGAGAAACTGCCGGACTCCAGGTACATGTAGATCAGCGCGACCAGCATGAACACCGAACCGAAAAACGTGTAGAGGAAGAACTTGATGGTCGCGTAGACCCGGCGCGGACCGCCCCAGATGCCGATGATCAGGAACATCGGGATCAGCATGGCTTCCCAGAAGACGTAGAAGAGCATGGCGTCGAGGGACGAAAAAACGCCAATCATCAGCCCTTCCATGATCAGGAAGGCGCCCATGTACTGCGCCACCCGCTTCTGGATCACCTCCCAGCCAGCCAGCACCACCAGCACGGTGGTGAAGGTAGTCAGCAGGATCAGCGGCATCGAAATACCGTCGATGCCGAGGAAGTACTCGATATTGAAGCTCTCGACCCAGGGCGTGCGCTCGACGAACTGCATGGCCGCGGTGCTGCTGTCGAAGCCGGAGATGAGTGGCACGCTGACCAGGAAGGAGAGTACCGAGACCGCCAGCGCCAGGCGTCGCGTGCGCTCGGCATGGGTGTCGCCCGAAGCGAGTACGGCGAAACCACCGAGGATCGGCAGCCAGATGCAGAGGCTAAGAATGGGGAACCCAGCAGACATCGATTACTTTCCTCTTCCCCGCTCAGCCGAGCGCGAACCAGCCGAGCGCCACCACCAGTCCGATGATCATGGCGAAGGCGTAGTGATACAGGTATCCGGACTGCATCCGGCGCGCGACCCCGGCGAACCAGCCGACCGCGCTGGCCGAACCGTTGATCACCAGGTTGTCGATCAGGCCGACGTCACCGCCCTGCCACAACCGGGTTCCTATCCCGCGGCTGCCGCCGGCGAATACCGCCTCGTTGAAATCGTCAAAACCGTACTTGTTGAGCAACACGCCGTGCAGGCGCGGGAAGCGTCGGGCCAGGGCTTCGGCAATCTGCGGCCGCTGCGTGTAGACGTACCAGGCAGTGCCCAAACCGGCCATCGCCAGCCAGAATGGCGGCTGCATCAGGCCGTGGAGCATGAACGCCAGCGGGCCATGGAAGTCGGCGCCGATCTGGCCGAGGACGTCATGTGCCGGCAGGACGAAAATCGCCTCACCGAAGTAGCCGCCGAACAGCACCGGTCCGATGGTTAAGTAGCCGATAATGACAGACGGTATGGCCAACGCGATCAGCGGGCCGGTGACCACCCACGAGGTCTCATGCAGGTGCTCGCGAGTATGCGCGTCCATCCGCTCCTCGGTGTGGAACACCAGGAAGAACATCCGGAAGCTGTACAGCGCGGTGATGAACACACCGATCAACACCGCCGCGTAGGCGATCCCGGAACCGGGCAGCGTCGAATGGTGCACCGCCTCGATGATGCCGTCCTTGGAGAAAAAGCCGGAGAAACCGGGGAAGCCGATCAGC
>Ga0164320_10000386_pt1 | contig 14048 bp, 12 predicted proteins | sample GuaBasSediGuay11_FD_113736 | JGI IMG/M metagenome (GOLD analysis project Ga0164320, IMG submission 113736) | Subseafloor sediment microbial communities from Guaymas Basin, Gulf of California, Mexico - Guay11, Core 4567-28, 0-3 cm | ecosystem: Environmental > Aquatic > Marine > Hydrothermal...
CCTACCCCGGGCTGACATGCGCGACGGCGAAAAACTCCGCCAGGACTGGTTCCCGGTACTGTGGCCACGGACCGGTTCAGCGTGAGCAATCCCGTCCTCGTCAATGTCCTGCGCGGCGACATAATCGAGAATCGCCATCGCGGTGCGATCGCCGTCTGCGATCCTGCAGGCCGGCTTGTGCACGCCTGGGGTGATGTCGATGCGCTGGTTTATCCGCGTTCCTCGGTCAAGACCCTACAAGCTTTGCCGCTGGTCGAATCCGGCGCGGCTGACCATTTTCATCTCGATGACGCCGAACTGGCGCTGGCCTGTTCGTCACACGGCGCCGAATCCGGGCACACGGAAGCCGTGCAAAACTGGCTCAGGCGCCTCGAACTCGACGAGAACGCGCTCGAATGCGGCGCACACGCGCCAAACCACATACCCACCGCCGAGGCGTTACTGCGCGATCACCTCGAAGCCGGACGCATTCACAATAACTGCTCGGGTAAGCACACCGGCATGCTGACCACCTGCCGCTTCTTCGGTGAAGAAACGCATGGCTATATTGAGCGCGACCACCCGTCGCAGCAGCGCTGGTGCGACGCCCTCGGCGAGATGGCCGATGTCGATATGCGCGCCCTGCCCTGGAATCGCGATGGCTGCGGCATTCCGGTTATCGCGATGCCTTTAAAGTCGATCGCCACCGCCTTCGCGCGCATCGCCGCACCGGACGACCTTGCAAGCACTCGCGCCACCGCGGTCGAGCGCCTGGGTAATGCAATTTCATCAAACCCGTTCATGGTCGCTGGCAGCGGCAGGCTGTGCACCGAGGTTATCCAGTTGAGCGGTCGTAGAACGCTCGTCAAGACCGGCGCCGATGGCGTCTATACCGCGGCCCTGCAGGAACAGGGCCTTGGCGTCGCATTGAAAATAGACGACGGCAACGGTGAAGCGGCGCAGGTGGCGGTGCTCGCGATACTGCGGCGACTGGGCGGCCTGCATGCCGATGAACTGGAGACGCTGGCGCCGCGCTGCCGCATGCCGATAAGCAACACCCGCGGCGTGATCACCGGATATCGCCAGCCCGCCGATTTCTAGACTCCCCACCTACCGTTTATCCGAAACAGCGTAAAACCGATAAACGGTCGCCTCGGCAATACAGGCCTCGGTTTATACTGTGCCTGGTTACTGCACCCAAAAGCCGCCGGTTAAGCGTTTACCGGTAACATTGGGAACCATAATAAAAGGCATATAAAGCATGGAAAAATCCTCTTCCCTTGCGGGTGATTCCAGATCCACTGGTCTGGCTTCTCTGTTTTCAAGGAGCAAGACGCGTTTGCTCAGCAAACTAGTACCAGGCTGGGCCAACAATCAAATCGATGCAATGTTGTTTGTGCCGAAATCGACGCACAATAAGCCCGTGCGCTTACCGCGTGGATTCGAACAGTTCATCATCAAAACCCGGGACGGCAACCTGCAGGCCTACCAGACAGGGAGAGGTCCGACCGTGGTATTTGTACACGGCTGGGGCGGGTCTTGCGCGCAGTTTTTCCCGTTGATGCGCGGCCTCGCGCGTTGCGGTTTCTCGTCACTGGTGTTCGATCATCTCGGGCATGGTCTCAGCGATAGTAAATCAGCCACCCTGCAGCAGTCGATTGCCACAACTAATCACGTTTTAAGCCAGGTGAGCAAATCAAACGAAGGGCTGTGCGCGGTCGTCGGACACGCCACGGGCTGCATTGCGATTGCCAACTCGCGCCCGGCATTGCTCAAGGATATACCGCTGTTTCTGATCTCACCCGTATTCAACTACAAACTCTTCTTTCTCAGGCGACTGGTCAAACTGGGGCTGCACGCCGATCTGGTGAAAAAGTACGCCAACCGCTTTTCCAGGACTTATCGCAGCGAGTATAAAAAACTCGAACTGGCCGAAAAACTCGCGCGCTACGGCGACATCTCGGTGATTGCGCACGATGAAACGGATACCGAAAGCGCCGTTGCCGATTCGGTCGATTTCTGTAACCGCTATCCGCTCACCAAGCTGCTGCTCACCCGGGATACCGATCACGTCAGAATCATCAATTCCGAATCGGTCTGGCAGGAACTCAAGTCGCAACTCAACTACGACGATACGACCATCAACTTTACCGCGGAAATCCTCAACCAGTAGCGCCTGCTCGGCAGGGCTCGCCAACACGGATAATTTGGGTCTGGCGCAAAACGATTTTGTGATCCACTAAAGCGCAAAAACAGATCGAAATCGGTTAAACTTTCTGGCCCCGTATAGCGGTAAAGTCTCGAATGCAATTTTTCCAGGATTTAATGCCCTCTCTGCAAATCGGCAGGTGGACCCCGTCGGTTTTACGCAAGCACCTGTTAAAAGAGGAAACCGAATCCATCGAATCACTGTGCCGCATGATGATGGAATCCGATGGCGAATATTCGAGCCTGCTGCTGGCCGAACGCATCCTCAACGCCTACGAAGAGCTGGCGCTGGCAGAGCGTATCGAATTCTTCAAGCTGCTGAATGCCGACTACGATATCGATGTCGCCCAGATCAAGAAGGCGATCGACAACTACGAGCACAATCCCGATGCCGGTAACCTGGTCAAGGTGACGGCGGCCTCCGAACCTCGCCGCCAGGAACTACTGCGTCGAATCAACCTGGCCCCGGGCGGTACCCGGCGCCTGGTCAAGATGCGCGAGCACCTGTTCAAGGCCATGCGCGACAACCCCGAGCTGGACAAGATCGACACTGATTTCCATCACCTGTTCAATGCCTGGTTCAATCGTGGCTTTCTATTGATGGAACCGCTCGACTGGACTACGCCCGCACATATACTGGAAAAAATTATTGCCTACGAGGCGGTTCACGAAATCAAGAGCTGGGCGGAACTGCGCAGCCGCCTGGAACCCGCTGACCGCTATTGTTATGGATTCTTCCATCCATCCATGGGCGACGAACCCCTGGTTTTCGTCGAAGTCGCGCTTACCGACCATATCCCCAGCGCCATTGGCGAAATCCTGCATCGCGACCCTGAAAGCGAGGCGCCAGATAACCCGAGCTGCGCCATTTTTTACTCGATCTCGAACTGCCACAATGGCCTCGCCGGGGTATCCTTTGGTAACTTTCTGATCAAGCAGGTCGCCACCAGCCTGAAAATGCGCTTTCCGCAGTTGAAAACCTTTTCGACGATATCACCCGCGCCGGGCTTCCGCCGTTGGCTGCAGGCCGAGGCGCGACAACGCGACGAAATCGCACTGTTGATGGACAGGTTCGATGCGTCCGCCGCCGAGGACCAGAAAGAGGAACTCGAGAAAATAGCGGCGCAGTATTTCCTGCAACAGAAGAATAGTCACGCGGAGCCGCTCGACCCGGTGGCGCGCTTTCACCTCAAGAATGGCGCCAAACTCGAACGCATCAATATTCTCGGCAATCCCTCCGCGATCGGAATGGAGCGATCCTTCGGCACCATGGTCAATTATGTTTACGACCTGTCGAAAGTAGAGGAAAATCACGAAAAATATGTAAGGAACAACAAGATCATCTGTAGTCCACAGGTGAGGAAACTGGCCACAAAATAACCACGGGGGAACCGCATGACAGACCAGACTGTAATTCTATTCGACGCCAATGGCGATCCAGAAACCGGGTTGCAAACCTGGGATCCGATACCCGCTGAATCGATCGCCAGCGGCGAACCCGTGCAGCGCGGACAGGTTTACTTTTCGACCGCGAACGACAAGCTCAGCGCCGGTGTCTGGGACTGCACCCCTTACGAAGAATTCAGGGGCCCCTATTCGGTCGATGAATTCATGGTGTTACTGGAAGGTTCCCTTGATATCGAAAATGAAGACGGCTCGACGCAAACCTTCCGTGCCGGCGACGGTTTCGTAATACCGAAGGGCGCGGTGCTGACCTGGAAGCAATCCGAGTATCTGCGCAAGTTCTGGGTCATCCACGATAACGCGGATTCCGCGCCGGCCGCCGCCGGATTGAGTGCGCTACTGACGGACCCCGACGCGGAACTGGCGCGCATGCCCCAGGCAGATGCTGCGCTGTTTGAAAGCGAGGTCCCGGATATGGGCATGAACATCCTCTACCAGGACCCGGGCGGCAAGTTTATCGCGGGCGTCTGGGAGAGCACGCCGATGACGCGCGTTGCCTCGACTATCGAGCGTTCGGAACTGATGCACATCGTCGCGGGCAGCGGTTCGATCACCAATGCCGATGGCGTGGTATTCAACTTCAAGGCCGGTGATACCTTTCTCGTGCCGGTCGGCATGGGATACCGGTGGAGCAGCGACGAGTACGTGAAAAAGCTGTTCTGCAGTTATACGCCCTGAGTCTTGCGGACGCGTCCGTAGAACTGCGAGCCAAACACCGCAAGCGGGATAATGGCGCCACCCACAAGGGTGTGCCCGGTCGGTATTTGCGTGAAAAACAGGAAAGCCCAGATCGGCGCGAGCGGGGTTTCCAGCGCGCTAATCAGGGCGGTTTCGGCCGCAGCCAGTCGGTGCTCGCCTGCAGCGAAACCGACGCCTGGTTCAGGGGCCAGGGAGATCGCCTGCGCGAGCAATGGAAATTGCTCGAACAGGATTGACATTCTTACCTCGAGCGGCCAGGCGATCGAACCGAACTCGTATTCACGCGATGAAGTACCACAACAACGCACCGAGCACGGCAACCACTAGTGATGCGATCAACCATTTCATAATTACGAGCTGATCGCCACGCGGCGCGACTGCTTGCGCCTGTTCCCCGGCTAGCTCCGTCGTCGACGCTGCCGTCTCGGCGTCCACGGACTCGGCCTCCTGCTCCTGGATCTTGTGGACCTTATCGACAAACACGCCGCAACCGCTGCACTCTTCCGCTTTCGCCTGTTTCAAATCACATTTCGGGCAGATCATTTCACCAGGTTCGACTTGAACGCCGTCTTTCGATCCCGGCGGTTGCACCGGTTCCAGCTCCAGTTCGCCTGTGCCACCGTCTTGTTTTAAGCTGACATCGACACCAATCGCTGAAAGTTTTTCCTTGTAGGCCTTTGCCACACTCAATTCCACTTCGTGCTTGACGACGAAGCGCTTGCCGATAATGGCGCCGGCTTTCTCGGGCGTGAGTTTGAATAGCCTGGCGAAGGCATCGACCACCTGCTCCGGCTCGAAACCGGATTTGAGGTCGCCGCTCAACAACACGCTGTAGGTTGCAGATTCGGTCATAGCATTACTCCGTAGAGTTCTGATTTATAACGCTTAATTAAGAATATATACGGGATTTGGGAAAATGCAGGGGTTTATCGCGACAGTCGACCTGACGATTCAGTGTCGACAACCTGTTTTCAGGGTAGTGCGCCATCGATAAAAGACGCGTTCAGTGACCCAGGGAAGCTCTGACTAAGTCGTCATTGCGAGGAGCGCCTGCGACGCGGCAATCTCCAGGAGATTGCCCAAGTCCAGGGAGATTGCTTCGCTACGCTCGCAATGACGAATTAACCCGAGGTAGCTTAGAAATCCTTGAGCAGTTCGGTTGTCAGCGGGTCCATGAAGCCGGCGACGGTGGCGTCGGTTTCCAGTTGCAGCGCGCGCTCGAGATCGACCACGGCGTTTTGATTGAGCACCCGTTTCATTGCGCGCACCGATGACGTCGGCAGTTCCGCCAGCCGGGTCGCTACTTCGAGCGCCGTCGCCATCACAAACTCGTCCGCCACCACGCGCCAGGCGACACCCATTTGCAGCAGCGCCGCGGCGTCATAGCGTTCCCCGAGACACAGCATTTCGCGCGCCTTGTTGAGTCCGACCAGCGCCGGCAGCAACGAGGTGACGCCTCCGGTAACGAACAGGTTCAGCGATACCTCGGGAAAGAAGCCCCGCGCGCTCTCGGCCCAGATCGGGAAGGCGCAGTTGATCGCCCATTCGAAACCGCCACCGACGGCCCAGCCGTTGATGGCGCCGACTACGGGCTTCGAACCGAAGATTATCGCGCGCGTAGCCTGCTGGATCAGTTCGACGAATTCCCGCGCCTCGGCCTCGCTGCCGGGATGCTGGTGTTCGTTGCGATCATCGCCGGCGCAAAAAGCCCGCCCCGCCCCGGAAAACACGATGGCGTGGGTGGCATCGTCACCGTTGGCCTCGTCAAATGCCCGGCACACATCGCCGATCAGGGCACGGTTCATCGCATTCAGTTGCGCGGGCCGATTCAGCATGATGCGGCGAACCCCTTGCCCGTCGAGCGTGTTGGTTAGCGTTTCGTACTCAAATGGTTTCATTGGTAAGTTCTCACAACGCGGCTGGTCTTGCCTTCACTCAACTCGAAACTGTGCGCGCGCAGTATGGTGACGCGGGAAGAAGCACCCAGCTTGTTCTTGATGGCGGCTTCGATACCTGCCGCCAGTCCCTCGGTGGACTCGACCGCGGGCGCTAGTTCCACCGAAATGGGTAACAGGTCATAGGGCGGTTTGCTATCGAGCACGATCCGGTAGTTCCCCGAGAGTTCGTCGAAAGCGTTGATCACCGCGGCCACCATCGACGGGAAAATATTGAGGCCGCGCACCACGACCATGTCGTCGCTGCGCCCGACGACACGAAAGCGCATGCCTCGATGACCACAGTGGCAGGGCGCCATTTCGTCCAGCGCGATAATATCGCCGCTGCGAAAGCGCACCAGCGGCTGGCAATCCCGCAGCAGGTGCGTCAGCACCAGTTCACCTTCAGTCCCCGGCTCCAGCGGCAGCGGCTGCTCGCTGTCAGGATCGATAATCTCCGGGTACAGGTAGTCGGCTGCGAGAAAATGGAGGCGCGTATCATGTTCGCACTGCGCGGCAAAATTCGACATGACATCGGAAACGCCATAATTGGCGTTACGCGGCTCCATTCCCCAGGTATCGCGAATTCGTTTGCGAAAAGCCGGATCGTCGAGCCCGGCTTCGCCGCCGAACAGACCCAGTTTGAGGCCGAGGTCACGCGGTGTCAGCTCGGGAAAATGCTCGTCCAGTACCTTCTCCAACACTGCCGGGTAGGATGGCGTGCAGGAAATCGCATCGATGCCGATTTCGAGAATGGTGCGGATCAACAACTCGGTTCCGCCCACGCCGAACGGCACTACCATGGCGCCGGTTTTCTCCAGCGTCAGGTGATCGGTGACGCCACCCATCCACATCTGGTAATTGAGGCAATGCACCACCGAATGTTCTGCGCGTAAGCCGGCGGAGCGCTGCGAGCGGCCGCCCACGGCCTCGGTGATCTCGCAATCTCGCGCCGACAGGGCCAGGTTCATGGCCTGGCCGGTGGTGCCCGAGGTGCGGTGCAAGCGCGTCACGGCAGCGCGAGTCGAAGCCAGGTAATCGCCGAAGGGCGGAGTCGCCGCCTGCGACAATCGCAGCTGCGCCTTGGCGGACAGGGGTAGCTCCGGCAAATCCTTGGGATTGGCGGGCGTTTTGTGTTCTTGCCACAATTCCCGGTAAAAGTCCGAATGCGTGGATACATAGTGGCTCTGCGCCTGCCACAGCTCCTGCTGATGCGCAAGCAGTTTGTCCGCATCGAGATTCCCGACCTGATTCAACACAACTCCAGCGCTAACCTTGGATGCGTAAAGTTTGTTACCAAACCGACCGAACCACAAGTCCGATCTGTGTGAGTTTACTCGAATTAGTAGCCGTCAATATTCATTTATTTGTTCGACCAGCGTCATTGCACATTTTTCGAGATCGGCCCTCGATGCACAGGCAAAACCCATGACCAGACCATTCAGGCGAATCTTTTGCCGGCGATTTTGATGCAGATAATAGTCAAATAGCGGGTAGGCAACTATTCCCGATTTAGCGAGTTTTTCACTGAGCTCGACGTCGTTAATATGTGGCGGCAGATTTAGTATGAAATTCAGTCCGCCCCCGGTGCCGCTTATTGTGATCAGGTCGCCAAGCTGCTCTTGCAGGAACTGTATAAGAAACAGTTCTCGTTTCTGATAGGTTTTGCGCATGTTTCGAATATGGCTCATAAAATGCCCTTCACTCATGAATTCGGCCATCGCGGGTTGCTGGACGGTCGCCACCGACAGATCAGACTGCGCCATGTTATTGGCGACCTTCACCAGGGATCGGGGGACAATTATGTAGGCGAGTCGTAGTGACGGGAACAGTGTCAAACTAAATCCGCCCATGTAGATAACTCGCTGATCATAATCCATGGTCTGGATTGGAGGTGGAGCCTGCCCCGAATAATTGAATTCACAACCATAGTCGTCTTCGAGTATCCAGGCGTTCTTCGAAGAAGCCCAGTTGAGTAGTTCGAGCCGACGAGGCAGCGACATAATTTTCCCAAATGGGTAGTGTCGCGAGGGCAACACATAGGCGAGTTTTACATTTCCCTTGAGCCCGTATGCCTGTTCGACGACAACACCTTCATCATCAACAGGCACCGTCGAGGTACTAATTCCGGTCGAGGTAAACGCATTTCGACGGCTGGTCATACCCGGTTCACCAAACCACACAGAGTCTTCACGATTCAATATTAGCGTAACGATTCGATGAATCGCCTGTTCCGAACTAGCGACAATAATCACCTGATCAGGTTCGCAGTTTAAGCCCCGCATTAAGCGCAAATTCTCTGCGATTGCTCGCTTTAATGGGGGATATCCGGCCGCATCGCCGTAGTTCATTGCCGCAGATTCAGGATTGACCAGGGTTTTTTTCAGTATCCTCGTCCACTTTGAATAGGGGAACAAACTAAAATCAGGTAATGCGGGATTGAATGGCACAGATTGGGATGAAGTGTAGAAACGGGGATATTTTAGAATTTGCTTTCCGCGTTTAGACAATTGAGGAGGTGTTCGAACCTGTGTATTTTTCGGTCTTTCTGACGCCAATTCGCTGACATTGCGATCGCGTGGCGTTGCTCGCAGTACCCGGTGATCAATTACAAATGTGCCCTTCCCGACCGATGACGACAAATAGCTTTCCGCGACGAGCTGTTCGTAACTTTCTCGAATCGTGGTACGGGAAATTCGCAGCTCGTTCGCGAGCTCACGCGTAGAAGGAATACGAGTGCCGATTGCCAATTTTCCGGAAAGTATCATTTCGCGGATCTGCCGGCTAATTTGGTGAACTATCGTTTCCTGTTCACCCCGGCAAATACTGATCCTGCTCAATTGAACCGTGGTACTCGGTAGCATGTCCTGTCAGTAATTCAGAATTGGGCTACTCATTTTTATCGATAATGGACCTTTATACCAACCTATTAATTGAATAGCCTCCGCGCAAACAGCATCGAGTTCGACGGGATGATCGGTTATTGGGAATATCGTAAGCCATGAAAATCGTTACCTATAACATCCGTTTTGGACTGGGAATCGACCAGTGTTACAGCCTGGAACGTATCGCAGCGGGAATCGATGGTGCCGACATCATCGGCCTGCAAGAGGTAGAACGATTCTGGCGTCGCAGTGGCATGGTCGATCAACCGCAGGTACTCGGCGAGTTGCTCAAAGGCTACTACTGGGCTTATTGCCCGGCATTTGACGCGGATGCGAGCACCATCAATCAAGACGGTAGCGTTCAAAATCGCCGTCGCCAATTTGGCACGATGGTACTTTCGCGTTGGCCGATTCGTTCCGCTCGGCCATTGGTGCTTCCGCAACTGCCCGCCAGTGAACTAATAAGCATGGCAACCGGTGCACTCGAATGTGTTATTGAAACACCGCAGGGTGCTTTGCGGGTGTATTCGCTTCATCTTTCCGCACTCTCGCCACGCGAGCGCTTACTGCAGATCGATTGGCTCATTGAAATGAATAAAATGATTGAAGACTGTGGTGCGGTAATCATGGCAGCAGGCAATCACAGCAACCCGGCAGAAGCACAGCATATTGTTGATCACGACTGGAACAATGGCGAACCACAACTACCAGAACCAGCCAACACCATATTCATGGGCGACTTCAATAGCACCGAAGAAAGCAAGGAATATATCCGTTTTGTAGGCGATGCAGACCCGATTTTCGGACACGGCGTACACAGCAATAGCTTTGTTGATAGCTGGAGCGTTGCGCATGAAACGACAGGTTCAGCGGACACATGGTGGCCCGATCCCCCCGATCGATTACCCGGACATCCGTTGCGGCTGGACTACTGTTTTATCAGCACTGAACTCGCATCGAAGGTAAAGCGTTGCTGGGTCGATAGCAAAGCTGTCGGTTCCGATCACAAGCCCTACTGGGTGCAATTCGATGACTGAACGCATTGGGGCCAACAACGTCATGAATGACCGCAGACTGCGATTTGGCAGCAAGGATTTAGGCGGGGCCATGAATCACAATCATCACGACAGTGGATTAGCATACAATGGACAAGACAGGTGATTAGACTCGGCATAAAACTACTAATGAGGTATGACATCAAAATTAGATTTAGCTGACGCTACTTAGAGATAGACATCCAGATATTTGGGGTGTTAGTTAAAACCAGAAAATTCCAATTGGAGGATACCAAGATGAAAAATGACGATAGTTATACAGGATCACCACAGCAGTTAATCCTCGACGACCTTGAAAGGCAGGCCAGGCAAACTCGACCGGCGTGAATTTATCAAGCGTGCAGCGGCGCTCGGTATTGCGGCGCCGTTCGCATCCAGCCTGCTGTCACAATCGGTACATGCGGCAACCCCAAAAAAAGGGGGTAAGTTTGTAATTGGCCTGGGGTACGGCTCTACCACCGACTCGCTGATTCCGGGCCAGAATGAAAATGGATTTCTAAGCGTTTTGTCTTATTCCTTCCAGAATCAGTTGACGGAAATCGATAACCAGGGACGGACGGTACCGGAACTGGCCGAAAGTTTTGAAGCCAACGCCGATGCCACAACCTGGATTTTCAAACTACGCCAAGGTGTCGAGTTTCACAATGGCAAAACCATGACGGCCGATGATGTCATTCCGTCGTTCAACCATCATCGCGGCGAAGATACGAAGTCTGCCGGCAAAGCGTTTCTAACCACGGTGACCAGTATCACCAAGAAAGGCAAGTACGAGGTCGAATTCAAACTCTCGGAAGGCAACGCTGATTTTCCATCTATTGTCAGCAGCGGCCAGTTTCCGATCGTGCCCGCCAAAGATGGCGTGCTGGATTGGCAATCCTATGTGGGGACGGGTGGTTATACGCTCGAAAATTTCGAACCGGGGGTACGGGCCGAGCTCAAACGAAGCCCCAATTACTTTAAATCCGACCGTGCGCATTTCGATGAAATCGAAATGATTTCACTACTGGATACGACTTCCCGACAAAACGCCATTATGAATGGTGCGGTTCATTCGATTAGTCGAGTGGATCCAAAAACCGTGCACCTGATGGCTCGGGTCAACAATTTAAAAATTGTCGAGGCAACCGGTACATTGCACTACACCTTTCCGATGCGCGTAGATACCGCCCCGTTTGACAACAACGATTTGCGTATGGCCGTCAAACTGTCGGTTGATCGTGAACAACTGGTTAAAAAGATTCTGCTGGACCATGGTGCACTCGGTAACGATCACCCGATCTCTACCGCCAACCCGTATCACAACGGTGATTTACCGCAGCGTAGCTACGATCCGGACAAGGCTCGTTTTCATCTTAAGAAAGCTGGCATGGAAGGTGTCACGCTCGATTTGAGCACGTCAGACGCCGCCTTCGCAGGTGCGGTCGACGCCGCGCTTTTGATGAAAGATTCAGCCGCCAAGGTAGGTCTCAACATCAACGTGGTGCGTGAACCGAAAGATGGTTACTGGTCCAATGTCTGGAACAAAAAGCCCTGGAGTGCCTGTTACTGGAGTGGTCGCCCGACGGAAGACTGGATGTTTTCTGCGGCTTACACAGCCGGAGGAAAATGGAATGACACCGCCTGGCACACCGGTGCCCAGGCAGACCTTTTTAACAAGCTGGTGGTAGAGGCGCGTGCCGAGTTGGATACCAACAAACGCCGTGTACTTTACTACGAATGCCAGGCAATTGTGAGTAATCATGGCGGCGCACTGGTACCGATGTTTGCCAATTATATTATGGCGCTGGATAAAAGCGTTATGCATGACAAATTGGCCGGTAACTTTGACTATGACGGTTACAAGGCGGTCGAGCGGTGGTGGTTCGCGTAGCGATAAACCAAAACCGCTCATCTCCAGATTTAGGGTAATAGAGTTTCTATTACCCTTTAATCTTGTCCAGGGAACCTCTGATTAAGTCGTCATTGCGAGCACTTCCCTCTGCTGCGCGGTCACAAATCCGGGGAAAACAGATTCATGCGTCTTTGCGAGCGGGGCCCAGCCCATGAGCGCAGCGAATGCTTTGGCTGTAGCGAAGCAATCTCCCTGGCCTGGGATCAATCTCCAGGAGGTTGCCGCTTCGCTAGCGCTCCTCTTGTCAGGCTAGTTTTGTTAATTTTTCCAGGTTGGTGCTGACCAGTTCAGCACGTGTCAGGCCGACGTCATAGGCCGGTGAGCTAATCAGTTCCGTCTGCTCGATCGAGATGCAGACAAAATCGCTCATGCGCTCGAGGTAGGCACCCCAGGGTTCCTCGAAGTGTACCTGTAATTGTCGACCTGCTTCACTTTCCCGGGCTATGACCTGCGCGCTTCCGCGCACTCTCACCGCAAGGCGCGCCAGGACATCGATGAAATTGACTTCGACCGCGGGACGTTCCAGCAGATTGGCTCGGGTGCCTGGTGATCGAATATCGCCATAAGCAATGCAGTGGTCGTCGACGATCACAAACGTTGCCTTGGGCGAAACCGACGGACTACCGTCCGCATTAACCGTGGCAACTGCTCCGGCACTGTAATGCCGGATGATCTGCTTCATCGGTTCGCTCAATCTATTCATGGCTAGACCGCGTGCAGATCGACGAAGGTTTCGTGGTAGCAGGCGCCGTCGACGATATCGGTTTTCATATCGGCGTCGATCAGCGCGTTGACGGTCTGCCCGGTATCGCTGGTGCGCAGCCAGGTTCCCTTCGGCGAGTACAAAACCCCGGGCGCAACCGCGTCGGTCAGCTTCGCCTTGAGGATAACGCTGCCCTTGTCATTACCGAGTTTCACCAGGGTGTCGTCGTCAATCGCCGCCGCGGTGGCGTCCTGTGGGTTGATTTCAACGACTTCGACCCCGTCACTGGCGGCCCCGCCGCCAAAGGTGGCGTTGGTTCGTTTCGAAGACGACGGCGTGATGAGGATAAAGGGTCTCGACCTGGGCACCGCTTCATAGCGCGGTGTCCCATAACCGAAGCGTTCTTCGAGGTCTTCGCTGAAGAGTTCTATCCTGCCCGAAGCCGTGCCCGGTTTAACCGTGTTGCACATGATCATTTCGCGCTGATCGCTCGCGGTCATCAGCATCGCCCTGTCGAGCGGCATTTCACTCGGACGGTATCCCTGCAGGCGCGGATCCTCGGGGTCGATAGCCATGTCCATCAGTTGTTGATCGCTGTCGTCAAACATTGTATCGGTGAAGCCAAAGGCCCGCGCCAGGCGGCGAAAGATCTCGGTGTTGGGTAAGGATTCGCCAACGCTCGGAATCACCGGTTCGGCGCGTTGCAGATAGCTGTGCCCGTAGGCGGTGTAAATATCATCGAATTCGAAATGCGAGGCCGCCGGCAGCACGATATCGCAAAACTTCATGCTGTCGGTCATGACTACATCGATGCCGACCTTGAATATCTCGTCACGGCTTAGCGCGCGCATCATGCGGTTTTGGTCGGGATGCGTCGCGACCGGATTGTGGTTGTAGATAAAGACCGCGCGAATCGGCGGATCGAGATCGTCGTTTAGCAGATGCCGTCCGACATCGACGATGTTCAACATGCGCGTACCCTCGGGGATTAAATCGCTACGCTGCAATCGCTCCGCGGTAGTCGGAAACGCGAGCCCCGGCTTGGCGATGACGCCCGCACCGCGGCGACCGAACTGCCCCAGCAGGACTGATATCGACATGATCGCGCGCAACCCCGAACCGCCGCTCTTGCCGCGTTCGATACCGTTGCCGATGGACAAAGCCAGTTTATCGGCGCCGCAGTAGCAATCGACCAGTTCGATGATCGCCGCCAACGGAACCTTGCAGATC
>Ga0164320_10000387_pt1 | contig 14036 bp, 8 predicted proteins | sample GuaBasSediGuay11_FD_113736 | JGI IMG/M metagenome (GOLD analysis project Ga0164320, IMG submission 113736) | Subseafloor sediment microbial communities from Guaymas Basin, Gulf of California, Mexico - Guay11, Core 4567-28, 0-3 cm | ecosystem: Environmental > Aquatic > Marine > Hydrothermal vents...
CAGTTACCCGCATTGCCGGCATTATGAGTCCACGTGCCACCAACGAAGGTTGCGGTGGTATGACAGGATGAGCAGTCCAGGTTGGTCGGAATGTGGGCGGGCACGGCATCCACCATGCCTTTCGCCGTATTACCGTCATGGCATGAAGCGCAATTGTTGACGATGCCGGTATGATCAAACGTCGCCGGTATGAAGCTACTGGGAGAATGGCAAACACCACAATCCTGGTTGGTCGGGACATGGCTGACTTTTTTCGGCGTGGCGAATCCGGTATCGTGACAGGATGAGCAGTTATCTACGATGCCCACGTGGTCAAAAGTTGCCGGCAGAAATCCCGTGGTCTGGTGGCAGTCGACGCAATCGCCATTGGTTGGCACATGGTTGTTGCCCTTGCCCGGGGCGGTAACGCCATCATGACATGAGCCACAGTTAGCCGTGATGCCCTGGTGATCGAACCTGGCCTCGGCAAAGGATGAGGGCGTATGGCACACCGAACAGTCCTGGTTGTTGATCGGAATGTGCGGGGGATTGGTTTTGGCGTTCGTGCCGGTAGCAGTAATACCATCATGACACGACGCGCAGTTATCCACGATGCCGGTATGATTGAACACGGCCGGCGCAAAGGTAGCGCCGGGCACGTGACAGACACGGCAATCCTCGGTTGTTACCACGTGGGGAGGATTGACCTTGGCATCTTTACCGGTGGCGGTAACGCCATGGCAGGAATCGCACCGAGCGGCCAGCACTGCCGGGTCGCTGTGGTCGACAAACGCGTCGGCAAATGCGGTCGTGTTGTGGCAAAAAGCACAATCCGCGGTGCCTGCAGGGTGCGGAGGCGAAGGCGTCTTCGCTCTGGCCCCGAGCGCAACAAAGCTGCCATCGTGGCAGGAGACACAATTATCGGTAATGCCGACGTGAGCCAGCATCGTGGTTGGCGTGAAGCCATTGATATTGTGGCAAACGTCACAATCCTGTGCCGTCGGCACGTGATTGAGATCCTTGACTAAACTGGCGGCAGGGTCGGTTGGTAAGGGCAGGAACTGGCTGGTATGACAGCCTTCGCAGCCGCGCGTAATAAAATCGTGAACCGCAGGAAGAAATGTTGTTGACGGTGCAAAACCACCTGGAGTAGTCGCGCTGGCACTGTGACATACAGTGCAATCGTTCAGCGCCGGGATATGATTGGGCTTCTTGTCTATCGCCCCGACCGCGACATAATCGGGATGGCCATTGTGGCAGCTTTGACAATTTCCGGTGATACCCGTGTGAAAAAAGGTCTGTGCTGGCTTGAACGGATCATTGGTGGTGTGACAAACGACGCAGTCCTGGGTTGTCGGTAAATGATTGTTGGGCATTCCGGTGCTGATGTTACCGTCGTGACAGGACACGCAGTTGTTAAATACACCCGCATGGCTGAAAACTGCCCCGGTAAAGGTCACTGTACTGAAGTGACAATCCGCACAATCCTGGGCGTCGGGATTGGTCGGTATGTGATCAACGGGTTTGCCCGCACTGATCACGTCGTTGTGACAGGACGTGCAACCGCTAACGACACCGGCATGATCATAGGTGCCGGTGGTAAATGTGCCCGGGGTATGGCAAACCTTGCAGTCCTCGATGGTCGGCATGTGGTTGAGTGATTTGCCGCTCGCGTTAATCGGCCCCACGGTATTACCATGACAGGAATTGCAGCGTGCAGCCAGAATCACTGGGTCGGTGTGGTCGATGCCGAATACGGGAGTGAAACTGTCGATGTTATGACAACTGCCACAATCGGTGGTGGTTACCAGGTGCGCGGGCACTGCGGCCGACTTGGCGGGCGCGTTGATACTATTGGTTTCATTGTGGCATGATTCGCAGGGTTGTATCGTTGGATCAACCACGCGGTGGATGAAAACACCACCCATATTGAAGCTCACGATACTATGGCAGGTAACGCAATCGACATTCGTTATCGGATGGCCGACCGGCGGACCGATTGCGTTAACACCATGGCACGAATCGCAGGTTATACCTGGCCCCACCACCAGGGGGCCGGTGTGATCGGGATAGGCCCCCAGGAAGCTGACAGTCGTGTGGCAGAAGCCGCATTCGGAATTGGTATCCGGGTGGGGGGGCGTGGGCGTCTTGCCCCTTGACACGGTGCCGTTGTGACAACCAGAGCAGGATCTGGAAATTCCCGTGTGATCAAAACTGCCGTCGGGTGCTAGTGCCAGGAAACTGGTGGTATTGTGGCAGTCATCGCACTCGGCGTTTGTCGGCGTATGAAATTCGGATTTACCGACGCCCGATACGCCGTTATGGCATCCGCTGCAATTGCCGAATACTTCCTGGTGATCGACAGACCGGACAATGGAAAATCCCAGGGGTGTATGACAGCTCTCGCACATATTACTGGTACCGACGTGGTAACCCGCTTTCCTCCCAATCGTGGTAAACCCGTCGTTATGGCAATTACCGCAACTTGAAGACAACCCCTGTTGCTTGGAAGGGCCAGTCAATGGTTCGGGAGAAACCGTGCCCACGATAAGCTGAATTGCGCGCTCACTGGTACTGCCCCCGGCGCGGACCACCAGTTGCGCCGTGTAGGTTCCTTTGACATCGGCAACGAAGCTCGGATTTTGCGATGTGGCGTTCCGCAATACGGCATTACTGCCATCAGGTTTAGCGGAGAGTGACCAGCTAAAGCTTAATGGTTCCGACAATGTCGTGTACGAATTGTGGTCGCTCAGGATGGCGGTCTCGCCGACTCTGAGCGCAACAATAGGCCCGACTCTGGCGACAACCTCACACAGCCTGGCGGCTTCAGGCGTTGATCCAGGTACGGATACCTCGTCACGGCCTCCCCCACACCCGGTCGCCAGTGCGGCAAGCATGAGTGCGGCTAAAAAGCCGGTCAGGGTTCGAACCATCCTTGGTGTCAACATAGGCAGTGAAAATAATCTTAAATTATTGATTTAAAGGGTTTTTTCTGATAGTCGAATTCCGGCTTTGTATTAATCATGGAACCAATAATCAGACCTGTAAAAAACCAGATTGGTTGATAACACCAACCTGAATCAAGACTTTAAACGTAACATAAATGATAGACTAGTTTGGGAAATAATTCCCTTTTTTAAATTAATTTAATACCTTTTATTGAGTTACACGATCAGATCGGGTTGTACATTCAAGGTCCAGTGCGAATGCCGTTATTTTGGAATAACCTGTTTGCGGCAGGATATCGGCGGGCGGCTGCCGGTGCGGATCAAAGAAGATAAAAGTAACCCAGGTAGATAGAGTAAATGGTTTGATCATTGAGTTCGGGAAGATCGAGATCCGAATACTCGATTCCGAAGCTACCCTCGAGATTGAGCTTTTTGCTGAGCCGGTATTGCATTTTTATTGATGGTTTCACAATCCACTGGTCGAATCCGTCGTCTTTATCCGTGCGCCGGTCCAACTCCAGTCTCGGGTCGAAGCTTATACCCTTGTATCCCGTGAACCGGGTGCGCATATTAATCGAGACGGTTTCGTTCGTGTCCGAATCAGAAATTCTGGCTCCCAGGGTTGCATAATCACTATGATAAAAAAGTCCCCGAAACGAATAATCGACCGAGAGTAGTAAATTTTCGGATGACGGAACTGCATCGGCTCTTCCGGAGGCCTCGGTTTCGTCAAGTTTGAAAATCGAGAAATTGATATACAGGTACCGGGTTGAATCGAAACGGAAGTTAGTGCCGATAACAATGTTCTGGGCCTCGCTGCTCCGATCTTGCGCGAGCTGGTAAATCTGATCGTCGGTAAACACGTCTTTGAGTTCGTCAATGGTTGCAACCGCCTGGCCCTGCAAGGCGTTAATGGTTGACAAGGTTGGCGAGTAACCCTGGGACAGGGACGCATTCAACGACAGTGTTGCATTGACCTGGAAATTGGAAGTGAGCGAAAACTTAGTCCATTGCTCATAAAAAATATCATAATCAGCGATGCCATAGACATATCCGGCCTGGTTCTGAAATATTACCTCGCCGCCAACGGCCTGGCGATCGGTGAGGTCATCTATTTCCTGATGAACCAGGTAAAGATCAACGTCGACTCCCGGATAAGGACTGAACTCCAGGTTGGTGCCAATAAAGGGGCGATCGCTATCAGGGTCGTCAAAAGAAGACTCTACCAGGAATCCAGATCCAAAGCTGAGCTGGAAATCAGAGTGAGACAAATCGCTGAAAGTAAGGCCGTCGAAACGCCCGTAGACCCCTGTCAGGGTTCGTGTCTGGCGTCCGCCAATCAGTCGAAACTCGTCGCGCGCGTACAGGACATTGGCATTGGATACCCTGGATTCGTTGCTGTTATCGAGAAAGTCGTTAACCAGCCCGGCGTCGATTCTAAATGCCAGTATGTCGGTATCGGTTCTTTTTTCAATAAACATATCCACATCGGTAATCAGGGTCCTGTTGATGGCTTCGCTACCTTCTTCGGATGAGTCGATCACATCATCCAGATAAAACTGCTGTACTATTCCCCGAAAATCCCAGGCGTCGGGATCGCGTTGTTGCTGCTTGGTCGCGATATGGGATTTCGGGGCTAAACTCATGGTGCGAATTCCTTCGACCCTGCCTTGAATGCGGGAGGCATCTTCGGCGGATGGGTCCGTGTCCAGCAGCGCTTCGTATAATACAATTGCCTGCTCATACTTACCCTGGCGTTCCCGCGTAATGCCCGCCAGTTCCAGGGCCTCGCGAGCCTGACTTAAGTTGCCTGTCTCGACGACCTTGTCTGCAATTGCGATGACGCGCGCATAGTTGGCATCGATAAATTCCTGGCGCGCCCTGTCCAGCAGTTGTGTCGTCGAATCAGATGCGGTTTTTGCCTTGCCATGTGTGGCTTTCGCCGTGCCAGGTGCAGTCTTTATAGTTTCAGGCGCTGCTTCTACCGCTTCAGGTAAAATTTGAATCGAGTCAGGCGCAATTTCGATCGATTGGCTGCCGGGTGCTGCTGATGATTGGTCGAGAAAACGGGTGAGTTGCTTTATTTCCGCAGGGCTGCGCCGGTAAATCCAGGCGTAGGGAAAGCTTTGTCGCAACTGCTGTAGCGCAGCTCGCGCTGGTTTCGAACCGGTAAAATTTCCCACTGCCAGTCTGTAGAAGATCTTGCCATCCACTTTCACCTGGGTTTGATAAACAAAAAAATCCTGCAGCGTGCGCCGATATTTTTTCGGGAGGTCGGAATATTGCCCGCGGTTTGAAGTGATTACGATAGCGTAAGTATGTATCTCGGAGGTTTCAGGTGGATTACCGAAAACAGATTCGACCCCCATAAACTCAAAACTGGCCGCCGTTGCCATAGAGGATGTAAACAGCAGTACGCCCAGCAATAGCAGATCGATAAATCCTTTGCGGGTTGGCCGGAATAAGGCATCTGTGCTGACGATTACAGGCCCTGAATCCTGTGAACTTCGCGCATCGAGAGCTGGAAAGGGCGTAAGTACGCTAGGAATCACCATCGGAGACACGATGCCTGCTGATCCTTTTGGTCTTTATCGACGTGAGCCCGCTATCCGTAGTGGCCTGGCAGTAATCGGTATGGTAGCTGCTGTAGTCCAGTTGGTAGGCATCGCTGGACCACGCAACTACCTGAGAGTTGTCGCCCCGATTTTCGCTGTAAGCGAGCTTTATCCGGTTCTCGCCAGGAGACAGCGGTGAATTCCGTGCAACTATCGCGGGTACCCAGGCGACTGTGGTGTGGCAAATTTCGCAATCGTTTACGCTGGCGATGTGCCCCGGATCCTTGCCTTGCGCGGTGACACCGTTGTGGCAGCTAAAGCAGGTGCCAAAAACCGATGCATGATCGACCCGCTGAACCGGTGACCAATCAAAAGTACCATGGCAATCCTCGCAGGAATTTGAAGTCAATATATGTGTCGGGTTCTTGCCGCCCGCGACGACTCCATTGTGGCAGCGGACACAATTATTAGTGATGCCATCATGTTTGAATGCGGCACCCGACCAGGTGTAGGTCCGGTGGCAGTCGTCGCACACATTACTGCTCTGGATGTGACCGGGATTCTTGCCCTCCGCGGCGATACCATTATGGCAACTTTGGCAGGTACCGAGGACAGCAAAATGGTCGACTCTCACGACATGGATCCAGGAAATCGGCTGGTGGCAGTATTCACAGTCCGCGGTCACGCGGATATGCTGACTCGAAGGTGGAGTAGCCTTGATTCGGCTCGCATTTGAATGACACTGACTGCATCGTCTGGGGGTGCCGGCAAATATCGCCTGCACATGGCAGATTTCACACTTCACCACGGCATGCTTGAAGTCCAATGGAAACATGGTTTCATCGTGGTTAAAGTCAGGCCCGAAATCGAGCGCTGAAGCACTCCCCATGGCGATGCTCGCCAGTACCGATAGCAGCAGTGAAATCAGCCATGTCATGCTATTTTTCTGACGCGGGGATTTGCTCCACTGGTTATTCATTGCCCTGTCCTTGAAGACTGAATAGTTCTCGATTCGAAGCTGTTCAGCGATTGAAATTCCGGCAATTTGAAACTTTTTTGGTTATGGCATTTGTCGCACTGCCTGCCGAAATTCCCGTCGTGGACATCGTCGCGCCGATGACAATCGAGGCAGCTCCAACGATCACGGGTGAATTTGCCTAGAGACCTGTTGTGGCAGGTATGGCAATGGATTTCCGTGTGAGCATCCCTGAGTTTGAAATTCGTATCTTCGTGGTCAAACCGCCAGATCAGCCAGGCATTGGGATTGTGGCATTCGCTGCAATCCTCTCCCAGACCCTGCTTGTGCGGATCGTCGTTGCGGTGACAGTCGATACAGAGGTTGCCGGCATCACTAAAAACGGAAGATACATGGCAAGATTCACAGCCGACCACGGCATGCTGACCGATGAGCGCGAAATTGCTCAGGTCGTGATCGAAACGAACTTCGTTTTGCCAGGCAATATCATTGTGACACTGATCGCAGCTGGTGCCCTGGTCACGCTTGTGCACATCATCCTGCTTATGGCAGCTGTAACAGTTTATTTCGATTTTTTTGGTCTTGGCGCCAAGCGTATGACATGCCTCGCATACCAGACTTTCATGTGCGCCTTCGAGCGGGAATTCAGTGTTTGTGCCGTGATCAAATTCGACATACCTCCAACCTCTGGGAACATGGCAATCCTGGCACTTTTTGCCGTTCAGCTTGTCATGTACATCATCGGCGCGATGGCAGCTGTAACAGTTACGCGGATTGTTGTTATGCTTTTCAGAAACCTTGTAATCGTCCGCATGGCAATCATTGCAGGCCTGTTGCCGATGCTTTCCCTCGAGCTTGTATCTGGTATCCTGATTATGATCGAAAATTGACTTGTCCCACGCCTTCTCCCGGTGGCAGGATTCACACTTCTTGCCAAACCTGCCGACATGAACGTCCCTTATCGCGTGGCAATCTACACACTGTTTCGGCGTGTCCTTGTATTGCCCTGCGATGTGACAGGCATTGCAAGACACCTGCTGGTGTGCAAATTTCAATTTAAAGTCCGTCTTTTCATGGTCAAACCCGGATTGAGCCCAACCACCGGTTTCGTGGCAATCCTGGCATTGCTTTCCCAGGTCTCCTTTATGAACATCATCCTCGGAGTGACATTCGTAACAGGTTTGTTTCGCTTCACGATATTTCTTGTCCTTCAGGTGACAGGCAGTGCATTCCACTAACTCGTGCTTGCCGCTTAGATGGAAATCGGTAAATTGGTGATCGAAGTTATCCTTGTTGAGCCAGACCACCCTGGCATCTCGTCCCTTATGATCGCTATGGCAAGATTTACATTCCAGGATACTTGCGTTTTTATCCCTGCCATGGAATCCCTGCTTTTCACGTATATCTTCGGCAACCAGAGCATGGTCGTGGCAGTCAAGGCATAACTTGTTCTGAGTTGTGTCGCGCCCCCGAACATGGCAGCTGGTACATTCCGATTCCAGTTCCCTATGCTCGGAAATCAAATCTCCTGGCATAAAAAACTGCTCGATTTCAAGGGCTTGCACGGTTTCAGTGATGGTAACGCCGAGTGTCAGAAGCAACACAAAAATGGCTCTCATCAATACAAATGAACCACAACTACGTGAATCACCCCCGACAGAATCAACATGATAAAAAGCGGCAAGTGGAGGACATGCCAGTAGGAGAAAAGAATTTCGTTAATACCGAGTACGCATATTGAACGCAGGTTTTTTATTCTGAGGTAGATCAGCTTTTTTTCATGGTTATCCAAATCCGATCCAGATACCCGCCGCTGTAACGTGCCAAGCTGCGATTTCATCCTCAGATAAAATACCAGCGATCGGTTAACGCCAGTGTGCGAATCGGTTAATTTTTCTTCAATTACTTCGAAATCGTCTACGAGATTGAAGTCGATTCCACTCGACCCGCTCAACAGCAGCGAGGGTAAATCGTCACCCGAATAGAACTCTTTAAACTGGACTTTACTACCATACAAACCGTGGTGAATGCGCTGATATAACAAACGACCCAGTAAGCCGCTAATGGCTACGATCAGCATACAGAAAAATGCAACGCTGCTATTGAACGAGCCGAGTTGGAAGCCGGAGTGGAAAATAATTAACAAGGGACCGACCAGCCCCAGAATCATATGAATTCGAAACCACGATTTGACTGAACCTATCACCGACCATCGTATGAAGCGTTTCCTCATGGGGTATATCAAAAGTAGCAGCATTAATGAGCCGCCAATTATTCCGAACCAGTATCCGGCCCCCGATTCGGCCACCAGGTAGTGGTGATCTTTTGCAGCCCAACCCGCGGCGAGTGCTAAAACAATCGCGGTATACCAGGTGGCCTCGGTTAATTTGAGAAAAATGTTATTGGGTTTACTAAGCACAAATCAATCCATTTTAGTCTGTCTTAATATTCGATTTATCGGGTTTAACCGAACCGATCGGGCTGAAATTATAAATTGAGAATTGTTAAGAATAGTCTAAAAAGGAAAATTATTTGGGAAATATTTCCCTTTTATCAGAAAAAAAAATTAATTGTGCAATACTTCTACTAGGTTTTGAACTAGTTCGGTAAACAGAAACTTCGTATGTCTACACTGCACTACTGGCTATCCATGTTGCCCGTTCTTTTGGGCCTGGCAATTTATGTATTCTGGTGCTATCGCGGCCAGCAAAAAAGCGTTGAAACCCGTCTGCATGCTATTGAATCAGGGCTTTCGGAGCCCGCTTCTCTGCACCCGATAATCGATCGCGACAAGTGTATCGGTTGCAAATCTTGCGTTTATGCCTGTCCTCAACAGCTGGGGCATAACGTGCTGGGAATTTTCCACGGTAAAGCCGAGTTGCTCGAGCCCGCTAATTGTATTGGCCACGGCACTTGCAAAACAGCCTGCCCTGTAGGCTGTATATCCCTGGTGTTCGGCACCAAAGCACGTGGTGTCGATATTCCCCGGATTGACGCCAATTTTGAGACTAACGTGCCCGGCATCTATATCGCCGGAGAACTCGGCGGTATGGGGTTGATACGAAATGCTATAGAGCAGGGCAAAATCGCAATGCTGGCGCTCTCCAAAAATTTATCCAAATCAACTAATAATATGCACCAGGTTGTCATTGTGGGTGCAGGTCCGGCAGGTATTTCAGCAACCCTGAAAGCCAAGGAACTTGGCTTGAACTATCTCACCGTGGATCAGGATTCACTGGGTGGAACGGTTTTCAAGTATCCGCGCGGGAAGATCGTCATGACCCAGCCGGTTGACTTGCCGATCGCCGGGAAAATGCATTTCAAGGAAACCAGCAAAGAAGATCTGCTTGAGTTCTGGAAGGAAATCGAGGCGAAGACAGGGATAAAAATACAGTACCAGGAACTGGTGGCCGATATTTCAGCTGTGGATACCGGCGGTTATCAGATAAACACCAACCGGGGAACATATACCACGGATGCTATTTTACTTGCGATAGGCAGACGAGGGACCCCGCGTAAACTAGGTGTTCCGGGAGAAGATCACCCTAAAGTTGTTTATCAGCTCATCGATCCTGAGCAATATCAGGGACAGAAAGTATTGATTGTTGGCGGTGGCGACAGCGCCCTGGAAGCGGCCATGGCGATCGCCGACATCGATGGGACCGAGGTCTCGATATCGTATCGTAGCGACACTTTTTCACGTGCCAAAGAAAAAATTCGGGACCGTGTCCATGACTACGCAGATGAATCCCGTATCAAGCTTTACTTATCTTCGAATGTTATCGGTATTACCCCAAATGAGGTCTCACTCGATCAGGGAGGGCAGGTTGTTACAATCGCAAACGAAGGCGTAATCATTAATGCCGGAGGTATCTTGCCTAGCGCTTTTCTAAAACAAACCGGCATTTCCGTCGACACCAAGTACGGTGCCGCCTGATTTTTGAGTTCACGCAAACATGAAACCAATACTGCTGCTTTTAACCTGCCTGTTATTATCCACTCCTGCCTGGAGTAATCTCGATAAATCACTGGATGAAATTGAAAAACTGATCCGCCTGCGTGATTATCCCCAGGCTGTCAGTCACTTAAATCCCCTGGTAGCAAAAGGTAGCCCCGAAGCGCAGTACCGCCTGGCAGGACTATATCGGTTAGGTAAAGGTGTTATCAGGAACCTGGATAAAGCGACGGATCTTTACCATAAGTCGGCGCAGGCAGGGCATGCCGAGGCTCAATACGCAATAGCGCTGATTATCGAGAAGTCTAATAAATCCTCCGCTTCATTGTTCGAGGCCCGAAGGTGGTATAAAAAATCGGCTGAACAAGGCAATAAACGCGCTTCGCTCAGACTCGAGCAGCTCCAGGATTTACCTGATATCGCGGATCGGAAAATTAGCCGGGACGATGTCTTCAACGCGATCCAGCATAACGATGAAGCCCTGATAAATTCACTGATTTCAAGCCAGGCCGATTTAAATCTGATTGATCGGCACGGGAATTCGACGGTAATGGCGGCATTGCTCGCGGGATGGCCGCGCCTGGCCGGCACCCTGATCCCCGGTTCCACGCAGCTCGAACGCGCAAATTCACTCGGGAATCGACCCATTCACGTGGCTTCGGCGCGAGGTTACCAAGGCATTGTTATCGAACTGCTCATCAACAATGTGGATATTGATCAAACCAATGCACATGGTGATACCGCGCTCATGCTGGCGGCTAAGAATAAATATACCGAAATTGCCGAATTGTTACTTGATCTCGGGGCAAATCACAGCCTGGTAAACAAGAAGCAGAAGTCGGCCGCCGACCTTGCCTATGCCAGTGACAACTCGGCAAGCAAAGCCTTGTTTGCGAGTTACGGGATTAAACCCAGGGTCACAAGCGTGGCAAAAGTCGACCACGATCTCGCAACATTTAATCTGTTGGTTAAAAAACATGGAGCGCGCTACGCCGGTTGGCCATCGCTCAATATTGCGATCGAACTCGGCGAAACCTCGATTGTGAATCAAATGCTCGAGCAAAAGCCTGACCTTGGCTCGACCGGCCCGGAAGATAACAGTGCCCTGCACGTGGCAGCGCGTAAGGGAGATTCAGCCATTTTAAAAAAACTCGTCCAGGCCGGTGCCCAGGTTAACGAGGTTAACAACAGAGATGAAACCGCATTATACCTTGCGGCCGGGTCAAGCTGTCTGAAATGCGTGAATCTGTTGCTTGCGCACAAAGCCGATCCATCGATCGAAACCCGATTCAAGCAGACCCCGCTGGAATTAGCTATTCAGAAAAAACAGACAAAAGTTGCCTCGGCCTTGCTGAAATCCAAAAACAGTTACGCGGGTATTCATCGCGGGTTGCAACTAGCGGTACAACAGAGGAGAGAGAGCTTGAGCAAGGTCCTGATCGCGCGCGATAGTCGACTCGACTCGCTCGACAGTAACGAGCGTTCGATTTTATGGCATAGCGCCGACAAAGGGCTTGGAAAGACTACGACGCTGTTAATTGACTCTGGAAAAATCGATATCAATCAAAGAGATGTCAATGGGTATAGCGCGCTTACGCAGGCGGTCACAAATGGTCATTTCAACATCGTGCGCATGCTTATTGCCACTGGAGCAGATGTGGGCACCCTCACCACCGAGGAAAATTCCTTACTGATGCTGGCAGTATTATCAAAAAACCAGGGTGTCGTAGAGTTCCTGTTAACCCGGGAAATCGATGTAAACGCCAGAAACGGTGTTGGCGATACTGCTCTGATGCTGGCCGCAAGCACCGCTCAAAATCGAATGATCGAGATGTTGATTAATGCCGGGGCTGATTTGCATTTACGCAATAACGAAGAGTTGAACGCGTTTCAAATCGCAACCAACTCGGGGCACCAGGACACCGCTAAAATTCTTCATGACAAAAGCAATCTTGTTTTTAAGCTGTTTAACTGACAGCGATATCGACCGGATCAGCCGGGGTTCTCACCCAGGCATCAACCCGCTGGAAGCTTTCTCGATCAACGACTTGATGGGCAACGATTTTGTCAAGATCAAGGGGCGGGAAGTCAATGGTGGCACGGAATACGAGGATAATACTCTGACAGCGGCCCAGTTCTTCGGCCGTCTCAACCCGGCAGGAGGTGACCTGGTGGAAATCGAAGACGACCTGGCCGTGCCTGACGGTGTTGCCGACGATATCGGTAAGCGGTGTTTACATGGCCCTGGAATTCTGCGGATCGATCGCGGTTAGCGGCTGGCTCGGAATACTCGTGTTTTGCAAATTTGATAGCGCCGCGACAAAGCTACCACCTACCGCACCGCCAACTTGCACAGCGTCTGCGACGCCAGTGCCTGCGATGCCACTACCTGCGATGCCAGTGCCTGCTACGCCGGCAGCAATTCCCGCATCCGCTACTGCTTGATGCAATGCCGCGAACAGGTTACCGCAACCGGCAACATCAGCCGCCATGCCGGTAGTTCCCGCAGCGCCAAACGCCATGGTCAGGAGTGAGTTTGCGTCGGTATTCTCGGGATTTTGCCTGATGCGGTTTGCCATGAAACGCGTAGTTTGTTTCATGCATTCCTGGTCAGCCTTGAAGCCGGGTAATACACCTTTTTCGATGAAAAGCGTGTTCAGTTCCCTGTAAAAATGGCCCGGGTTATTCATCACGTATTTTTCGAACATCGCATCGTCGACACCCTCTATCAACACACGGAGCAAATCATTGAGCCCGTCGAGGGGAAAACGTTCAATCGAGTTGTAAATGGGATTTTTCCCAGCAGAAGCGTTAACGACTTCTAGGTTGGGTGCCCGCATCTGTTACCTGTCTTCCTCGCCAATCTGCCCTGGATCTCATTGACACATCCGTCCAGGAGCTAAACAAACAGCGCTAATAATTATAAAAATGACTGTTGTGAACGGATTCACATATTATTTAAAGTGTGATCTAGAGCATAGTTGCTATTGCGGGCCATATATGACCGTTTATAGCCAAAACAGGGCCGTTCGTCGGTAACGTGGACAATGTAACAAATGCCGGGGAAAGGCTATCGAAGCTTTACTGTCGGAGCGCAATCCGGAGAATAGTTCGGGTTAGGATTAACGATGTATCGATGAAACATTTTGCCTCTTTTCACTGTGCTGTTGCTGGTTTCGGCGCCGTTACTTGCGACCGATAAATCACGTCGAAGTCCTTCACCGGGCAAGTCCTGTTTCAGTAATTCGACCGTCGTACCGAGGCCGTTGCGCCAGGGCATGGAGCGGAATGTTTCGGGGCCAAGCAGGGTTGAGGTATGCACGCGAATGGTACGGGTTTAACTGCACTTCGATTCGCCGCAATTCAGGCAGGTCAGGCAGTTGTCGAGGTTGACCACGGCGCGGGTCTGGCACTTTTTACACAGTATCGCCGAACTCGGGTAGTCGTCATCGCTCTCCACCGCTTGCCGGCTCTCGAACTCGGCCCTTTTTTCCTGCAGGAACGCCTGCTGGTGTTGATCGGGCTCGGTGCTCTCGATCATGCCGATGGTCTTCATGTGCTGCTCGATGACATCGCCGATCTCGGCGACGATCGATGGCGTGTAGCGGCCGCCCTTTTTAAAA
>Ga0164320_10000388_pt1 | contig 14034 bp, 8 predicted proteins | sample GuaBasSediGuay11_FD_113736 | JGI IMG/M metagenome (GOLD analysis project Ga0164320, IMG submission 113736) | Subseafloor sediment microbial communities from Guaymas Basin, Gulf of California, Mexico - Guay11, Core 4567-28, 0-3 cm | ecosystem: Environmental > Aquatic > Marine > Hydrothermal vents...
CAAGGTTGCCAACACGGTTATCAACCAGTGGGAAGAACTGACGTTTGATTTCACCGGCAATATTGGCCTGGTTGAGTCCATCAATATTGATCAGCTCATTGTCTTCGGTGACTTCGACCTCGGCGGTCGAGCGCAGGACAACGTCGTCTACTTCGACAACATCGCATTCACTGCTCCTTAAGATGAGCAGAAATCGTTCAAAACTGATTATTGAAAATAAAGAGTGATCGTTATGACGCGTTTATATTTGTTCCAGTACATGAAGAAATTGTGCAGCATTTTGACAATCATTCTGGTTGTTTCCGGACTGTTCGCAAGTCAGGCGCAGGCGGCAGACGTTGTCACGACCTACAAAGACGACAGTGGCTGGAAACTGCAGGTCAATGGCGAGGACTACTACGTCAAAGGTGTTGTCTGGAGCTATTCGCCGAGAAACCAGAACTACACCTACAACCTGTGGGGCGAATCCGACGACTTCATACGCAAGGTTCTGGACTATGAATTCGGGCTGATGAAAGCGGCAGGGATTAACACCATTCGCAGTTTCGCAATGATTCCTCCTGAGTGGGTCACCTATATATTCAAAGAGCACGGTATCCGAACCGTAATCAATCCGCTCATGGGCCGCTATGGAAACACGATCGGTGGCGAGTGGGTTGCGAACGTTGATTACTCGGATGAGTTGACGCGATCAACGCTCAAAGCCGAAATGCTGGAATACGTAAACCAATACAAGAACACCCCCGGAATTCTCATGTTCGCTTTCGGTAATGAAAGCAACTATGGGCTTTCATGGTCGAGTTTCGAAATCGAGAATCTTCCGGAAGGCGAACAAGACACAGCCAAGGCGCGCTATCTGTACAGCTTGTTCAACGAAATCGTGACGGCTGGCAAAAAGATGGCCCCGAATCTGCCGTTGACTATCGTTAACGGCGATATCCAGTACATCGATCTGATCGCTGAGTTAATGCCCGATCTCGAATTGCTAGGCGTCAATGCTTATCGTGGCAAGAGCTTCACGGGTCTTTGGGCTGATGTCGACCAGAAGTTGGACTTGCCAGTACTGTTTTTCGAGTTCGGCAGCGATGCCTTCAATGCCAGAGAATTCCAGGAAGACCAGGTCGCGCAGGCGACTATGCTGAGAGACCAATGGAAGGAGATGTATAACAAGGCTGCCGGCAATGCTGAAGAAGGCAACTCCATCGGTGGCTTCGTTTTCGAATGGCGCGATGAGTGGTGGAAGTATCTGCAGATCGAGAATCTCGAAAAGCAGGACACTAACGCGTCCTGGTCAAACCAAGGCTACATGTTCGACTGGGCGGAAGGCAAAAACAACATGAACGAGGAGTGGTTCGGTATTACCGCACTCGGAATGCCGAATTCGGACGGTGTTTATACGGCAAGACCCAGGGCAGCCTACGACGTGCTATCAGAGATCTGGCACATGGACCCTTATCTATTCAAGAAGAGCGCGTTTAATCAGGCGATCGATAATTTCAATATGGACTACTACGCCCTCAAGGGCGAGGTCCGGCAGTTGAAGAGTGAGTCTCAGGAGACAAAGAAAAAGCTGAGCTTCACGGGTGGCCGAATTGCCGCCGAAATGCTACTCAAGGCTAATGAGGTCGACGTCACCCTTAATGGCGAAGATGGCACGGAGTTCTCTGATGGCCAAATGCTCTTTCTGGATTTCGCCTTTGAGCCTACGGATACTATCGAAGGTCAGTTCACGCTCAATATACTGGGCAATGTGGCTGACACCGAACCGCTGGAGATAAACTACGGCCGGCGTGGGTTACCACAGAGTGTAATAACGGTTGATGATTCAACCGGCCAGCCTGTCGTGTCAACCACCGACGTTACAGATCGCGAGCGCGTCGAAATTTATGATTTTGACATGAGCTATCGCGGCAAGGATGTCGACATTAACGCCTTCTATCATACGCCACGCTATCACTGGGGCTATAAGGGCGACTTCTTCGGCTTGATCCGGGAAACCACGGATCTTGAGGGCATGGATATCTGGAACGCGAAAGCGCCGGAAGGTATCGAGTTCATCGGCAAGAACGCATGGGAAGGCTTGACGCTTGTCGCAGGACCGGAAGTCTATTGGGGTGCCAACCCGAAGGCTGTGTTCAAGTACGATTTTAAAATCGGCAAAATCGACCTGACGTTTATTCATTCCGAAGATGTAGCGCGCCAGGGCGAATCGTCCTCCGCAACGGGCGCGACCGAGAGGCAGTCTCGTCAGACGACCCTCTACGCAGCGACCAATCTGACTGAAAACATCAAACTCGAACTCGGCGGCATAATGTCGGCCAACGAAAAGATTGATGACATCTATGATCGGGTAGCAAAGGGTGACATTATTGTCGATCAGATTGATTCTGAAGATACTCTCGGCTTCAAAGTGAAACTGAGCTTTCCGCTGTTTGGTACTAAATCCTACGTCTCTGCGCATCACGCTGGCCTTGTCGCGGATGGTGGCGCCACCCTCAAGGATTTCGGCGTGAGTGACCCGACGGGTTTGCCTTATTCAGGTTTGGGCAATAAGCAAGAGTACGAGGCGGGCATGCTCATGTACTTCGGCAATGTAATGATCGCTCCGAGAATCCTGTATCGAGATAATCTTGTTCATGCAAACCCCTTTATTCCGCCGTCGAGCGGAGGGGGTATTGTCAACCCGGGTATCAGTCCGCGTGACCGCGACAATGATCCATTCGCCGTTCTGGACAACAGAGAAGCCCGCTCAGGCGAGGTATTCCTGACGTATGACCCAACGGGAGCGACGCCTTTCTATGATTGGGATAACGAATGGCGCGAAGATGCGAAATTCGCCTTCAATATTGGTGGTACCTACACAGAGTTCCCGACTTTTACAGACGCAAACCTGTTCTTCTACGAGGAGGGGGGTGTCAACGCATCCTTCGGCGAAGGGCTTCCGGCGGAAGAAGTATGGACGGTTAGCACCAGAATGGTGTTTAACCCAAATCAACGTGCAACCTACATAGCGAGTCTGATCAAGGGGTTCAATCAATCGACAGGCAACCCGACAGGTGGTACGCGTGATTATTTCGAGCTACACGGAAAGGCCGTACTCGGCGGGAAACACATCATATCGGGTTACTACAAGAAGGATGCCTGGGGCCCATACGATTTTCACCGTCAGTTCAATGCCGTCTACCCCGAACAATACGAAATCGATTACTCGATCCGACTTGGTAATCAGGGCGGCATCGGTTCTGCTCTGGATGAGACCAATGCAACGCAGATCGGAATCAGGGCGTTGTACCGTGGGTATGACGAAAATAGTATCGATCTGGACCCAGAGTTGATCGGTGATTATCAGTGGATGACCGTCCTCTATTTTACCTACCAGTTTTAAGGACCAGGAATGCAAGGCCAAGGAATTCAAACTATGAGTAACAGAAATCGAAACTACACGGGTCTGGCAGTGCGCAGAAGCTTGGTGTTGTTGTTTAGCTTCGGGATCCTGGCCGCCGGTGGCTGCGAATCACCGAGTGATTCGGAGGGGACAGTCGTCAATGCAATCAAGCTGCCGACGGACGTGGTTCTTAACCTGGCCTGTGAGAACGTCGGCATTAACGACGAGCAGTGCGTTCTCGGCGATCCCGAAAATCCGTATGTAACCACCGCTATCATCGAGTTTGACGTTAATGATCCTGATGCCACCAACAAATTCGACCTTTTCAACGCGATTCCGGCTGGGCCGACGGGTGCAAAAGCTCGCTTCTATTTCTGGGCGACGGCACTTGCGAGAAGACCCAGCGGAGAGAATCAGTTCTACACTGCGATGGCGTTGCACGAGTTATTCGATGCCAACAGTAATCAGCTTTCTCAGGACGAGTTGGTTCGGGAACAGGCTCTGAAGGCGCACCGTTCTCTTCTGGATAATTTCTTCGGTTCCGTGACGGTGTTCGAGTGTTGCCCGGGTGCAAGTCCGATTGGCGAGCCGGTAGCCTTTGCGGTTCCGCTGAACGAGCTGACGGCAGACGCTCTGTATCGAACAGACAGCACAGGATTTCGGCGACTTATCGACGGCGATCCTATTCTCGTGCTCGAGGTACTGCTTGACTGGGGTTATGCCTACCAACCTGCGAATCCACCGAATTATGACGATGGAATTGTGTCCGTAGCTGTGTTCTAGGCGCGGCACCGGGCAAGCGCATGCGAGTATCGGGTAGCAGCATTCTTGGCCTCGTCACTTGCGTGTTGCTGTTGCCGCTTGCGGCTTCGGCGGAAGTTATCCCGGTGGAGTTGCGCCAGACAGAAAACGGCTGGCAACTGCTGCGTGATGGCGAGCCGTATTTCATTCGAGGTGCTGGCGGGACTTATTCGCTGCAACAACTCGCCGCCGCGGGTGCGAATTCGATTCGTACCTGGGATGCGGATGGCATCGATGATCTTCTTGACGAGGCGCACTCTCTGGGATTGTCCGTCACGGTTGGCATTTGGCTGGGCCATGAGCGTCATGGCTTCGACTACAACGACACGGCTCAGGTTGCCGGGCAATTCGAAAAGGCTCGTCAGGCTGTACTTCGATACAAAGATCATCCCGCGCTTTTGCTTTGGGGGGTCGGCAACGAAATGGAAGGTTACGAGTCGGGCGACGATCCGCTTATCTGGTCGGCCGTAAATGACGTCGCCGCGATGGTTAAGGAACTCGATCCGGCACATCCCACGATGACAGTCACGGCCGAAATTGGCGGTGGACGCATTGACAGCCTGCACAAACGTAGCCCTGCTATTGATATTCATGGCATCAATTCCTACGGCGGGGCGCCGTCATTGGCCGAGCGGTTGACGGCTGGCGGAGGGACGAAACCCTACATCGTCACGGAGTTCGGCCCGCCGGGTTCCTGGGAGGTTGCCAAGACATCGTGGGGAGCGCCGATTGAGCCGACCAGCACCGAAAAGGCAGCTTCGTACCGACGCGCTTATGAGCATGCGGTTGCGAATGAGTCGGGCAGGGCGTTCGGTTCCTACGCATTTACGTGGGGTTTCAAAATGGAAGCCACCGCAACCTGGTTCGGTATGTTCCTCGCGGATGGATCCAGGCTTGGTGCCGTTGATGCGATGACCGAGTTGTGGTCGGGAAGTGCACCGGGCAACCTCGCACCGACCGTCAAACCCCTAACGATCGACACCGAATCCGAAGTGGATCCCGGCGACATCATTAACGCCCGTACCATCGTCGCAGATCCGGAAGGTGGTCCGATCAGGGTGAAGTGGTTCTTGCGACCCGAATCCGGCGACTACCTGACAGGCGGTGATTTTCGCGCCAATATGCCAGACATGGAAAATGCCGTCCTCGACGGCCGCATGGACGGTGCACGAGTTCGAATGCCCGCTGAGCCAGGTGCGTATAGATTGTTTCTTTATGCCTACGACGATGCGGGTAATGCGGCGACGGCCAATTTCCCGCTGTTCGTGAAAGGTGAAGTCCGAACGCGCTTGCCCGTGTCCGTGTACGAGGACAGTTTCGAGGCGATGCCCTGGGCCCCTTCTGGCTGGATGGGATCGACCGAGTTTTTGACTTTGGATGGATCCTACGCCGAGGACCCACAGGATGGTGCAGCAAGTATCAGAATGCGCTACGAGGGGAAGTTTGGTTGGGTCGGTGTTGCCTGGCAAAATCCGCCGAATAATTGGGGTGATCTGGAAGGTGGCTTCGACCTGACCGGAGCCAATGAACTGGAGCTTTGGGCGCGCGGCGAATATGGTGGCGAAAAAGTCAGTTTCGGTGTTGGGCTTCTTGGCGATGATACGTCGCACCCGGATTCCGGCAAGACGAAAGTAGAGGGTATCGTGCTGACACGGGAGTGGCAGCGATACACTGTTCCACTGAAAAAGATTGATTTGGAAAGTTTGAAAACAGGCTTCGTGGTGACCCTGCGCGGACGGAGTACACCCGTGACCATTTACCTGGATAGCATTCGCTTCATTCGCTAGCGGGTGCCGGTCCTGTCGACTCGCGAATCAGCAAAGCTGCGGGAAATACCTCCGAGCCCTGGAGTGATGAACTTCCTCGTGAGTGGTCGATCAGAGCCATCGCAGCCCGCTCGGCCATAGCCGCGAGTGGCTGTCGGATGGTCGTAAGTGCAGGGTAGATCTGCTGCGCAAGTGCAACATCGTCGCAACCCGCGACAGACAACTGGCCTGGTACATCTATACCAAGGCGGTCCGCAACACGAACTACACCCGCAGCCATATCGTCATTTGCTGCAAATATTGCAGTAGGCCGTTTCTTGCGTTCGAGGAGCGTCGTCGCACAGGCTTCGCCCGAGCGAATTGAATTGTCACCAGCCGCAACCAGATGCTCAGAAAACGTCAAGCCGCTCTGTTCAAGACCATCTTTGTATCCGAGGAAACGGTTCTTTACCGCTTTATGCTTGGGGTGCCCTGTCAGGAAGGCGATGTCCTTATGACCTAACGACGCCAAATAACGCGTCATCTCGGCGCTGCTCTGCCGATCATTCATCGAGACAGAAAACCCCTTACCGTTCTTCTTGCCTGAGGACACCGGAACAAAAGGCGTATTCGTCGAACTGATCGCACTGACTATTTTCGGCATGTTCGATAGCGGGGCCGCGAGAACGACGCCGTCAGGTCGGGCTTTTTCGATCAGCGCTTTTAGTTCGCTGGAAACATTCTTGTCCTGATAGTTGCAGGGGTGAATCACCAGTTCACAATCGGCACTCCGGCAAGCGCGGAGTGCACCGGCCTGCAACCTGATGACATAGCCTGCACTAGGAATCTCGTAGGCACTGGGGTCATCGTACACAAGTGCAATTAGACGGGATCGATGGCTCGCCAAATTTCGTGCTGACTGGTCCGGGCGATAACTGAGCTCTTCGACGGCTTTTTCTACACGTTCCTGTGTGCTGGCGCGAACGTTCGGCTCCTTGTTGACCACACGAGAAACGGTCTTGATAGAGACGCCCGCAAGCTTTGCGACATCGAATATTGTAGCTCTACTCATCGTTATCAGGATCGCCTTAGCAAGAATTCCAGCACTATTGATATCTACTTAGTACAGCGCTGTCAATTGTTAAATATCCGCGCCGACCACCAGCTTCTCAACCTCGACTTCGGGCATTAACTCGGCATAAGTTTTCTGCATTACCAGTTTGGGCTTGCGTTCCACATCGAACAGCCCCCAGTGTTTTTCCGGTTCCTGCGGGTCGGGGGAACCTTTCCACGGCTCGTCAAATGCCTCGAAAACAAACGTAAGAACCTTTTCCTCCGTCGTCCATTCGAGTAACTGTTCGTAATAACTTGCCTGCAGCTCCTCCGAAGCGTTCCAGGGCTCGATACCGCGTCCATTGGATGCGGTGGTCCAGCCAGCCTCGGTAATCACGACCGGTTTTCCCGGGTAGTGATTCACGACCGAGTGGTAATTTTGCTTGGTGTATTCGAGTGCATCCTGCATCGTTCGATATTCCCAGGCGGGATAGGTGTGTACTGATATGAAATCCAGAACAGCCGCTAGCGGCTCCAGTTTGTACGTCCAGGGGTCGTAGTTGTCGCAAAATGTGACGGGTTGCTTAATTGAAAGTTTTATTTTCTTCACATAGGCCACGAGGCTGTCTACCGGAACCATATGGTCTGTCCATTCGACGCTGGCTTCATTGCCGACCGACAAAGAGAATACGATATCAGCGTAGCGGTTCGACAAATCGATGGCCCGTTCAATTTCATCACTGTTGTGTTGTCTGTTCGCATCGAGCGTTGCATCGCTGAATTCAGCACCCCAGGGGCAATGCGGATTGCTCATTTCTGCAGCTATATCGATACCCAGCATGACCTTGAAGTGCAGTTGCTCGCGTTCAATCACGTTGAGGACGGATTCAGCATGTGGGCTACAGTCATACAGGCGCAGATACTTCCAGTTCTTCGCCAGAATCAGTAAGTCCTCTTTTATCTCTTCATACGACGGATAGATCTTGCTGCCGGGACTCTGTCCATCCCGGTACCCGGAATAGCAAATAGCGTTGTCGTGTTTGATATCAGGTAGGTCAGACATACTTCGGGTTTCCGTCCTTGTCCCATAGGCCCCAGTACGCACCTACGTCACCTTCTGCATCCACTTTCCAGGTTTCATCAAACGAGGAAAAGTAGAAGATCTCAATACCGTCTTGCTCTGCCCACTGATAGGTGTCGACAAAATATTTGATGGCATTTTCGAGCGAGGGAACCGAGCCCTTGGTCGGCGTTCCTATATTTGGCCAGCCGGTTTCACTGATGATCACTTTCTTGCCGTTGGCAACATTGACTACGCGGCGATACATCTCTTTCATGTACAGCAAAGCGTGGTCCGCCGGGCAACCCTCCCAGAAGGGATAGCAGTTCGCGAGCAGAACATCACAGGCCTGTGTGACGCGAGGATGATCGACAAATTCGAAATAGGCGTCGACGTAGCCGACCGGAGTACCCGGAACGGCGGCCTTCACACGATGCATATAATCCAGCAGTTCGTCCTCGCTGATGTCTCCACGCAGGAGTACTTCATTACCGACGGCAAGAATGTCCGCATGACCGGCTTTGGCGACTTCGATGGCGTTGGCGATCTCGACTTCGTTTTGTTCACGATCGTCATCCAGCCAGACGCCGACCATATTCTTGAGTCTGCTTTCTGCAGCGATAGCGGGAATTTTCTCGTTCCCTTCTTTGCAGGAAAAGGAACGTACCCATTTCACATACGGTTGAATGAAAGCCAGACGCTCGCGAATCTGTGCCTCGCTAATCAGTGTGCCCGGACCCTGGCCTTCTACGTAGGGACTGAACGAAATTCCGTGGATCCTGGCTTCGAGAATCTTGCGCACGAGCGTACGCAGGTCATCGACGGAAAGGCTGGAAATATCGATTCCAGCCAAAGACAGGGTTCTTTGATAGAGATTTGACATCGAGGGTCCCAATAAAAATAAACAGGTGAACTATTCTGCAAACAACATGTTTGCTCGGAGAGATACGTTAATTTGGCGGACGCGACCGCTGCGCTGAAAGAGTTCTTCGCTCAATTCTGGTGGTAACGCCATCTGTGCGAACGTGTGTTCCGTACCGTCATCAGAGATGACAGTGATACCCGCTTCAGCGCCGTCATTCAGCGTGTAAACAATCGGAACCTGACACCAGGTGAATACCAGCCCGTTCGCCGGAACTGTAACGGTTTGCCAATTGCCGTCGACGTCAACGTAGCCGGTATCGCGGGACTCAACCATGAACTCGCGTGCTCGCAATAGACTGGGCTGAAAGCAGACGGCGCCGTTATCGACTCTTACGCCGAGTTCGCCAAATCGACACAATAATTCTTCCTTGACCTGTCCTGTCATCCCCGGTTGCTTGGCACCGGCATGCTTCGGCGTATGAGAGTAGGGGTCCGATGGAAACGCGCCATATTCTGCCGGCGTCTTGTTAAATCCGATGCCCTCGCGTACGCGATAGTACAGTTGTCCTAATCGATGACTGGTAGCCTCATCAGCACCTTGGTCCAGAGCCGCAAAGAAACTTTCCAATACCGCGAGCATGAGCTTTGACACCATGTGCCAGTAGACTGAGCCGAGTCCTTCGAAGCCGAACATCGTCCCGGAGCGCCCCGTAAACGCTTTGTGGTTGAACACTGCCTCGTAAAGTTCCTGCAAAGGCCCGCGTGCGGATTCAAGTTCATCGCCGTAGGCTTCAGTAAGCGCGTTTAACCGGATGTTCAGATCTCCGACATTTGTGAAGTCGGCATTGAAGCGGCAGTTACCCTCAATATCTCGAACCACGATACGATCGTCGTCCCCGGCAAGCATGCGCTGCAGCAATGGAATCGCATCAATTTGCTCGTCGCTAATGCGATTCTTGGCGAGAAATCCTGGTAATGGTCGATCAGGGTAGAGCATGAAACTGTGTTGATCGGGCCGGTAGATATCACTACTGAATAGAGCCTCAAGCATTGTCACGGCCTCTTCAGGAGCAATCGAGCCTGCGCTCAACGCCGCAACCTGACCTTCGAGCATTGGATACAAATTCTCGACCGTCGCGGTTCCTTGTTGCAGATCCAACAGGTTGTAAGCGTGGTAGAGACCGTCTTCTCGCCGGTTAGTGCTGATGCTGTGGTCGACCGCCAGAAGTGCGTCGTCGAGCATGGTCAGGATTTCGTCTATCGGTTGTTCTACCGTTCCCGAAAGTGTTTCTTGCCGATAAATGGTTTCACGATAGCGACTCGCTGCCTGGCCGAGTTCGACGAGTGACTGTTGGCGCTCGGTCGCGCTGATCGCGTCACCACCCAACAGCGGGCGCAGCTTGGCGAGGGCGGTGCAAGTTTCTGCATGCCATTGGCTAACTTCGCTCGACAGGTGAAACGCTTCTGATTCTTGCGCAAGTAGCCGCTGCAGGAAACGAATATAGCGTCGCATGTAGTACAAGGTGACCATCGATAAACCCTGGCCGACCAATGCGTTATTCGCATCATTCCGCTCAGGGCGTTGGGTATTCAGCCAGATCCCACCGTCGACGACCAGGTTGGCCAGTTTCGCCAGCAGCGGTACGAGCAACTTCTCGAGCAGATTGACCTGATAAATCTCGCCATTGCCATCCAGGACCAGTTTTCCGTCCGCGCCCATGGCAGCGACGCGATGCTCGATAAGTTCGGCCTGAATTACGTCAAAGTCGACCGTCTGTTTGGGGTTCTCGAGTAAAGCTTCGAATGGCCTGATTCGGTAAGGAACATTGGCATAGCAGAATATGGGTCGGCGTAGCAGACTGCGGAGTCGTCTTGGATGAAAGTTCGTTGAGAGCTCAAGAAATTTCAGCAAGTAAATTATCTGGTGATCACCCCAGTAGCCAATGTAACTCCAGGGGTTGTCTGGTTCCTCAACCTCCCAATCGATACCTTCTTTGGTGATCCGATAAGGGTTGTATCCGTCCATCGTCGATGCGTTTACGAATTTCGCAATGACATTTTCGACGAATCCGGGGTAGCTGAATATCAACGCCTCCCAGTTCTGGAAAACGTCCCGCCAATTGCCCTGGTATGAGAGCAGGCCGTTGCCCTGTTCGTCTTTAACGTTTATCGCGAACTCGTTCCAGGGGCGACTGGGGTCACCGTGGCGACGACCGAAAGTAATCGGAAGATATTCGTAAGAGAGACGTTCCAGCTGAAGGTCTCCCTGACTTCTGACGACTGACAGCAGCTCTGCGAGTGTCAGCTTTTCTGGCAAGTCAGCTAGCAGGTTCTGATTTCGCTTATACACATCCCGATTGAAGTTTTGAATCGTGGCACTGAAGTCCCTTGAGGACACGTTGTATTCGTCGTCAAAAATGCCGCCTCGGAGGATATTAAAAAGAACGTTGGCGTAGTGGTGTACGGTGACGTTTTCCTCCGCGGTGGCCTGGAAACCATCTCCGCTTGCCATGATGCGCGCTAATTTTCTTGAGCCGGACTCGATGGAGCGAGTAATGGCTTCGCTGACCTCGGTCGGGCTGGCAAGCTGGCGGCGTAAGGCGACGACATCGGCTTGACTCTGCTCGATATTCGCAACGATTTGCCAATGTTGCGACACCTCTGGCGCCAGCTCGAATTGCTTGTTCACCAGGTAAGCACCGCGAACGCCGCGTCTGTGAACCTCTTGTTCCACTGCATCGCCGTCTTGGAAAGTTTTCAGTTGCCCAGACGAAATCAGGACTTTCTGATCGTCGAGACCAAGGCAGAAAACGGTCGTTGCTTTGAGAGACTCTGAGGGCTCGGCCCGATCTGTGATCCCGGAATAGAGTGCAAGGATTGCAAGTCCAGTTGCTTCGTCCAGTTCCGACCACTTATAGGCGTCGACGAGATTGCTGGTATTGGACTGTGCGAAGGCCGGCGTTCCGGCTGGCAGCAGGTTCTGTAGACCATCGACCATGTCGACGCTCACTTTCCTGCAGCTCAGATTCTGCAATTCACATTGTCGTACGAAACCGAAACTGTCACTGGTTGCCCACGTGTAACGAAACGCCAATTGCAGATCGTAATTGATCTCTTCAAAACAAAGCTTATTCCCCGGTAAGCTCTTGTACAGGTTTCGAGTGATTTCGTAGCGTCCGCAGTGCTCCGTATTAAACGGTTCCCATACGTGTTGCTGCCCGTCAAACTCAACCCGCAATACTGTCTTGCTGCCGGTGTGCGGAGTGCTGTCGTGAATCTTGTCAACGGTGATATACGGGAAAAGAGCCGTATCGGGAGAAACCCGACCAGCGGTCAAACCGCCATTGGACGACACGAACAGCCAGTGATCGACGTCAGAAATCAAACTAATAAAGAACGGGTCCATCTTGTCGACGTTGCGAATGGCATAATAACGCTCGCCCGCCAAGTCCATGAACTCACCGGATACCGCGTCATTCTCCGTGACGCTGACATTCTGTACGGGATTCGTAATCAATGTCTCTATTCCCCACTTATTCTTCGAGACTCAGAGCACCAAACAACCCGGCGTCGATCCAGCCGCGGTCCTTTGGCCCGGTAGGAACCGATTCTGAGCCGACGAAATTCTCTCGCAGTTCACTGCCATCGTTGTCGCAGTAAGCAATCATCAGCCCCATCAATTTGCCAGCTGATAATGCCACTGGTGTGTTTTCGTCCGACCCGTCAACATACGCATCCGAGTAAATGTCGATCGCCAGCTCCCAGATAACCTTGCTTCCCTGCTGTTTCCAGCGGCTTTGAACATGGTGTGAGTACACCTGTGCCTGTTTATTGGTGCCAATATCGATTGTCTGGTTATCGAGTGAGACGTGGTAAGCAAAAGCGTTGTGGTTGAATTGGTGATCACCTCCTGAGAAATCTTCGTCGATGAAGATTTCCAGACAGTCGTCATCCCAGTACTGAATAAGCGGATCACGGTGAGTATCAATCAGCGTGTCATCGACGATTTCCGCAAGAACGTAAATCTTCGTTCCGTTCCAAACGATTTTGTATCGCCCGTGGAAATCGTCAGCGGTGTATTCGGGTCCCAGCCACCGGTGGTTTAGCTCCTGCCATTCAGCCCGGTTCCAGACAGATTCCGTTGCGATTCCGTCTATCAATGGAGCAACTGCGGCCTTCGGTGCTTTGTACAGACTGCGATCGACAACGTGTGCATCGTCTGCGACGGCTGACGAGGCGACGACGAACATAAATGCAACAAACGCACGCAATACGCGCGCTCGCCAACAAGCACGTAAAAGTCTTATTTCCAAGGGATTTGATTGCATAGCGCTCAGTTCTTACGTGTGTTGTATCGGCTTTTCGTATTTTAACCTGTTTCTTGACAGCGCTGTCAAATCTAAGTATAAACCCCTACATAGATAGCGCTAACCGCGATAATTATACACAATTTGACAGCGCTGTCATTAAATTAAATCAAAGCAAGCTAGGGGGCTTGAGCATGCCAAAACCTACATTCCATAAGACACCTTTGGCCACAGGCGTAGCTATTGCGCTGGGTGCAGTCTTCGCGACGCCTTCGGTCTCTGTCGCACAAGACGAAGAAGTCATCGAGGAAATCGTCACTACCGGTATCCGCGGCAGCTTGAATCGTTCGATGGACATCAAACGCACTTCAAGCGGCGTTGTGGATGCAATTTCTGCGGAAGATATTGGTAAGTTCCCTGATGCGAACCTGGCAGAGTCCCTGCAGAGGGTAACCGGTGTGTCCATCGACCGAGAGCGCGGTGAGGGCAGCCAGGTGACGGTGCGTGGATTCGGTCCGGAATACAACCTGGTGACCATCAATGGCCGTCAGATGCCAACTCACAATGGTGTTAACCGCTCTTTTGACTTCGGTGATCTGGCTGCAGAAGGGGTGGCGGGTGTTCAGGTCTACAAGACTGGTCGAGCCAATATGCCCTCCGGCGGTGTAGGTTCCACAATCAATATTTCTACGCCTGAGCCGCTTAGAGGTGAACCGACCGCAAGTCTCGCGGCGAAGACCGTATACGATACGTCGACTCGCGCCGGCGACGAGATCACACCGGAATTCTCTGGCATTTACCTCGATCATTTTATGAATG
>Ga0164320_10000389_pt1 | contig 14015 bp, 16 predicted proteins | sample GuaBasSediGuay11_FD_113736 | JGI IMG/M metagenome (GOLD analysis project Ga0164320, IMG submission 113736) | Subseafloor sediment microbial communities from Guaymas Basin, Gulf of California, Mexico - Guay11, Core 4567-28, 0-3 cm | ecosystem: Environmental > Aquatic > Marine > Hydrothermal...
GTCCCTGCGGTCACACGAACCGTCACACGCTCGCAGTCATCACATTTTTTGAAGGACACACTACCGTTTTCCGTCGCTGGTGCGCGGAAGTTCTGCAGCACGATTTCGTAAGCCTGCGAGATGACCGGTCCCAGATTCGTCGCAAAGGCTTGCGTCGAAAATGCCAGCCCGATGCTGAACAGTGTGATAGCGATTGATTTCTTGATAGTCATGAGAGTCACCATTTCCCTGGGTCTTTACTCAAATAAATTAAAGTGTCGACGCTTCCGGACCGACAATATAAAAAGCCTGTGTATGGGTCGCAGTTGAGTCGCGATCCGTCGTGGAGCCGGGCGCCCGACGCGATTCAGCCTGAGACGTCGCCAAAAAGTGGTACGCCGCTACACCGCTGCCGGCGCCGAGGCTGAACGCCTTGTCCGGAACCAGTGTCGAGTCTTCGAACGCCACCTGGGTGTTTACCTCGTCGTGCGTGTTAATCGTTTGCACAATCACGGCACCGGCCAACGTATCGAATTGCCCCTGGCCGAGTGCGAATTCGAGGCCGGTTTCCGCGGCCTGGAAGGCGTTCTCGTAGTTCTGATCGTTGCGCGCCATGGCCAGTTCCGTCGTGGCCGTGTTCATGCCCGAAATTGCGAGCACCGTAATGACGACGAGCAGAATCAGGCCGACGACCAGCGCCGCACCGTGTTGTTTGTTTTTTAGAGTCATCGTGTTCATTTGTGTTCTCACTATTAAATCCGGGCGTTGCGCATCAGGATCGTCTTGGAAACCTGCATGCGGCGGTAGTTGTCGACGGGGACGCCGAGGTCCACGTCGCCGGGCTCGTAGTCACGCATGTCGACGATGCCTACCTCTGGGGTCAGGCCGCGAACGACCAGCCAAATGCGAGCTGTCATCACACGGGCACCCGGTATGTATCCGACCGCATTCGGGTCATAGACATCATCGCCAGGGTTGACGTAGCGATCGACCGTATTGTCTTCATTGACGTCAATGCCGAACTGAATCTGGATACTCTCGACACCTGGTGCGATTTCCTGATCGAGGACGATGGGGCCGCCAGCGTCGGCAGACAGCGTTTTGCGACGCAATGTTGGTACGCCTGGTATCAATGCGGAATCGGCCGCAACGTAGTAGGTGTTAACGAGCAGATTGTGCGTCGTCGAATCAGCAGGGCTGAATGCAGCCGGGATTACGCCGTCCGCAAAAAGTCTCCCCTGGATTCGTGTGGTCTGGACTTGCAAACGGCCGTCCTGCAATGGCTGCGGTTGCACCGTAACGCGACGTACCGTAAACGAATCCGAATTGGCCTGCACGCCACCGATTGCCGCGCAAGGCAGGGTGTATGCGTTGTTCTCACCGTCCAGCGTCTGCGCAAGGTCGATCGCCCAGCCCAGGCCACAACTAGGGATGGGTTCAGGCAGCCCGTTCGGATTGACAGTACCGACCAGCGAGCGACCCTCAACCGTCAGTGGCCGGCTGTTGCGACCCCAGTTGCTGGCCATACGCAGGTCGGCTTCAATCGTATCCATCGCAAACTGTGCAGTCTCCTGAACGCGGGCGATCGATTCGTTGACAACAAATGCCTGGCGGCTCTGGTTATATATCTGTAACGAACCAATGATCAGGAACGAACCGATCGCGAGGGCGACCAGCAGTTCAACCATGGTCAAACCAGTCTGCTTGTAGTGCGATTTTGAAAAGTAATTAGGCATTTTCTTAAAATCCCATGACCGGAATGTTGATGATGTAGTTGAGCGGTGAGTTCGGATCCTCGCCCGGCTCGTCCCAATCGACCGCAATCGTGTACATCGGCGGAATGACGGTGTCGTCGAAAGCGATCGTGACATCACCATTCGGCAGCGACTCGACAACCTGTTGATCCCAAAGGAAAATGTCGTGGGCTGCCATGGCGGCTTCGTTGCAGTCGTTGCCTGTTGCCACGCAGCCGCTATCTGCGCCCTGGCCAATATATGCGATGCCTGCCCGCGGATTCGCACGGATACGGTCAGCAACGTCGCCGGCCAGTGTCACGGCGTGATGGCGGAACATAGAGGTGCGGCCAGCCTGCATGCTTTGAACAAACAGAGTGGCAATACCGAGCATTCCGACCGACATGATGATCAGCGCGATCAGCACTTCGACCAGCGAGAAGCCGTTCTGTCGTGCTGGTTGGCGAGTTCTTGAAACGATCAACATTGATTTCATTCCTTATACAAGGTGCTAACCCCTACGGGCAGCTTTTACCCATATTCGTGAGTGCGTTACCGATCAAGCCGATATCACGCAGAATCGTCGCCCGTCCTAACGGTGTGGCGACAAACAGCCGGGCTGCTGAGTTGCCGCCGGCGCCTACCGTATTTCCGCGGTCGTCGCACATGACAACCTGTGTCAGGGCTGGATTGCCCCCGACATCACCTCGGCCCAGCCCCGTAGAGGCATAGCTGAAATAGGTCGCATCATTGGCTATCGACAGGACGACGTCTGTGGCGATCTCCCCGTGGGCGCGCAGTACCGTTTCGGTGGGGCCGGCCCTGAGCAGGTCACCGTCGTCATCAACAAAGATGATGTATCCCTGGTCCCAGGTACCACCACAGTTCGCGCCGGCGGTGAGGGAATTGGCACTGGCGCAGATCGTGATGTTGGTCTTGGAGCGGGCCGCCTCACTGCGAGCGAGCTGGAACGAGGCGTGCAGGTCGTTTGCGCTGCTACTGAGGCGGCTATTCGCTGTGAATTCCGCCAGGTTAGGTACCCCGAGGCCCAGCACCACGCCGACAATCAGCATCGTGATAAGCAGTTCGTACAGCGTAAAGCCGTTTTGGTGTCGTTTTTTCATGCAGCCAATATACTGCGCGGGGTTGAGCGATTCCTGAGTAGCCGACGAACGGCCAGTTCGGGCAGATAAGCGGTCGAATCCGGGGTGCCTGATTTAACTTAATCCGCGCAGCTGTAGGGTTCACCGCGACGGGTCTCCTGCGTGACGCGAGGCCTGCCCGTGTAACTGATCACGAGTGCGACGGGAACGGCACGGTCGGACCGGTCACACACAATGAATGTGCCGTTCGTGGCGCGCTTCTGAGTGGCTCTGAGCGTGAATCCACGCCGATTTGCCATAATCCGGACATTTTCGCCGACCTGGTGCGTCTGCAACAGCGGTTCGCCGCTATCCCGCTGCGGCGGTTCGTCGCGGTCGGTGTTTTCGAACATCAGCCAGCCGCTCGACCAGTCCAGGCCGGGTTCGCAACTCAGGCCGTCGAGACTCGGGCAAAGCGAAACAATCCGCTTGCGCATGAGCGGCTCCTTGCGTGCGACAGGGATGGCGGGAAACAGGGCATTGATCTCAACGCGCATCCCGGCACGAGCGGCGACGCCGGAGAACGACGGCAGTCCCAGGCCGACGATTAGCGCGACCAGGGTCAGTGTCATCAGCAGTTCATAAAGCGTATAGCCACGCGTGTTCTGGCGCATCCCGGACCTCCTTGTCCCAGGCCCAGAGTAGGTCATTTCCACAGTCCCGGCGCGTCGCGAAACTGGGCTATAATCGCAGAATTACGAATATTGAGGACTTGGTAAAATGACCCTGACGGGCGTCCGAGCTCTATTTGAGAAGTACGGCATCCTGCTGACACCACAGCGCCTCGAGATTGCGCATATCCTGCTCGAGAAACCACAGCACCTGTCGGCTGAGCACATCATCGAGAAACTGAAGGTAGCTGAAAGTGCCGTATCCAAAGCGACGGTGTACAACACGCTGAACCTGTTCTCGGAACGGGGCCTCGTCAAAGAGGTCATGGTGGACCCTGTCCGCAAGTTCTACGATTCGACGACGCACCCGCACCATCATTTCTACAATATCGACTCAGGTGAACTCTCGGATATTCCCGACGACAGCGTCCTTTTCGAGAGGCTGCCCGAGCTTCCTGAGGGCACGAAGCGCTCCAGCGTTGAGGTATTGATCAGGGTTCGTGATCAGGGCTGAATTCGCCTGAAACCCTTTTACAGGCAGGGCGTTGTGGCTATACTTCGCGCCGCTGCCGGATTAGCTCAGTTGGTAGAGCACATCATTCGTAATGATGGGGTCAGAAGTTCGAATCTTCTATCCGGCACCATCTAATTCAATTAGTTACGTCAAGCCTCTCGAATTCCATGCAACTAATGAAAATAGTGTGGTGCAGGCGGCTCGTTAACGAGTTTTTCCACTGCGCTCAACAATCCGCCACGTGGCGGATTGTCAGTCCGCTCGCCGATGTCATCATCAACCATGTCCCGGGAGTAATAACCGCACTCGGGTACCGCAACGCCGTCCGGACGGTAGAAGGCCCAGTTGCCCTGGAAGTCCTTGTCGATACGAAAGCCCCCTTCGTGCACCAGCGTGTGGTGCTTCGAGCACAGCAGCATCAACTTGTTCACCACCGTCTCGCCGCCATCAGCCCAGTGGTCGATGTGGTGGATATCGACAAAGCGCTTGTTGCCACACCCTGGGAAACGGCAAGTGTTCTTGTCCCGGGCACGCACCGCGCGCTCGATGCCTTTCGGGATGACGCGTGACTTGCGGCCAAGGCGGACTGGTCGACGTGAATGTTGACCAGGTAGTTGTCTGAGCTGCTCTTTGTCTCCTGCGCACTATCCTGCAGGTACTCTTTGAGCATCGTGACGAAGGCATCGGCCTGGCGTTTGGACCACGAGGTATCCACGAGATCGGGGACCTTGAGGCACTCGTCATCGCGTGCCTTGTCGAGGGCCTTCTCTAAAAGCTCACCGGCTTCCAGCGGAAGATCCACCGTCACCGACATCATGCCGCGATCAGCATCACGACGAACCCGTAAGGACCGATTGGCATACGCCCGTTCGCCTATGCCGACCGACGCAGGTGATCCCATGCGCAGCTCTCGACAGTGCTCGGCCACATGGCTTGCCGTGTTCCTGAGGGCAAAGGCAATGAGCTCTTCTTCATTGGCCACATTGGACACGCGCGTTAGTGACCGCACTTTCGAGTACGAAAGTTCTCCTGTCGAAAACACAGCGCTGATCAAAGGCAAGTGCTTCAGCGCTTGCGCCACGCGCACCTTCTCACGCGCTGTGGCCATCGACAGATCGCAGCGCCAGGCCATCCATTTCGCCGTGCACTCGAGACCCCACTTGAGGCAACCACCTCTTTCGTCGAACTCACGGATCATCACCAGCAGCTCGTAGGTGGCGGCATTGATGCGAGTGCAGAGGTTCAAAATGCTCTGGTCGAGCTCTTCGATGGGGGTCAGGTCAGCAGGCATATCAGGTCCCTCAGGGTTGGGTTGGAGAGACCTGTAATTATACCCAGTAGTTTACTGTTTTTCCATATAAAACAATCTGTTAAACGTGTTTTTCATACGACAAAACCAGGCAAAATAGCCCATTTTCCTTCCTGTCCTGAATTAGCCGCCAAAAGACCAAGCGTTGATGCGTTCAGCATAGAGGCGCCTGCCTCCCCGCAGCTACTGTTTATTCGAGATTGGATAACAGTATGTGAGGAGGAATGGATGATGGACGTCAACAAACTGAAACAACGGCTTATCGATGCAGGCCGCCTGCAGACCGAACGCGATATCGAGCTGTTCGATGCGATGTCAGAGCAGACGCCCGAATTGCTGGCGCTGATTTACGCTGCCGCACTTGCCGGCGTAACAGTGACCGATTCCGAGTTCAACGATTTTCCTCGATCCACGCCAGAATAGAGACGTGCAGCATCGGTAGCGTGATGCCGCCGTAGCCAACGACTCGATCGTGGAACGCGCTGAGGTCGAACTTGTCACCGAGTTCTTCCTCGGCGAGCGTGCGCAGGCGCCGGATTTCGAGCATGCCGAGCATGTACGAGGTCGCTTGCCCTGGCCAGGAAATGTAACGATTGATGTCGTTCTCGATGTCGACCATCGGCCAGGCGGTGTTGCCTGCCATGTAGTCGATGGATTGCTGCCTCGTCCAGCCCTTGGTGTGCAGGCCCGTGTCGATCACGAGCCGGGATGCGCGCGCGCCCTGTTCGGAAAGCATGCCCAGGTAGTCCAGTGGGCTGCTGTACAGACCGAGTTCGTCGGCCAGCCGTTCTGAGTACAAGCCCCAGCCTTCGCTGAAACCCGAATTGCCAAAGTACCGCGCAATGGGATGGACGCTGTCACCGAGTTCGAGCGCCAGTGCGACCTGGTGGTGATGCCCGGGATAGGTTTCGTGATACAGGGTCGACTGCTGCGTCACGCGCGAGCGAGTCTCTGGATTTGTTACTGCGATGTAGAAAATGCCGGGCCGTGTACCGTCTTCCGATGAAGGGTGATACTCGCCGATGCCACTTTCGGCGAACTCCGGATAGCGCTTGACCAGGACGTCCGCTTTGGGCAAACGGCCAAATACATCAGCCATGGCAGCTTTGGCAGCATCGAGCGCATCGAGTGAGTACTGTACGACAGCGTCTTCGGACTCAAACGTAAACTCAGGATCGACGTTAACGCGGCGCATAAACTCGTTGATCGAGCCGCCACCAAAATGCTCGTCGATGATGCTCCGCATCTCGCTGCGAATCATCGCGATTTGCTCCAAGCCGAGTTCGTGAATTTCGTCAGCCGATGGTTGAATTGTCGCGAACGAGCGCACGAGTGTCGGGTAACACTCGGCGCCATTCGGGTTGGCAGTCAATGCAATCTCTTCACGTGCTTGCGGGAGGTAATCCTCTTCCATGTAGTCTGCGAACCGATGCAGCGCAGGCGCGATTTCGTCGTCGTACACAGCCTGGACTTTGGCGGCAAACTCCTCATCGTCGGCTCGTTTCGCCGGGTCGAGAAAGATCGTTTCCGCTGTCTCGAGTGCCCGCACCTGGTCAGGAACGTCCAATGCCGTGACTCGAGGCGCGCTGTAACCGAGCTCTATACCCTGCCTGAGGTTCGCGATTTCCGTGTCGACGAATCCGGCAACCTCACCAAGGCGAGCGAGCGCTTGCTGCTGCAGGTCCGGCGTATCGACAGGCTGGATTTCGAACAGGAATGGCAAGCGTCTGTACCACGCGGTCGTCGCGCTTGCCTGCCACAACTCGCTGCGGCAAATTCGTGAGGCAACAGAGCTTGCGAGATTCTCGTGCAGAATCCCGTACGTTACCCAGTCGCGGCTGCCAACATCTTCAGGTGAGCCGACCGCATTCAACGCGGCGAGCCAGGTATCTTCCCGGGCTTCCCACCCGGCAAGTGCGTCGAGAGAGTTGTCGTACAGCCGGTCGTGGCGAGCACCTTCGATGGAATAGTAGGTACCCATTGCCGGGTATCTCTCCATCGTGGCGGCCAGGATTTCGTCTGCCAGTGCTTCAATAGCGCTTATCTCAGGTTCAGGCTCAGTAGATTCCTGATCGCAGCCGGCGATTATCATACCGAGGGTCACGATAAGCGCAATCTTGATGTTTGTTATTTTCATTAGTCGTTTCCATTGCCAGCAAATTCAAAATCGCTGTACTCGATAATTTCGGATTCATCGAAGCCGATAAAAATTAAGGCTCGGCCCTTTACCTTAATCGCCATGTTGAGCGGCACGATTGGGCCGCCCTCCATGGCAGGTCCAAATTGAAAATGCATGATGAAGGTGCTGATATTTGTGCCAAACCCGGGTTTGATGACTGCGTTATTGCGCAGGTCGATCGCTTCGAGGTAGCGGCCGTCTTTGATGATCTTCACGGTGGCATCGACGTTGCTGATAAATTCGACTTCATCCTCGTCAGGTATGAAATTCAGCAGCCAATACTCCTCGGTCTCTTCAAGGAGCTCGATTGTCTCGACGTCGACTATGTTGACACGCTGGCTGCTGTCGGATGTCTCGTGTTCTTCCTTCTTATGTGCGAACTCCTGCAGCTCATCTTCATTTGGCTTCCGCCCGTCGACCGAGATCAGAGTCCAGCGCTCGTCCTCTGCTTTACGTGGATCGAATCGTCCGACCCAGACTTTGTCATCCATGAGATTGGACTCGGTGAAGGCCCAGTTCTTCTCCAGTTCCCAGTCGACGGTCGCGACGGCGTCCTCAAACAGTTTCTTGTAGTCTTCTGCGTGTAACGGCGTTACAACACACAAGAAAAAGAACGTAAGGAACAGGCGCGTCATTCGACTTCACGCAGGTGAAAATTGAAAGCAGGCAACGGGCCAAAATTGTTGTTGATCAGGAGCACGCCCATTCCTTCGATCCAGCGCGAATGTTCGATTGGCCCCAGGTCTATCGCGTGCAGGTCAAGGCTTTCGATAAGCGTGGTGACCCTGGCTTTGGCATCAGCATCGTTGCCGACGATGGGTATGGATATCGGGCCGCCTGACGTCTCGGGATCGATCATGTATTGCCAGCTCAGGACGTTGAACGCTTTAACGACGAATGCATCAGGCGCTACATCCTGGATGAGTTCACCATTGGATGTTGCGACACCGTGCTTGATGCCACCTTCCGAAAACTGCACCGGGTTCGTCGGATCGATAATAATCTTTCCGGACAGGTCACCCAGGCTCGCCGCAATTTCACTGGCAAGCATGCCTGGCACGGCGAGGATCACGATGTCGGCGCCTTTGATCGCAGCGGATTGAAATGTTGCCCGCGCATCGTTGCCTGTCCTGTCCAGCAGGGTTCGGACTGCCTCCCTTGTCGGATCGCGCGAGCCGTAAACAATTAAGTGGCCCTCGGCGGCCAGCTCAGTGCCCAGCGCACTGCCAACCTTCCCCGTGCCAATAACTGCGATCGTCTCGGCAGCGGCAGGCGCCACGCCGAAAATAAACATCAGAACCGCGACAATTGCTCGCATTGTTCAAGCCTCCCCTGATAGCAAGCCACGTATTATGCCGTAGTCAGATACGGTATTGTTCACAACCATGCTTACCGTCAATGAACTTTCCAAGAACTACGGTGACTTCGTCGCCGTGGACCGCATCAGCTTCAGCGCCGACAAAGGCAGTGTTTTCGGTCTGCTCGGGCCTAATGGCGCCGGAAAGTCGACCGCCATCAACTGTATTGCCGGCCTGTTGAAACCAACGTCCGGACACGCCGCCGTCGCGGGTCACGACGTCGTCAGCGACGGTAAGGCGGCGAGGCGCAACCTCGGCGTCGTGCCGCAGGAGCTCGCGTTGTACGAGGACCTGCCAGCGATCGAGAACCTGCGTTACTGGGGCAAGGCCTACGGCCTTGGCGGCCAGGCACTCGAGGATCGCGTGACCGAGGTCCTCGAATACATCGGGCTTAACGATCGTGCGAAAGACATGCCCAAGGAATTCTCAGGCGGCATGAAGCGTCGTCTCAACTTCGGTTGCGGCATCGTTCACAGACCTCCGCTGATCCTGCTCGATGAGCCGACCGTTGGTGTCGACCCACAGTCGAGGGCGCGGTTGTTCGATATGGTCGAGGCGGAGCGCGACGCAGGCGTGTGCATCGTCTACACGACACATTACATGGAAGAAGCGGAGCGCTTATGCGATTCGCTGGCAATCATCGATCATGGCAAGTTGATTGCACAGGGATCGGTTGATGAACTGCGCGCGAAACTCGGAGCACGCGACGTATTGCAATTGTCCGGTCATTTTCCAGTGGAGCCGACCAAGCAGGCGATAAGCGCGCTCATTGAGCGTGGCAATGCGGACCTCGAATTCCTTGCTCAGGAAGAGGACAGCATCACGTTGACCTTGTCGAATGCATCGCAACATCTGCCGGCGATTTTCGAGGCCGTTGCCGGAACCGGCGGCAGCGTGTCCGAAACAAGTTTACGCAGCCCGAATCTCGAAACACTATTCCTGTTACTCACCGGCACGGAATTGCGCGAGTAGGGTCATGAGCTTCGCGCTGACCTCATTCAAAAAAGACATTGCCCGCTGGCGCCAGGATTACATGGCGACACTAATCTGGCTGGCGATTCCATTGCTGACCGGCGGGCTGATAACGACGCTGATGAGTAGTGATGTCAAACCGCACGGTACCCTGTTACTTGTCGACGAGGATCAGACGTTTCTCAGCGAACTGATTGTCGGTGCGTACAGCGCCGGGGAGCTCGGCGAGCTGATCTCCGTTGAGAAAACCGATTTTGACGAAGGTTTCGAACGCGTCAACGACGGAGGGGCGAGCGGGCTATTGGTCATACCGGAGGGCTTTGCACAGGCATTACTCGAGTCGGAGCCCGTCACGCTGACTCTGCGCACGAATCCGTCGCAGACAATTCTGCCCGGCATCATCACCAACGTGACCGAGATTTTGCTGGATGCGGGTTTCTACGCACACCAGTTATTCGGCGATGAAATCGAGACGTTCACGTCGATGACCGACGACCCGAGCGACGCCCAGGTCGCGGCGATTGCGGTCGCTATTCAGAACAAGATGGAGTCGGTCGCGCCGAAATTCTTTCCACCCGTTATCGAAATAGAGATTATCGAACCACCTCCACAGGAGCCGAGGCCGCCGTTGGCGCTGTTGTTCATGCCGGGCATCATCCTGATGGCCGTTGTGTTCTCGGCGAACGGACTGGCTGGCGATTTTTGGCGCGAGCGCGAACAGGGCACCTTGCGGCGCCTCGTATTCACACCGGCGAGAATGGGTGAGTTCCTTGTTGGCAAAGCGCTTGCAGCAGCCGTCATCATCGGGTTCGTCGGCGGCACCACACTGGTGCTCGGGTTCCTGTATCACGGTATTTCGTTTGCCAAGCTGCCGTCATCGCTGGTCTGGATCGCGCTATCGGGCATTGCCTTATTCGCCTGGTTCGGCGCGCTGCAGATGATGTTCAGCAATCAGAAAACGGCCAGCATATTCTCGATGATGCTGGTGTTCCCATTGTTGATGGCCGGTGGTAGTTTCTTCCCGCTCGCCGTGTTGCCAGGCTGGATCGCGGCAATCGGGCGCATCGCGCCGAACGGATTCATGGCGCACAACCTCACGTTAGAGGTTACTGCGGCTGATCCATGGTCTATCTCTCTTTTGAGTTGGCTCACTCTCATTGTTGCGGCAGCTATCGGGCTGTCCATCTGTGCCTGGCGATTGCGGGCCGGGTTCGCGCGTACATGAGGAGCGCACTCTTTATTGCCTGGCACGACGTTCGCTACCAATTGCGACAAGGTGGCACGCTGGTATGGGTGTTCGTCATGCCGCCCATATTTTTCTATTTCATCGGCACCGTCACAGGTGGTATGGCGGGGACGATGTCAGGCGGCACCGCGACGCCAATCGTCGTCGCGGCCCAGGCGCCCGGTTTTCTACAGGAGCAGATAGACCTTCGGCTTCGCGACAATGACTTTGATCCCGAGTGGCGCGAAGAGGTGGTGCCCGACGAAGAAGGCAACCTGCCACGCCGTGTACTGACGTTCGACAGCAACTTCAGCGACCAGGTCGTTGCCGGCGAAGCGGTCAAGGCGAGTTTCGATACACGCGCATCCGCGCTGTCACGTGATTACGAAGTCATACGCATACAACGTAGTCTTTACACCGCGCTTGCAGACATTGTCACGGCCGATGCGCGTTCGGTTGGCGAGCTATCCGCCGCCGCGCTACTTGAACTCAACGGTGAAACACGAGTCTGGCAGCTTGACGTCGCTGCCGCTGGTAAGCGCCAGGTGATACCGAGTGGGTTCCAGCAGGCGATCCCGGGGATCCTGGTCATGTTCACGCTGCTCGTACTCCTGACGAGTGGTAGCTCAATGCTCGTTGTCGAGCGGAAGCAGGGACTACTGCGACGCCTTGCCTACGCACCGATGTCCCGCATTGAGGTCGTCGCCGGAAAATGGGGTGGCCGAATGGTACTGGCCATGCTGCAAATCGGCTCGGCCGTGTTGATCGGAACGCTGTTGTTCAATATGCAATGGGGTCCCGATGTGCCGATGATTATTCTCGTGCTGGCCTCGTGGGCTGCGTTTTGTGCGTCGGCAGGATTGCTGCTTGGCAGCGTCGCCAGAACCGAGGGCCAGGCATCCGGGCTCGGCGTCCTGACAGCAAACGTGCTCGCCGCACTCGGCGGTTGCTGGTGGCCTATCGAAGTGACCCCCGCGTGGATGCAGGGCTTGCAGAACTTCACGCCGACCGGGTGGACGATGGATGCCCTGCACAAATTGATCAGTTTCGAAGCGGGCGCCGCATCGGCAGTTCCGTATATCATTATTCTTCTAACATCGTCGTTGGTCGTCGCCGGACTAGCCGTTAACAGGTTCAAATACGAATGAAAAAAATCGCAATAGCCAGGCTTGATGACATTGAAGATCGCAAACCAGTCCATGCACTCGTTGCAGATGTCGATCTTGTAATCGTACGCTTCGATGACGATGTGTCGGTGATGTACGGCCGTTGCGCGCATCGTGGTGCGCTGATGTCGGACGGGTTTGTCAAAGGCGACAACCTGATCTGTGGCGTGCACTTCTGGGATTACCGCCTCGATACGGGCGTCAGCGAATACAATCACAAGGAGATGCTGCACAAGTTCACGTCCTGGGTAGAGAAGGGCGAGGTGCTTGTTGACCAGGACGAGATTGAGTTGTGGTCTGAGCAGCATCCACAGCCGTATCAGCGCGATAGCTACCAGGGAGTGTTCCAGGACCACACAGGCACCAGCGACGAACCGCACGTCAAGTTTATTCGCAAGCTCGCCAACGAGGGCCTGAGTAAAACGGGCCACCACGGTCCGGCGGCGGCAATGGGTGTGTCACGCAACCAGTTGCCGAAGTGGGACGACATTCAATTTGTTGTTGCACAGCTGCACAAGCTGCCGCTGCTCGACGAAGATCCGGTTGGCAGCGACGTTGTCATCGGGCCCAACGCCGATAAACCGCTCGTGCTCGATATTCCGCTCTTCGTATCCGACATGAGTTTCGGCGCGCTATCCGAGGAAGCGAAAGTGGCGTTGTCGAAAGGCGCTGAACTCGCCGGAACGGGCATATGTTCGGGTGAGGGCGGCATGTTGCCTGAAGAGCAGGCAGCTAATTCGCGGTATTTCTATGAGTTGGCTTCTGCGCGCTTTGGTTTTTCCTGGGACAAGGTCCAGAAGACACAAGCGTTTCATTTTAAAGGTGGTCAGGGAGCCAAAACGGGAACGGGTGGCCACCTGCCGGGTAACAAAGTCAAAGGCAAGATCGCCGCAGTGCGTGAGCTACCCGAAGGTGAATCGGCGATTTCCCCGGCGCGGTTTCCGGATTGGACCGAACTCAGCCAGTACCGTGATTTCGCGGCCGAGGTAAGAGAGAAGACGGGTGGAATTCCGGTTGGCTTCAAGTTATCGGCGCAGCATATTGAGAAAGACATCGATGCGGCGCTCGACATCGGTGTCGATTACATCATTCTCGATGGCCGTGGCGGTGGCACTGGCGCCGCGCCTCTGATATTTCGTGACAACATCTCCGTGCCAACGATTCCGGCACTGGCGCGCGCGAGGCGACATCTCGATTCAAGTGATGCCACCGGCGTGACATTGGTGATTACAGGCGGCCTGAGGATTCCGGCCGACTTCGCGAAAGCCATGGCTCTGGGCGCTGACGCCATTGCGGTATCGAATGCGGCAATTCAGGCCATCGGCTGCATCGGCATGCGCGCCTGTCATACCAACAACTGCCCGGTCGGCATCGCGACCCAGAAGCAACATCTGCGCGATCGTTTACCGATCGAGCTTGCTGCCGAACGGCTTGCACGGTTCTTCCACGCATCGACCGACCTGATGGCCGTGCTCGCAAGAGCCGCAGGGCACGACCATCTCTCGAAGTTCAGTCAGGACGACCTGACGACTTTCAAGTCCGACATGGCGCAGCTGACGGGTATTGCTTACGGTGGTGTTGGCGTTCCGTAGCGGCGACCTTGTCAGCAATTAAACCCGCGACCTTTTCTCCGGACGCACAGGCAAGCGTCCAGCCAAACGACCCATGGCCTGTATTCAGATACAGACCCTTAATCGGTGTAGGCCCGATGACCGGGCGGCCATCTGGCGTTAGCGGCCGAAACCCACCCCAGGCGTCGTTGGGAGTTGATGCGTAATCGGCAACGTCGGGCGCTTTGGATTTCGCAATATCGAGCAGTCGTTGCAC
>Ga0164320_10000390_pt1 | contig 14006 bp, 14 predicted proteins | sample GuaBasSediGuay11_FD_113736 | JGI IMG/M metagenome (GOLD analysis project Ga0164320, IMG submission 113736) | Subseafloor sediment microbial communities from Guaymas Basin, Gulf of California, Mexico - Guay11, Core 4567-28, 0-3 cm | ecosystem: Environmental > Aquatic > Marine > Hydrothermal...
CACGCAGAATATCATCAGCGCGACCACGGAAAGCAACCCGAACAGCACCCCGAAGCCCCACAGCCCGTGAATCCATCCGATCAGCGGCAGCGACGATGCACTGACGCTGAAGCCGACCAGGTAGCTCACCGCAAAAGCTCTACTGCGCCACTCTCCCCTTGCGATACGTCCGACCAGTACGTCATTGATTGGAATCTCGCCAAAGACGACCAGCATAAAGCCGATCGATACCAGCAAGGCCGCCAGTCCGCTCAGTTCGATCATGGCCGCAAACAATAGAACCTGCAGTATGACCACCCACAGGAACACCCTGCGCAGTGGGTAGCGATCGACCAGGTAACCGACCACAAGCTGGGCAAATCCAGCGATCGCGAACACCAGGAAAGTGTAGGCGCCGATCTCGGTCGCGCCACCGGCGAATTCGGCCAGGCGTTCATCCAACACCTTGGGCAACGCAAAGGTAGTACTCTGGAAGATCAGGCCGCCGAGCGCGGTCGTCAACAGGATGACGGCGAATACCCGCCGCACGATATTGCGCGCCAACGGTGCCGCGGATTCAGCAGCGGGCGTCGGCGCCGACTGCGCGAGCGCGGACGGGTCGCGGGCGCGCCCGAAGGCGAAATACAACAGCCCCAGGAAAACGGTCAGACCGCCCGGCGCCAGGAAGGCGCTACGCCATTCAAACTGATCGATCAGGTAACCGCTGACCAGCGCCGCGAAGGCCACACCCATGTTTCCGAAGACACCGTTGAGCGCGAGCGGCAGGCCCAGCCGGTCCCGACCCTGTACCACCAGCGCCAGGCCCACCGGGTGGTAAATGGCGGCAAAACTGCCGATCAGCGTCAGGCCGAGCGTAAGTCCAACGACCGAATCGACCATGCCGGTGAAAATCGAGCTCACACCGATGCCGATGAAGAACACCGTCATCATGCCCTCGCGGCTCCACTTGTCGGCGAGCCAGCCGGACGGCAGCGCCAGTAGCCCGTAAGCGACAAATCCCGGTGTCGCGTAGGGAATCAACTCGGCGTAACTCATGCCCCATTCCCGGTTCAGGCGCAGCGCGGCCACGGTTGCGAAAACGAGCATCAGGAAGTGGGTCGCAAAGTGGCCCAGGTTGAGGAGCAGGAAGCGGATTTGTAATGGGGTCATAGGTAACTTGCCCGGCTTGAACGGCTCAGCCAGCGGACTTGACGAAGGCCACCAACGCAAAGGAATAAAGGATGAGCAGCAGGTACAACAGGTTGTAGGCCTTGCGGTAGCGGTTACCCCGCGCGGAAAAATTTTCCGGTTTGCCGTAGGGCAGGACATTGTTCCAGGCAATCTTGCGACCACCCCTGACTTCCTGTTCCATTTGCAGGCGCGAGTAGATCGCACCCGCAAACAACGCGACGCCGACCACCAGAAACAGCAATCCTGCCAGTATGCGGCCTATCTCCAAGCGTTAATCACCCGCAAAACTGGCGCGCACACAGACGCACCGGTGTTTTTTCAATCATGATCGTCTGGCGCCAGGGTTCCCGAACTTGCCCTCTCTTCAGCCGCGCTACGTTGATACTTTTTCCCCAGAAACAGGCTTGCCCGATATTTGAAATGAAACAGGCCAGCTCCGAGAAGAGGCACAAATATGAGAAATCCGCACCAGAGTAACTTGCTTTTGGTGGAGATCGCTGCGCGCAGGGTATGCATAATCGGGATAACGATTAACAAAACGTGCACGCAAATGAAAAGTATGAAAAACCCTAACCATGCTTTGTCCATTAGCTACTCCACAACCGGGTAACGCCCGTTTCAACGACAAGGTGCCCTTTTTTACGGGGTAAAGTCAAATGTACCGGCAGCAATATCCTGCCTCAAAAGCGGGCTAATCAGCGATTAGTTCCCATAGCAAGTCCAGCTTATCGAGTTGTTCGGTACGCGACAGCAGGGCCCACAGCGCATTGCAATCGACCGGGAATTTACGATATTCAATGCACTCGATGAATTTGCCGCGGAGAGCGGCTGTGCACAGCGGTTTTGCGGGTGACCCCGTAACAAGAGCAGCTTCACTGCAATCACTGCTGCCGTCACCGAAGCGGACTTCCACCGTATCCGGGTCCAGCGGATCATAAATGATATCCGGGTTTCGGGGTGCCCGCGCCACCACTGAAGCCAGGCCGCAAAGACGCGCGAGCTCGGCATCGGCGATAGCATCATTTGTCAGCATCGGCAAACCAAAACCGCCATGTATCAGCGCGGCGGCAACGTTGTACTCCGCGCTGAACATCGCCTCGGCGACCGTCGTCGGCTTCGAGTAGATCAACAAATCCAGGTAGTAGTCGGGCACCGAAATCTGTATTGAATCGATATTTCTGGTATTGCCGTTCAATCGGGAGTGAATATCGATGGCGGCATCGATCACCCGGTGGGTATAGCCGCAGGTCGGGTAGGCCTTGGTGATCAAGCCATATTCGAGGATCGACCAGGGGTTGCCCAGTTTCGCCATCGCTGCCGCGAAATTGTCCGGCTGGTGCTCCCCCATCGTATTTGCCAGGCTGATCGGTCCGTCGATGGTCTGCGTGCTGGCGGTTATGCCGGCAGCCGCCAGCGCCGAGGCCATTACGCCATTTTTCGCCGCCAGCCCGGGATGCAGTTGCTTGGCGAGAAACCCGCTCTGGTTGGTCAGGCCCGACGCCATCGATGCGCCGAGCGACAGGCAAGCGGCAGCCGCGGCATGGTCGAAACGGCAAAGCCGGGCACAGGCCGCGGCCGCGCCGATACTGCCCAATGTCAGCGTGCTGAGCCAGCCGCGCCGGTAGTGATCCATGTTCATGGCTTCACCGAGGCGCTGCATGATTTCGACACCAACGAAATGGGCGTCGAGAAGGTCGGCGCCCTTCACGGGATGCTCGGCAGCCAGCGCGAGCAAGGCCGGGAAAATGACCGCACTCGGATGTGCATTCGCGACTTCATCGAAGTCGTCGTAATCGAAGGCGTGGGCCGAGGCCCCGTTTACCATTGCCGCAAACGGCGGATTCAATAAAACGGACTGACCGAAGACCGCCGATTTACCCGAGCTCCATGCGGCAACCGATTGCAGTGTCTTTTCGGCTACCGGGCTCGCAGACCCGGCAAACATGCAGGCAATGGTGTCGATCAGGGCATTTCGCGAAATCGTAATGGCTTCGCGTTGATGCGCGCGCGGCGCGGTGCTGATCAGATCCGCAAAATTTTCAATCGCATTCACAACCGGTTACTCACTGACTCTTGAGAAAGCCGGCAATTTCGCGGATATGATCCGGGTTTGAGCCGCAACAGGCACCGACTATCGGAATGTCATGCGCATCCAGTAACTGTTTATTGACCAATGCAAATGCACCCGGATCTTGCGTCTGCAGCTCCTCCATGCCGTCTAGCTCGGCCGCACTCAGATCGGAGGTGTTGCCGCAGAAACTGATTATTCTTCCCTCTACTTCGGGGTTTTTGTCCAGCGCCCGCAGTAATATTGTCGGGTGGACGCAATTGACGGCATATCGCGCCGAGTCATCACCAACCGCGTCGTCGATACGGGCGATTGCTTCAGCCAACCTGGTGCCGTCCAGCAGGCAGCCGGATTTATCCACCACGAAACTGATCGCGTACGGCAGACCGGTTTTCGCCATCGCAAGCGCAATCCCCATGGCCTCGGAAACTGCCGGAATCGTGGATGCCTGCAGGTAGTCGACATTACAGGACGCCAGTCTCTCGATTTGGTAGGCATGAAATTTTAAAGCCGAGTTAGTATCCAGCGCTTCATCGGGTTTGTAGGCATCACCGCGCGGGCCGATATCTCCCAGGATCAGGATCGAAATCGGAGAATCCGCATAGCTGTTTCGAATGTCATTTAAAAAGCGGACATTATCCTCGTTGACCGCGCGCTCGGAAAAATCCGAAGCGCGAATTCTTTCTTCATTGGCGCGCCAGGTTGCGGTACCGATTGCAATGGACAGGCCGGAAGCCACCGCCTTATCTATATACGATCGGAATACCCCTGCAAGCACATCGGCGAAGTGCTTATCGTAAATTAAACCGGCGTGAAAAATATGCTCGTCGAAAATGACTTCGGGGCTGCGACGCAACAACTCGTAAACTGAACCCGATGACAAGATGTGCCTTTCGGTCCGTAACAAAGTTTCAAAGCTCATAGACATGCCTACCGCTCAATCAAACATTACGCATCGTATCGACCTGACCCTCGACACGTCGGTCGCGAATCACGGTAACGCGGTTCATGCAGCGATACTGTGGAAGGTAATCGGCAAGCGCATAATGCATGGTGAGTATCCCTTAAATGCCTAGTACATGGGCTGCGCGATAAAATGCAATGGCATTTTGTTTGTTTGCCTCGAGGTCGTGAGCCACGCTGATTCTCCTGTGTTCGATATTCGATAAAACTCGTTTAAATCATAACGGATAAATGCCCGGCGCATTGCCTGGTCGGCGAGGCTCTACTCGCGCCAATGCCGCGGCTGGTTTAAAACTTCCGAGCACTGAACCGTCCCTTCGATACCGCCGATTACACCAGCCTTCAGCTCCTGAACCATCCACGCATCCGCGTGTTGCGCAGGAATCGGATGAGGCGCATGCAAGCCGACCAAACCCGCTGTTTGAAACCCGAACTTCGGATAGTAACCGGGATGACCGAGCACGAAAACCAGGCCCACGCCTGACTCTGCCAACTGTTTCAGGCCTTCTCTAATCAAAGCAGCGCCGACGCCTTCACCCTGAAAGTCGCTTGAGACCGCCAGTGGCGCAAGAATCCGGGCCGAGACCAGGCCCCCTGGCTGGATTCGCACCACTGTAAAAAGGATATGACCCACCCGCTTCCCGCCCGTTTCCGCCACCAGCGAAAGCAGGGGCTTTGCGGTCTCGTCGTCGAATAGATCATTGACGAGTTCGACGATCTCCTCGCCTTGATCCTGCCCAAAAGCACTCCTGTGGATACCCTCGATTGCAGCGCGGTCAGATTCATTGGAACGCCTGATCTTCATTGCGTTACAAGCCGAGGTCGCTCGACGACCAGGTCATTAGTTCTTTCCATATCGGGATCAGGGCTCATAACGCGCTGCACTCATTAAGAGCACTCATAACAATCTATCTCGCTTTTGACAGGCTGCATTATGAACTGGCCTTGTTCAGCATCACCTGCAGCAAAACATTAGCGCCCGCCTCCAGTTCGGGCGCGGCGGTAAACTCGGCAACATTGTGGCTTATGCCGTCCTTGCTGGGCACGAATATCATCGCGGTCGGGGAATTGGGCGCAAACATTTGCGCGTCGTGACCGGCTCCGGAGGGCATGCGCTTGCAACTGAATCCGAGTGAAGTAGCGGTCTCCTCGACCAGTGCAACCATTGCACCGTCAAACGCAACCGGTTCGAAACGGGCAAGCCTGCGCTGTGAAATTTCAACCCCTTCGCTCGCCTCGATAGCGCCGACAAATTCCGCCAGGCGCTGCTCCGCGCTTTGCAACCGTGCTTCGTCCATGTTGCGCAGATCGACCGTCATCAAGGCCTGCCTGGCGATCACGTTCACCAGGTTCGGCACCAGTTCGATAGCACCAACGGTGGCTACCTGTGAACCGCCCATGTCCGTTGCGATACGCCTGGCTTCGACGGCGATCGCGGCGGCCACGTAACCGGCATCGTGGCGTAAATGCATCGGCGTGGTGCCGGCGTGATTGGAGATGCCATCGATTCGATACTCGGTCCAGGAGATACCCTGGACACCGGTCACGGCGCCAATGCCTATAGCTTCCTGTTCGAGCACCGGGCCCTGCTCTACGTGCAGTTCGATGAAACAATGTGCGCGAAACTGGTTGACCCCGGTCGCGCCGTCGTAACCGATACGCTTTAACTCTTCGCCGAGAATCTTGCCATCGATGCTTGTGCTGGCGAGCATCTCATCGAGGTCTAGCGCGCCCTGGTGCACGCCGCTGCCCATCATGTCCGGCGCGAAGCGTGCGCCTTCCTCGTTGGTGAAGAAACCTACCGCCAGCGGGCGGCGCGTGCTGACACCGGCATCGTTCAGGCGGGCGATGACTTCGAGACCGGCTAACACACCCAGCGCGCCGTCGTAGCGGCCACCGCTGGCCACGCTATCGACGTGCGATCCGGTCATCACCGGCGCGACATCCTCGAGGCCGTCGCGATACGCTACGACATTGCCGATGCGGTCGACGCTGACGCGCATGCCCAGCTGTTTCATCCATTGGCAAACCAGGTCGCGACCCTCGCGATCTTCGTCGCTCAAGGCCAGCCGGCAAACACCGTCACCCTCGATTGCGCCCGTCTCCGCCAGCTCCGCGATGCGTCGGCACAAACGTCCATTGTCGATTCTCAAATCGGCGATGGTTTTCACTTCAGGCATAAATTGGTTTCATCCTGGGTCCAACGAATTCGGCAACAGAATACGCAACTCCTCGCGTGCTGGAAACCATTAAGTTTTTCATTAAAGCTACTGCGCCAGAACCACCGGTGGCTGGTTATCCAGGTCCACGTAAACGTCGACGTTGAACACCGGTGACAGTATTTCGCTATTAAGCACTGCCTCGATGGTATCTGTCTTCACGGTTCTGCCCTTATCCATCAGGCAAAGCCGATCGCAGTAACGCGCCGCCAGACTCAGGTCGTGGATGGCGATGACGACGGCATACCCGGTGCGCGCATAATCCACCAGTATCTGCATTACTTCCTGCTGGTAATGTATATCGAGGTTCGCCACCGGTTCGTCGACCAGCAGCAGCACGGGCTGATTTGCGAGCACGCGCGCAAGCCAGACGCGAGCACGCTCGCCGCCGGAGAGCTCGTTCACATGCCGATCGGCGAAGTCGGTGATGTTGGCCTGCTGCATCACTGCGCGAATAATCGATTGATCGCAGTCGCCCCACGGCAGTCGGCCCATCGACACGATATCGTGTACCGTCAGCGCCCACACGCTTTCGATAAACTGGGGTTGCAGGGCAATCTGCCTGGCTCTTTGCAGGCTATCAAGCTGCTCCAGATCCTGACCGTTCAGGCTGATCCGGCCGCTGCGCGGAATTAATCCAGTAATCGCATTCAGCAGCGTCGATTTACCGGCGCCATTCGGGCCGATAAGTCCGAGAACTTCACCCTCGTGTATTTCCAGAGAAGCATTGAACAGGCGCTGTTGCACCGTCAGACTGTCGATCGACATCAAAGCCATCGCTGCCGCTCCTTCCACACCAGCCAGACAAAGAAGGGCGCACCAATCAACGCCGTCAACACGCCGAGCTTGAGTTCGCGCTCAGGCGGCAGTTGACGCACCAGCATATCCGCCACCAACACGACGATAGCGCCGACCAACGCCGATGGCAGTAACAAGCGGTCGGGCCGATAGCCGACCAGGGGCCGAATCAGGTGCGGCACAACCAGCCCGATAAAACCGATATTACCGGCCACCGCAACCGACGACCCGACCAGCAAGGCCGTCCCGAGGACGATATACCTGCCCCGCCTGGTCACCTCCAGCCCCATGCTGTCGGCGACCTGCTCACCCAGGCTGAGACCGAGCAACAGCTTGCGCTGCGTCAACAGCATGGCCGACCCGATCACGAATGCCGGCAACAGAACAGCAAGATTGTCGAGGCCACGATTCGATACCGAGCCCAGCAACCAGAAGACCAGTTCCTGCATTGCGTAAGGGTTAGGCGCAAAGTTGAGGACCACGGCGAGTAACGCACTGGACAGGGTCGAGATCGCAAGCCCGGCCATGATGATGATTGCCGGCCGTGCCATGGAACCCGACAAGCCCATGAGAATGAACAGCGTCAATGCCGCGCCGATCAGGCCCGCGATCGGTGTCGCCAGGGCCCCCAGGCCGGAAAAAAGGTTGAAATAGAAAACCAACGCAGCACCGAGCGCGGCGCCCTGGCTGGCGCCGATCAACCCCGGGTCAACCAGCGGATTGCGTAACAGGCCCTGTAGCGCGGCGCCGGAAATCCCCATGGCCGCACCTACAATCAACGCCAGCAGCGTTCGCGGCAACCTGATCTCACCGACGATGAGCGCCTCGCGCGTCAATGCCTCCCCGCTCAATGAACTCGAAGACCATTCGATCAGGGCGGAGCCGACCTCGACGTCCAGGATCCCGATGTCGAGTGACAGGATCGCAACCATTAACAACAACAGCAGCAGGGCGGGATTCAGGAACCTTTCCACGCGGACAGCTCCTGTATCAATTCGAGGCTCCACGGCCCGGGGCATTGCCAGCGCCAGTCCTCATCGTGCGTGGCTCCGCCTTCCGCCATGAGCGACTGGATAGCGGGGTGGCGGATAAACAGGTTCGCCAGCGAATTCGACAGCGGCGCCGACGAGTAGATCGCATCCGGCGGGTTTGCGACGATTCGTTCCATGCGCAGGCTGACGTATCCGGAAGCTTCGATATAGTTAACCCAGCCGGCCTTGCGCAACAGGTCGTTTTCCAGCGTATTGGCGCCGGTGCCGATACCGTTGGGGCCAAGCAGCAGTAGCGACTCGCGGCGTGGCGCGTAAGTCCTGTCCCAATCGATGGCGCCCGTACCCGGCTTTGCTTCGATCAACTCGAAGAACTCGTCCTGGTAGCGGCGAATGCCATCCAGCGTGTTGGGTAACGACAGGACCGCAACTTGCTTGCCGAGCTGTTGCAGGCGTTTGCGCAGCAATATCGCATTGTACTCGCCGCTAATCAGTAAGCCCGCATCGAGTTGCAGGATATGCTCGAGGCTACCGTCGTGCACCGGCAGGCCGTCGGGCACCCAATCCGCCTGGTACTTGTACAGCAGCGGCGAGTAGGCGCGAACCTGTGACGGCTCGGCGAATTTCAACAGCATCCAGTCCGTGCACAGATCCAGCGAGACGATTCCCCTGATCGCCTCGGCGCGCGCGCCCGCGGACAGTAGCGCAAGACCCAGCAGGGCGGTGAAAGCGAGCTGACGAGGATTCATGAAACGCATTCTAAATTAAATTCAGGTTCCTGCGTTTATTGAATCGCGGGGCGGGACCGGTGCCGAAACCGGGTCCCTCCCCTGTCCAGCCTAGAAAGTGACTTTCAGGTTAAGCCAGAAGTTACGTTCGGGAGACGGGAAGAAGGAGGGCTGATTGGACGGCGCAAACGTAATTGGATCGAACGAGGTGAACTGGTTACCGGTCTCGCTGTACTCTTCATCCAGCAGGTTATTGATGCGAAATCCCAGCAGCCAGTTTTTGTATTTATAGGATGCGTTCGCATTGACGACCTCATAGGAGTCGAGCTTATCCAGTTGATTGGTGAAATCACCACCAAAAACCTGCTCATCCACCGCTATTACCTCGACGCTGAACAACAATTCGGGGTTAAAGCGATAATTGCCGTCGACCCTGATGGTACGCTCCGGCACCAGCGGTAGCTGGTTGCCATCGAATTCACCATCGGAGATTTCGGCATCCATAAAGGTGAGACTGATACGGGTATCGATCGCACTGGACCACTGCCTGGCAGCCTCTACAATCAAGCCGTTGCGCTCGGTCTCGTCGAGGTTCAGGTTGGACGAGAACGAGTCAAACGCGATTTCATCTTCCAGGTCTATGCGGTAAAGGGTGCCGCGCAACCGGTACTGGCTCACACGGTACTCCATCCCGAGTTCCATCGATACGCCCTGCTGGGTATCGAGTCCGGGTTCGTCGCCGAAAGGCACGTTGGTGTGCTCTTCCACGGTTGGGTAGCGAAAGTTTTGATCCGCCCGCGCGAACAGTTTCACCTGGTCGAAACTATGGCTGTAGCCCAGGCTGAATACCGTAATCGTATCGTCAAAGTCTTCGTCTGCGATTTCGGCCTGCTGATCACTGTAGCGCACGCCGGCATCGATCTGGCTGCGCGCTCCGGTCGACCATTGCGTTGACAGGTAAACATCCTGAATCACCTGGTCGATTTCCTGTGGGCCGAATATAGAAACCAGTTCATAGTCCGTATCCTCGCGCGTGAAACCAACCAGGTAACTGCTAAGGCTGTCGGAATCCAGCGGGACGACCTTGTAGCTTGCGTTGAGAATCCTGGTATCGCGATCCTGGGTTGTCTCGGAGCCTGGAAACGGGCGAAACGTCTGGATGAACTCGCGGTCGGTATCGCGATCGGAATAATCGAGACTGACCGTGCGCGCGTCGTCCAGCACCTTGCTCATGCCGATACGGATCATGCGCGTTTCGGTTTCGAAATAATCATCTTCGTAAAAACTCACCGATTGCTCCCTGTCGTCATCCAGCTCGTCTTCGAGCAGGGCGCCCGGTGTGTCAATTTCCTCGTCTACCGCCTCGACCTCGATATAGGTTGTCAGGCCGCGGTCGATTCTTTCCGCTCTCACCGACAGGCGCTGGTTTTCCGCATCGTTATGGTCGCGGTAATTGTCGGTGCTCCAGTCGGAAAACGAAGCCGAAATCCGGTTTCGACCGAATACCTTGTTCCCCGCAGCGCTCAACTGTCGTGAATTGAAACTCCCCGCGCGGATGCCTATCCTGGCGCTATCCTCGAATGATTTCTTGCGGATAATATTGACCACGCCACCCACGGCCTGGTTTCCATAGAGCACGCCGCTGCTGCCCTGCAGGATTTCAATCTGCGCGATATCGTCTATGTCGATGAGGGATAAGTCGGGTGAAGCGCCGTCCGCCGAGTTATTCAGTTTCCTGCCGTCGACCAGTACCAGCGTATTACTGCCGGCGGTAGGACCGAAGCCGCGCAAATCGAGTGTGGCCTGGCTGCCATCACCAAAAAAATCGGTGACGTGTAATCCGGCCTGGCCGCGCAGAAGCTCGGCAATCGAACCGGCGTTCGACTCTTCGATGATTTTCTGATCGATAACGGTAAGAGTGGTATTGGCCTCGGTTACCGGTTGTTCGATACCCGAAGGCGTCACCACGATTACCAGTGGCTCGTCACCCTCGGCAAAAGCGGGTGCCGCGACCAGCAGGGAGAAAACGGTCGGGAGGACCGCAAGAAATGGTGTTCTGGACATAATAACCTCCGGCACCGCCCGTACCGATTAAAGCAAGAATAAAGATACGCTCGACAGGCCGGGGGAAATCCCGTTTGCCGAAGGCTGTATCAACACAAGCGAAGGCCGGTCTCCGGGCTCGCAGGTCAAACCTGCTTACCGTTGCGGGGGCAGCGTCGGGATTGAATGAAAAACTTCGCACCGACTTCTCGTTTCATCCACTTAGTGGACACCTTCACAGCGGGCACCATATATCGGGGTTTCTCAATTGACAAGTTTTACGGATCGACGTGACGGTTTACGAATCAAACGGGTCGCATTTAGTCGTCGCTTTTCGGCAGGTACCTGAACCAGCGATTGAAGGCGAAGCGGCAGCTGAGGCCCAGAACCAGCCAGAAAACGAGGCTGGTAATGCCGCTGATGACGACGAACTGCTGATGCAGGTAGACCAGCGCCTGCGTGGCATTCGGGTCGGGGTGGCGGAACATCGGCCCATCGACATGCGGCGCGCCGACGACATAGGGTATCACCAGGAACAACAGGCCCAGGGCCTTTATGCGGACGGCCGTAAACGCAAAGATGCCAAGCCCGATGGCCACGCTAAGCGCGGTCAGCAACCACCAGATTTGCCGATGCTCGAGCGGTGTCGCCGCTACCCCGGGGATTTCGGGCGGTAATCCAAGCGCGGGCGCAAGAAACATCACCACGAAGCCGGCAAGCCCCCACAGGCTACCCTGGCTCCAGCTGATACTGCGTTTGCGCGCCAACCAGGCCAGGTTCATCATGGCCAGCATCATGGCGGCGTACCCGGTGCTCACGAGGATGTTGGCGAGAAAGGTATAAGCGGTCCTCTCGAGCCCGTCCGCGGGCGCCCAGGCGTCTTCGCCATGTTCGTGACTGTGATCGGAATGCCCATCGCCGCCTTTATCAGTAGCCGTTTCACCGGCATCGAGTTGATAAGCTTCGGCGGCGAAAATTATCGGATTGAGACTGGCGATCTGCAGACTGCTCAACAGCACGCCCGAGACCAGCCCGACCAGGATCGCGCTGTAGATAATTCTGGAGAAAATCATCGCTTATACCTTGCGGGGTCCGCTAAAGTCCGGCAACCACAGAATCCCGGGCGTAAACGCCAGGCGCTCAGGCAACTGATGCAATATGCAGGCTAGTGGCAGGGAAAGGCCACGCTGTGGCGGACATCGTGGGCGGCATTGTGCGCGACCCCGATGGGTGCGAAGCCGATGACTAAGAGGATGATCACACCGAAGACAAGCGCCGCCAGACTCTGCGCGCGCGCCGAAGTGGATGCATTTACGCGCATCGTTTTCTGACTTGAAATTTGTAATGTCATTGTTTAATCCTCTTTGTGCCCGTCCGCGACATTATATTACGCCCCCTCAGGGTCATTCCTGACCGGCTCAGGACATAATGTACTGACGCAGCGCCTCGGCCTCGCCCTGGACTTCCAGGATGCGGCATTTCACCAGATCGCCTATGCTGATAAACCCGACCAGTTCGTCGTCGTCGCACACCGGCAGGTGGCGAATGCGGCGATCGGTCATCTTCGCCATGGCCTCGTTGACGGTATCCTGCGACGAACAATGAATCAGATCCTTCGTCATCAATTCAGACACCTCGACATCGTGCAGATCGGCGCCATGCGGACCCATGCCGCGCACGATATCGCGCTCCGACAGGATACCCACGATCGCACCCGCGTCATCCTCCACCAGCAACGCGCCAATCCTGTTACTCGTCATGGTGTTCGCCGCGTCGGCGATTTTGCTGCTCGGCCTGATTTTGACAATATCGTTTTGCTTGCCCTTGATCAATTCAGCTAGTTTCATATCACTCTCCCTCGCTTCGATGCGTTTTAGTTAACACCAGTCGCGCGGACGAATCAAGCCGCCGCTGCAAATGTCGGGCCGACACTCCGTTACGGCATTGGCACCAATCAGCCATCACCGGCTGCTTTGACGCCCTTGCGCGCGAGCCGGCGCAGCCGTGAATCGCTGAAATCCACGGTAGACAAATCGACCGTTACCGCCCCGGGTGCGACCACCGGTAACACGGCCGCGTAGGTAGCCTGGAAGTCGTTGCGGAAGTGCACGCTGCTCTTGATCGAGATGATGCGTTGCCGGTCGGGTTCGATACCGAGATGACGAAACATGGATTGATCCATGGTTTGAATTGCCCTGGAACCAACGGCAATGCGGACCCCGCCGATTTCGAGCAAGGCGGTCGGGCCGAAGTCCATTTCAGCGCCGGCGAGCATCGGTCCGGTGGCCCGGAAACGCCCGTCGGACAGTGCCAGTACGCGAAACACGCCCAGCAGCGGCTGATTGCCCGGAAACCCGGACTTGCCGCCCAGACTGATTTCAACTTCCGCGTCAACGCCTGCGCTGTGCGCGATCTGTGCCGCGGCGGCATCGTTAATCACACCGACCAATGCATCCTGCGCATCGGCTTCGACCAGCGCGCGCAAGATTTCGGTAGTGTCGCCTGAACCACCGCCACCGGGATTATCCTGCGAGTCCGCGAGGATGACCGGGCCGGAGGCGCTGCTCGACAATCTTATCGCCTCGCTCACCGCTTCTTCGACGCCGTAGAGCCGGCCGCGAAACTCGGATTCACGACGCTCGATTTCGGCGAGCAATGCATCGGCCGCGGCATCGACTGTCGCCTGCTCGAAGCCGTAGGCCACCAACAACGGTCCGGCTTCGACCACGTCGGACAACGGAAATCCACAAGCCAGCGACATGCCCGCCACTTTCCCGCGGACCAGGTCTTCGAGGCTCGCATATATCGCTCGCGCCGGGTCCACCAGCGTGCAACCCCACACCGGCGGAATCAGGAAATCGGTACGCCGCGCCGCGCTCGCGGGGAACCGCGCCAGCCCGTCTTGCAGCAACAGGTGGACCAGGTCGGCAGCACGCCGGCCGGTGTCGCTCATGTCGATTTGCGGATAGGTGCGGAAAGCTTCGAGCACGCTCGCCTGCGCCAGCATTTGATCGCTGATATTGGCGTG
>Ga0164320_10000391_pt1 | contig 14001 bp, 13 predicted proteins | sample GuaBasSediGuay11_FD_113736 | JGI IMG/M metagenome (GOLD analysis project Ga0164320, IMG submission 113736) | Subseafloor sediment microbial communities from Guaymas Basin, Gulf of California, Mexico - Guay11, Core 4567-28, 0-3 cm | ecosystem: Environmental > Aquatic > Marine > Hydrothermal...
ATTTGTCTTATTGATAAGCCAATCCCAGAAACTAGTCGGGTAATTGCTAATCCCATTATTACAGATATTGCAAGAGCGAGAAATTCAAAAGGGAGCATTTATCTTTCTTTTATATGTTTAACGTTTTGATATGGTCAGTTTCAATTGATTATATCAGTAGTTAAACGAAGTTAGTTGTTTTTTCTTTAAGAATCAAACTAAACTAATCTATCAATATCTCTAAAATTTTAATGGTAGCATCACTAATTTTAGTTCCAGGACCAAAAACAGCAACTGCTCCAGCATCAAATAAATATTGATAATCTTGTTTTGGGATGACACCACCAACAATGACCATAATATCATCACGACCATATTTTTTAAGCTCGTTAATAACTTGAGGTACTAGCGTCTTATGTCCAGCTGCAAGTGAAGACACACCCAAAATATGCACATCGTTTTCAACCGCTTGTTTTGCTGCTTCTTGTGGTGTTTGAAATAGTGGTCCAATATCTACATCAAAACCAACATCAGCATAACCTGTTGCTACAATTTTGGCTCCACGATCGTGACCATCTTGTCCCATTTTTGCAATCATTATACGTGGTCTGCGACCATCTTGTTCTGCAAATTTATCAGCAAGTTCTCTTGCCTTTTTAAAGGAACTATCGTCTTTTATTTCTTTACTATACACTCCGCTAAATGATTTTATTTGTGCTTTGTAGCGCCCAAATTCTGCTTCTAAAGCATCACTAATTTCTCCTAATGTTGCTCGTTCTCTTGCAGCTACAACAGCTAAAGCTAATAAATTATTATCCTGACGAATCCCAATAGTTATAGGGACGGAATCTTTCGAATTTACGGAAAATTTAGCTGCTTCAGTTAGTTTTAATAATGCTTGTTTAACTTTAGTACTATTTCTTTCAGATTTTATCCTGTTTAATCGCTCTATTTGTTGGCTACGAACCGTTTGATTGTCGACTTCAAGTATTTGTATAGGATCTTCTTCTTTTAATCTGTATTTATTAACACCAACAATTATATCCTGACCAGAGTCGATACGTGCTTGTTTTCTAGCTGCAGCCTCTTCAATTCTAATTTTTGGTATTCCAGCTTCTATAGCTTTGGTCATACCTCCAAGTTCTTCAACCTCTTCAATAAGCGACCAAGCTTTTTGGGCAATTTTGTTTGTTATACTTTCTACATAATAACTTCCAGCCCAAGGATCGACTGTTTTTGTAATTTTAGTTTCCTCCAGAAGATATATTTGTGTGTTTCTTGCTATACGTGCCGAAAAATCTGTTGGGAGAGCGATGGCTTCATCTAATGCATTGGTATGTAAACTTTGTGTGCCTCCAAAAGCAGCAGCAGCAGCTTCAATGCATGTTCTTGCAATATTATTGAAAGGGTCTTGTTCGGTTAAACTCCAACCACTGGTTTGGCAATGTGCACGCAAAGCCAGGGATTTTTCATTTTTAGGATTGAATTGTTTTACCAGTTTTGCCCAAAGCATACGTGCTGCACGTAGTTTTGCAATCTCCATAAAATGGTTCATTCCAATTCCCCAAAAAAAAGAAATACGTGGAGCAAAAGTATCGATGTCCATTCCAGCTTCAAGACCTTTTCGAATATATTCTATGCCATCAGCCAGAGTATAAGCAAGTTCAATATCGCAAGTGGCTCCAGCTTCCTGCATATGGTAACCAGAAATACTAATGCTATTGAATTTCGGCATTTTTTTACTGGAATAGTCAAAGATGTCTGAAACTATTTTCATAGATGGTGTTGGAGGATATATGTAGGTGTTTCTCACCATAAACTCCTTTAATATATCATTTTGAATAGTTCCTGAAAGTTGTTCTGGCTTTACGCCTTGTTCTTCAGCAGCGACAATATAAAATGCCATGATTGGTAAAACAGCTCCATTCATAGTCATTGAGACTGACATTTTATCGAGAGGAATCTGATCGAAGAGAATTTTCATATCTTCAACCGAATCTATTGCTACTCCAGCTTTTCCAACATCACCAACCACACGTTCGTGGTCACTATCGTAACCTCTATGTGTTGCCAAATCGAATGCGACAGAAAGACCCTTTTGTCCTGCTTCTAAATTACGTCTGTAAAATGCATTGCTATCTTCGGCAGTACTAAAACCCGCATATTGTCTAATAGTCCAAGGGCGACGTACATACATTGTGCTGTAAGGTCCACGAAGATTAGGTGCTATTCCTGCTACAAAATTGAGGTGTTCAAAATTTGCAATATCTTCTTTGTAATATGTTGATTTAACTTGAATAACTTCGGCAGTTTGAAAAGTTTCAGTTGCTTCTGTATTCTGTCTTTTAACGTCTGACTTTATAGTAATATGTTGGAGGTTTTTTCTCTGCATTTTTACTCAACTTTCTCTATGATAGTCTCTTTAATGTTTTCAGAATTTTTTGATTCTTTATCTTTTGCTGCATTTTCTCTATTTTTATTTATAATAGCCTCAAGATTGTTGAAGTCGACATTTAAAATTCTAGCATAAAAAGTATCTAAAACCAAGTAAGTTTGAAAAGCTTTATCACCCTTAACTCTTTCATCACCTCTTTTCATAGAAGCTAAAAACACTTCAGAGCTAAACGTATTGGAATCTATTAAAAGATTAAATAATTTTTTCACTTCTGGATTAATCATTTGCTTACTAATACAGTTTATAATTGGATGGTTAATATTTAGGGTTGTTTCATCATTTTTTGTAATCCAAAGATCTTTTACATCTTTAAGAGCGTCACGTACTTTTATAATATAAGGGTTGACATACTCTATAGCTGGTAGTCGATTGGTTGTAGAAATTATCCAATAAAAATAATATCCTTGTTGTACACTTTTTGGTTCTTGAAAAGAATAGTATTCTTTTGAATACTCTTCGAATGCATATACAGCTTCTTTAATAAGTTCCATGTCTACCGAAGAACATTTAAATAAGTTGTCATTATCAACATATTTATATTCAAATTTCGACTCTTTTTTACAACTTATAAATAGTAAAATAGTTAATGTAAGTATTATGTTTCTTCTCATATCTTTTCGGTCTTTAATCTATTTTGTTCTAAAGTTTCAGCTAAACGTTTTGCTATAATAGGTTCAATCAAGGTTTTTCTTTTCTTTTGTTTCACAAAAGGATATAATTCTAATTCATGTTTCATTATATCGTTAGGATTTGGATGTTTGTTGGTTCCTAGTAAAATATCATCACAGTTATTAAATAGCTCTTGTTCTTTTGCTGCACTCTCTTTTATTTTTCTTTGAATGATGCCTTCTTTAAGTTGTTTTAAAAACCCACCATTTGCTTCAATATCTTTAAATAATACTAAAGCTTTTTCTGCTAGTTGATCTGTTAAATTTTCAACATAATAAGTGCCATCAGCAGGATTATTTACTTTATCAAAATAACTCTCGTGCTTTAATACTAATAACTGGTTTCTAGAAATGCGTTCTCCAAATTCGTTGTCTTTATGATAAATGGCATCGTAAGGTAAATTGCAAATTGTGTTTGCTCCGCCAAGTATTGCGCTCATGCATTCGGTTGTTGTACGCAACATATTGGTATTGTAATCGTAAATGGTTTTGTTGCGTTTTGTTGGAGTTGCTATTATATGGCATTCTGAATTAAAATTATATTCGGAAGCTAGCGTTTTCCATAGTATACGTAATGCCCTCAGTTTTGCAATTTCAAAGAAATAGTTTGTGCCGATTGAAACGTTAAAAGTTAAAAACTTCTCGATACTATTTTCTTCGAAAATCACTCTAAGTGACGCATTATTATTTATGTGATTTAAGTATTCATTTGCATGCGCCATTGCGTATGCTAATTGTTGAACCATGTTAGCTCCAGCATTTTGGTATAAAGAAACATCAACTGATATAAGAGAAGTAGATTGCTTTGTGGTACTTGCAATGACACTATTGAGGATTTCGTGATCTTTATTTAGGTTGTAATACCAGTTTCCAGTTTTAGCAAGGTTGCCAATAATATCTGTATGTATATAGATTCTAGCTTTTGAAGAAATAGTCATTATTTTTTCGATAAATTCTTCAGAAAGAAACAGTATTTCAAAGTGGATTGAAGTAGAGATGAGATTAATGTCTTTAAGTAATGTTTCGATTGAAACGTCTTTTGAGGGAATAACAAACTTAATGCTATTTGCTCCACGATTTAATACGTCCAGTGCTTTATGATTTGCGCTTTCTGAATCTGAAACAAATATAGTTTGGCAGATTTTCCAAGATGTTACTTCGGTATCAGAAGTTTCCGGTAGGTTTTCAAAATCATCAGCATGGCAAAAGGGTTTTACGTCTATACCTTCAGGAGAATTCCAAATTAAGGTTTTATTATAATCGGCTCCTTTTAAATCTAACTGAATTTTTTGCTTCCAAGCTTTTGCTGAAACACCATCAAACTCATTAAACAATGACTTACTCATCCTTTTTTTGTTTAGCAATGCTGTCTTCGTATTCGATCAAATAAATTTCTTCACTATCCTTTTTCATATAATATTTTTCTCGACCATATTTTTCTATGCCTTCTTCGTCACTCAATTTTTTAATTTCCTTGTTATCTTTTTCTATTTCTTTATTATAATATTCTTTTTCTTCTTCTAAATCTTCTATATCATTATTTAACTCATTATGAATAAACCATGAATTGCTATCAAAAAAAAGCATCCAAACAGAAAAAACAATTAGTACGAGGAAGAAAATGTTTTTAAAAGGCTTTAAAAAACGTTTATATTTTTTTTGAGATTTAGACATTTATAATCTTTCATTAATTATAGTTCTTACAATATCTACTGCTACTGTATTGTATTTATTGTTTGGTATTATAATATCTGCAAACTCTTTCATAGGTTCTATAAATTGGTCATGCATTGGTTTTAAAGTATTTTGATAACGAGAAAGCACTTCGTTGAGATCCCTTCCGCGTTCAGAAATATCACGTTTTAATCTTCGTATTAAGCGTTCGTCACTATCGGCATGAACAAATACATTTATATCAAACATTTCCCTTAATTCAGGATTAGTTAAAATTAAAATACCTTCAACAATCATTACTTTTCTTGGATGTGTTAAAATTGTGTCTCCAGTTCGGTTATGTTTTACAAACGAATATACTGGCTGATGAACGGGTTTCCCTTTTTTAAGTTTTTTTAAATGATTAGTAAGCAATTTAAAATCTATAGATCTTGGATGATCAAAATTTATCTTTACTCGTTCTTCATAATTTAAGTGAGAAGTATCTGTATAATAAGAATCTTGTGAGATAACACCAACTTCACCTTCGGGAAGTTCATTTAAAATTTGATTTACAACAGTAGTTTTACCACAACCTGTCCCTCCAGCAATTCCGATAATAAACATGTTTAGTTATTTAGATTGAACAAATTTAAGATTATTTCTTCGGAATAATTTTAACAATCCCAACATTTTCCACACCAACATAAATATAGCCATCTGGTCCTTGCTTTACACTTCTTACGCGACCTAAACCATCAATTAATTTTTCTTGTTTTACGACTTTGTTGTTTTTTAAAACACAACGATTTAAATACTGAAACTTTAGAGAGCCTATTAATAAATTACCTTTCCAATCGGGATAAATATCACTTGTAACAAATGCCATTCCGCTTGGTGCAATTGAAGGATCCCAATAATGTAAAGGCTGTTCCATTCCTGGCAAAGCAGTATGCTCTGTAAATGATGTACCACTATAATTAATGCCATAGCTAATTTTTGGCCAACCGTAATTTTTACCTGCTTTAATTATATTTATTTCGTCTCCACCACGTGGACCATGTTCGTGTGTCCATAACTCACCAGTTTCAGAATGTAAAACCATGCCTTGAGGATTACGATGTCCATAAGAAAAAATTGCATTTTTTGCTTTACTCTTATTAACAAAAGGATTGTCTTTAGGGATTTGTCCATCATCATGTAAACGATATATTTTACCACAATCTCTTGTGATGTCTTGAGGATTTTCGTCTCGATTACCTCGATCTCCAACAGAAAAATATAAATAACCATCATTATCGAATTCTATTCGAGAACCAAAATGTTGACCTCTTTTACTGTTAGGAGATGCTTTATAAAGGATTTGTTTTTCAGTTAGAGTGTCATCTTTGAGTTTGCATCTCATAATTGCTGTATTTGCTCCTTCTCCTTCACCATTTGGTGAAGCATAAGAGATGTAAATCCATCCATTTGTTTTATAATCTGGATGAAGCTCGATATCCATTAAGCCACCTTGACCAAGAACTTTAATCTCTGGTAATCCTTTGATAATAACTTTTTTTCCATTTTTAAAGTGAATAAGTTTCCCCTTTTTTTCTGTAATTAACATAGATTGGTCTGGAAGAAATACAAAACCCCAAGGGATTGATAACTCTGGAACTACAACTTGATATGTATGATTTTTATTAATAGGATTTTTGTCTTGAGCACAAGAAAAAAAGCCAAATAAAACGAATATCAATCCAATAATTTTATGTGTTTTCATTGCGAAAAATTTGTTATGAATTTACGAATAAATATTTGTTTGCTTTTAAAAAGAAAGCTATATATTTGCAGCCTTATTTCTAAAGAAGTAATATAACATCAAGTTGGTATATACTCTACATAAGAAATATAAGTAAATATATAGAGTTCGAAATTTGTTTAAAAAGTTCAACTTCTATTATATTTCGGGGTGTAGCGTAGCCCGGTTATCGCGCCGCGTTTGGGACGCGGAGGTCGCAGGTTCGAATCCTGCCACCCCGACAAAAAACAAAGCTTTTTGCAACAAAACATTTTAGAATATCACTCTTAAATGGTCGCGTAGCTCAGCTGGATAGAGCATCTGCCTTCTAAGCAGACGGTCACAGGTTCGAATCCTGTCGCGATCACGAATTGCCTTGCTTTATAGTAAGGCTTTTTTCTTTTTAAAATCTCAACTGAAAATATTTATGCCATTAAATTTGTCGATAAGTTTTAAAAAACGAAATAGTTACATAATTTAACACTATCTTTGCAAATTAATTAACTTAATATTTTAACAATGAGTAAAGGTACCGTAAAATTCTTCAATGATTCTAAAGGTTATGGATTCATTACAGAAGAAGGAGCAGACAAAGACCACTTTGTGCACATTTCTGGATTAATCGACGAAATTCGTGAAGGCGATAACGTTGAATTTGATTTACAGGAAGGACAAAAAGGATTAAACGCAGTAAATGTAAAAGTAATTTAATATATACTAGTTAACTTTTTTGAAACAAAAAACCTGCAACATAATGTTGCAGGTTTTTTTATGATTTATTTTAGCAAAAAAATTAAAATTGTTCTCTCACTGAAAAATGAAATGCACCTTCTATAGTAGCATTCTCATCACTATCGCTTCCATGTACAGCGTTTTCTCCAATAGAAGCGGCATACAATTTACGAATAGTACCCTCGGCTGCTTCAGCAGGATTAGTAGCTCCAATTAAGGTTCTAAAATCTTCTACTGCATTATCTTTTTCCAAAATAGCTGCAACAATTGGTCCACGCGTCATATATTCTACCAACTCTCCATAAAATGGACGTTCGCTATGAACAGCGTAAAATGCTTGAGCATCAGCTTTAGTCATTTGCGTTAACTTAAGTGCAACTATTCTAAATCCCGAAGTTGTTATTTTTTCTAATATCGCACCAATAAATCCCTTTTCAACCGAATCCGGTTTAAGCATTGTAAATGTTCTGTTTGTTGCCATCGCTTTATTTAAACTTTTTTCAGGTGTTATTTATTTCTTTTAAATAGGTCTTCAAGAACTTAAACTAATATATTTATACAAATTTTAAAATTTTTAGTAGTGTAAGTTTAGCGTGCAAAAATACAGTTTTTTAGTTTACCTACAAGTTAATAAGACTGTATTAATTCTTGTTGCAACGTATTGTTTTTACCTCTCATTTGCATGGTAACTGTGTTATTTTTAAAATCAAATTTTAAAATACCAAAACTCTTTTCGGAAACTACGTCTCCTACTCTATATTGATTTGATTCTCCTTTAAAATTGCTATACGAATGCGTCATTCCGCTTGAGGTAAAATCAATTAAAGGGTAAGCTAAACTATCCACCTTTTTTTTTGAAATTTCTGAAAGATGTCTGTCTCCAGAAAGAATAATAGTATTTTTTGCGTTGCTCGCTTTAATAAGGTTTTCTAATTTATCGGCTTCATGTGTCATATTTCCCCAAGCTTCATAGCCATGCTCATTAGATAAGAACTGAATACTACTCACTATAATATTAAAAGATGCTTTAGAGTTTTTAAGCTGATTTGTTAGCCATTCCCACTGTGTATCTCCAAGCAAACTTCCATCACCATAAACATTAGGTTTATATCTCTTTTTTGTAATGGTATCTTGAGTAAGTGCAGTTCTAAAATAGCGTGTGTCAAGCAAAATAATTTTAATGGATTCATCATTTACCACATAATCTTTGGCAAAATACACACCTTCTTGTTGACGTCTATTGTCATCTTTATCTACATCTATAAAATCTAAAAATAAGTCTTGTGCTTCAGCTTTTTTGGTGTATTCAATTCCTCCATCATTTAATCCATAGTCATGATCGTCCCAAGTCGCAAGAACATCAATGTCTTTTTTAAAGTTAGCATAATCAGGATTGTGTTTTTGTTTTTGGTAATTTTTCGCCATAAACGCCATATCTTCGGTATCTGTATAAATAATATCACCTCCCCAAATCCAAACATTAGGATTATTTTTTACTATTTCTTTCCATAAAAGATTTGGTATTTCTTGATTATTACAAGATCCAAATGCAATAATAAAATTATCAGAAGTTATTATTTCATCTTGTTGCTTATTGTTATTTTTGCAAGAAGTAAAAATTAAAAATAGAACGGAAATGTATTTAAAATAGTTCATTTTAATGATTTTTAATTTAATGCAAATTAACTAATTAGTTGTTAAAAACAAGACTAAGAAAAAGTAAAAAATTGTATCTTCGCTGCCGTATGACAAATAACGACATTATAGAAATAAAACAATTGCTGGAAACGCCAAAACGCATTGTTATTGTACCTCATAAAAATCCTGATGGTGATGCCATAGGTTCTACACTTGGTTTATATCACTATTTAATAGCAAAGAGACACGATGTTGTTGTCATTACTCCAAACGATTATCCCAGTTTTTTAAAATGGATTTCTGGAGAAGAAACCATTATACAACATGAATCTGAAGTCATTAAATCTAAAGCACTCATAGAAAATGCTGAACTTATCTTTACATTAGATTTTAATGCCTTAAACAGAACTGGTGGTATGAAACCAGAATTAGTAAAAGCTAAAGCTATTAAGATTTTAATAGACCATCATCCACAACCAGAAGACTATGCCAAATATGTCTATTCTGATATTTCAATATGTTCTACAAGCCAAATGGTATATCATTTTTTAGAAATGTTAGATGATATAAAAGCCATTAACAAAGCTATTGCCACATGTTTATATGTTGGTATTATGACAGATACTGGTTCGTTTCGATTTGCGTCAACCACAAGTACAACGCATCGTGTTGTGGCAGATCTTATAGATAAAGGTGCTAACAATGCTGAGATTCATGATAATGTTTACGATAAAAATAGTTACGCCCGACTACAATTATTGGGTCGTGCATTAAACAATCTAAAAGTTTTTCAAAGACATAAAACTGCATATATTTCTTTATCACAAGACGAATTAAATCAATTCAACTTTAAAAAAGGAGATACTGAAGGCATAGTAAATTATGGTCTTTCTATAGAGAATGTGGTTTTTGCAGCTATTTTTATTGAGCACAAAAAAGAAGGTATCGTTAAAATTTCTTTTCGTTCAAAAGGTGATTTTGATGTAAATGCTTTTGCTCGCAATCATTTTAATGGTGGAGGTCACATAAATGCAGCAGGAGGTCGTAGCGAATTAAGTTTAATAGAGACTTTAGACAAATTTATTAGTATTTTACCTAATTATAATAAAGACCTCAAATAGTGAAGAAACTAATAACCATATTATTAGTTATGTTAGCGTTCATAAGTTGCAATACACCTGAAGCACGACGACCTGTTTCAGTAAAAACTGGTTCGTTTGTTGACCAATCTGTTAAACGAACAAAAAAACTTAATAGTGAGCAACACGAACGTATTCAACAAATAATTAAAAGTAATCCAGATGAAGAATTTATTGCTTCCCAAAATGGATTTTGGTATTGTTATAATGTAAAAGTTGAAGGAGATTCTATAATTCCAAAATTTGGTGACATCGTAAACTTTAATTATAACGTTACAGATTTTAACAATAATACTATTTATACTGAAAAAGAACTTAAAGTACGAAATTACGCCATTGATCAAGAAGAATTATTCTCTGGACTTCGGGAAGGCTTAAAATTAATGAAAGCTGGAGAAACAATTACGTTTTTATTTCCTTCAGATAAAGCCTATGGCTATTATGGTGATGAAAACAAAATAGGAACAAACATTCCTATAATATGTAAAGTAACACTTAATACAATAATTCAAAAAGAAACCAATTAAAATGAACACTTTAAAACATTCAATGAAAATTTTAGTACTAATCCTATTATTTAGTTTAAGCTCATGTAATGAAAAATATCCAGATTTAGGCGATGGTCTTTATGCAGAGTTTGTAACTAATAAAGGTACAATGGTAGCAAAACTTACTTTCGAAAAAACACCAGTTACAGTAGCTAATTTTGTTGCATTAGCTGAAGGAAACCACCCAATGGTTGATAGTACTTATAAAGGAAAAAAATTCTATAACGGATTAATCTTCCATCGTGTTATGGATAAATTCATGATTCAAGGAGGCGATCCATTAGGAACAGGCTCAGGAAATCCAGGCTACAAATTTGGAGATGAGTTTGATGATACTTTAAAACATGACAAGCCAGGAATCCTATCTATGGCAAATTCTGGACCAGCAACAAATGGCAGTCAATTCTTTATTACTGAAACGCCAAGACCAAATTTAGATAACAGACATTCTGTTTTTGGTGAATTGGTTTTAGGATTAGAAATTCAAGACACTATATCTAATGTAATAACTGCAGCAAGAAATAAACCTGTTGAAGATGTTGTAATAGAAGAATTAAACATTATACGTCAAGGATTCTCTGCACGTAATTTTGATGCTGTAAAAGTTTGGGAAACCGAACTACCTAAACTTGAAGAACGTAAAAAACAACGTGAAGAAGAAGCTCGTAAAAAAGCTGAAGAAGAACAAAAAATTAAAGCCGAAAAAGTTGAAGCAGCAGCAGCAGAGACTTTACCAATTCTTACCGATTATAAGAGTAAGGTAACTACGTTAGCTTCTGGTTTAATGATGCACTACGTTACAAAAGGCAATGGTGTAAAACCAAAACAAGGACAGAGTGTTAATATACATTATGAAGGCTATTTTACCGACGGTAAATTATTCGATTCAAGCAGAAAAGAAATTGAAGAAAAATATGGAATGTATAAACCTCGAAAAGATGAAGGTGGTTATTATAGTCCAATGACTATGAAAATAAGTCCAGATGCGCAAATGATTGCAGGTTTTAAAGAAGGTGCTGCAGCAATGCGTGTTGGAGATAAAGCCTATTTATATATTCCTTCGCATTTAGCTTATGGCGAAAATGGACGTGGACAAATACGACCAAATACAGACTTGGTTTTTATTATTGAAATGATTGAAATTGTAAAATAAACCTTTATCTCTTCGGAATATGTTTTAAAATTTCCAGCACAAATTTCCAATATTTTTGTACCGAAGAAATACTTGCACGTTCATCAGGCGAATGTGCTCCAAGAATAGTTGGTCCAAAACTTATCATATCCATTTCTGGGTAATTGGTTCCTAAAATGCCGCATTCTAATCCTGCATGACAGGCTGCAACATGTGCTTTTTCTCCATTTATATCTTCGTAAAGTTTAGATATTACTTTTAAAATAGTCGAATCCATATTTGGTGTCCAACCAGGATAACTTCCAGAAAGTTCTACATCACAACCCATGAGTTCAAAAGTTGCACGTAGCATATTAGCTAAATCCATTTTAGAAGATTCGACTGAAGAACGTGCTAAACATGCAATTTTTATGTTTCCATCTTTAACAATTACTCTTGCAATATTGTTAGATGTTTCAACCAATTCAGGAATATCTGCACTCATTCTATACACGCCATTACATGCAGCATACAACACTTTTATTAACCCTTCTTGAACACCTAAATCCATAACTTTTGCTGGAGCTTCAACTTTAGAAAGAACAACCTCTAAATTTGGCTCCATCGTTTTTAGTTCGGTCTTAATGTCTTTAGCAAGTTCTTGCATTTCGAACTTAAAAGCCGCTTCATGAATTTTATCAATAACCAAAACAGCAACACTTTCTCGTGGAATTGCATTACGTAAACTTCCACCATTAATTTCCGAAATCCTTAATCCAAAATTTTCAAATCCATCAAACAATAAACGATTCATAATTTTATTAGCATTACCCAATCCTTTATGAATATCCATTCCAGAATGTCCTCCACTTAATCCTTTTACTTCAATTTTATAACCAATACAATCTTTAGGAACAATGTCTTCAAAATAAGTTCTTATCGCAGTAACATCTATTCCTCCAGCGCAGCCTACTCCTATTTCATCGTCTTCTTCGGTATCTAAATTTAAAAGGATTTCGCCTTGTAACAATCCGCCTTTTAAACCCATAGCTCCTGTCATTCCTGTTTCTTCATCAATAGTAAACAAAGCTTCAATAGCAGGATGTTGAATATCGTTACTTTCTAAAATGGTCATAATCGTTGCCACTCCTAACCCATTATCCGCACCAAGTGTTGTGCCTTTTGCTCTTACCCAATCTCCATCAATATACATTTCTATGCCTTGCGTATCGAAATTAAAATTAGTGTCTGCATTTTTTTGGTGTACCATATCGAGATGCGACTGCATTACGATAGTTTTTCTGTCTTCCATTCCAAGCGTTGCAGATTTCTTTATGATAACGTTACCAACTTCATCTTCTATGGTTTCAAGACCTAGTTTTTTACCAAAATATTTCATAAAAGCGATAATACGCTCTTCTTTTTTTGAAGGTCTTGGTACAGCATTTAAGTCCGCAAATTTATTCCAGAGTTGTTCTGGCTGTAATTGTCTTATTTCGGAATTCATAATTTTTTAAATAAAGTTTCGCAAAGTTACAAATTGCAATTCTATTTATATAAGATTAAATGTATGAGATATTTTTCGTTTCTTTAACTTTTAAAACAACCAATTACTAAAAAGAGACTTTATTAAAAACACAGCTTATAACTCTTATTTAGGATTTAAAAACACGTTTTTATATGGCATTACAAGAAGAATTTAAAACACAAGGTGATTTTCTATTTACTAATAGAAGCTATTTACCGTTAATCATTTTAGTGATTGGACTAGCTGTTTTTATACATACTAAATACTATCAAATTGAAACTCAAAATATACTGTTATTCGGATATTTTGAATTTGTTTGTCTCGGAATGAGTCTTTTAGGCTTACTGATACGAATTATTACAATTGGTATTACCCCAAAAAATACATCTGGGAGAAATACTACAGAAGGTCAGATAGCCGAAGAGTTAAATGTAACAGGTATTTACTCAACTGTTAGACATCCGTTATATCTTGGTAATTTCTTTATGTGGCTTGGTGTTGCAATGCTTACAAATAACGCTTGGTTTACAGTTTCATTTATATTATTCTATATGATTTATTATGAAAGAATAATGTATGCTGAAGAAAGCTTTTTGAGAGAAAAATTTCAGGATCTTTATCTAAATTGGGCAAAAAATACGCCTGCTTTTATACCCTCTTTTAAAAACTATAATAAAGCAAAATATCCTTTTAGTTTTAAAAAGGTTTTAAAAAAAGAAAAAAATGGGTTAGCAGCAGTTTTTCTATTATTTTGGTTGTTTAATATG
>Ga0164320_10000392_pt1 | contig 13988 bp, 15 predicted proteins | sample GuaBasSediGuay11_FD_113736 | JGI IMG/M metagenome (GOLD analysis project Ga0164320, IMG submission 113736) | Subseafloor sediment microbial communities from Guaymas Basin, Gulf of California, Mexico - Guay11, Core 4567-28, 0-3 cm | ecosystem: Environmental > Aquatic > Marine > Hydrothermal...
GAGATGAAGCATCGCATGCTCGAGAGAACATCCTCAGGTCCGGCACCGTGGACCATCATCCGCTCCAATAGCAAACCCAAGGCCCGCCTCAACGCCATGAAGGTCATCCTCAACGCTGTGAACTACAACGACCGGAACCCTGACCTCGATTTCACCATCGACCCTGAGATCGTGTTCACAGGGAAGAGAGAGCTCAGTCGCATGGACGAGGAGAGAGATCGGCTGGGCAGGCCGAGGCTCTAGGGATCCTCCCGTCAACCAGGCACCACCCCTTTGCTGCCATTACGCCGGGAATAGGGAAAGAATGGCGCTCTTCACCTGATGGCCTCGTGGAGACTCACAACCTCGTCAGCCAGACTCGTCATCGTGTCCACGTTCCCTTGCACCATGTCGTGCCATGCCTGCCGGTTTTCCTCCGATGCAAGATCGGCGACGGGACGCCCGTCACGCGTTGTCGGCGCAGCAGCATGCAAGAACACGCGGGTACCCGATCCGCTCGGCATCAAATAGTACGTGTACTTGACAACAGAATCGTCGACGAACTCAACCATCACGGTGGCGTAGTCAAACGGTCGCATGTCGAGAACCGTGAAGAGGGTGATTGCACCATCGCCATGCGCGCAGTGGAACTCAGTCCCCGGCCCGACACGGCCATCTTCTGTTCCCTTGAGTTCCATGTCGACGGCCGGCGCCAACCACTCGATTCTCTTTCGGGGATCGATCACCTGGTCCCAGATGACCGCTGGGGGAGCTATCGACTGTCCGCGAGCGGTATCCCATGCCTCAGCGGGAGAGACCTTGATCTCTGTTTGAAGCTGACGAAACCTCCAGACGTCACGAAGGGAAGAGACATACCCATCGACGGTCCCGATGTGTTCATACTCTTCGCTGTGAGGTGTCCATGCCGCCACCATCGACGCCGCATCGAGTGCGTCGACACACGCCTTGGTGACCAGGAAGTAGTCATCGATTCCGGTCGTCTCGACGATGTGGTTCTTCAGGAGTCGGTGCACTGCTATCACATCTGGTCCGGAGAGTGTTGTCATGCCACCGACCGTGGACTTTGCGTACTCGCCGCAGTGCATGACGATCTTCAGACCGAGTGACTTGATATTCACACAAGCGTTGCATGTGCATGTCGTGTTCAACACCATGTTGTCAAGGGCTGCGGCGAAGGCACAGTAGAGGAGCTCAACCGACTCCAATACCGTCTGTCCGACCAGGCCCTCGGCCATTTCGCCATACATGAATATGGCGTCGCCCTCGATGCCCGAAACGGTCAAAGGTGTCTGCATCGCCTCGATGATCGAGTTCAGAAGATCCCCGACAATGCCGTTGGCGTGGTCGAGTTCGCTATCCGTCAAGAACTGTGTGTATCCCGATATGTCAGCGATGACAAGATGACCGCGCATGTATCCCTTCCCTTGAGCGTCCCGTTCGTGCAGCGTAGCCATCAGCAGACGCGATAACACCAGGAATCTTCGGCGAGTGTGAGTCCTGAGCCGGGTCTAGGCGCACACTATTCCTGGAAGGGCACAGGCATGAGCTCGAAGATGTCGATCGCAAAATTGCCGGCGCCTTCGCTGAGGAACGGGTGATCGGCGCTCAGCGCTCTTGCTGCAGCCAAGTCGCCAGCCTCGACGATCGAGTAGCCGGTCAAAGCAGCAGCGGTACCTGACGTTCCGTCATCGACAACGGAGACTCCTTGGCCGAAGGGTGACCCGACATCGGTCAACGCGGTGCCGACATTCTCCATCCAGACAGCCCACTTGCCCATGACCGTCATGGCCTCTTCTTGGGTCATCTCGGACATGTCCGTGGCCTCGCCCTTGTATACGAGCATGAATTGAGACATCATGCGCTCCTTCCCAGCGACTTGTTGCGGTGACTCTACACCCGCCTTCGAACCCTCAGAACGCGCGAGACGCTGGTTCAACGATCGGCATCCGATGCTTCAGAACATGCATCAAGGCGGCTCTTCGGATCTACTGCCACGTTAGGCACGGCATCTCGTGCACCTACATCCACCGGATGTGTTATCCACCAAATACGTGGGTTGTCCAGCTCTGGCCGTCGGCATCGATCCACACGCCGACACCAACATGGGAGAACGATTCGCTCACCATATTCCGGCGATGCGCGGAACTGGCACTCAAAGCTTCGAACATCGATAAGACCGAGTGGCCGAACGCAACGTTCTCACCAACAGTGTTCCACGGATCGAGCAGTGACCCGATATTGGAGTGAGAAAGGATGTCGGTCTCAGCCATGTGCCTCGCCCAGTTTCTGGCAAAGATCTTGAGCGATGGGTCCGATAGCAACGACGTGGAACGCGTTCCGTTGATGAGCGAAAGGAACTGAGACTCGTGAGCGGCGTTGAATGAACCAGACGGCGCCAGGGTGGTGGTCGTCGCGACACTCGTAGTGGTTGGCAAGACATGTGTGGTGGTCGTGGTCGCATTGGGAACCTGTGTGGTGGTCGTCGTGACACTCGTAGTGCTTGGCGAGACATGTGTGGTCGTCGTGGGTGCGGGTTGAGTCGTCGTGGAGGAGGCAACCAGCGCAGCGACAGAGAGGCCGTCTGCATCGCCGCCTGAGCCATGTTGGCCGAGCGTAGAGCCCGCTCCGGTGCCAAGGACGGCAACAGCCACAAGGCCAACGAGCACGAGCCGTATACGTATACGGGTGATCAGCATGGGTTCTCCCTCTCAAGCGCGTGTCTTGAGGTGTTGGGCGATCGCTGTCACTGAATCCCACACGACGCGATCCTTGGAACGATAACAACGAGGATCTGTATCGACTGCAGCGCCGTTGCGATCGATCCGATAGCTATTCAGATCTGGGCAAGAATGTCAGAATGTTACATAACATGGATTATGGGCGTTTTATGTCCCAATGGCTCAGACGCTGAGGATCTGCATCTTCGGATCATCGAGAAGAGAGAAAGCCCTGTGGCTGGCAACCCAGAGGGCGTGCTCCCTATCCGGAGCCTCAGCGACGACGCCGTGTCTGTCGAATATGATGAATCTGTCGAACACGCGCGTGAACGTCGCATCGTGCGTGATGGCAAGCTGTGTGGCTTCAAGTTCCAACAGGGCTTCCTCGATGATCAGAATCGACTCCAGATCGAGGTTGTCCGTCGGCTCATCCAACAGGAGAACGTTCGGGTCCTCCGTTTCGAGTATCAGCAGCTGCACTCGTGCCTTCTGGCCGCCGGACAGTTCACCCAGCCTGTGCTTGTGATGATCAGCCAGGCCATATCGTCCCAGCGCCGAAAGGGTCTCCTGATCGTTGCGAAAGTTCGGCCGTGCAACGTCGAACACGGCTGCGGTCGGGTCGGCGATCTCGTTGTTCTGGGAGAAATAGCCAATCTTGGCCGTCGGTCCGTATCTGATGGTTTCGCCCATTGCCGGATCGGCAGCAACGAGTCTCTTGAGAAAGGTCGTCTTCCCGACTCCGTTCTCCCCGAGGAGCGCAACGCGATCTTCGTTGTAGATGGTCACACTGAACGGAGCAACAAGATCTTCCACCTCGAAACCCGTGAGACGAACAGCCTCTTTACCTGTGCGCGATCCCCTGAAGCGAGTTGTTATCTCTCGTTCAGGAGGTGGGAGCTGAGGAGGGCCTGCGACCTTGAACCGCTCCCACCTGCTCTGTGCCGCGTCGGCGCGGCTTGCCATGGCTGTACTCACACCAGCACGTTGCTTCAGCAACTTGTAGTAGCGATAGAGACGCCGCTCCTCTGCCTTCCAAGCGTCAAGATCTTTCGCAAGCTTCTCGATCCGCTTCCGCCGCTCAGCGGGGAACGTCGCATACGTCCCCCCGTGCGTCCACACATCGTTGTGTTCGAGCGCGACCATGCGGTCAACGGCCTGAGTCAGAAGCTTCCGGTCGTGAGACACCAATAGGATCGTCTTGGAGGTGTTTCGCAGCTCGTTTCCGAGCCAGGCTTTCGAGAAGAGATCAAGGAAGTTGTCAGGCTCATCCAGGATCAACGTCTGAACGTTCGACAGCAGGTACGCCCTGAGGATGAGCGATTTCCGCTCTCCTCCGGATAGTTCGGAGATCTTCCGGTCTGATGCCTCGGTCAACCCTTGCCGTAGCACCGCTCGCGTGACCTGGTCCCAGCGCCCCTCTGCCTCGTAACCGCCGAGAGATTGCCAGAGCTCGAGCTCGTTGGCAAGGTCCAATCCGTCGCTCTCCCCCGCCAAGGCGTACAGCTCTTGAAGTCGGTCGTGGACCAGGCGCAGCGTCAACGGCAGCGAGAGCGAGAGCGCGTTGATCACCGTTGCAGATCTGAGGTCATCGAAACCCGGATTCTGCCTCATGTATGCGATCTCTGTGTCCGACCGCACATGGCCTTCCGCGAGAAGCTTGTGTCCGGCAATGAGCTCGAGCATCGTCGTCTTGCCGACACCATTCGGACCGACAAGTGCCGTGATCGATCCCGTGGGCACTTTGAATGAGACATTCTCGATCACAGCAGTTCCGTCTGGATACGAGAACGATGCGGATTGCACTTCGATAGCCACTGGGGTTCCAGTCAAGGTCGCTTGGCTGTGCACGATACGCCGCACGCGGACCGAAACAGCTACTCCCCTCCCCCGGTGCGCGGCACCTCCTAGTGTGCTGCGCGCTGTTCACGCTCGAACATGTGGGCGTTGTGCACGAATCCCTCGACGCTGAAGGGCTTGGTGGCCTCGGCATGGCGGGGTGGGAAGACCAGCGCCGAGGCAGCTGCGCCGACGAGGCAGGCCCCTGAAACGATCGCAAACGCAAGCGGGAAGTTCCCCATGTCCCCGAGAACCCCTCCCAGAATCGGGAACACGATGCCTCCTGCGCCGTAGGACAGGAAGACCCAGGGGTAGTTCTGACCGACACTCCCGTCTCCGAACTCGTCTGCGGTGAACGAAGGGAAGAGGGCGAAGTTACCACCGAAGTTGAAACCGATGAGTGCTGCGGCGAGGTAGAGCGTGTACTCGTTCGAGGCCATCGGGATGAATGCGGCAAGAAAGACACCCTGGGTGGCTGCCATTGCGACGACCGATCGCTTGCGACCGAGAGCGTCACTGAGGGTTCCCCATACGATGCGACCGATGCCGTTCGCAAGACTGAAGAAGACCGCCATAGCAGTGCCAGCGATGGCACTTGCTTCGACAGAATCGACTCCGGACGCTGTGAGAGCTTCAACCGGATACAGCTTCATGAGTCCGATCGCCATGAGGCCGGCCCCTGCGCTCACGGCAAACGTGATCGAGATGAGATGGAATTGGGGCGTCCTCATCATTTCGCGTGCGGTGAAGTTCTCACCGCCGCGTCCCGCAGCCTCCTCTGGTACGAAGCCTGCGGGTAGCCAGCCTTTTGGCGGCAGGCGCATCCACAACGATCCAGTGAGGATCAGCACGGCAAACGCTATGCCGTAGGCCAGGAAGGTCGAGCCGAGTCCGATCGACTCGATCAGGTCTCCCCAGGATCCGGCAATCTTGATCCACCCGAGCGCTCCAAACCCAAAACCCGCAACGGCGAGACCGGTGATCATCCCCTTACGATCGGGGAACCACCGCATGCCAACCGCGATAGGCACGACGTACGCCAGTCCGATGCCTGCACCGCCGACGAGTCCAATACCGACCAACACGATCCAGAAGTTCGTTCCTCCCCCGATCGATCCGATCGCGTATCCGAGACCGAGGGTGAGCCCGCCCGCAATGGCGAGGCGCTGCGGTCCGAGCCGACCAAGACTCCGACCTGCGAACACCATGACAACGGCGAATGTGGCCAGGCCTGTGGCAAAGACGATCTGTGTCTCTGTCTTGGACCAGCCTGCGTCCCTCAGCGCCGGGGTGAAGACGGACCAGGCGTATATTGCACCGAGGGAGAGCTGAATCAGGATCGCTCCGAGGACGACGAATCCTCGCCGACTCACACGTTCTTCCATTGCCACGGACCTCCTTGGTTTCATCACCAGTATATCCGTAGTTGCTGACTTAGGGTCTCCTTAATACGCTCTACCTGCTCAAGGAAATGGAGAGTCTTCGAATCTCGGCAAGCACGGTGAACGCCTCCCACAAACCTGGGAGATGCTCAGCTCACGTCAGCCGGATTGAAGGGAGGTGTCCGGCTGGTATGTGCTCCAGGCGAACCAGAACGTGTCAAGATGCGCGATCTGCGTGAGCCGCTCACCCGCCAACGCACCCTCAACAGCTTCGCCATTGAGCAGCCAGACCGAGCCGGTCTCGACGTCGACAAATCGACCATCTTCGTGGATGATTGTGAGATCGCGACCAGCGATTGTCGGCACGAATACGGCAACGGACCCGACATCCTTCCCTCCGGCAATCTCCCCGGTATCGAGAGCTGATGACTGCCCTGAGACCCAGAAGATCACAAGATTGGCACCACCTACCGTGACTGCGGTTGCCTGACCAGATCCTCCGCTGACAACTTCGAGTGCAATGGCGGCTGCACTGCCTTCGTGCTCGATCCCGACGATTCGCTGCATCGCAGAAGCTCGATCGTCCAGCGCTCCACGGAAGAGGAAGGGAGTGTTGTCTGGGTCGTCATACCCTGTATATGGATTGCGTCCGTAGTCCCTGATGAACCCTGTCTGGGTCCAATCGAGTACTTTTCCGGTCGGATATGTTGCCCTGAACTGGTCCCAGGCCATAAGTGGTGATGGAAACTCCTCGAGCTCCGCTCCGGTGAGTACGCCGATGACTGCCTGTCCGTTGTAGTGCGTCCACAAGGTCTCGGTCGCGCGGTCATACATGACGAGCGCAGATCCGAAAAGGCGACCAGATGTTCCGAACGTCGTCTCAACGCCGTTGACCCTTCGGTCATACGTCGCAGCCGAGTTGCACAAAGGGCAGTAGGTGACGGACACCGGCACGCCGCCGACCGTGTCATTCACGATCTCATGCCAGACCATCGCACGAATCGGATATGCGCGGGCATCGCCGTTGATCTCGAGAGCGACCACCGGCTCATTGCCTGGTAGGAGCTCGAGATTGTCAGAAACGTCGAGAAAGGCCGGATCGTCGATCGATGGGATGCCGTCGGGCGGTGGTCCACCCGAGAGCACCTGGCCGGGATCGATGAGAGGTTCAGGAAACTCTTCAGCAAACATCGAATCGAGTGCGCTTGGACCTTCCGGGAGTTCACCAACTGCAGGCTGGTCGCTGACCTCGTTCCCACCCGAGGTCGTGGTGTGCTGCTCACTCGTCGTCGGCTCGCCTGGCGTGGTACCACCACCACAGGCAGCCAGGACCAGAGCCCCCGCTGCAAGCATCACCTTGAGTGGTGTCGACATCGTGTTCCTTTCAGCCGGAACAACGCAACAGAGATTTGGCTTGTTCCGTTCTGCCGGAAATCCGACAGTCGTCCGTGCTCCATCAATGCGAACTCGTTTCAGCACCATGACAACAACAACACATCAACGCGTCCCAGACATCTCGATACTCACCTGGACGGTCGGAATCGCCTCTGTTTGGCTCATCGCCGCAGTCATCCGCACCGACACCACAATGCATCTCGGTCCGCTGCTGCTTCCCCTCGTTCCTGCCGTGCTTGGCAGGGATACGGACCATCCCCTCATGCTCACGCTTGTCGGTGTGGCCACCGGGGCGGCTGTGATCACCATCCTCTATCTGACCGGCAATCTCAATGGACCAGCGCTCTCGCCATTCTCCGGTGCGCTCACCGAGAGCGTGGCTCTGCTCACAGCGGGCGGTATTGCCGGTCTCGGCATCACGGCTCTAAGGCGCAGCCACTAGTGAGAGCGTCTCGGTGTCCAATACGGTGATCCTTCGGTATCCGGTGTCGATGGCTCCATCAGAGCGAAGTTGAGACAGCGCCTCATTCACCGATTGGCGGCTGGCACCCAGCAGTTCCGCGATCGTCGCCTGTGACAGCAGTACCTCGCCAAAGGCGTCCCGTTCGTCCTCCAGGAGGCCGGCAACCTGCTCGAGAACGGTGCGGTTCATCAATCTGATGATCCGCTGCTGCGTTGATTCGAGCTGGCTCAGACCGTTCACAAGCCACCGCATTGCCAGAACCGGCCTTGCCAGGAGCAATGGCACAAGACGGTCATGTTCGATGCGGAGAACTATGGCCCCGGTGACGGCTCGGGCGGAAGAGAGGTATGTTCGCTCCTGGAACATCGCGATGTCGCCGACCACTGCCCCTGGCCCGATCCTTGACACCACGGATCTGCCTGAGCCCCTCGCACGATATAGCTCAACCTCGCCCTCCTCGATGATGTAACACGCGTCCGCGACGTCACCCTCACGGAAGAGGTGCGTTCCCTTGTACTTGTTCAACACGACACCCGCCTCGGCCAGAGCGACGGCGTCATCGGGACGCATCGGGAGATAATCCGTGCGTCCAAGGCTCTTTGCCAACCATGCTGCGTGTTGATCAAGTGTTGCGACCATGACAGGGCAACGCACATTTGGTCACTGTCGTTCCCACTGATTCGTCGGGCACCCGACATTCGGTACGGCTGCGCACTCCCGTAGTCGTTGTTCATGGCATGGAGATCAATGGAGTATTCGAAGGAGGCGGTGTCCGCGGGATCGCCCTGGCTGGGGCAGCCGCCGCTACGCTCGACCGCGGGTACCACTTCCATCGGGCGGTCGGTACATCCGCTGGTGCGCTCGTGGCAGCTCTGGTTGTGGCGGGATACAACGCAAAGGAACTTGAAGAGGAGGTGGCAGGGCTGAACTGGCGGCGACTCCTCCATCCCACTCCCATGGCATCCCTGCCCCTCCTCGGCAAGCACCTCGCTCTCATGACCCACAGAGGGATCAACAGTACGGATCGCATCGAGGCAGTGTGGTCCCAGCTCCTTCTGCGCAAGGGTGTTCGAACCTTCGGCGACCTCCCCGAAGGTTCACTACAGGTGGTGGCGACCGACCTCACCCATGGCTCCGGAGTAGCGTTTCCCCACTGCCTACCCGGCTACGGGTTGAACCCTGACACCTTCCTTGTTGCCCGCGCAGCCGTGATGTCGGCCGCGGTCCCTTTCGTATTCGCACCGGTCCCGCTCCGTGACAGGTTGACCGGAGAGAAGGTCTTGTTCTCCGATGGCGCGATGGCTGCGAACTACCCCATCGGCGTGGTTGCAAAGGATCGACCAGTTTTTGGATTTCGCTTGAGCCCCGACGGTGATACCCACGTTCATCACTCCATTCGCGGCCCCTATGGCCTCGCCAAGGCCGTGATCGTGTCTGGTATCAGGGCCAGATACTCCCTCCCGCGGACGATCGAGGGAGCTGATGAGGTCATCTCTGTGCCGGTTCGGGACGATCTCGATTTCGATGTCACACCTCGGCAGGCGAGGGCAGCGTTTGCAAGGGCGTACTCGTCCGTATTCGACCAACTTGCGCCGGTCGTAGCAGCGTGAAGTCTCTGACAGGATTCGTGATCGTCGTCCTGGCATCTGCTCTTGGCGTGTTCGGGGCATCGTGGCTTCTACGGGTGGGATCCGAAGAGCCAGCGATAGAGGGACGGGAGGCCGGGAGTCTGTACAACCCCGTCCATGCAGGTGAGGAGCTGCCTACGGGCTTCCGCCAGCTTCTGGCCAGGGATGCCATTCGTCCGATCTACGACCCGACCTTTGTCTCGGCATCGGAGTCGGGGTGGCATGACGAGGCGCTCGTTGTGGGATTGGAGATCGATGGCAACGCCAAAGCGTATCCAGTGAGTTTCCTCAACCGCCGAGAGATCGTGAACGACCACATCGGAAAGACGCCCGTTCTCGTCACCTGGTGACCACTGTGTGGCACGGCGATGGTCCATCGCCGCTCGATCAGCGGGGAGACCGTTGTATTCGGGAATCACGGTGCTCTGTGGGGCAACGCAATGACTTGGTTCGATCACGATACGGGAACCGTATGGTCCCAGCCCCTCGGCGAGGCAATCGTCGGCCCGCTCAAGGGAACGACTCTCGACCTCCTACCGTCGACTCTCACCGAGTGGGGCGAGTGGAAACGGCTCCATCCGGAAACCGAGGCATTGGATGCACCGGGCGAGCCGACCAGATTCTCACTCCAGCAGATGTCGATCGTCGTCGTCTTCGGGCAGGACTCAGCGGCATATCCGGTCAAGGATCTGGTCGAGGTTGTGAACGACACGGTGGATGGTGTTCCGATCGCCGTTGCCCTCGACCAGCGCACGGAGGGATCGTGGACGGTGTTCTCACGAATGCTTGACGACGGCACCGTGGTCGAGCTTGCCTTCTCGGGCTCTGGCGAATTGGTCGACGTCTTGAGCGGTACGACATTCCACATCTCGAGAGGCACAGGTATCAACGGTTCACTCTCTGATCAGATACTCGACCAGCTCCCGGCGTTCACATCGTTCACCAAGGACTACTTCACTTTCTATCCGGATGGTCGGATCTGGGAAAACGGATGATCGCTCTCTGGCCTCCGCTTTCCGCCTTCGGAAGCGAACATCAGCGAGCGACTCGGATTTCGGTAGGGTGCAGGAATGGAGTACCCGACTGTTCCCTACCGACCCCGATTGGTCCCCGAAGCCGCTCAACTCGAACATGCCGTGGCCGTGTTCGACGAAATGAATGCGCGGCGGTCTGTACGCGACTTCTCTGATCGCCCGGTTCCACGAGAACTCGTCGAGACCGCTATTCGATGCGCATCCACCGCTCCGTCGGGAGCCCACATGCAGCCGTGGACGTTCGTTCTGGTTGGTGATCCAGACGTCAAGCACCGCATCAGAATCGCAGCCGAGACTGAGGAGCGCGAGAACTACGAGGGTGGACGGATACCTCCGCACTGGCGCGAAGATCTCGCGCCTCTGGGAACCGACTGGCGAAAGCCCTTCCTCGAGACCGTGCCGTGGATCGTGGTCGTGTTCGAGCAACGGTATGGAACGAGACCTGATGGCACCAAACAGCATCACTACTACGTGAAGGAATCCGTCGGAATTGCATGCGGTATGTTCGTCGATGCCCTGCACAGAATGGGCCTCTCGACTCTCACGCACACACCGAGCCCCATGGCTTTTCTGCGGAAACTACTCGACAGGCCGGAGAGCGAAAGACCATTCATCCTGTTCCCGATCGGCTACGCGGCCGACAACTGTCAGGTACCCGACCTCAAGCGCAAGAATCTCGACGAAGTGATGGTCGAGGTGACTGCGTCAGAGCGAAGAAGAGAACGCTGAAGGCAGAACCTATTCGCCTTCTTCCAGCCGTATTCGAATTCTCCTGAATCCTCTGCCCTTGTTCTCTGCCTTTGGGATCGTGATGCGGCCAACCTGCTCGGTGTTGGACACATGTGTGCCTCCGTCTGCCTGACGGTCAAGGCCGACAATGTCGATGACTCGCACTTCCTGGATGCCCTTCGGCAGAAGATTGACCTTGGTTCTGATGAGGCTCGGGTCCTTGTCTGCCGCGTCGCGAGGTAGAAACGAGACCTCGATGTCTCTTCTTCTGGCAAGCTCTTCGTTCAGCGCCGCCTCAACGATCGGGATGTTGTCAGCTTTCCATCCAGGGAGGTCGAAGTCGAGTCTCCCCTCTCCCGGTCCCATGTTGCCTCCCGTCACAGGGCTCTGGAAGCGGTTCCAGATGACGCCGCACAATGCGTGCAGAGCCGTGTGCGTGCGCATGAGTTTGTAGCGGCGACCCCAATCGATCTCCCCCAAGACGGTCATGCCGGCCGATGGCAGCGATCCGTCGAGCCAGTGCCACACACCATCTGAGTCCTCAGCGACACGCACAACAGTCAACCTGTCCTCACCGACCGACAGCGTCCCAAGATCATGTGGTTGCCCGCCACCCCCCGGGTAGAACACGGTACGGTCCAACAGAACGCGGTTGTCTTCTCTGTCCGTTCGCACCACCTGTGCCTGCATCTCGGTCGCATATGCGTCGGTTGCGTAGATCTTCTGAGTCATGGAACCTCCTGACTCCACAGTATCGCGCGGGAGCGCCCGGACAGTTAACGTGTTCTGATGCACGTTGACGTTGTGATCATCGGTGGGGGAATCGCCGGATTGTCCTGTGCTGCCTACCTGTCGCCACGAGCCTCGGTGGCGTTGGTTGAAGCCGAATCATCCCTTGGCTATCACGCAACGGGCAGATCAGCCGCAATCTACACCGAATGCTATGGCGCCGAACTCATCCGCAGACTCTCTCTCGCTTCACGCACGTACTTCGTCGACAGAGAAGAACCCCTTGGCAGTGTCCATGCGGTGCTCTTCGTCGCGGCCGCGGACAATGCGGGTGCCGTTGACGATCTCTACAACATGTACCTGCCCCTCGTTCCGACCCTTCAGCGGCTCTCTCCCGACGAGGTGACGGCACTCGTACCCGTCATCCACCCCGACAAGACTGCCGGGGGGATTCTCGAGCCCGGCGCGCTCAACCTCGATGTCCACGGGATCCTCACATCGTTTGCCACGACAGCACGGACACACGGCTGCAACATCCTGACCGCAAGTCGAGTGACACGCATCACGAGGGATGGCCGGGCATGGCGCGTACTTGCAGGCGATCACACGATCACCGCTACCACGATCGTCGATGCGGCTGGCCCGTGGGGTGATGTCGTAGCGACCATGGCGGGCGTAGCACCCCTTGGGCTCACACCGCTCAAACGCTCAGCATTCACGTTCGATCCCGGGATGTCGACGAGCGACTGGCCTTTCGTGGTTGACGCTGGTGAACAGTGGTACATGAAGCCTGAGGGCCCCCATCTTCTTGGATCAGCTGCGAGTGAGATCCCAGAGGCTCCGTCGGATGCTCGCCCTGACGAGCTCGACGTCGCTCTTGGCATCGAGCGAATCAACGAATCGACCGCTCTCTCTGTGCGATCGATCAAGAACCAGTGGGCCGGACTGCGAACGTTCACATCGGATCGAATCCCGGCCGCAGGCTATGACGACGACGGAGATGGTTTCTTCTGGCTCGTGGGCCAGGGTGGCTACGGAATCCACACAAGCCCCGCACTTGGCGCTACGGCTGCGGGATTGCTTCTTGATGGGGTCGTACCCGAGAGTGTTGCTCGGTATGGCGTTACAGCCGAGATGCTCCATCCGGGAAGGCTTCGGTAGGTCCAGCCCTCGTTCCGGCTCGATAAACGAGCACGGCAACACCAACCGCAACGATGATCGCAAATGAGAACCACTGGATCGCATATCCGAGATGCGAACCCTCCGTGAGTTCCTCCCGTGGAATCCGCAGCGGCACTCCACCGGGATCAGGTGGGGTCTGCTCCTCGAGGATCAAAGTGATCGGAAGAACATCGCCTTCTATCCAGCGGTCGATGTAGGCCAGATCAACTCGGCTGAGTGACGCCAGATGCCCATCCTCGGGGACATGCTCGCCGATCGGTATCGGCTTCTCCCCGTCATCGATTCGACCCACAAGCGCTACGGACCCCGATGGCGGTTCGAATCCCGCGGCAGGTGGCCCGGGAGTGCCAGGAGGCACAATCCCTCGCACGACGATGAGCACCGTTCCATCTGCCAGGTCGAGTGGCGTGGCAACGAGAGTTCCCTGTCTGTCCGAGACGACTCTTCCTGGCGAGAAGAACTCGTCGGCAGTCCGGAACGCACCCTCAACGCTCGTAGCTCGATGGAGCATTTCATTCACTTCCTGCCCATGTTCGCCCAAGACCCCTTCGCGTGGCCTCCCAGGCTCTGACATCCGGGCTTCGCTCGTCGTATTCGCGACACGACGCTCATCGAGGCGATCGAGCTGCCAGAACCCGAGACGAACAAAGGCCAGGGTTATGACTACGCCAACAACGATCGCCAAGATCCATCTCGGTTGCTTCAGTATCAACGGGTCGAAGGTCGCCACCGGCCAAGAGTACGTCTTCGGACCTATCTACTACCGGGTCGACCATTGGTCCCTGGTGATCCCGTAGTTGAGCTGGTCGTATCGGATATCATGCTTCAAATAGTGGGATGGTGCAACGCCTTCGAGCGTCATGCCGACCTTCTCCGCAACCCGAGCGGAACCC
>Ga0164320_10000393_pt1 | contig 13980 bp, 11 predicted proteins | sample GuaBasSediGuay11_FD_113736 | JGI IMG/M metagenome (GOLD analysis project Ga0164320, IMG submission 113736) | Subseafloor sediment microbial communities from Guaymas Basin, Gulf of California, Mexico - Guay11, Core 4567-28, 0-3 cm | ecosystem: Environmental > Aquatic > Marine > Hydrothermal...
ACTGGAACTTGATTTCGCTATCTCGGAACCAGGGTTGGGCCGTTTTCGAGTCAACGTTTTTCAGCAGCGCGGTAACGTCGCGATGGTTCTGCGCTACATCACGGCCGAGTTACCGACGCTTGACGAACTTGGCATGCCGGAGCAGATGAAGGAACTCGTCATGCTGCGTCGTGGACTGATTCTTATGGTGGGCGCGACGGGTAGCGGTAAATCGACAACACTCGCAGCGATGATTAACCATCGAAATGAAAAAACGTCATCTCACATCATCACGATCGAGGATCCGATCGAATTCCTGCATCCGAACAAGAAATCTATCGTCAATCAGCGAGAGGTTGGTCTCGATACAAAATCTTACGAACGAGCCCTGAAAAGTGCAATGCGCGCGGCGCCGGACGTTATTCTGATCGGCGAGATCCGCGACACCGAATCCATGCAAGCTGCGCTGGACATGGCGGGTACGGGCCACCTGGTCCTCGGCACGCTGCACTCCAACAATGCGTCTGAAACGCTTGATCGCATAATTAACCTGTTCCCGCACGAGCAGCATAAGCAGGTGTTTATGGACCTTTCGCATTACATGCGCGCAATACTTTCGCAGCGCCTGGTTCGCTCTCGGGGTGGCAAACTCGTTGCGGCGGTAGAGCTCATGCTTAATACGCCACATATCAAAGACCTGATTCTCAAAGGCGACATTTCCGGCGTTAAGGAAGCGCACAAGGAAAGTAGCGAGCAAGGCATGCAAAATTTCGACAACGCGCTGCTTGACCTCTACAAGGCTGGCACCATTACGCTCGATGAGGCAATGGCACACGCCGACTCTCGCTCCAACCTCGAAGCGAAGATCAATTTTGGTGGTTAATTAGCAGCCCAACAACGGGAGATTTTTCTCCCTCGTGGCTCGCTGCGCTGCGCTTTACCTCGGTCGACAAACATCCCGTTATCCGGCTGCTAATTGGCGGCCGCCGGGTGCGGGGATATTCTCACTGAGTGCATGGGGTATTAAGCGAAGGGAGAAAATCGCCGCGCTCGGCGCCTATTGGCAACCTACGAGTGGGAGAGAAATCTCCCGTTTGTCGGTTGTTACCAAACTACGGTGCTCGCCTCGAAGACCGGTCCATCGACGCAGACGCGTTTCATTGCCGGGCCTTCCGGAGTTCGTACCTCGACCGTGCAGCCCGCACAACCACCGACCGCGCAAGCCATGAATTCTTCGAGTGATACCTGGCAGGGCAGCTCAAAGCGTTCGGCCAGTGCGGCAATCGCTTGCAGCATTGGTGTTGGACCGCAGGCGAACAATTGCGTCTTTGCTCGTTCGCCGTCGTCAAGACTTCGCAGCCATTGCTCGGCCAGGTCGGTTACGTATCCGCGAAAACACCCTTCGAATTCGGATTTGCTGGTCAAACGGCTCGGAATGCCCCAGCTCTCGAGCAATGGCATCGCGCTATTGATCTCATTGTCTAGCCATGGGGTCGCCAATGTCGACGGCTGGAGCTCGAATGGAAATGGAATTTCGGAGCCGAAGATCGCGAGCGTTTGCCAATTTTGGTTATCACGCAAGCTGTCCGCGAGGAACACCATCGGCGGAATACCGACGCCACCGCCGATCAACAGGCAGTTCGGGCGTTCCGGATTGGGCGCAAACGGCACGCCTATCGGGCCGAGCACATTGACTGTGTCGCCCACCTTTCTGCTAGCCAGTAGTCGCAATCCTTCGCCGACAATTTTGTAGAGTATCTCGATCCAGTCATCGGCCGCTCGCATGATCGATAACGGGCGGCGCATCGGCAAATCGTCATCGCAACTGACGTGCACGAAACTCCCAGGTTTGGCAGCGGCAGCGCATTGGGGCGCCCGAATACGCATGATGTACTGTTCGCCGGGGAAAATTTCGGTGCTCAGCAGCTCGCCCGATTCGACAAACAGGGTGTCGCGATTGGATTGTGCGATTTTTCTCGCCGCTGCCGTCAATACTGCTCCATCGCCTTGCTGACACGCTCGAGAACAGCCATACGCACGGCAACACCATTGGTCACCTGTTGCGTGATGACAGAGGACGGGCTGTCGGCGAGCGATGATTCGATTTCGATGCCGCGATTCATCGGTCCCGGATGCATGACGATGGCATCCGGTGCGGCAATCCGCATGCGCTCACTACTGATTCCGTAGTTCGCAAAATACTCATCGATCCCAGGAATGCCGTCGAGATTGCCGATGCGCTCGCGCTGAATTCGCAGTGCCATTACAACGTTGGCATCGCGCAATCCGTCCTCGAGATTATCCAGAATCTTCGCATACGGCATCTCGTCGGGCTCGGGTGCGAGTGGCGGCGGTGATATGAGTCGTAGCTCACCAACACCCAACGTATGCAGACCTTCCGCGGCCGATCGGGCAACACGCGAATGTGCGATGTCACCGACAATGGCGACTGTCAAATCCTCAAAGCGCCCCAGGCGCTGTCGTATCGTCAGTAGGTCCAGCAAACCTTGCGTCGGGTGCGACACATCGGCCTCGCCTGCGTTCAGGATGCTCAAATGATCGTTGACGTTTCTTGCGATATAGGCAGGCACGCCCGAACTGGCATCACGAACGACCATGATGTCGACCTGCATCGCCCGAAGCGTATAAATCGTGTCGAGAATGCTCTCGCCTTTTTTGCGCGAAGACGTATTGACGTCAAGATTGAGTACGTCGGCGCCCAGGCGTTTCCCGGCCAGGTCGAAGGAAGCGCGGGTCCTGGTGCTCGGCTCGAAGAACAGGTTGGCGACCGTGCGCCCGGCCAGTGAATTACTACGAATGACTTCGCCGCCGACCGGACTGACAAAGCGTTGCGCGTCGTCAAGTAATTGCGTCAGCGTTCCCCGATCGAGCCCCTTCAGCGTTAATAAATGCTGCAGCTCGCCCTTCGCATTAAACTGCAGGCTCGCTTCGTCATTCAGGCTCGGAAATGTTTCTAGCGACAACATCGGGGCGCAATGCTACACGCAAGCTGGACTGGATGCAGCCTGGGAATTGGGTGTTTGTCGACCGAAGTAAAGCGCAGCGCAGCGAGCCATGAGGGAGATAAATAACCAATTTGCAGGCTGCTAAGCATTTCGAATTGCGAGGTAGCGTTCGGCGATGAAAACCGCTGCAGCGCTGTCGATCGACGCTTTGGTAATTCGGCCGCGAGTGCCAGCAGCGCGGGCACTTTTGAGTACTGCCTCGGCCTCGATTGAAGTGTATCGTTCGTCGACCGTATCGATCGGTAGCTCATAGTCCTTGAGCGTCTCAATGAATCGGCGAACGTGGGATTGCATCTCGCTGGGCGAGCCGTCGGCATGAGCGGGCATGCCGACGACCAGGCGGCCGGGCTGCCATTCTTTGACCAAAGCGGTGATCCCGTTCCGATCCGGACCGGTGTCACCGTTGCTGATGACGCCCAGTGGACTGGCGGAGGCCGTAACAGACTGGCCTACCGCGACGCCGATGCGCCGCAGGCCAAAATCAAATGCGAGAATAGTTTCGGCTCGAGACGAATCAGGCGTGTCCGGCATCGGGTGCGATCCGGCTGATATCTATGCCCAGTGTCTGTGCTGCGGCCGACCAACGCGCGGAAAATGGCATATCGAAAACGATGTCGGTCGATGCCGGCACATTTAGCCACGAATTGGCGAGGATCTCCCTCTCGAGCTGCCCCGACTCCCATCCCGCGTAGCCAAGCGCAACAAGGGATTTACTTGGGCCCTCGCCGGCCGCCATTGCATCGAGTATGTCGCGTGAAAAAGTCAGGCAGATATCGCTGGAAACCGCGATCGAATTATCAAATGTGGGCCCGGAGTCGTGCAAGACAAAACCTTTTTCGGGCCCTATCGGGCCGCCCAACAGTACCGGGACTGATGCAGTGGAGGGATCGCTGTCGGTAACGTCGAGCTGTTCGAAAAGGCCCGCAAGTTTGAGCTGCAATGGTCGATTGATCACGATGCCAAGAGCGCCATCGCTATTATGTTCACAGATCAGGGTCACCGTTGAAGAAAAATTCGGGTCAGCCATGCCCGGCATGGCGATAAGCAACTGATTTGTCAGGGAACCGTCGTCAACCATACGCACAGTATCGGTCTTGCTGCCGATGGGCACAACTGTGGTAGCGCTAACGTCTAGTCAAGGCTTGCAGTTGACGGAACAAGCTGCTCGCTGAACAACCATTTGTAGGCAAACCGAAGGCGGTCATAATCCTCAGAGATCTCGGCTGGGAACGGATCGAACGGTGAGGCGCGCCGCAAAATATCGAGAGCGGCCTGGTCGAGAACCCTTGAGCCGCTCGATTTGCGAATGATCACTTCAGCAAGCTGTCCGGTTGCGTCGATACTGACTTCGAGTGTGGGGCTGCCCGTCAAACCATCGAGTTCACCGAGCTCCGGAAAATACTCATCACCAACAGCCTCAATCCGCCGTTTCCAGTTATCGAGATAAGCAGCGATCGTCGATTCTCGTGTGTCGGCACTGATAATCAGCTGCCGCGGATCATCGTCGTGGATCAGTAATGTCGCGGTATCGTCCTGCGGTAACGGCAAGGTCCGATCGCTGCCGGATTCGAGCGCGATTGCGGTTGAATTTGTGTCTTGCGGTTGGTCCCGAAGCAGGTCGGCGACCTGCGAAACCTGGTTATCTTGCGCCGTCAACACCTGGTCTGCGAACAGCTCGTGCTGTTTCAGTTCGCGCAAACTCTCGCCGTCTTCCTCTCCGAGATTGTCAATTGAAGACGCGCTCTCCAACGGGGCGCTCGGTCTTACGTCTTTGATCGTGTTGCCGCCCCCGAGCTGTGAGGCTTGCGCCAGGTATTCGGCCTCGTCCGGCCGGTCGATCCACTGATCCGGGTCAGCAACAATCGTGACCTCGAGTGAGATCGATTTCGCAAATTGGTCCAGATCATAGGGATTGAAGGTAACGCCAATGATCAGAATGCCGTGAATCAGGGCGGCAAGAAACAACATGGCGGGCAGCCGGTCCGGGACCGCCGCTGCGACAAGCTGGATCTCCTCAATTGGATCCTTGATTTTGGCGATTGTTAGCATAATCGGGTGCTGCGATGATCCGCCAGTTTCGTCATTTAAACAAGGGCTTACGTCAATCTCGTGCTTGGGCTGGCTCGTCCTGAATCCAGTGTAACCGCTCGTCCATGGACCGAGTGAGACGCAAGTCACCGGATGCATCGATCAGCAAGGCGAAATCGATATCCAGAGCTTCTGTCAAAGCGTCGAATTCCTCAGCTCCACCTACCATCAACGCCGTCGCCGCGGCGTCGGCGAGCATCGCATCGTCATGTACGACCGTTACCGATGCGGTATGTTCGACCGGGTAGCCGGACTGCGGGTCCAGGATATGATTGTATCGTTGACCGCCGATTTCGACGTAGCGCTCATAGTTACCGGAGGTGACGATCGTCTCTCCATCAACGATGTCAATCGATGCGATTGGATCATTGGCGGCCGGCGAGCGAATACCGATGTGTGCTGGCCTCCCTTTTATGTTGCCAAGCACGCTCAGGTCACCACCGATATTGACGATTGCATCGTTGATGCCGTTATTGAGCAAGATGTGAATGCTGTCCTCAAGGATTGCACCTTTGGCAATTCCCCCGAGATCAATCATGAGGGTGGACTGCTTGGTTGATAGCCGGTTACCGTCCCAATGAATTCGTGCCACGGAGAGTCTGTTGGCAATCAATGTATCGATTACGGCCGGATCGGGAATACGTGCAGGCGGTTGCGCGAGGTCATGCAGACCCCACAACTCCGTCAACCGCCCCAGTCCGGCATTGAAGCGCCCCTTTGAAACTGATTCGATCTCTGCCGCGCGTCGAATGACGATTGCAAGGCGCGGTGATACTTCGACAGGCAGTTGTCCGGATATTGCCTGGTTAATTGCTTGTAACTCGCCCGGCCGCCATGGGTACCAGTTGTGGCCGACGTCGGAAAAAAAAGACTGCAAAGTATCGGTTGCGCGAGTCGCCTGCTCATCGCTAGCGCCGAAAAGGCTGATTGTTACCTCGGTGCCAAACGCAAAAAACTCGAGTTGATGGTCCCGGCGGGCTTCGCCGCAGCTCGTTGCCGAGAGCGCGAAAATTATGCCGACGCTAATCCAGTACGGATTCAATCGCGTCGAATAGCTGGCCTGCAATATTGAGATCAAATTGTGTGTCCAGTTCTCTAATTCCGGTTGGGCTCGTAACATTGACCTCGGTCATGTAGTCACCAATGATGTCGATGCCTGCGAAAATGACCCCGCGCTCTTTCAGCACTGGGCCAACTTGTTCGCATATGGATCGATCGACATCCGATAATTCTTGGCCGATTCCTTTTGCGCCCACGACGAGATTACCGCGGTTGTCGTCTGCCGGGGGAATACGTGCGAGCGCGTATGGCACCGCATCGCCATTGATCAGCAGTATGCGTTTGTCGCCAAGGCTGATTTCAGGAATGTGCACCTGCGCCATCGCATATTGCTGACCGAAATCAGTCAGGGTCTCGAATATAACGTTCGCATTGTTATCGCCGTTTTGAACGACAAATATCGATTTGCCGCCCATACCATCAAGCGGCTTCACAACTATTCGGCCATTGTCGACCAGGAACGCGCGCATCTCATCCATCGATCGAGTAATTAGCGTCGACGGCGTGCATTCGGGAAACCAGGCTGTATAGGCTTTCTCGTTCATGTCGCGCAGCGCTTGCGGCGCATTGACGACTAGTGCCCCGGCCGCCTCGGCCCGATCAAGAATGTAAGTCGTATAGACGTACTCCATATCAAACGGTGGGTCCTTGCGCATCAATATGACATCGAGATCACCAAGATTGATACCTTCGACGTCGCCGAATTCATACCAGTCTTCGTTGTCGTCACGGACGTGAAGGCGCTGCGATCGACCGATCGCTTTGCCGTCCAACAGTTTCAGGTCGCGTTGTTGAAAATAGTGAATTTCGGCGTTGCGGCGTTGCGCTTCCAGAAGCATCGCGAGGGAGCTGTCTTTGTACGGCGTAATAGACTCAATCGGGTCCATAACCATGCCAATCCTGAGCGGTTTTTCTGGCATCGTTGCCGCACGTTCCTGTGGTACCCGGTGAGCGGCCAACTATACCTTGGAACCAAACGGTAAACGCCGAAAATTCCTCGAATTATCGCGTCTGCGGCGGGCTTCGTAGCGGGACTTATGTCAATATGGTACAAGTCGGTTTTCCAAAGGAAGTTCTGTGTCCAGCAATGCAACTCGATCCTTGAACGGACTCAAGATTCTCGTGGTGGATGACAGCAAAACGATTCGTCGAACTGCCGAAACACTGCTGACCAAAGAGGGTTGCCAGGTATTCACAGCGATCGATGGTTTTGATGCTTTGTCGAAGATTGCTGATCACCAGCCTGACCTGATTTTTGTAGACATCATGATGCCGCGTCTCGATGGATATGAGACCTGCTCGCTAATCAAACACAACAAAATGTTCAAGAAGACGCCAGTCATCATGTTGTCGAGCAAGGATGGTCTGTTTGACCGGGCCAGGGGACGTATTGTCGGCTCCGAACAGTATCTGACCAAACCATTCACCAAGGACGAACTGCTTGGTGCTATATCGAATCAGATCGGCTAGATGGAAGGGATTGACTGATGGCAGTGGTACTCATCATCGATGACTCGCCGACCGAGTTGCATTTATTTCAGAACATGCTGGAGCAAAACGGATTTGGCACGCTGGTCGCCGACAGCGGCGAGGAAGGTCTGCGTCAGGCTGCAGCGTCGCACCCCGATTGCATACTGATGGATGTCGTTATGCCAGGCATGAACGGCTTTCAGGCGACTCGCCAGTTGACCCAGGATCCCGGTACCGCCGGAATCCCGGTCATCATGATTACGACAAAGGACCAAGAGACGGACAAAATCTGGGGCATGCGTCAGGGAGCGGTTGAATACCTGGTCAAACCGATTGATGCGAAACAATTAGTCGAAAAAATTAACGCGGTGATGGCAGCTTGAATGAGTGACTCGATCGATCTGGCAACACTTATCAAGCAACCGTTCGAGTTGCTTGCCGAAATAGAGCGTCGCAGCCGCAGGGCGCACGAGGGCCAAGGTAGTGCCGATATGCCGTCGGAATGGGTCGGCGTTGGATTTCGCATCGGTGAAGAGCAGTTCATCGCGAATCGCGATCATGTCCGAGAGGTACTGATGCTGCCCGAAGGCATGACCCGGGTACCCGGTGCGCAGCGCTGGTTGCTGGGAATAGCAAATCTGCGAGGTCATTTGCTGCCCCTTGTCGACATAAAATTGTTGTTGGGTAGTGGCCGAACATTGCTGCGTCGGACAACTCGTGTCATATCGGTGAATCATCGTGAGATTCCTGCCGGACTCATTGTCGACGAAGTGCTTGGATTCAGGCGATTCATGAAAGACGAATTTACCGACAAGTGGCCTGAAACGGTCGTGCGATGCGACCGCTTTCTAACTGGCGCCTATCAACGCGGGGACGAGATCTGGCCGAATCTGAATTTGTTCGATTTTATTGAAAGCAATCAATTTCTGAATGCGGCGGCAGACGCGTAACCACCATGAACCGCGGCCGCGCGGTCAAAACACAGAGCTCTGGAAAGATGGCAAATAAAACAGATGTATCCACCAAATTTCGAATCGTTGCCCTGGGGACAATGGTGTTGCTGCTGATAGCGGCGGCGCTGATTTACTTGCAGGGCATTGGCGGTAATTCATCCTCTGCCGAACTGGCTGCTTTGTCGCAAGCTGTTCCCGGTTACTCCAAGAGCGCCTTGCAAGGCGAATCCGGGGCCTATGATGTGTTGAGTACCAGCGTAACCAGGATCGCAGAATTGCGTCGGGCTGCCGGACCAGCGGCACCGGGAAATTCAGACGAATGGCAGTCGCTAATGTCGCGAGCGTCGATCATTCTGGACAAGCGCGAAATCGTCGACGCCATGCATGGCGCGGCGGCGGGCGCAGCCGTGCGAGCAGACTCGGTGGTGCAGATGTCAGACGGACTGCTCGACAGGGCCGGTTCGACGGCCATTATGCAGGAGTTTCAACAGCGCGCTGACAACATCAGGCAAATCGCACTGGGAATGTCGTTGAACCCGGATGCCGCGAATGCGGCGGTCATGTCTGACGACATCAGCTATCTGCGCTCGGTAAGCAGTGGCCTGGCTGGCGGGGGCAGCGAATTTGACATTCGACCGCTCAACAATGAGGCGCGGGAGACAACGCTGACGCCGATTCTCGAGGACATAACCGAACTTGAGGCGCAAATAGAACAGATAAATTCTAGCGTTCACCAGGTTGCGGCACTTTCCGACATACTTTCTGAAGTCGAAGCCAGCGCCGCCGAACTGGGTACGGCTTTTGTTGCCGCAGGTTCATCGAGCGTGTTGCCCGTTTATCTGCAGATTCTGTGGATTCCAATTGGTATCATCGGTGTCTCAGCCCTGCTCGTACTCGGCTTGCTAACGCTCAACTCGAAGAGCTCGACATTTGAGGCGACCGCGAAGGAGCACGCAGATCAGAACGAAAGAAACCAACAAGCCATTCTTCGCTTGCTCGACGAGATGGGTAGCCTCGCCGATGGTGACCTGACAGTTGTAGCAACTGTCACCGAGGACATAACCGGTACCATTGCTGACTCGTTTAACTTTGCGATCGAGGAATTGCGCAAATTGGTTGCGACCGTCAATGAAACTGCGATCATGGTCGATTCTGCAGCCAAACAGACCGAAAGCACGGCGGCGAACATGGCCAAGGCAACTTTTAACCAAGGCAAGGAAATCAACGCGGCGACAGAATCGATTGTTTCCATGGCGGCGTCGATTGAAGAGGTGTCGGGCAACGCGGAACGGTCCTCCGATGTGGCACGGCATTCAGTCGAAGTGGCACACAAAGGTGGCGAGGCCGTACGCCGTCACATTGACGGCATGAATGCAATTCGCGAAACCATTCAGGATACGTCGAAGCGCATTACGCGTCTCGGCGAAAGTTCGCAGGAGATCGGAAACATCGTCGAACTTATTAACGACATCGCCGAGCAAACGAACATCCTGGCGCTCAATGCGTCAATTCAGGCATCGATGGCTGGCGAAGCGGGCCGCGGATTCGCAGTGGTTGCCGACGAAGTCCAACGGCTCGCAGAACGCTCGACCAATGCGACTAAACAGATTGAAGTGTTGGTCCGAACCATTCAGTCAGATACCAAAGAAGCAGTTGTGTCGATGGAGCGTAGTACGACGGACGTTGTCGGCGGCGCGTTGCTTGCCGAAAATGCTGGCGCCGCACTCGATGAGATCGAGCAGGTATCCAACCAGATCGCGAGCCTTGTACAAAATATTTCAGTATCGGCGCGACAACAGGCGGGGTCGGCTGCGGATGTCACGCGTCGTACGACTGCGCTTCGGGAGATTAGTGAACAAACCAACAAACTGATGGTGGCGACTGCCGCCGCTATTGCGAAGCTATCCGAGCTGGCAACACAGCTCAGAAAGACAGTTGCCGGGTTCTCTTTGCCAAGTCACTCGCTCACGGTGGGTGCCTTGTCGGCGACTTCCGCCAAAGTTCTCGCCGATCAACCGGCGGGAGAGCAGGCGCAAACGGGCTAGCCCGTTGATGACAGGCGACACCAGCATACAAGAGCAAGTTTCCGAAGAGGTTGGCGCCGACATGGGCGTGACCGCGCTCGCGATCGTCAGCAACGAGCTCATGGAAACCATTCGTAGCGCACACCTCGCGCTCGAAGATTGTGTTGACGGACGCGGAGGGTCTGCCGCGTTGGTTCGCGCTGGCGGATTTCTCCGCCAGGTTCGCGGCGCATTGCAGATCACCGAAACGTATGGAGCGGCATTACTGGCCGAGGAAATGGAACTCGGGTGCAAGTACCTCTCCGGGATGCAGGCTGGCAAGGGTCGCGTTGACGGCCTCGATGCGCTGACGCGCGCTATGGTGCAATTACCAACCTATGTCGAGCGGCTACTGGCCGGCGGGCGCGACATTGCGCTCGTATTACTGCCCTTGCTCAACGACCTAAGAGCTGCCCGCGGTGAGCCGCTACTGTCCGAGGGAACATTACTTCTTTTAAACCTGTCGCCGACCCATACCAAAAAGAGCAGCGGCAAGCGTGAAGGCAGTGGTGATGATCCGGTTACCGTCGCCGCACATCTACGGCCCAAATTCCAACTGGCGTTATTGGGATGGATTAAAGGCGGCGACACCCAGAAGCACCTCAAATCGCTGGCTGGTGTTGCGCAAGGATTGGAGCGATCCGCAACTCGCGACGACATGTACCAACTTTGGCGCGTGGCGGGCGGTGTACTCGAATCGTTGAGTGAAGGCGGTCTCGAGACGTCCGTGGCGCTTAAGCGTCTGCTCGGACAGATCGATCGGCAGATCAAGTACGTCATCGACGAAGGAATTGAGGCGTTTGACAATCATCCCGTCGACGATCTCTTGAACAACTTGCTTTATTACGTGGCACGTTCCAGCACGACCGGATCACGCATCAGCGAAATCAGGGCGGCGTTCAATTTATCGGAGCTGTTGCCGGGCGACGAGCAGGTTGAACATGCGCGCGAAGCACTGTCCGCGCCAAGCGTCAAACTTATGGAAACGGTTGCTTCGGCGATCAAAGAAGATCTCGGCCGAGTCAAAGATGTGCTAGACATATTTGTTCGCACGGGCATGAAAAATTCGGCCGAGCTTGTTCCGCAGCTCGAATTGCTCAAGAAAATCAGCGATACGCTCGGCGTGCTCGGCCTCGGCCAACTGCGCGGCGATATCGACGGGGAGATTGATCGACTAAAGACCGTCGTGGAAAGCGGTGGCGTCGCTGACGACGAAGTTATCCTCGATATTGCATCTACCTTGCTGCGAGTTGAAGATCGACTGGATCAGCAACTCGTCCGGGCTATCGATCCAAAACCAGACAGCACCGATGGAGAGGCCCAGGACCTACCGCCGCAGGAAGCCGCCGACTATCAGCTAGTTGCCGAATCAGTGCTGCGTGAGTGCATCATCAACCTCGCGCGTATTAAAGAAACTGTCAGCCAAAGTCTGGGATCGAAGACACCACCGCAAGGTGTTGACAGTATTCCGTCGCTTGTTCGCGGTATCAAAGCGGGTCTGATGATGCTCAACAAGACTCGCGCAATGGAAGTCGTCGATCGCGTCGGCGAGATTATTACAATTGCATTGCAAGCAGGCGGGGTGGCGAGGTTATCGCAAAAAGAAACTGACCGACTCGCCGATGCAATTGTGAGCATTGAGTATTACATGGAGACCGTAAAAGCCGGTCGAAATGAACCGTGGTACATGCTCGACAACGCCGAAGCATGCCTGGCGGTCCTGCGCGATTTGGATCAACGTATTGCACAGGAAGATGCGGCGGCAAAAACGGCCGAACCGACGATGAAACTGGATGTGGGAGAGATCGCGGCAGCTGCCCAAGAGCAGGCTGCCGCCGCAATAGCGCACGCGCCTGAATTCAAACCATTACCCGTCGTCTCCAAAGATGCCGAACATCTTGATCCGGAATTGCTCGAGCTGTTTATTGAAGAGGCCAAAGAAGAGGTCGCGTCGATCAAGCGAAATCTGCCGGTCTGGCAGGAACAACCTGACGACATGGAGACCTTGATTACGGTGCGCCGCTCGTACCACACGCTTAAGGGTAGTGGACGAATGGTCGGCGCGGAAAGAATCGGGGAGTACTGCTGGAGCGTCGAAAACCTCCTGAATCGCCTGATTAATCGTACGCTGGTCAGGACACCGCCAATGGTGGATTTCATTATTGAGGCGTCGGCCGTCATACCGGAGTTGATCGAACAGCTGGAGATTGGAGCGGACCCGGCCGCCGACATCAATCTGTTCATCGCGTGTGCGACCGCATTCGCGGAAGGCGATCCGAATGCCGCGGTATTGACGGTCAAGGCAGCAAGCAGCGAGCCGGATGCGGGCGATGAGCCCGCGCTTGAAATGGACCCGGTGCTGCTGGATATTTTCTCGAAAGAAACGGCCGGTCATTTGCAAGCGATCACCGACTACCTGGCCGGATGCGAAGGTCGTTCACCGCCATTCGACGTTACGGACAAGCTTCATCGCGCCTGTCACACGTTGCACGGGAGCGCCAGCATGGCGAATGTCGAGCGTGGCGTCGCCGTGGCAGCCGTGCTCACGCGCTTCGTGCGTCGCGTATATGACTACAAGATTGGCTTTCAACAGTCGGGTCTCGACGGCTTGAAAGCCGCCGGGCGGGCGATCGGCGCTATCGTTGGCGATATCAATCAAGTCGAAAATAGACGCGCCGATTACACGGCATTAGTCGGACACCTGAACAATCTTGCAGATGCCGTGCAGCCTGAACAAACGATTGCTTCCGACGAGGTATCCGAGTTGGTCCAGGAGCTGAAGGAAGACGTCATCGAAACCGTGGTCGATGAAATTGAGTACGACGGTGAAATTGCAGCCATATTTACGGAAGAGTCTGCAGAGCTTCTCGAGCTGGCAGATAAGGCGCTGGTCGAGTGGAGTAAGAACAAGGAATCGCGCGCGGCGATGGAGGAACTCAAACGCCTATTGCATACATTGAAAGGTGGCGCGCGTATGGCCGGTATCACGGCGATGGGCGATCTCAGCCATGAGCTCGAAACTCTATTGCTAGGACTTGATGAGGGGCGAGTAAAGCCGACGCCGGTCATCGACGAGCTTTTGCAACATAGTTTCGACGAATTACATCGCATGCGTGACGCTGTAATTGCAAACAAACCAGTTGCCGCGGCCAAAAGTCTCGAAGTACGGATTAAGCAGGCGAATGCCGGCTTCGAAATTGCCAGCGATACCTCGGTGGTAATCCCAACGAAAGACGTCGATATTGACGTTCCCAAGCCCGCCGAATTCACGATCGAACCGGCAGAATCGGTCAGCATGGTTATCGTCCATAAGCCGCTGGACGAAGAACCTGAACCTGAACC
>Ga0164320_10000394_pt1 | contig 13977 bp, 10 predicted proteins | sample GuaBasSediGuay11_FD_113736 | JGI IMG/M metagenome (GOLD analysis project Ga0164320, IMG submission 113736) | Subseafloor sediment microbial communities from Guaymas Basin, Gulf of California, Mexico - Guay11, Core 4567-28, 0-3 cm | ecosystem: Environmental > Aquatic > Marine > Hydrothermal...
AAAAGCGATGTCCCAGGCGGCAAGATCGTGAGAGGCGAGCCCTGCGATAGTCTCGAGTTCGGCTTCTGCGGCAGATCGGGTGCGCGAAGCCAGCTCGCTCAGAAAGTCCATAACCGTAACGGTTTCAGCGGCCATCTTGGTGGCCAGAGAGTACTCGGCATAGTTATCGAACCCGACCAACTTTGCTGCCTCATGCCGCAGCTGCAAAATCCTGCCGATGTTCCGGCTGTTGTCGAAAGATGTGTCAGCGCCCTTATCGGAAGCCCGTGTCGACCACGCGCGGTAAAATGTCTCTCTTAGACAGCGGCTCTGGGCATGAGTGATAACGGCCTGATAAGTCGGATGATCGAGAGTGAGCCACCAGCCGCCAACATTATTCGCTTGTGCGTCATTGCGGGCGCGGGCCGATGTTTGCTGGGGCAGACCGGCGAGCTGTGCTTCGTCCTCAGTATGAAAATGCCAGCTATCGGTGGCGTCCTGGACATTCTGATCAAAATTCGCCTGCACGGTGGCAAGCTCCTGCATCAACTCCCTGAACTGCTTTTTTTTGTCATCCGGCAGGGCGACGCCGGCCAGACGAAAATCCCTTAACGCATGATCGACGAGACTGCGCTTCGCGTCTGGCGCATCGGCAGGAAGTGAATCTGACAGGCATTCAAAAGCCTGATGTAATTTCTTGTTTTGTGATATTTCGGTGCCGTGTTCGGTCAGAAGTGGCAGACAAGCGTTGTATGCTTTGCGCCAGCCGGGTGCCTCCAGAACGCTTTGCAGGTGCCTTACTGGCGACCAGACCCGGCTCAGTTCATGGCTCATTTCCTCGAGCGGAGTGACGAGAGCATCGAAGTCTTTTGCCTCGGGATCATCGAGAAGGGCCGCAAGCTTTCTACGATGCTCTGCGATAAGCTTCTCCAGTGCGGGCAGCACATGTTCGGGTGCTATGTCACCGAAGCGCGGCAATGCCGATGTATCGAGTAAAGGGTTGGTCATGAATGCTGTTGATGTCCTGTCAGGCGCAGGATGTTATCACAGGGAAAAAGCACGCCGCGTGCAAACGGCGCCGGCGGGTTGGCAGGAGCACGAGTGAAAAAGAAATTCGATTTGATCGTCATAGGCGGCGGCAGCGCTGGTCTGGCGCATGCACAGAGAGCAGCAGAGCATGGGGCGGATGTCGCCGTGATCGAGAACGGGCCGCTCGGTGGCACCTGTGTCAATGTCGGCTGCGTGCCAAAGAAAGTCATGTGGTATTCGGCGAGCTACGCACGTAGCGTCCGGCTTGCGGCGGACTATGGATTCGATCTGACGGTGAACGGTCACGACTGGTCGGCGCTCAAGCAAAGGCGTGACGCCTATGTCGCAAGGCTCAATGGCATTTATCAGGAAAATCTCGACAAAAGGAATGTCGAACTCATCAGGGGAAGCGGGGACTTCGTCAACAAGAACACGATTCGGGTTGAGAGTGACGACTATCGCGCCGATAACATTGTGATCGCGACCGGGGGCCGTCCGATCGTACCCGGAATTCACGGCGCCGAGCTGGGCATAACCTCAGACGGGTTTTTCGAGCTTCCGGACCGTCCGGAACGGGTGGCCTTTGCGGGCAGCGGATACATCGCCGTCGAACTGAGCGGCGTTTTCAATGCCCTGGGATCGGATACCACCGTACTGGTCAGGAAGGACGGTGTGTTGCGCAGCTTCGACCAGATGCTCCGGGACGAGCAGCACAAGGCCATGCAGCAGGACGGTATTCAGCTCGAGACCGGTGTCGTGCCGCATGCCCTTGAACGAACTTCCGGCGGACTCAAGCTCATTGCCGAAGATGGCCGCGAGTTTGGCACATTCGACAGTATCGTCTGGGCCGTTGGCCGCGCGCCAAATACAGAGCATTTGCAACTCGATGCCGCCGGCGTGGCAGCAGACGGCTACGGTTTCGTGCCCGTCGACGATTACCAGGCGACGAACGTCGACAACATTTTTGCGCTCGGTGACGTGACGGGCAGGGAAGCGTTAACACCGGTGGCGATAGCGGCGGGCCGGCGCCTGGCAGACCGCCTGTACGGCGGCATGGCCGATCGCCATCTTGAATATCGCTTCATACCGACAGTGGTATTCGGGCATCCGCCAATCGGCACGGTTGGAATGACTGAGGCCGATGCCAGGGCAGAGTTCGGCGACGATGTGAGAGTGTATGAGTCAAGATTTACACCCATGCTCTATGCGCTCGGCGAGCACAAGGAACCGTCAGCCATGAAGCTCGTTACGGTCGGTCAGGAGGAGAAAATTGTCGGCTGCCACGTCATCGGCGACGGCGCAGACGAAATGATGCAGGGATTTTCCGTTGCCGTACGCATGGGGGCGACGAAGAAAGACTTCGACGATACGGTTGCGATTCATCCCACGAGTGCGGAAGAGTTCGTGACTATGCGGTAATCGAGAGTTGCTCCAGCACCTTTTGCGTATCCGGCCTGACGCCACGCCAGAGATTAAAAGACTCCGCAGCCTGTTCGACCAGCATGCCCCAACCCATCACGGAACGCGCCGCGCCCTTTCGCGCTGCCCAGCTGCTGAATGGCGTGGGGCTGAGGCCGTAAGACAGGTCGTAGCAAAAAGTGCGGTCAGTGACTGCGGATTCGGGATAAGGGGGTAATTCGCCCTTGGCGCTCGCCGAGGTGGCATTGATGACGAGGTCGAATGACGATGAGGGTTTCACCTCTCTGAACCGGCAAGCGGTTACGGGGCCGGAAGCGGAGAAATGCTCCGCGAGGACCCGGGCCCTCGACAGAGTCCGGTTGGCAATGGTTATCGATTCGGGTTCAGCGTCAAGCAATGGGCCAACGATGCCGCGCGTCGCGCCACCGGCACCGAGAATCAGAATATTGGCTTCCTTGAGTTCGAGGCCGAGATTAACGAGAAGGTCACGCATGAGCCCTGTGCCGTCGGTGTTGTAGCCGAAAATCTCTTTATCCCGAAATACCAGGGTATTGACTGCACCTGAACTGCTGGCGCGCTCGCTGAGATCATCGACGAGCCGCGTCACTTCGCTCTTGTGCGGCAGGGTGATGTTCAGGCCCTTGCCTCCCGTACGTTGAAATTGCCTTATCGCGGTGTCGAGTTTGTCGGGTGCGACCTGAAGCAACTCATACTGCAGATTCTGGCCTGTTTGTAAGGCGAACAGGCGGTGAACTACCGGAGAACGGCTGTGCGATACCGGATAGCCCATGACGCCGTAGCGATCAACAGCAGCGGGCTTACCGCCCATGGTCGCCAGTCCATTTTCGTCGCGCAGTTTTCATTCTCTCTGACGGCAAAGAATACGCCCCCTGGACGTGTCTTTATCGTGATTCGACTGTCACATAAACCGTTTTTTACTGCTCTGCCGGCTCAGTATACCTACTCCGCCAGCCAGCGAGCCACGGCCAGCGAAAAATAGCTCAGGACCGCATGGGCGCCCGCCCGCTTGATGCAAAGCAATGATTCGAGAACTGCCGATCGCTCTTCGAGCCAGCCGTTTTCGGCCGCGGCCTTGAGCATGGCGTATTCGCCACTGACCTGATATGCAAACGTGGGGACCGCAAATTCGTCCCGCACCCTCCTGATCACATCGAGATATGGCATGGCCGGTTTCACCATGACGAGATCCGCGCCCTCGGAGAGGTCCAGGCCGACCTCTCGCAGGGCCTCGTCGCTGTTTGACGGATCCATTTGATAAGTTTTTTTGTCGCCGCCGGCGAGATTCCCGGCCGATCCGACCGCATCGCGAAACGGGCCATAGAAACAGGAGGCATATTTGGCGGCATAGGCGAGAATCAGCGTGTTATGAAATCCATTGCCTTCAAGCTCAGTACGAATCGCGCCGATGCGCCCGTCCATCATGTCAGATGGAGCGACGATATCCGCTCCTGCTTCTGCATGCGAAGCTGCCTGTTTGACGAGCATCTCGACAGTCTCGTCATTCAGCACATAGCCATCCTCATCGATGATGCCGTCCTGCCCGTGTGTCGTATACGGATCGAGTGCGACATCGCTTATCACGGCAAGGTCGGGATGCTTCGCTTTGATGGCTGTAACGGTACGCTGCACGAGCCCGGCCGGGTTCGCGCATTCTTCACCATTGAGGCTCTTTAGCTCGGCATCAATGACCGGAAACAAGGCGACAGCGGGAATCCCGAGAGATACGGCCTCGTCAGTTTCCTGCAAAATGCCATCGATGCTGTGTCGCTGAATACCCGGCATCGAAGGCACGGCCTCCGAGCGTTTCTTGCCGTCCAATACGAACATCGGGTAAATCAGGTCCGCTGGGCCGAGCGCAGATTCGGCGACCAGACGCCGCAATGCTGCACTGCGGCGGACCCGCCTTAGCCGGGTGGATGGAAACTGTCCTTGGGTTGTTCTTCTCATACCACTGTCGCAATCGTCGGTAATGCTTGGATTTTCGCTGTATTTCGGTAAGGTTTCCACGCCTGAAGTACATATTTCCCTGGCGTGAGTAATATTTTACCAATTTAGCAGGTCATCTCGTATGAATAGTAGCGATGCGGACGTGGGACGCAAGCATCGGTTTGATCGCCTTGTAGGTGTATGGCATCGGGATATGTACCGCTATGCGGCCTGGCTCTGCCGGGACCCGGCTATCGCCGAAGACGTCGTACAGGAAGCATTGCTGAGAGCCTGGAAGTCGCTGGATGGATTACGCGACGATGCGGCGGCAAAACAATGGGTGTTGACCATTGTGCGCCGGGAAAACGCGAGACATTTCGAAAGGAAGCGACTGGAGACGGTCGACATCGACAACTTGACCGCGTCTCAAGCGGCCATGCTTGCCGAAAGTTCAGACTCGGATCTCGATGACGTTAGACAGGCTATTTACAGATTGGAGGACGACTACCGCGAACCGCTCGTACTGCAGGTCCTGATGGGGCATTCGACGAAGGAGATCGCGGAACTGATGGATATTAAGCCGGGCGCTGTCTTGACCAGGCTGCACCGGGCACGCAACAAGCTGAAGGATGAAATAGGTGAAGGAGCGGCCGCATGAGCGCCGCCGGACAAAACATGAACTGCGAGGACTACAAACAGGCAATAGCAGCAGACCCGTCGGAATCATTCGATGGTGGCGCCCTGCACTCGTCTGAATGCTCGTCCTGCAATGCGATCAAGGCGGAAATGCAGGCGCTCGATGTGAGGATTGCCGCAGCGCTTGCGATTGACGTGCCAGACCTGAAGATGCCAGAGCTGCCGGCTATTACAGGCGAAGGCAAGGTTGTCGACCTGGCATCGCGCCGGCCGATCAGATGGACCACACCGGCCTGGATCGGCCTTGCAGCCAGTGTCGTTCTGGCAACGGTTATCGGCGTGCGTATGACTAACACAGGCATGGAGCACGCGGGCATGGTGGACGGCACGCTGGCTGAACAGGTTATCGCGCACCTTGACTACGAGCCTCGTGCATTGACGGTGACGGACGTGGCTGTGTCCGACCGCGAGCTTTACTCGGTTGTGCGGCCGGCGATTGCAACCCTGGATCGTGACCTTGGCCTGATCACGTATGCCATGAGCTGCAAGATTAACGGCAGAGAAGTCCCACATCTCGTCATCCAGGGTGAGAAAGGGCCCGTGACAATTTTGCTGATGCCTGAAGAAATGGTCGGTATGCCGATACGGCTTGAGGGCAAGAGCATCGAAGGCGTCATTCTCCCGGTCGGTAATGGCAGCATCGCGATTATCGGCGAACGCGGCGAACGAATTGATGAGTTGAAAACAAGAGTCACCGAAACGGTGAAGTGGAGCATTTAGGAAGAAGGTGTCAGGTAAGTTTCCCTTTTTCCTTTTTTGGGGGTGTCATTAAATTGAACCTGACACCTTTTACATTGACCAGAGGCAGGAGATCGAAATGTCTGATAAGAAAGTAGCAAAGCCCATCGCGTTGGCAGTTGGCATAGCACTGGCCGGCTCACTTGCGGCCGTTGAAGCTGCAAGCGCTGATACGGGTGCGAGTCCGTTTGCCATGACCACGCTAAGCGTTGCCTATATGCTCGGAGAGGGTGAAGGCAGCTGTGGTGGCGACAAGGGTGGCGACAAAGCTGAAGGCAGCTGTGGTGGCGACAAAGACGCTGAAGGCAGCTGTGGTGGCGATAAGGCCGAAGGCGAGGCTAAAGACGCCGAAGGCAGCTGTGGTGGCGATAAAGACGCCGAAGGCAGTTGCGGCGGCGACAAAGACGCCGAAGGCAGTTGCGGCGGCGACAAAGACGCCGAAGGCAGCTGTGGTGGCGATAAGGCCGAAGGCGAAGATAAAGGCGCTGAGGGCAAATGCGGCGAAGGCAAGTGCGGAGGTTCGGTCTAAGACCCCCAATACTTGTTCAAGCACGTTAAGCAGGAAAGGCCCGCGTAGTTTGCGGGCCTTTTTTGTTATACAAATGACCAGAAAAGAAACGGTACGAACTCCCTTTTTATGCTTATGCTGAGTTTGGTGACTGGCGCGTGGAAAAAGGGCTCCGTCCCCGCTTTAATAAGAGGAACGCTAATGACAAACAAGGTCACCCGATGCGCCTGGGCAGGGGAAGTGAGTCTGCCGTATATCGAGTATCACGACAAAGAATGGGGCGTACCCGTCCGGGACGACAACATCCAGTTTGAATTCCTGATCCTCGAGGGTGCGCAGGCAGGCTTGAGCTGGTCGACCATTCTCAATAAACGCGAGGGCTACCGGAAAAACTTCGCCAACTTCGACGCTGAGAAAGTGGCGCGATTTACAAAAAAAAGAATAGAAAAAATTCTGCAGGACCCGGGCATTGTCAGGAACAGGCTAAAAGTCAATTCGGCAGTAACGAATGCCAGGGCGTTTCTCGAAGTTCAGGAAGAGTACGACGGCTTTAGCAATTACATCTGGCAATTCGTAGACGGCAAACCGAAGCAGAACAAATTTCGCAAAGACTCCGATATCCCGGCAACGTCTGCGGAATCGGATGCGATGAGCAAGGACATGAAAAAACGCGGCTTCAAGTTTGTCGGCAGCACGATCATGTATGCACACATGCAGGCTACCGGGATGGTCAACGACCATGTGGTCAGTTGTTTCCGGTACAGGCAATGCGTGGCACTGGCGAAGAAACGTTAAACCGGGGACAGACCCCGGGACAGACCCCAGGTCTGTCCCCCTTACGGGCCAGAAAATTAAAATGTTAGCTTCTGATCTACTGGGATAGCGAGGTCCGGCGGGACATTATGTCCATAAGCACAATCACGTATTGCTATCGCAAATGCGAATCGTTATCATTTACGCTCAAATGGTAGGTAGCCGGAAATTAGAGACTTGCAGACAATAACTCTCGCATCTTTGGGACGTGGCCAGAAAGGGGTCATACGGGCGATCGACACGAACGATCCCGTAGTACAACGGCTCATGATTCTGGGTCTTGTCGAAGGCGCAGAATTGGAGTATTCCAGCTCCGCCATTGGCGGTGATCCATTGGAGTTCCGGCTGTTCGGCAATGCGATTTCGCTTCGCAAAGAGCACGCCCGGCATTTCAGAGTGTCCACGCTCCCCAACGGTGGCTAAGCCCAGCGTAACCCGTGTTCCAGTTGACCAGATAACTGCAAGCCGGCGACCTTCCGCCAGCATCGCGGTTGTCGGCAATCCCAATTCCGGGAAAAGCACACTATTCAATCGCCTCACCGGTCTGCGCCAGCGGACCGCGAATTATCCGGGCGCGACGGTTGAGAAACATGTCGGCACAGCGAAACTCGGCAGCGTAGTCCTCGAGCTGATCGATCTCCCCGGTACGTTTTCCCTAAGCGCGCACTCGTTGGAAGAGCGCATCGCCGTCGATGTCATCCTCGGCAGAATGCCGGGCACGAATTCACCCGCCGGCATCCTGGCAGTTGTCGACATGACGAATCTCTATCAGGGTCTGTACCTGGTGCAACAACTGATGGAGCTGGAATTGCCAATGGTCGTTGCGCTGACCATGTCGGATGCGGCGGACGTAAAGGGACTGCGTGTCGATATCGACGCACTGCAGGCAAGGCTTGGTGGCGTGACCGTCTGCCCTGTTGTGGCAACGACCGGCCAGGGAATCAATGCACTCAGGCAGGCGCTGGCCGAACTCCCCGGTTCGCCACACCCGGACCTGCCGGCCTTCTGGCCGGAGCTAAACAAAGCGGCGGAAAAACTTGCTGCGGAAGCGCAGGGATCGGTGCGCCGCATTGAGATCGAGCGGGCGCTGGTTGATAGCTCCGGTGAATCGGAGCAGGAAATTCTGGGCCGTCTCGGCAAGGATGGCGACGAGCGCGTGGCCGAGGTTCGGCGTGAGTTATTCGGCGATGAGCCGCCGCTGGCGAAGGAAGCCCGCTATCGTTATCTGTGGGTTCGCGAAATATTTGACGAGGTGCAGCAAAGGACGCCGCCGTTATATACATGGGGTTCACGCTTCATTGCCTGGCTCAACCGGCCCGTGCCGGGGACGATTGGACTGTTCGCCGTCATGGCGATCGTTTTTCAGGCCGTATTTGCCTGGGCGACACCGATGATGGACGCAATCGATGCCGGTACTGCAGCCCTCGGATCTTTTCTGGCAACGCGGATGCCCGAGGGCGCTATCGCAAGCCTTCTGTCCGACGGCGTTGTTGCCGGCGTTGGCAGCGTCATTGTTTTCTTGCCACAGATAGTAATTCTGTTTTTGTTCATCATTTTGCTCGAAGACTCAGGCTATCTGGCGCGGGCCGCATACTTGATGGACAGGGTGATGCGCTCCGTTGGTTTATCCGGCCAATCCATCATTCCGATGATTTCGAGTTTCGCCTGTGCCGTGCCCGGCATCATGGCGACCCGCGTTATCCCAAACCGCCGCGACAGAATCGCAACCATGCTGGCGGCCCCGTTCATGACCTGTTCGGCGAGGCTTCCTATTTATGCGCTGCTGATCGCGGCGTTCGTGCCCGCTGAATCAATTGGCTGGATGAATTTGCAGGGCCTGGTGTTATTCGGGCTTTATCTTCTCGGTATCTTTGCCGGTGTGTTGACAGCGCTGCTGCTCAGGGTAACGGCGCTCCGTGGGCCCAAGCCGCCCTTCGCATTGATGCTCCCCGAATTCCGCAAACCGAATTTGCGCACGGTCCTGATGCAGCTTGCCGGCCGGATTAGAATATTTCTGAGCCGGGCCGGTACAGTCATATTCGCCGTCGCGGTTATCGTCTGGGCACTGGCCTACTACCCGAGGTCGGACACGGTGGCAGAGGAGTTGGCCGAACAGCAGGCCGTTGCAGAGGCGTCATTAACGGGCGCAGCGCTTGGCGAGGCGCTGCAACGGCTCGAACATCAGGCAGCAGCAGACCAACTTGCGCAAAGCTGGCTCGGCAGGGCGGGGCAAGCCGTCGAACCGGTGTTCAGACCGCTGGGCTGGGACTGGCGGGTATCTGCTGCGGTTATCGCGGGATTCCCCGCGCGCGAGGTTGTTGTGGCGGTGCTGGGTACCGTCTACGCCCTCGGCGATGAAGCTGACGAGGCGACACTCGCCCAAAGACTAAAGTCAGCGACCTGGCCCGACGGTGCGCCAGTTTTCACATTGCCGATGGTGTTCGGACTACTGATCTTCTATGCATGTTGCCTGCAATGTGCGGCAACGCTGGCCGTCATTCAGCGCGAAACAAACAGCTGGCGGTGGCCGGTGTTTGCGTGGTTCTACATGAGCACGATCGGATATGTTGGGGCGCTCCTCGTGTATCAGTTGGGCAGCGGCTGAGGGAACATTCGGGTCAAGGGCTCTTGGGAACGAGGGCAACGACCCGAACCGGCCCGCCGGAACCACCTTCAATCTTCATCGGCAACGCAAGGACCAGGGAACCGGTCGCTGGCAACCTGTGCAAATTTGTCAGATTTTCGAGCCCGCTGACGTTTCGAGCCGCGGCGACGCGATGCACAACAAAATCCTGGGACTTGCCAAAGTCGATCGACGCTGTATCCACGCCGAGAATTGCAACCTTTCTATCTTCGACAAGCAAACGAGCCGCGTCCTCGCCATAAGAAGGAAATTGAAGTTTGCTGGCATTGCCCGGTGTGTCATCGCCCAGATAGGCTTTTGCGTCTGGCCAGTATTCGCTCCAACCGGAGCGCAACAGCACGATAGCTCCGGGTTTGATGCGGCCGTGTTGATCTTCGAACAAACGGACATCACGCGCACTCAGGCGATAATTGCGATCAGCAGCCGCTTTATTGCTCACATCGATAACGATTGCGGGAGCGATCAGGTTTCCCAGTGGAATCGCGTCAGTCGGAAGGCCGTCGGCCGCGAAGTGCTGGGGAGCGTCCAGGTGCGTACCGCCATGCTCCGGTGTACATATCGAAAATGCGGAGTAAAAATAGCCACCATCCGTCTCCCCGAAAGCCAGCTCTCTCCTTTCAAAGCTGGTCGGTGATGTCGGCCAGTACAAAGTCTCGCTGTTATAGGGATGACTCAGGTCAACAAGATGGTATTCACTGACATCCAGCGCAAAGGCCGGCAGTACAAGAAACCCGGCAACGAAACCCACGGCGATTCGATTGATCATGCTACACCTCCATGAGTGACTCATTCTACGCAATGCCGCCGCTCGAAATCGGGTCAGTCAATCAAGTCCGGCATCTGAAAGTCCAGCTCATGCAATGCGTCCAGGAGTTCGGACTTCTGATCGTCCGCAAGTGTAAGGAGTGGCGGTCGAACGGTTTCCCATTGCGCCTCGCCGCGAAGGTTTCCGATGATGGATTTCAGCGCGGGAATCATTGGATATTTTTCGACGGTCGATCGAACTGCGTCGAGTTCTGCCTGCATCGTTTCGGCTGTCTCACTCTGCCAGTTCTCGTATAGATCGTGAATCGCGGCAGGGTTGATATTTGCAGTGGCTGATATGCAACCTGCACCGCCGCCCCGCATGTTTTGCAGCAGGAACGTTTCACTTCCTGCGAAAACCCTGAAGTCGTCCAGACCCAGCTGTAACAGAGCCTCCGTATTATCCCAGTCACCGGAACTGTCTTTTATGCCTACAACGGTCTCCGGGTATTGCGTTACCAGGCGCTCGACGAGATGCGGCGGGATACTGACGTGAGCAATCGGCGGAATGTGGTAGAGGTAGACCCGAAGGTCGTTACTGCCGACGCGTTCAATGATCTCGGCAAAACTTCGGTACAGACCGTCGTCACTGACGTCCTTGTAATAGAAAGGAGGCAGCATCAGCATGCCTGCGCAGCCAAGACTGACAGCATGCGTCGTGAGTTTGACTGTGTCGGTCAATGCGCAGTGACCAGTTCCGGACAGCAGGCGAGACGACTCGATGCCGGCGTCCACCAGTTGATCCAGCAATGAAATCTTTTCCTCGACAGAGAGCGAATTTGCCTCGCTCGTGGTGCCGAAAACGGCAAGTCCGACGTTTTGTGAAAGCAACCAGCGGCAGTGTTGAACGAGCCTCTCAGGATCGGGACTGAGGTCATCCTTGAAGGGTGTGACAACAGGCGATAGCACACCCGCTAAGCGCTCAGGTATAGCCATTAATTGCGAATACTGATAATGGTGATGGCAACAAGGCCTTGCGGCGTGTTGTGAGAAATGCCGCCGAGATAAAGCGTGTCCGATTCGAGGTTCATCCAGCTTACATCGACGTTCACGGTAGTGCCGGCGGTTACGAAGCCCGGCCCGGACGCCGACATGTTGCCCTGGTCGTCGATCAGGCCAAATGCCCAGCCGAGAAGCGTGTAGTTTGCACCGGGGCCGCCCGCAACGTTGTCGGTTTTGAATCCGTGAATCAGGACGGCGTATCGGCCTGCGCCAGGCAAAAGCACATTGAACTGCTCGCGCGAGGTGGGCTCGCCGCTCTGCCCGATCTTCGTGCAGTTCACATTATCCGGGCAGTAATAGACGTGCATATCGAGGTCGTCGTCTCCGTCTGTCAGTTCGTCGAACATGGCAAAGCGCAGATAGGCCTGATCTACAGGAACATCGATCAAGTGTGCTGTTACGCCGTTGGTCGAACGGAAACTGAAGGTCTTGGTCGGATCCTCATCAACGAAGCCGTTGATAACCAGCGGTTTGCGAAGGCCATGAACGCCGGGTGAGTAAGCTCCCGTGTAACCGAACTCGACCGGGAAGCTCACATTGCCGGTCCCGCCAAAAGACGTCACTTCGGCCGGCGCGGTCAGTGACACCGGTCTGACGGCAAGTACGCTTCTTACGTCGTGATTACTGCTCGACCAGGTAAGGCTGCCGAAACGCCACAGGTCGAGCGGTCCGCTGACATAGGTAAGCGTGACCGCGAACGTCGCCGACTGTCCTGGGGCGATCGTCAGATTCGCCGGTACGACGCCGACCAATATTGCTGGCGGGGCGACTATGCTGGCGACGTAGGTTTCCGTTTCATCTCCGACGTTTGTGACGCGACGGCTGACGGTCTGGCTGTTCGCAAGCCGCGAGACGGCGATAGACGGCTGGTTCAGGTCTTCGGCTTTGAATGACAGGCCGCCCGCAGTCAACGCGTCACAGCGTGTCTGGTCGACAGCGGGTGAAGTAGTGCCACAGGCAAAAGCGTCGTATTCGTCATCTGTGACGTCGTAGATAAGGCCGGGATCATTTGCCTTGTTCGGGTCGATATGTCCGCTGCCGAAATCGAAGGGGATCGCCGGTGTCGAACCGTCTTGCTGGTTCACGGTCTGATACGCGGTCGTCATCAGCGCCGACTTGATTGCGGCCGGACTCCAGTCGGGATGCGCTTCAAGCAACAGTGCAGCGACACCTGCGACATGTGGTGTGGCCATCGATGTGCCGGTGATATAGGCGAAATTCTCGCCCGAGACCGAGTTAGCAGCATCGGGCGTAAATCCGGCCAGGATGTTTATTCCCGGCGCGGTCACATCCGGTTTGAGAATGTCCTGAACGGGCGCGGGCCCACGAGCGGAAAACGTGCCCATGACGTTACCGGTCTCTTCTTCCGTGAGGAAAAAGCCCTTGTCCAGCACAAGCTCGACGGTCTGGTCTGCGTCGATCTCGTCGAGAATCAGGTTTCCATCTGCCTGCCCGATCATCAGAGCCGGGATATCCGATAGCCCGGCCGCGCCAGTCATGACGATCGGGTTGCCCGCGATATTGAAAACCAGCGCGGCAATTGCGCCAGCGTCTTCCGCGTTGGCTACCTTGATTTCAAAAGAGCAACCGCCGCGTTGAATAAACGCGATGTTACCCGAGACTTCACTGCCGTTTACAAACGGTTCGCAGGCGTCGAAAGTCGTACCGGCGCTGCCGTCGTCGAGCGTCTCATCGTTATCATCGACGAGGATAAGACGACCCTCAATAGGATCGCGGTCTTTCAACGGCGGCGTAAAGCTCGCCTCCTTGACGGCGTATTTGCCGGCTACCGTTGATGGCGAAAGCACTTCCAGCGCTTCGATGAAACGTTGGCCGTCGCGGCTCGATGCCGCTGCAGTAATAACCCATGGAGCTCCGGCAGGAGAGCCGATGGTTGCGAGGTTCGGGCCTTCGTTACCGGAGGCGACAGCGGCCAGGACGCCGGCTTTCGTGGCCGCCATTAGTGCGATGTCGTCCGGCGCAGTTGCGGTTCGCAAAGTGCTGCCGACGGAATAGTTAATGATATGGACGCCGTCGGCCACCGCCATGTCGATTGCATGCGCGAGATCCGAGGTGTTGCAGCTGGCGCGCAAGTCGCCGGGTCGCAACCAGCACGCTTTGTAGACCGCAATCCGGGCACGCGGCGCGATGCCTTCGACCTGGCCAAGCAGGGTGCCGAAAATAGAAGCATTAACGCGGTTGCCTGCAGCCGTTGTTGCCGTATGTGTGCCATGACCGTCGGTGTCTCGCGCGGATACAAGCTCTCCGCTGTCGATCGGGCCGGTCGCCTGTGCGCCCTCGATAAAGTAACGAGCTCCGATTATTTTGTTGTTGCACGCCGTTTCTTCGAAGCGCTCGCCGGCCTGACACACACCGTTCCAGTTCTCCGGGGGATCAA